>Ga0307372_10002620_pt1 | contig 29493 bp, 30 predicted proteins | sample OX1MG_FD_202533 | JGI IMG/M metagenome (GOLD analysis project Ga0307372, IMG submission 202533) | Soil microbial communities from Risofladan, Vaasa, Finland - OX-1 | ecosystem: Environmental > Terrestrial > Soil > Coastal area > Acid sulfate soil | place: Finland: Risofladan, Vaasa | collected... | reverse complement strand
CAGGCTGTTGAATGCCGGAGGCTGAAGGCAGTCACGCAACGTCACGTCGGTTGACGCCGCGACCTCGTCTGCCGGTAACGCAACGAGCCGAAATCGCCGCTCAGTGTAAAACCGCAACTGTAATACTGGGGATCAAAGTCGCTGACCAGGAGATCCAGGCACTGCCTCTCCGGAGGCACGACTTCCATGGGGACTGGAATTACACGATGGCCGCAGAGGGTCAACAATAAATAGGCAGATTGACCTAATTATTTCATTCCAACACCTAGAAGGCTGGGTTATAGCGACGGGAACCCTTCTCGTAGAGAGTCTGCAGATTGGCGCTGAGGTGAGCGTTGCGGGCCTGAGACTGACGCGCGTATGCCGCCGGGACGTTTCAGTGTCAGCGTCCACGGTCGCACACTGACGCCCGGCTCGCCCACGCCCGGCTGCCAAAGGCGGCCTGACAAACTCAGCTCAACTGTCGAAGTCATCGACCCAAAGAGCGCTAGGGGCAGACCGGCGTGTAGGGGAGTTCTGGGGCATAAGCCGCCCAGGTTGTCTTGGCGATGGGGTGATCGAGCCGGGCAGCAGCATGCCGGTGCGGGCGATGGCCGCGAGCCCGGCGGTTATCTTCCTGGCCCCGGCCTGGTGGCTGGCGGCGGCACGCACGGCTTCAGGGTGGCATAGGTCCGTGATCCCGGTCATTTCTTACTGTATATCCACAGTATGAGCAGGCGGCAGGCAGCCGCCGGTGTCACCACAGGCCGCCGCGTTTGCCCGGCCGGTGGCGGCGGCCGCCGGGCCGCCCGGCCGGGAGCGGGCGAAGAACCTGCTGCCGGCGGCGGGCAGGCTCGCGGACTGGGCGACCGGCCCCGGGCTGGAGCCGGTCCCGCAGGTGCTGCCGCACCCGCCGGTGACCGGGCGGTTCAACCACCTGCGCGCCGGGCCTGGCCGGCGTGAGCAGGGGTGCTGGGACTATCTGGCCGGGATTGAACGCTAAGCCTCCCGGCGCAGGGCAAGGCAGCTAGAGCTCGGCTGGCTGTGTGAGGTGAACGGCGGTGCTCGCGGTGCGACGGATTGGCCCTATCTGTTGGCCATCGGCCGGATACCACCGGTACTCTTCCGGGAGATCATCGCTTTCGGTGGGCACATCACGTGGGGAGTCAGGTGAGCGACAGCGCGGCCGCCGGTTGCCAGGACCGGTCCGGTGAGGCGGCCACGCTGCCTGTACCGCCGTACGAGCCGGTCCGTGTTGTGCCGACCCGCCCTGATGGCTGGCCCGACTGGCTCGGCCGCAGGCCGATCAGCCCGGCTGACCGCGGCAAGATCCTCAAAGATCTACGGGCTGACCAGGATGAGCTGAACACTGTCGACCGCCGGGACAGCCTCCCGCTCGCGCCGCTCTTCTCCTGCCTGACGATCGAAGGGTTCGGCGGGCAGGACGATCCCCGCACGGTCACCCGGCTGCGGGCCAGCATCAACGTGGCCTGCCGGGTCGCCGCCGGTGATCGCCGGACCAGTTACCACGCCACTGACGAGCGCATCACGATCGGGATCGCCGGACCCGACGCCCGCGAACGTATCGCCGGCCTGCGCCAGGAACTCACCAGGATGGGCTGCAACCGAGGCTGGACGATCACAGAAGACCTGAACTGATCCGTCGCTACCGGGGCCGGTGGGTGCGGCGGCGTGCGAGCGGGTCGTTGTCCGCGGTGATCCGGGCGGAGGTCTCTTCGCCGAGCCGGACGTAGTGCCCGAGGGTGGCGAGGTGTTTGTGGCGGCTCTTGGCCTGGAGTTCGGGAGCGGACCTGCCGCTGGCGGCCAGGTGCTTGAGCGCGCTGTGCCGCAGCTGGTGCAGGGTCCAGCCGGTGCCGTGCGGGTCGTGCAGCGCGGAGGCCTGCTTGAATAGGTACTCCGCGCGGGGGTAGGACAGACGGCCGCGCCCGCTGACGGGGTCGATGTCGGCCGGAGCCCTGGCACGTTTTCCCGAGGCTGGTGAGCGCCGGCCGGCCAGGAACACTGGCCCGGCGGCGCGGCCGGCCAGCAGCCGGGGCAGGAGCCGGGCGGTGGCGGTGGCCCAGTGCAGGTATACGGTGTCGCCGCCCTTGCTGCGGGTGCGGGCCCGCCGGAACTCGGTGTCGAGGTCACCAATGTCCAGGGTGAGGATCTCCTCGGCCCGGGCGGCGGTGTCATACAGCAGCCGCCACAGCACCCGCTCACGAAGGGCGTGCTGGCCGTCGGTGAAAAGCGCTTCCAGCCTTGCCAGCGGGACGGCCTTGTCGCCCCGCTGGGTGATCTTCCGGCGTTCCAGGTGCCGGGCAGGGTCGGCGGTGATCCATTCCTGGCGGATCGCATAGGCGGCGAAGGACCGCAGAGCAGCCAGGTGCTTGTTCCATGTCGCGGGTGCCCGGTCGTCCCAGCGGGACATCACCACGGCGTACGCCTGGGGGCCGGCCTCGGCCACGAAGGCGGTATCGCCGGCGGCGGCCAGGAGGTGGGTGAGGGTCTCGGCGTAGGTGACCCAGGTGCCCGGTTCGCCGCGGTAGCGGTCCAGGAACTTGGCGACAGCGTCGCCGAGCGAGACGGCGCCGTGGCCGGTGCGTAGTGGTCGCATCACGCCCCTGGTCACCATCTTGCCGGATAACGAAGGTCATCGCAGGCACGAGCAGCAGGCTGGCTTCGCGTCACCTCGCCGGGCCGGGCCAGCACCATCCCGGTACACAGACTCGCACCCGGCGAGGACGGCGACAGTGAATCGGGCACCCGCCGACGCTGACCGGACGGCATGGAGTGATCTTGCATGCGGGTAAACCACTAGTCAGTGGGTGCCTTCCCAGCGGCGGATCTCATCGCGCAGGTCCACCGGGTCCTCGCCGCGGACAAGTACGGGCGGGCTGGCGTTCACCAGCCGGGCGTAGACCAGGCCGCCGATGCTGTGGAAGCAGTGCCAGCGCGGGAACTCCTGGTGCACATCCTCAAGGGTCAGCTCGGGGGCGTTGGCTGTCCCGCTGCCCGGCCGGCTGGTGCTGGTGTCCGGAGGCCTGGTCACGGGAGGGTTCTTCCTGGCGCCGGCCCGCCGCCGTCCCTGGCGGCCTGCCAGCCGGGGGCAAGCGGTATGCCGGGGTGCAGGCCAAGGCCGGGAAGCGGGGCGCCGAGCACGCGGTACAGGGTCCGGGTGCCGGTGAACTGCTCCCGGGCGTGCAGCCACCGGTGGTTGTCCAGGACGTATCCCTGCCCGGCTTGCAGGGGCACGGTGATGGTGTGCCGTGCGATAGCCGCCTGCAGGGCAGGCAAGTAAGCGAGCAGGTCCGGGGCGAAGCTGACCAGGTCATCCAGCCGCAGCCGCAGGTGCATCCGGGCCGGGGACGTGGCCGTGGCCGGGATGGCGGTGAGCACCGCGCCGAGGTGGCCGTCCGCCCCGCCGAACAGGACCGACCGCGGCCGTGTGAACGCGGCCAGAGCCTGCGGGCAGGTGGCAGCCAGCTCGCCGTGCACGGCCAGGCCGTCAGCGAACCGGCTGGCCCCGCCGGTGCGGGCCGGGCGGGCGCAGACGGCCATCAGCAGGGCCGGCGGGGCGGGCGGTCCGTGTGCGCAGTAAGCTCGCGGCGGCTGAACCCACCCGCACCAGGATGATCCCCGGCCGCCCCCAGGTCGGTGATCACCGTGATGCCGTCCGGCCCTGCGTCGGGATGCGGGAGCACCGTCAGCACTGTGCCTGCCGCCCTCAGCACCCCGCCGCGGCCACGGGTGCCGCGGAAGATGGCCAGGCCCTCCCCGGCGAGCAGCTCGCGGATCCGGGCTAAAGCCTGCGGGTGACGCAGGTCCCCGGCGTCGTAGCGGCGAGCACCGGCTGCCGGGTGATGGGAACTGGCAGCCGGGCATGAGGCCGGGAGTGTGATCATCGCTGCATCCCTGCTACTAATCGTGAAAACATGCTTACCTGATGACATCAGCCGATCGCGTGCAGGGTCCAGTGACAAGTTGTCAACCAGAAGCCCGGCAGCCTGACTGGCGGCGGGAGCTGCTGTTACGTTCGCCTCAAGGCGTCGATCTGAAGGGGGTGCGGTGCAGGCGTATCCGGTGTCTGTGAAGGGCGTGGTAGCGCGCGAGGGGCACATCCTGCTGCTGCACAACGAGCGCGCCGAGTGGGAGCTGCCCGGCGGGCGGCTGGAAATCGGCGAGACTCCGCAGCAGTGCGTGGTCCGCGAGATCGCTGAAGAGACCGGCTGGGCCGTGACCGCCGGGCCGATCCTGGACGCCTGGCTGTACCACATCACCCAGGTTGGCAAGCATGTGCTCATCGTCACCTACGGCTGCCACCTGGACCCGGGGCAAGAGAACCTCGACCCGGTCCTGTCCGGAGAGCATCAGCGGATCGGCCTGTTCACCCCCGCTCAGATCACGGGCCTGGTGATGCCGCAGGGCTACAAGACCTCGATCGCCACCTGGCTCGCGCAGCACGCCCCCGCCGCCGCTGGCACCCGGTAAGCAGGGTGACGGCATGGCCGCCGGATGCCAGCGATGCGGGGCGCCGCTGCCTGGGGCGGCAGGCACCGCGGCGGTATGCCCGGCCTGCCAAGTCACTGCCGGCGGCCCCGGGCCGGCGCCGGCGGACGAGCAGCTGGCCCCAGCGGCGTGGGCGTGGGCCGACCCGGCCGCTGCCCGGGCGCTGCGCACCCGCCAGCTCGGACCGATCCTGCGGGCCTACCGCAGGGCCGCCGGCCTGACCCAGGAGCAGCTCGCCACCCGGCTCGGCTACGACAAGACCTATGTCTCGATGATCGAGACCGGCCGCCGCGCCGTGCACGACGTCCCGGCCCGCCGTCACATCGCCCGGACCCTGGCGATCCCCCCGCACCTGCTCGGCGTCACTGACCCGCGGGACAGCGAGCACGTCGCCATGGTGTCCTTCGCGCAGGCTGTCATCCGCCTGGCTGACCTGGCCCGGCGCGCCGGGCGGGCCGCGGAGGCGGTCAACGAGCTGTGGCCGTTAGTAGCCCGCCTGGAAGCCCGCGCCGCCGAAGGCCACCTCGAGGCCGACACCCTCGGCGTTCTCGGCCAGGCCTGGATCAGCCTGGGAATCAGCCTGGGCACCATCCTGCCCGAGGAGCGGCTGACCGTGGCCACCCAGTGGACCGCCAAAGGCGTCGCCGCGGCTGAGCAACTCGACGACCCCGCCGCCCTGGCCGAGGCGCTGGCGATGCACGGCAACGAGCTACGCAAGAACGGCCAGCCTGGCACCCTCGCCAGCCTGGAACGCGCCGTTGCCACCGTCGGCACCGGGCCCGGGCGCGGCGCGGCCCTGGCCCTGCTCGCCCGGGCCTCCGCCACGGTCGGCGATGCTGCCCGGTTCACGTCGGCCATCACCAGCTGCCAGGACCTGATCCAGCGCCACGGACCAGCCGGGCCGCTGCTCCACCCGTTCACCTTGCGGGAGATCCAGCTCCGGGGCCTGCTCGACCTCGGTGACCCGGCCCGCGCCGTCACCCTGGCGCAGACCACCCCGGCCGCCGCCGCCCCGGCCCCGCAATGGGAAGTCATCGAACAGATCACCTCCGCTAGCGTCCTGCTCAGCGCCGGAGACCGTGGCCAGGCCGAGGCCCTGCTCCACGCCTCCATTGACACTGCCGGGAACCGGCGCCTGCCCCACCAGATCCAGCGCGTCATCCGGATCACCCGCAAGCACGGGCACCAGGACCTGCACCACCACGCCCGCTCCACTCTCGCCCAGGCATGCTCCCGCCCAGTCCTGGACAGCGCCCCATCTTCCTGAAACCCGCACGCCGCCGTTGTCCCACACCGCGACCCCGCATCCGTGCAGTCGACTTCGGGAATCGGCACCTCGGACATCGGCAGGCCGGCAACCGAGGGCCGGCCCCCATCCTCTGATGTGACACAGAACGTTAGGAAGTCGCAGTCATGGTCGCGGGATTGATCCGCAGGTCGCTGTGATCGCCGGACCCTCTGTGTGACACAGAATATCTAATTCTGTGTCACAGGACGGCCCGGTAGAGCGAGGCAACCGAGTGATGCTTTCCGCCGTCCACTGTGACCAATGCCCGGATACTTGGGTAGCCGGGATTACGCATGTATCCGGGGGTTGCGGCGAGCCTGTCCGGTCGTTTATGATGGATACATGCCAAGCCCGGCATAGCCGGGTAATCCCGCCCCTGGCCTATATTCATGGAGGCACGTTGATCCACATCACGCTCGGCCCCATCGAGGCCCTCGACCCCGCCATCTGCCCTCTCGGCCGCAGCTACAAGGGCTGGCGCGAAGGGCTGAGCGAACAGGAGGTCTACGTGTCTGGCCGGGGCAGGTGGGTTCTTGGGGCACCGGCTGACCGAGAGCGTTACGCCCTGATCAATGCCGCCGGGATCATCCGGGTCGCGATCGAGATCCACCGGATCGGTGCATCGAACGGGATAGACGACTGTGACCCGGACGGCCGCCGCACCATCGAGGGCGACATCCTGACCGCCGGGCACCCCGTTTACGACATGTACGTGGGCAAGCCCTCGCCCCGGGCGGGGAACCGCAACCCCGTGGGGTACTACGACTCACCGCTCGACGGACGCGTATGCGGGTGCGGTTGCGGCGAAGCCGTTCCGGTTCAGCGGGACTTCATCGTCGGGCACGACCAGCGTGCCATCCACGAACGCATTGCCAGGGTCGGCAGTGTCCGGGAGTTCCTCGACTGGTTCGACAAGACCTGGACTGAGGCGCCTAGCTGAGGGAGCCTCGCAGGGTCCTTGCAGGTCACCGATATTCGACCAAAATTTCCCAGGACTACCGGGACGCCTCGACGCCCGAACCGTGCGGATTGCAGTCGCCGAGCCGGCCCGTGCGACCAGTCGCGCCGAGCGCACGAAGCCCATCAAAATCACACGTATTGATTTGACAACGCACGTAGTACACGTAGCATGACTGATGCCGCCTCCCCAGGGCTGATCGCCCGGAAAGGATCTTTGTCATGACGATCACCACTACGCCAGTTGTTGTCTCCGACGTTCGGCCTGTCGATGATGCCGGCGCAACCCACTATGAGTCGATCTGGACCGCTGCCTTCCTCGTCGACCTGGTCGGCAAGGGCCTGCTCCGGCTCACCGGGAACATCCGGCCCGACCACAACCCGGACTATGGCGAGGGTGCGAAAACCCGGCGCAAGATCGACGCGTGGGCGGAGGAGCTGCTGCGCAACAACGCAGTCATCGGGAACATCAGCGTCCGGCTCGACCCGGCGACCTGCCTGCACGAGATTACTGAGGAAGACGACGGCCAGCTGGACCTGGTCGTGAGCCGCGGCGAGTTCGACTGCAAGGTCGACTCGCTGTCCAGGATCAAGGCGATCCTGAAGGCCGCAAAAAGCCCGGCCGGCACGTTCGACCTCGGTACGAAGTTCGCGGTGCGGATCTGGGTTGTGGACGACGATACGGGCAACCGGGTCGCGGCGATCTATAACACCCGCGGTGACAAGGTCAACGACACCGCGGCGAAGTTCGCCTGGCAGGCCACGCCTGAGCAGCGGATGGCCCGGCTGCTCATGATGGACTCGCGGCACCTGGGGCTGGACAACGTCGAGGTGCTGCGCAATACCGTCTCGGCCTCGAGCTACAAGCTCTGCGCGTTTAACACGCTCTCCCAGGCGATGGAGACGTTCTGGCGCGGTGAGCCGCTCACCGAGGCCGAGGAGCAGGCCCAGGCCAAGTTCCTCGTCGATTTCTGGGATGCGCTGGTCACGGTGCGGCCTGAGTTCGGCCGACTTACCACTGAGCGGCGCAAGCAGGTCCGCGGCTCCTCGATCGCGGGCACGGCGCTGTCGGTGCACGGTCTCATCGCAGCCGCCGACGCGCTGTACCAGCAGGGCATCAACCCGGCGCTGGTGCTGCCGGCCCTCAACGACACAGTCGTGGCCGACGGCACGGAGGTCGACTACTTCTCGTACGACAACCCGCTGTGGCTGCGGATCGGCGTGCTGGCCCTGGCCGAGGGCAAGGACGGCACGCAGCGCAAGCAGCTGCGCGTGAGCTTCCCTTCCCGCCGGGCGATCGCCGACGAGCTTAAGCGGAGGCTGAAGGTAGCTGCGGCCACGCCGTAGTTCTTCGGGCGATGGTGAGCCCTTCCCCCGGCCCCCATGCGAAAGAACGCCCCGGCCGAGGAGCACGCGGGCGCCCCGCTCACCCAGAGCCTCATCCCTGGCCCGTCGGACACGCTGACGGCCAGCACCCACCCCGAGCAACAGCGAGACGAACATGACCTTCGACACCTCCCGCCCGAGCGCCGATCAGTTGGCCCGCCTCCAGCAGCGCTTCAACGGTGAACCGCCGCCAGGCTCAGGGGCGCAGCCGGAAGCGCACCCGCGGCGTGGCGCCAACGCGCTGTACGAGTACGCCGTCATGGGTCGGATCCGCAGCAACGAGGACCTGCTGTACGGGACCGGCGATGCCGACTGCTTCGACGAGTTGGCCGAGATAGCCGAGCCCGAGAAGTGGGACGGCCCCGACTCACGCGGGCGCCCCGGCAACCGGATCCTGCGCAACTACATCCGCTACACCTTCGAGCGGCTCCACCAGCAGAACATGGTCGCGGTGAACTCGGCAGAGACGTACAGCGCGTTCAACACCGGGTTGGCCACTCCCAACCAACAGACGATCTACGGCCTGTTCGTGCCGCACCACCGCCAGGAGGGCAAATGGTACTTCCGCGGGTGGCGTGTCCACAGCGACCGGGAGTTCATGCAGAACTTCGACGTCCTGCCGGAGTTCGCCACCTACACCGACAACCCGGCCGACTACATCTACGACTGGCATCGCGAACTGGTAGTCAACGTCGATCACATCATCGACGACCTCGGGAACCTCGAACGCTTCCCACCACAGATACGCTCCAACCCGCACCTGGCCCGTATGGCGCTCACCGGGGCCAAGGATGGTGCCGAAGCTCGAGTACGCAGGAACTACAAAGCCGCAGTGCCCTCGTGGTATCCCACCCGCGACGAGGTCCAGCTGCTGCTGCCGTTGTCACTGATAGCCCCTGAACGCGTCGATCTTGCACTTGCCGTCTCCCGGGAAGGTGAGTTCTACCGCGGCCACACCGTGCTGACCATGGAGATGGCCTACAGCAATGCACGTCTTCTCGCCCGGCCGGACAGCGACTGGCTCATCCCGAGAAGTACCGAGGGCGTCCCGGCCTGAGCACGTTCAAACCCTGCCGAGACTCACCCGCACCCGCGATCCCCGACCCCGGGGTCCCATCTCAACGGTCAGGTTTGCGCGCCGATAGTCAGGCGGCTGCCGAGGTCGAGGGTGACCTCGCCGCAGGGGGCCGCAGATGCTGCCAGAACAGGGGGCTGAGGCCCCGCCGGCCGACCGGGGTGAGCCTTCTTCATGATCTTTACCTCCCGGTGGGGGCCGACGGCTACGCCGAGGTCATGAAGGAACTGCCCACCTTGGAAGGCGAGGTCGTCGACAACGGCGGCAAGCTGCCGAAATTTACAGGTGCCGACTGCTGGCGTGTGGGCTCACCGACTCCAGCGTCAGGCCAGGTCAGCCATATCCGTTGTTTTTTCGGCCGTTACTACCGGGACCCCTTAGGTGCCGGTGCGGTGCGCAGTGTAGCCGCAGCCCTTGCCCGGGTCCACGGGCCGGATCGACCACAGCAGGTTCCGCCGCCGGCACGCCGCCAGCTCCTCCCCGGCTGGGGTATTGGTAAGAATTGCGCCACCAGCCGCCAAATAGTCGATCTTCAGCCCGCTGGCGAGAGCTGCCGTGCTCGGCCGTGGGCGCATACGTAGTTCGCGCAGGTCGGGGATGTGGTTGTGGAGGGTGCCGCGGCTGACGCCAAGCAGCCGAGCAGCCGAGGCAATAGCGGTGACGCTGGCGTTGGGGTTGGGCAGCGTCCCGTGGGGCGCGGATGATCTCCGGTGTAACGACCGTGGGGCGCCCTCCGGCGCGGCCTCGAGCGCAGGGGCGGCCAGGCCCTCGCGGGTGCCGGAGACGATCAGTTCGCGGATGAACTCGACAGGCGGCGAAGACGTGGAACACCAGCCGGCCGCCGGGTGGTGGTGCCCGCTCTGCCACCCCGGGCCTGCAGGGTCAGGTGCCAGGCTGGACTTCTTGCAGCAGGATCCACTGCTCGCCGGCGCGCTGGCAGGTGACCTGCAGCCGGACCGGGCACTCGCACTGCTTCTGCCACCGTTCCGGGCTCATGTCCATCCAGTGACCGGGCCGCGTGCGCACAAGGCTGAGGCGGTCCCAGTTCTTGCCGTCTGACCGGGAGTATGGCCGTGGCCTGGTTGTCCTGTTACCGGTGACCTGGGCGCTGGCGCCGGTATTGAACTCCCATGGCCCCCAGACGAACCGGCGTGCGTCTTCCTCGCTCACCCCGGTAGGAAACCCATGCGCCCAGTGATCGATGCCGGCCTCGTCAAGGATGGCGATGGTCACTTCATCGAGCCTGTCCAGGCCAGTCGGCCCGGCCAACGCCAGCCGCAGCTCGCCCTGATCGCCCACGCCGTTGTCTCCCACGGTACAGATGATCTCGAACTGCGGGGTCAGCTCGGCGTGCCTGCGCTGCGAATCGAGCGCAGCCGTCGTTTCCGCAGCGACCGCCGACGTCGCTGACGACCGGGCCGACCGGCGCGCGTACCAGACGGCGGCCACCGCCCCCGCGGCCGCCACGATCGACACCACCAGAGCGGCAATGATCATGACAACCAACGGTAGCTCAGTACCTGCCGCCCGCCTGGCAACCTTCGCCGGCGATTCCGAGTGGGGATCCCCCCTCCGCCCGGACGAGGCCACCATCGCCGACAAGATGTTGTCCATGGTGGCCGCGATGGCCGCGGAGATTCGGAACTAGGGTTCATATCCCTTCAGGAAACGGCTCTTCCGTGAAGGGAATCGCGCATAACGGCCGTGTCGTCCCCGGCGGGCACCGTGCAGGATCGCCGCGAATTCGCTTCACGAAAGGTGGTCACGGTCCTCGGCGCCCCCGCCGAGGACGATTCGGTCACCGGCTGGGCCGGCGCGTACCTGGCCGCCGCGGTGCACGGGGTCCGCTCGGCGGAAGTGACCGGCAAGATCGCCCGGCACCTGGACCGGTTCACCGCGTTCGTGCTTGACGGGTTCGGCCACGACCGCATCGGGACCGTTACCGGCCGGGAAGTGGCGCTGTGGCGCGACCACCTGTCCGCGACACTGGTGCGCACCCTGGCGGACGGGCGAGCGGTGACGATGGCGCCGGCCACCGTCAACAACCACCTGGCCCACCTGTCGGCATTCTTCACCTGGACCGCGGCGCATGCCCCGGCCGGGCTGCTGCCGCACGGCGACCCCACCGAGGGCGTCGACCTGCTGCCGCTGCCCGCCCCGGAACCGCGGGCGCTGAACGAGGCGCAGGTGCGCACGGTCAAGAACGTGCTCGACCGGCTCGACGGGTTCCACCGGCTCAAGGGCCGCCGCCACCAAGGCCCCGGCGCGTCGCCGGCCACGCACCGGCACGCCCGCCCGTACCGGGACCGCGCGATCGTGCACCTGCTGTTCGGGACCGGGCTGCGCCGCGCCGAGGTCGTCGGCGTGGACCTGGCCCAGCTCTGCCCGAACACCCCGGGCGAGCTGCGGCGGGTCAAGAAGGCCCGGCTGACCGGAGTGCGCGGCAAGGGCCGCACCACCCGCAGCGTGTTCCTCGGTATCGATGCGCGCACCGCGCTGGCCGACTACCTGGAGACCGAACGCCCCGGCGACGCCGACGCGGCCTCGACCGCCCTGGTGCTGGCGGCGGCCAGCATCGCCACCCGCCGCCCGGGCGGGCGGCTGTCGGCGCGGTCGGTCAACACGATCGTCGCCCAGGTCGGCCGCATCCACGACCTGGAGGTCGACGGCCCAGGCCGGCAGCTCGGCCGGCTGCGCCCGCACGACGCGCGCCACACCTTCGCCTACCGGCTGTCCGCCGCTTCCGGGCACAACCGGGCCGAGCTGGAACGCCGGCTCGGTCACGCCAACGACCGGTACCTCGCGCTGTACACCAACCCGCCCGCCGACATCGCCGCGGGCTGGGCCGAACACCTGTAAGCACTCATACGGCCTCACGCCATGCCCGGCCGCAGGGCCGGAAGCCTCTCATCGAGTTGCCCGGTCAGGGCATGCAGGGCCGCGAGCTGTTCATCGAGGCCAAGAAAAGCAGCGGCACGGTCCGCGGAGAAGACGAGCGCGCCGAGGACCAGATAGGTGTCCTGCCACAACCACGAGTCGGTGGCAGGATCGGGTGCTACACGCAAGCCCGGGGTGCCGGGCGGCGACTGAACGAGGTTGCGCTGCAATCCGAGCAGCTCGCCGTGTGCGACCGCGGACAACACCGCGTAGGCGAGATTCCGCTGCGGCCAGATCTTCTCCACCAGCCTCGCGGCCCGCTCGGTGTAGCTGAGCCAGGGCTCTTCCCCGCAGCACAGCACCCGCCGCCCGTCGCGCTTCCTCCATTCCCAGGTCAGCCCAGCACCCTCGATGTCCTGCCTGACATCCCCGGGCAGCTCACCATACTCAGCCCGGTTGTCTTCCGGTCCGAGTTCAAGGGCGTTGATGGCCCTTTCCGTATGGCTGGCGCTGTGCAGCCGGTAGACCAGCGACCGGGCCAGGCGCTGCCCGGCGCCGATATCGGGATCAAGAAGCCACCACGCCAGCGACGAGGTCTCCAGGACCCCCCGGCACAGCACGTCGGCGGCGTACGACGTCGCGCCTGGGCCGAGGGTCGCCGAGAATCCCGTGGCCTGTGCTGCCGCGACTTGAAGCGACCAACGGGCGATCATGGGCGCGGTAAGCCACGGCCACGATCCGGTCCCGGGCGCCGGACGGCGGGCCTCCTCGGCGGCCAGCTCCCTGCCGGCTGTGCTGTGCGCCCACGGCGTGTTCCATGCGCTGTCATCTCCGGCAACGGCCAGTGCCAGCGTGATCGCCTGTGTGAGGAAGACGCGAAGCTCGGTAAGCATGGTGTCGCCCGGCGGGGTATCCATGGCCATGCAGACTACGGCGGGCCGCCGACATCGGGCCGCCCTGCACGGCACGGCGGCTAGTACCGGCCGGTCACGACGGGCGGCCGGAGGCCAGGCGGTCATCGCTGTAACGATCCGGGTCAATCCCGTCGTCAGGCAGCGTGGCCAGCGGACCCGCCCGCTCCCGGTAGCCTTCGGCGCGTGAACGACAATCCCCGGAAGCTCGCCGGGCTGCTGGAGGACCGCCAAGGCTGGCGGCCCGAAACGCAGGACGGTGAGCAGCAATGGCACTTCGGCGTCAGCGGCGCGTCCCGCCTAGTCATCACCCCAGAGCCAGATGGCTTCCTGATGTACCGGGCCGACCAGGACATGAGCTGGGTCATCCCCCGCGTGGAGGCCGTGGCGGCCTGGCTCGGCGAGCACGAGCACGAGCACGCCGGGCCGACCGCGCTTCAGGTCGAGCTAAAGCGCGAATCTGACTCGCGGCCAGGCGCCGCGGGCGCCTGACTCCCGAGCGGCCCCGGCGGGCCAGCCCACCCCGGGCGGTGGTTAAGACCCGCGCCACCAGCCAGGATCCCCGTTGATCTTTCTCATCGTCAGGGTCGGGACGAACAACGGACACGGCCAGGCACACTAACCGGACCGCTCACCGGCCCAGCGCAGAGCCCAGGCCGACCCAAAGGCCGGCCTGGGCCCTGGCGGGCTTTCAGGACACCAGCGGCGGCCCCGGCTGGCCCGCATCGGCAAGGGCACGGGCCAGCCGGTTGAAGTATGCCGGGTTGTAATACCTCGACCTGGGGCTGCTTGAAAACGTGATCCACAGGCCCGGCCGGCCGCCTTCATCGTTAACGAACCTCGGGTCACCCGTGCACATCTTGATCACGTTCGGGTTCCTGGGCTCCCACCAGATAGTGAAACTGATATCCCAGCTGACGAAGCTGCTGCTTGCCATCCCGGCCTCCGCGGAGGTCGTTGCGCCGCCTTGCACGTGCGCGCCTACTGCTTCTACCGGCTCGCGGCGCGGACGAACACTTTGCCTCTGAACTGCGGAAACGTACCCCCTGCCCTAGCCCTGCCCTCACCAGGAAGGTGCTGCCCGCCTTCCTGGCGTGCCGCGGCGGCCTCGCGAGTGGCGTAGCTTTCTTGCGTGGGCCCGGCGGGGGGCAGATTCCGTGGTAGCCGGCCCAGGCTTCCGGGATGGGCGTGGTGATGGCCAGGGAGAACCAGGAGGACGGGGGCGGGCATGACAGGTCAGGGCAGCGTGTCTTTCTTCGGGACCGCCGGGGCCCAGGCCCCGGGGCCCCGGCGGCAGGGCGAGACGGCTTGGAAGTACCTACAGCGCAGCAGCGATCCAGAAGCTGTGGCTGCGCGGACCCGGTGGGACAGCTGGCTAGCACGGATGCCTGCTGGGCAGGCTCGTGATGAACTCATCCGCCGCCTCCAGGGCCGTGAAGACACGCAAGTCAGTGCCGCACTCGCCGAGCTTGTCACCTTCATCCTGCTCGACTCGGTCTACCCCGTTGTCGAGTTCCAGCCGACGGCCGGACCCGCAAGCCACACGGACTTCGCGGTTACCCTGCCCAGCCGCACTCACCTCGAAGTGCACCGGACGGTGGCACCCGTGGCCGACCAGAAGGATGCTCAGCGCCGGCAGGCCATCGCCGCCGAGCTAGAAAAGATCACATCACCTGACTTCTGGCTCGCGATCAACGCGGACATAGGGCCCGTGATCCCGAGCATGCGGCCTGTCCGGAACCAGATCGAGAGCTGGCTCACCAGCCTGGACTACGGAGCCGAGCGGCGGCGCCTGGACGCTGAGCATCAGCGCCGGCAAGGTCGCGCCGCCAGCGATCCGCCCCCGGGCCTTGATGCGCCGCCCGCCGAGTGGACCGCCTACTACGCAAGAACCCAGCCATACGAGCCGCTGTCGCAGACATGGAGCGGCCCCGGATGGTCAGTGGCGGTGGAGGCCGTCCCAAGGTCGGCCAGCCTGCGCGGGCAGAACGGAGGCACTGTTGGCGTGCGCATCTCCGGGGCCGTACACCTGGAGAGTGCCGAGGCCTTGCGATCATCGGTGCGGGCGAAGGTGAGCCAGCACGCCGGCCTGGCTGACCCGCTCATCGTGGTCTTCGACGTCAGCTCACCCATGCCTGACGACGACGAGATAGCTGCCATGCTGTACGGGCCCCCGACCGTAACTGCTGGACCATCCGGAATAAGCATCAGCCGCGACCGCAGCAGATGGCTATGGCCGGAACAGCCGCCACCGCAGCCTGCGGCGGTGCTCATCCTCCAGGGCGTGACGCTCGGCCGGGAACACCATGCAGCCGCGGAGCTGTGGCTTCCGCCGGGCTCTTCATCGCCGCTGCTGCCGGGCACGTGGACCACACGGACCCTCGGCCTCGACGGCCTGCCGACTCCGCCCCAGGCGGCAGCCACGTCGATAGCGGGCGTCCTCGGTCCGTAGAGGGTACGCCCATCGCCTCACGGGTCGGCCGTCAGGAAGCAGCCTTTCCCTTCGGTTTCCTGGGCTCCCGGCTGTCAGAGCGGGTCCAGTTCATAGTCTTCATCGCCGTCAGGGTTGTCGTTGACGGCGTTGAGGGTCGGCGCCTCACGCAGCCAGCCCAGCTCGTCCGGGTACAGGACCACGGTGGTCCACCGGCGGCTCGCCGCGCCGCCGGGCAGGTCGTCGTCGCCTTCGCCCGCGCCGGGCAGCTTCACGGCGATCCAGATGTCCTCGCCCAGCAGCTTGGCCGCCTCGCGTAGCCGTACCACCGTGGGGTCCAGGGTGAGGCTGTGCTGCGGGTCCAGGTCGTCGAGGTCGATGCCGTGCCTGGCCGACATGTCGTGATCGGCGGCCAGGCCGACGGTGCACAGCACTACCAGGTGGGGACGCTGCTGGGCTGGTGTGGTGGTGCCGTCGAGCAGGTTGGCGTATTCCTCGAACGCGGCCTGCGGGTGCATGGTCAGCAGCTCGGCAAGGGTCTGCCAGTCGAGCCCGGCGGCCAGAGCGTCGCGCACGACGCTGTGGTGCAGGTGCCGCCTACCGGCCTGGAGCCGGCTGGCGAGGATGGTGGCCTGTTTCCAGTCGCCGGTGGTGGCCGCCGCCGCGGTGGCGGCCAGGCCCTCGGTGAACGAGGTGCCGTACTGCTCGCGGAACACGTCAGTGTAGGCGCCGGTGCGGGTGGGCGTCATCGTGGCTGTCCCTCGCTGGCAGGGGTCGTGGGCGGGAATCCGGTGTCATCATCGCCGGCCGGCGCCGGCCGCCATGAGGATCTGCATGTCGGCGGCCCCAGCCAGGCGTGCGCCATCTCCAGCCGGAACAGCTCGGCGCCGCCCGCCCGGCTGGTCTCGGCCGCAAGCTCGGTCCCGGTGAAGGCGCGTTTCAGCAGCCCCACCTCGACCAGCGCCGTGACCAGGTCGGCGGGGTCGGCCATCTCGCCGAGTCCTTCGCGGATCTCGCCCATTCACTGCTCCTGGTCGTCGTCGGCGGAGGGGTCACGCAGGTCACGTAGGCGGCCGGGGAGTTCGGGCCGGCTGAACGGGTACGTGCCGTGGAAGTTGATATGTTCCCACTGCAGCGGGGACAGGTGTGCCCGGATCTCCGGGCTGATCTTCATGCCGCCGGCCGCGAGCTTCTTCACCGCGGCGTCGATGTAGAGGCTGTTCCAGTAGACGATCGCGTTCAGCCCGAGGCCGAGCGCGCCGAGCTGGTCCTCCATGCCGCGCTCGTAGCCGCAGCGGAGCTGGCCGAGGTTGGCGAAGAACACCGCCCGGGCCAGGCCGTTGCGGCCCTCGCCGACGTTGAGCTGGGCGCCCATCATCCGCCGGTAGTCCTCCAGGTGGGCCACGTGCAGCAGGTGCATCGACTTGAAGATCCGGCCGTAGTGCGCGAACGCCCGGCCCAGCCCGGTGGTGCGGCCGTCGGCCGTCATCATCCGGATCAGGTCATAGGCCCGCACCTTGCTGGTGACCAGGGACCCGGCAACCTGGAGCATCTGCGGCCAGTGCTGCCTGATCAGTGCGATGTTGACCCGCCGCAGGTCCAGCTCGTTCAGCCGGCCGTACCCGTTGGCTGAAGGCGTGGTGCGCTTGCCTGCCAGGCCGACGTCGGCGGGGTCGATCCACCACTGCTGGGCGTCACCGATGTCGGAGATCCGGGGCGCGAACTGGTAGCCGCAGATCGCGAACAACCCGAACACGATGTCGGAGTAGGAAGCGGTGTCGGTCGTGAGGATCTCTGGCTGCTCCCTGGCGTCCAGGCGGTGCAGGGCGTCCAGGATGAACAGCGAGTCCCGCATGGTCCCGGGCACCAGCAGCCCGCCGAGGCCCATCACCCGGTCGGACACCACCGCCAGCCAGGTGGCGCCCTTGGACCGCCTGGACTGCCCGAAGTAGTGCGGGTTCGGGCGCCCGTACAGGGAGCGGACCGGGACCACGAACCGCAGCCCGTCGGCGGAGGCGACCAGCCCGCCGCCCCAGTCCTCACGGGCGATGTCGATGCCGGCCTGCGCTTCGATCAGCCTCCCGGACGCCGCGCCCATGCCCTCGTGGTGGAAGTAGCCTTTCTCCACCCCGGTCAGCCGGTGCTGGCCGAGCGCGGGGTCCCCGGCCTTCGCCACCGGTCCCAAGCCGAGGTTGCAGGAGCGGGCCACCATCAGGGCGGCCAGGCTGATGTCCAGATCCGCCCGGCGGGACGTCGACCCGGAGATGTGGCCGAACGCGTCGAACATGCCAGTGTGGCCGTGGACCTCCAGCAGCAGCTCGGGGTAGTCGACGCGCGGCAGCATCCCCATCACCGCGTCGTGCACGGCGGGGTAGGCCTCCGGCAGCGGGGCGGCCTCCAGCTTCGCCGGGCTCAGCCGGCCGCCCCTGATCGTGACGGCCGGGTTAGCGTCCAGGCTACCGGCGAGCTCCCGGTACACCCCGCCCAGATCTCCCGCGAGCTTGCGCAGGTGCGCGCCGGGGTCCGCGTCCAGGCCGAGCGCGGTCAGGATGCTGCCCGAGTGCGCGCTCCACAGGGCGTCCGGGATAAGCCTGGCCCGCGGGTCGCCGGACCTGCCCGCGCCGACGGCGTACACGTCCTTGCTGCGCAACGCCGACCACAAGGCCTCCAGCACGCAGAACGTGTAGGCACGCCGGTCGATCTGCCCGTCGCCCGGGCTGGGGCCGCCGTACACCAGCCGCCGCCACGAACCCGACACCAGATCCTTGTGCGCCTCGATGTGCCGGGCCCCCGCATGCTTGCCGTAAGCCAGCACCCGCGGCAGAGCCCGCAACGCAGCGATCACCGGGGTGCCGGCGTCGCTGCCGCCCCACGGCACCGTCTCGGCCAGCAACTCCACGAACCCCCGCACCGAGGCGAACATGCTCGTCAGCTCCGCCCGCCACGCCAGGTCGGCGTCGTCCTGCTCAGCCGGGAGGAACCCCCTGATCACCGCGAGCGCGGCCTCCAGCTGCTCGATCAGCACCACCAGCGCGATCCGCGCGAGCATCTCCTGCGCCGTCGTCACCCGCACAACCGGCTCCGCCCCTGCCGGGCCGCCCTCGTCGCGGGCCGGCTGGGTCATCGGGGTGTCCAGGGCCGCCCGCAGCGCAGACTCGGCCTGCAGCGCGGCCTTGCGCAGCCGGGGCAGCGACTTCAGCGTCGCGTTCTTCTCATCCCGGCCCGCACTCGCCAGCAGCCTCGTGGCCATCAGCAGATCGAACAGCAGCAGGGCATCATCGACCGACACGCCCTCCAGGTGCCGCATGGTCGCCAGCAGCGTCGCGACCCGACGGGTGCCCGTGAGCTGCGCGATCTTCGGGGCCTTCGCGTGCATGCCGTACGCGGCGAGCTCCCTCAGCTTCACCGGGGCGACCCCGCCGGCGTCCACCGCTCCCGCACCGAACGCCCACACCGCCGCCGACCGGTCCAGCGCCTCCTTCATGCCCGTCCCCGACACCTTCGCCACGGCGGTCCGCATCCACTCCAGCGGCGACACCTTCTTACCCTCGGGCACGACCAGCGTGTCCAGCAGCTCCCGCCGCATCTCCAAAGGGGTCTGCTCCGCCAGGTGATCATTGATGGCCGCCAGCTGCTCAGCCCGCACGCTGGTGACCAGCGGCGCCAGCGTGGTAATCCCCGGCAGCAGCACCCTGCCCCCGATCAGCCACAGCACCGCCCGGTCAAACAGCTCCCGCCGCGAGTCACGGGTCTGCGCCGCCCGGGAGGCCACGAACGCCCGGACCTCCGCCTCGGCGCCAGCGAACTCCCGGTACCCCAGCAGCCCCCGGATCTCCCGCGCATGCTCGTGCTGCGTGGGCAACCGCTCCGGATAGTTCTTGATGCACGACGGGTCCGCCACGCCCAGCTGCTCGGCCACGTACTCCACCGCGACGTGCGGAACATCCCCCGGATCGGCCAGGAACGTGCCCAGCATCCGCACCGTCCCCCACTGCACCGCCCACCCGAGCCGGTTGTGCGGCCCACGCTTCTTCGCCACCTCGGCCAGCGCCACGGCATCCAGGTAGAAGAACCGCTCCAGGTCCTCCGGTGACGGATCCGCCAGGAACCTCCGGTACCGGGCCGTCTGATCCTCAGACAAATACTGAAACGACATAAACCGTTACGGTATGAGATCAACGATCACCTACCAGCCGGTACGACCGAACCGAGACCAGCTACCGCGACCACGCCACTCCATCGCCGTCTGACCTGCGGCAGGAGGCTTGGCGTTCAATTCCGGCCGGATAGTCCCAGCACCCCGGGCTGGTGTGCCTGGGCGCGGGCGCCGGGCTGATCCGGTCCGGCCTGCGGGCCGTGCGCGGCACCGGCATCTGCCGCCGCTCCGGCGGCGTCATCGCCGGGGTCCGCGGAAAGCGGCCACGGGCGGTGCCGGTGCTGGCCTTCTACCACGGCATCCTGCTGGCCCCGGCGGAGTTCGCCGGCGATCAGCTGGTCACCGGCGGCGAGGAGCAGGCAGTGGCGCTGCCCGGCGGTCAGCGGTGAGCATCCCGCTGGCCGTGCCCGAGAACATCATCGATACCTCTGGCGTGGCGCCGCGGATCGAGAAGATGCTGCCCGCCGGGGTGCGCCACCGCCAGCTGAGGGCCAGCACTTTACTCCTGGGCATCCAGCTCACCCTGGCCGATGACCGGCCCGCGCACCTGACCAGGGTGCACCAGGCGCTGACCGCGCTGCCCGCCGGTGACCAGGCACGGCCCGGCGTCGCGGAAGAGCGGAAGGCCGGCCCGCACCAGCTCACCTGCCGGCAGGCCGGGCGCACCTCCGGCCTCATGGCAGATGCGCTGGCCAAAGAGCACCCCGGCGGCACCCCATCCGATGATCTTGCCGGCGTCTGCGATGACCTGCTGGAGGCCAGCATCCCGGCAGCGCACAAGGACGCCTCCAGCTCACTGGCGGCGGACCGGGCCGGCGTGGAGAGCTGGTCCCGCCCGCCGCGGCACGGGAGCACCGGGTGCGCTGCCCCTGAGGCACACTGGGGGCACCGCAACAGCAACCTGCCCGGCCCCAGAGGCGAGATGCTCTCCGGCCTTCACCTGCCGGCTGCCACCATGGCGCGGGAGGAGAACGGGCCGGCCGTGCCCGGGCCGGCCCGCCCGATGACCCTGTGCTCCTGCGCGCTGGACCCGGTCCGCGCCCTCACCGCAGTCCTGCCCCGCATGCCCGCGGCCGGCATCCCGCCCGGCGGCATCCCGGATGACTCCGGCTACGCCTGCCACGACGCCGGAGCCTGGGCGGTGCTGCTGCGCGCCGCCGGCGCGCAGCTCACCCAGGACCTGCACCCCCTGACCGCAGACCCAAGGGCACCTGCCACGGCGCCATCACCGCCAAGGGGAACCTGTACTGCCCGGCCACGCCCAGGCCGCTGCTGGAACCCGGGCCGCTGCCCCCCGCCGCCACCCCGGACGAAACCGCCGCGCACGACCAGCAGACCGCCGGGCCAGCCCGCCACAAGCCCGGCCAGATCACCGCTGATAACGCTGACGGCTACCACCGCGTCATCCGCCCCGCCGTCGCGGGGAAGATCCGCTGCCCGCTCCGCCCCGGACTCGATGACACCAGACCGCGGCCGCCCGGAGATCCTCACCCCGCCCGGGCACCCGCCGGCCTGCCGCGCGCAGCACGCCATCACCGTCCCCCCGGCGGCGGCGGCCAAGACCAGGCAGGAACACCACTGCCCCTCAGCCGCTCACCAGCGTTCCTGCGCCCGGCGCACCAGCTCCGGGCAGACCTTCTCCACCATCAAGGACCCCGCGGCCACCACCATCGCCCGCGGCTGGTGCCAGCTGACGGGCCTGACCCCGCCCGCGCTGTGGACCGCCTGCCTGCCCGCCGTCCGCAACCAGCGCATCCTCAGCGCCTCCGGCCCGCCAGGAGCAGAACGCCCGCCGGGCCGCCACCGGGCTCCCGCCCAGAACCCGCAAGCGCCGCCGCCAGACCCTCGCCAGCCTCGCCGCCGGCCCGCCATAACAGCCGCCGCCTGCCCGCGCGACACCAGCGGCAGCGCATCCCCCCATACCCCCGGCACCACCACGCAAGTCCCGCGCGCCCAGAACCAGGCCGGCCAGGCCGCCCCGGGCCCGCGCCGCCTCACGTACAACATCATCTTGGGCCCGGCAGTACCCGCACGCCCGGCAGCCGGGAACGTCAGACCCAAACGTGAACATGGACCCTGGTGAAACGTGAAGACCTCCGGGTGGTCAGGGGCGGGGTCGAACCGCCGACCTTCCGCTTTTCAGGGGTTCTTTCACCCCTGGGACCATGATCCCGTAGCCATCATGCCAGCCCAGCTCACCGGCATACATGCTGGTCAGCAGGCTTGCACGGCCATGGTAGCAACCGTGCCGCCGTGTGCCGCGTAGTCCCGTTTTGTCCGTGGGCTTCTCGTGGTAAACCGCTCGGGAGCCCGGACTTGTGGGGTTTTTGTGGGCCTCGCGGGAGGCCCAGACGGCTGCCAGAACGGCCGCTGTGGGTGCCCTGGGCAGGCCCCGCTCAAGCGAGCGAGTCGCACCGGCATCGGCCTCTTCCACCCAGGCGCAAGCCGCGCTCTCACCCCTTTGTCCGATCCCTCCGACCCGCCCGCCGGAGGCCGCTGACCCGGATGCGCCCTTGCCCGCACCACGCGCGGCGGCCGACTGAGCCCCGCGGCGCGAACCCCTTGGCCGCGCTGGCCGAGCGTGGGTTCTTCGCCGCGGATGACCGGATGCGGGATGCCTCCCACGGCGTCATCGCTCACCCGCCACGGATGGCCCTGGATCACCGGGGGCGGTCCAGGGCGTCTAACCTCTGGGCGCGACAGATCGCTGAATATTTGCGGCTGTCATGAGACCCGGCCGACTGGGTGACGGCACCCAGATCGTCCGGTTCGGGGCCTGGCAAAACCGGACTGCGGGGCGTGTCTTACGCTGGCTGATCCCAGGCGGCATCGTGGACCGGCTCGCGGGGCTTCCTGTCCCCGGGGAGCTGCCTGGTGGCCGTGGGTGGGCTCCGGTGCGGCGAGCGCCTGCGCGAGGTGACGGCACGACAGCCATTTATGGCTGTGCGGACCCCCAGGGTTGCCCTAGGGGCGCCCTGTGCCCGCGCAGCCGGTGAACTGTGCGCAGCCGCAGGGTGAATCACCCTGCGGCTGCGCGGCTGCTAGCCGCCGTTCGAGGGGTGGTAGGGCAGCGCCGGGAATGCCCGCGTGCCGCTGGCAGCGTGGCGAGTGCCGCCAGCCGTGCCGCTGGCGATCATGTCGACGGCCCGCAGGAACACCGGGCCCATGACCGAGCGGGCTTGCACCGCCGGGTTGGTGGCGCCGAAGTCGCTGGCGCCCGGGACGTTGTCGGCGAACAGCGCGTAGGTCAGCAGCGGGTTGCCGACGGTGTCGAACATGATGCCGGCTTCCTCCCGGCCAGCGGCGAACCATCCTGCTTTCGTCGCGACGCGCGCCCGGTCCCCGGAGGACATGACGCGGCGGATGCCGTCGGTGAAGGCGATCGGCGAGCGCAGCACATTGAGCAGGTAGCTGGTGGAAGACGCCGACAGCAGCGTGCCATTCACCAGCGCCCGCAGGAGGTTGTGCATCTCCATTGGCGTGGTGGAGCCCAGGTAAAACCGGTTGGGGTTGGCCACCGGCACGACCTGCGTGTTCGGGAAACCCTTGCTGACCAGGATCTGATTGAGCTCCGCGGCCGGGCACACCAGCCCGCACAGCCGTACGGCGGTATCGTCCGAGACCGTCAGCAAGGCCGCCATCGCGTGGCCCAGGGTGATTGAGCTGGGGTATGCCCCGTCGAGCCGGAAGACCCCGTCACCGTCCGCGATGATGATGTCAGCGGTCACGTCTACTGTCTGGCTGAGGCTCAGCAGGCCGCGGTCGATCTTGTCCAGCACCGCGGTGGCGACGGCGATCTTGTTGACGCTGTTCGCCGTGACCACCGTGCCAGATCCCGCATCGACGGCGGGCAGCGGCGTGCCCCCCGGATCGGCGACCGAGATGAACGAATGCCACGTGCCGCCCGCCCGTTTGCTCTCAGCCCGGTAGATCGCGGCGACGGTGTCCTTGGCCTCGTCCAGCGGCGTCTGCGTGGAGGCCGCTAGGAGGACTGTCCCTGGGGTCTTGCTGGCTGAGGCCAGGACGGCGGCACCTAAGCCCAGCACCGTGCCCGCCGCCGCGACGGTACTGAGGCCGAGAACGGACCTGCGGTTCAGCTGTGACGTCACAGTTGTCTCCTTCGGAGAGTCCTTGATGAGCATTTCGAACAGGAACAGCAAGACACGCCGGCCTGGCCGGACGGCCTTCTCCTTCTGCGGGCGGCCGGGTCAACCTGTTCTCGAACTGGGCCCGGCCGTCCCCTTCACGCCCGCAAGCGCCCAGCCTTCAGGGGCAGCAAAGAGAGCCTTCTTCACACCTTTAACGTTTGGCACACCCGGATGGTTGCGCCGCAGGGCGAACCCGACACAGCGGCCGTTCTGGGGCGCGTAGCGACGGTCACGTCGGCAGGCGGGACTGGCGCCATAGGCGGGACTGGCGCCATAGGCGGGACTGCGCGCCTGGTCCATGGACGCGGCCTCTCGCCCAGCGCGGACGAGCCTGGCCCGGCGCTGCGCCGGGTCAGGGTCCTTGGGAGCGGGCCAGCCACGCCCGCAGGTTGCGGCCGGCCGGGTCTCAGATCGTGTCGTTCGCGCTCCGCTGGTACTTCTTCGGGGGCGGGCAGACGAAGCGCGCGATGGTGGCCGGGAGCCACCCGATGGCGAAGCCGGCGAAGACCAGGAAGATGTCGTTCCGCCTGCCGACGGGATCGAATACCGGCGCAAGCACAAGCAGCACGGCCCACACGGCGCCGGCGCCGACGCTGTCGGCCGTATAGGTCCGGTACCGGGCATTCACTGGCCGTGACCTCCCCGGGCAGCTGCTTCGGCACAGCGCCATCGTGATGGTAGTCCCGCAGGCCCGGCCATCCGGTACTGCCGGGGTACGCCCTGATGCGCTGGCACCAGGAAGCTGAACCCCGATCGCGCACCGGTCGGCCTATCCGGGCGCTGCACCGATGGCCATGGTGACGTGCTGGCCTTGGCCCAGGCGGGTATCCCGCACCCGCTCCTGGCCCGCCGGCGGCGCTCTGTCAATGCGTTCAGGTCCTTATCTTCCAGCAGTTGCTGGCAGGTGGAGAAGGCGTCCTGCGTGGCACCGGCAGGCAGCCTCGCCATGCTGCGGGAGACGGTGCCGGGATGGCGGGGGCAGCCCGTGCGGGAGCGGTCATCCGGCCCGGCGGTCATCCGGCCGCGCCCGCGGGGCATGCTCACGCCGTCAGCCCTTCTGACCGCTCGCATTGGCTGCGGCCGCGCACTCCCAGGCGGCCGGTGCCAGGCAGGAGTAGTGCGGGGATCGCGGTAGTAAGGGAAGTCACGGGGAAGCGTGATGCTGGAATGGAGGCGGCGATGATAAGCGAGGGCGGGGCTGGGCAGGGGAGTATCCCGGTCAAGGTCGAGACGCGGATGGTCGTGGAGTACGGCGTCACGCTGGATGGCGTGTGGCTGCCGCTGGCCCTGCTGCGGCGGCTGGAAGCGCACGGGCCATGGAGTGTGCCGTTCACCGGGGCCACCGCTGACCAGGAGCGCGTGCTCGTCAGTCACGCGCTCGCGGACAGGCACAACCGGGCCGGGCTGCATCGTGGCGGCGGGCTGCCAGGCTTTCTTGCCGCGATACCGTTCGAGCCGACGGCTCCGCTGGAGAAGGTCCCTGGCGAGGGCGGAGGATGATGGCCGCCCCCGCCTGAACAGCCGCGCAGATATCCCAGTTCGGACGTGAGACAGGAAGACACGCCGCCAATTGGGCTGGCCGCCAGATCGGCGGATATTTTCGAACACCACCGCTACTGAGTACGGGGGGCACATTCCTTGATCATCGGGCAGCTTGACGTATACGGGAGTGAACTCGCCTGACATCCCTGCTGGCGCTTCGACGTGTACCTGGCCCGCGCACTCGCGGTGACCGGTCGTGGCCGGTTCGGCGAATCGCCGATCGGCGATCCCGGGCACCAGGCCCGCATACGCCAGCACGCCCGGGCCTGGCGCAGCGGCGAAACCGCCGCCGGATGCCCGTTCTGGGACATCACCGCGCATCTACCCGTGCCGTGCCGCGGGCCCTTCCTCGCGCAACCGCGGCTCAGTCCGCAATGCGGGACGGATTCCCCGCTTGTCCGAGTAGAAGGCCCGGATCTGGTCCATGTCCGCGACGACGTCACCGGAGGCGCGCAGCGTCGGACCGAACCCCGCGGTCCGCGTAGGGCCGTCGACGAAGGCGAGCACGATGGGCAGGCCAGCGCTACGGGCTATCCGGTAGAAGCCGGACTTCCAGTAGTCCGACTTCTGGCGAGTCCCCTCCGCCGCGATGATGAGCAAGAACGGCGCGCCACTGCGAGCCTGCCCGATCAGGTTCCTGACCAGCCCGGCCGGATTGCCCCGGTCGATGGCGATGCCGCCGCATGCACGCAGCAGCCAGCCCAGCGGCCCGACGAACAGTTCCTTCTTCATCAGCACCCGCGGCGGCACGCCACCGTTCCACATCACCAGCAGCATGAGCACGAAGTCCCAGTAGGACGTGTGCGGTGCGCCGACCAGCACGCCCTCTTTGGGCACATCGCCGACAACGCGCCAGCCGGACACTTTAATGATCATCTTCGCCAGGCGCTGCCGCACGACTCCTCCCCGCTTGTCATCCTAAGTGGTCCGAGCTGGAGCGGAGCCGCCCAGCCGGCGCGGCGGGCGAGGAGATCAGGATCCTGTCACTGGCAGCCGTTACCAGGCCGGAACCGCCGCACCGAGATTACTGCGCGGACTCCGCGAGAGCGCTGGGCAGCCGGGTACCCGGTTCACGCGGCGTCCCGGCTGGGCGCAGTCCCGCGTACCGGACCCGCAGACCGGCAAGATCTCCCGGATGAGGACGACATCCCTGCTCGCTGACGCCCAGGGGAATCTGCCCACTGGCAAAACCCAGGAACTGCCCGGAGAGCGATGGATCCCTTACGATGCATGCCGACTCCGGCCGGGGCAAGGGAGCGCTGTCGCTGTACGGCGCGGCGAACGGCGGAGGCCCCGCGCTTGGGATCCGGATCAGGCGGATATGCACCACGCCTTCGCATGACCGCGACGAGGCACGCGCCCATTTGACGGCGCACCTGCGCGCCCTGGGCATCCCCCGCCTGGAGGCCGACGACATCCTGACCGCAATCCGGCCCGACATCCCCTGAACTGACTAACGGGTGCCTTGAGCGCATCCTGTCTCTCCTGGATCGATGGACCGGTTAAGCCGAGCGCACGCCGGGGAACCGGCGGCGCTCAGGACTCGGCTCTGATTGCAGAGCACCGCCTGGCGACGTGACAGAACTACCGTTCGGCACTGCGCTACCGCTAAACCTCGGTCGACCGGTCGCGTGCAGATCGAGTCCTCTTTACTCTTGTTGTCAAGGGTCACGCCGGGTTTTCTTTGATGTGGGCTTCGGCGAGATGGTCCTTGTGGCCGGGGTGGCGGGTCGTAGGGTGGGGCTGGGCTCGGGAGTGGCTTGTCCGAAGAGCCGGTGTTCGGGGTGCAATCCGGCCGCGCTGGAGTCAGAGTCGTTCCCCGGTTGCCCTCCCGGGCCCTTCGCGGCTGCCGTGGCTGTGGCCTGCCGGGCGTCGGCCTGGAGGCGGGCGAAGACGGCGTCGCTGATCCGCCGTTTGAGGCACCGGAACGCTTCTTTGCGGGTCTTGCCCTCGGCGATCTTGCGGTCGTAGCAGGCGCGGCCGTCGCTGTGGGCGTGCCGGATCTGGGTGATCGCAGCCATGTGCAGGGCGTGGCCGATGCGCCGGTTCCCGCGCAGCGACAGCCGGTAGATCTTGCGGTTCCCCGACGACACCCCGGCCGGGGCGGCGCCGTTGCAGGAAGCGAAGTGATCACGGCTGGGGAACCTGGCCACGTCGGTGACGTCGCCGATCACGGTGCCGGTGCTGACCGGGCCGAAACCGAAGACCCCGGTGAGGCTGGTGCCCGGGGCACTGACGGCCGCGGCCAGCTTCTTCCTGGTCTCGCGGAGCTGGGCATCCAGGCCTCGCAGGTCCTCCAGGAACTGGGTGGCGGCGCGCCGCCGCGACCGGCCCGGACGGCGTGACCTTCTCCAGGATGCGGGCAGCGTGAGCTGCGGTGATCTCTTTGCTGACGCCGCCGGCGAGCAGGCCGCAGCACCGCGTGGAGCCGGCAGGCGACCTGATTGCGGGCCCGCGCCAGGTCGCGGTGCCGCTTGGACCATACCTTCAGCACCGCCGCGTGATCCTCAGCCGCCACCTCGCGCCTGGCCTTGGAGCGCAGCGCCGCGACCGCCACCGGCAGCGCGTCATCCGGGTCGTTCTTGTTCGTGTCACCGGCCCCCAGCAGCCGCACCCGGGCAGCGAGCTTGGGCGGCACGTCCAGCACCCGCTCCCCGGCGGCGACCAGCTGCCAGCCCAGCAGGTGACCCAGCCCGCCCGCCCCTTCGACCGCCCACGTCCGCTCCGGCCACGCTGCCGCCCACCCGGCCAGCGTGCCCGCCTGGGCCGCGCCCGCGCGGACCCGCAGATCCCCCAGCGGCTCCTCCGCCGCGCTGATCGCCACCGCCGTATGCGAGCCCTTATGCGGATCGATCCCGATCATCACTGCCCTCATCAGCACGCTCCAGCATCGTCACCAGAAAATGGGCGGACCATGGCGGGCATGCCTGATACCGGATCTGCTAGCGCTCGCGCCTCTTCCGGGCCACGCCACGGCGAGAACCGACACGCCGGCACCTCGATCTAAAGCCAGACCACGACACTGACGCGGCCGCGGCAGGCGGTTCGGGAGCCAGCCCATCGGACCTCTGAACGCTACGGCAAACACCGCAACGTCGACCTCAGTCACTATTAGGCGGCTCCGCGCGCGATCTCTCTGACCTTCCTTGTGACTCAGCGTGATGCTGTCGATCGACGTGGTCCGGGGCCGACCTCGGATCAGACCGGAGTGAGTGATGTGCCGGAGATAGCAGCCGAGGTGCTTGTCGATCTTCCACCGCAGCCGCTGGGCGGCTACGCCGTGCCTGATCCGACGCACCATATGCGGCAGATGAGGATGTCCGCCGGCAAGCCGCAGCGCATAATCATGCAGCCTGGGTGAGGAGGGTTTGGTCGGCAGCGTTACAGAATTCTGGCGAGAACGCTGTGACGTGCGCGGAGGTCAGAGCCAGCAGCGTGCAGGGGGCCTCGCGCGGCCGGGACCGGATCATGTCGCGGGTCTGGCATGCGGCAGTATCAGCCACATGACCGAACTCACCGATGTTTCCGGCGCTTTCGGCTATGGGGACTCGATCCTCGCCGGCGAGCGGGCGCGACTGCGCGGCGTGCGGGACGACGACCTGCCTGCGCTCGCGAAGTGGGAGATGGATCCCGGACGCATGGCCACGCTGTCGAGCTGGGTGGCCCCGCCGTCGGAGGCTGCGGCGAGGGAGCGCATCGCGAAGTGGAGCGCGAACGAGAAGGACGCCCTCGGCTTCGCCATCGAGACGCTCGACGATCCGCCGGTGCTGGTCGGCAACATTGGGTTGTGGGGCGCGCGCCCCAAGGACCGGTGTGCGACGCTCGGGATCGCCCTCGGCCGTGAGTACATCGGTCGTGGCTACGGGACGGACGCGGTGCGCGTCATCGTCGGCTCGGGTTCCGCGAGATGGGCCTGCACCGCATTCAGCTCGGCGTGGCTCCGTTCAACCCTGCCGGGATCCGCGCTTATGAGAAGGCGGGGTTCGTCGAGGAGGGCCGCCATCGCGAGTCGGTGCTGCACGACGGGCATTGGTATGACGAGGTGCTGATGTCCATCCTCGACCACGAGTGGGCAGACCGCCGATCCTCTGGCCGATGAGCGGGCCGATACTAAGGCGAGAATGGCTTTTTGGAGGTTGCCTAAGAACTAGGCGTAGGCGCGGCGGATGTAGGCGAGTTTTGGGTCCGCGAAGAATGATCGGATCTTTTCCGGTGTCGCGCGGAGCAGGCGGAG
>Ga0307372_10002619_pt1 | contig 29507 bp, 25 predicted proteins | sample OX1MG_FD_202533 | JGI IMG/M metagenome (GOLD analysis project Ga0307372, IMG submission 202533) | Soil microbial communities from Risofladan, Vaasa, Finland - OX-1 | ecosystem: Environmental > Terrestrial > Soil > Coastal area > Acid sulfate soil | place: Finland: Risofladan, Vaasa | collected... | reverse complement strand
AACACTGCGGCCTCAAGCTGTGACAAGAATGTCACTGTATTATACGAACCTCTTTAGTACCCTGCGTGAACCACCGTTCAGGTCCTAGCCTTGTGGCATGTCGGGACGTTGGCGGGATCGGGGTGAGAAGTCGGACCCTCGGGCTGCGGTCGGACTGGTGCCGGCCCGTCCGGTGCCGTTGGTCACCGCGCCCGGGGGCGTCACCGTGCCCGCACTCGACGACATCGATCCCGTCCAGCTGCGGGCCGTGCAGGAGGCGCTCCTCGACCCCAGCCTGATCCTGCGGGCGAGGCGGCTGCCCGAGGGTGCGGTCGTCGACTTCTCCTGCGAGGACGCCAACGAGGCCGCCTGCGCCGGCCTGGACGTCCCCCGTGGCGACCTGGTCGGCGCGCTGCTCACCGAGACCCTGCCCGGGGAGCTGGGGGCGTTCCTCTTCGACCGGTGCGTCGAGGCCGTCGAGTCCGGTGAGCCGCTCTCCTTCGACGACCTGCGGACCACGGACGAGCACGGCGCCGTGTCCCACTACGACGTCCGCGCCGTGGCGGTGGGCGACCGGGTCTGCTTCTCGTGGCGGGAGGTGTCCGATCGCTTCCGGACCCAGGAGGCACTCGCCGAGTCCCGCAACCGGTTCCGGTTGCTGGCCGAGAACGCCTCCGACGTCGTCGTCCTGGTCGGCGCCGACGGCATCGTCCAGTGGGTGTCGCCCTCCGTGCGCGACATGCTGGGATGGGAGCCCGAGGAGCTGGTCGGACGCCCGAGCGCCGAGTTCGTGCACCGAGACGACCACCGCCGGCGGATGGCCGTGCACCGCCACCCGGCGACGGTCCGGACGCTGTCCGACGAGGTCCGCTGCCGGCGCGCCGGAGGGGACTACCTGTGGACCTCGTCGCGGATGCAGGAAGTCCGCGACGACTCGGGCCGGCTGGTCAACGTGGTGGTGTCGCTCCGCGACATCCACAAGCAGATGCAGGCGCGGGCGGCGCTCGTCGCCTCCGAGGAGCGGTACCGCCTCCTGGCCGAAAACGTGTCCGACATCGTCTACCAGGTGCGCGACGGCAGGATCGTCTGGATCTCCCCGTCGGTCGAGCGCGTCCTCGGATGGAAGCCGGCCGATGTCGTCGGACGGCCGTCGTTCGACCTGATCGCCGCCGAGGATCTCGAACGGGCGGCGGGTGCACGGGCGATGGTCGTAGCCGACGTCCCCCTCGAGCACTTCGAGTGCCGCTTCGTGACGGCCTCGGGCGGCCGCCGGTGGATGCGGGCGCACGCACGGCGGATCGATGCCGCAGGTGGGGTGTACGGGCTCGTCGCCGGCCTCCACGACATCCACGAAGGGCACGCCGACCGGATGGCGATCGCCGCCCTGGCCGCGGTGAACGCCGTGCTGGTCGCCGCCGCCGACGAGACCCGGTTGCTCGACGAGGTGTGCCGGCTCGTGGTGGACCAGGGCGGGTTCGACGGGGCCCGCTGGGGCGGCGGTTCGGAACGGCCGACCCCCGCCCCGGACGGCCGCGTGGCGGTCGACCTGCCGGTGACGGTGGACGGCCGGATCGACCGACGGCTCACCATCGAGTCCCGGGAGCCCGACGCGTTCGGCCCGTCCGTCGTGTCCACGTTGGAACAGCTGGCCCACCAGGTCGGCATGGCACTGTCGGCGATCCGCACCCGCGAACGCCTGGTCGAGGCCCTCAACGAACAGCAGCTGCTGAGCACGGCCATCGAGCAGGCCGGCGAATCGGTGGTGGTGACGGACCTCGACGCCCGCATCCTCTACGCCAATCCCGCCACCGCGGCGTCGAGCGGTTACCCTCTCGAGGAGATCGTCGGGGCGAGCCCCCGGCTGTTCGCCAGCGGGCTCCACGGGCCCGACTTCTTCCGGGAGATCAACGGGGCGCTCCGGGCGGGGACGACGTGGCGGGGCATCGTGGTCAACCGGACCAAGCAGGGTGAATTGTACGAGGAGGACACCACCGTCACCCCGGTCCGTTCCGACGACGGGGAGGTCAGCTCGTTCGTGTCGGTGCGACGCAACATCAGCCGCGAGCGGCGACTCGAGGCGGATCTCGACCGGCTCCGCAGCGACCGCGACTCGGTCGTACGGGCGATGGGCGAGGTCCGGGCCGGGGCGACCCTCGAGGTGACGGCGTCGTCGTTCTGCCAGGCCGTCACCCGACTCGCCGACCTCGACATCGCCCGCGTGCTGCTCGTGGAATCCGACGACGAGGTGGTGCCGCTCGGCATCACGGGACCGGCGTACCTCGACTGGGAGGTCGGGGTCCCGGTCGCCTTCGATCTCCTCCCCCTCATGCTCGAGCGCACCCGGGACGGGCCGTGGTGGGTGCCGCTGACCGAGCTGCTCGCCGGCGAGGGCGGTGGGTCGGCGCTGATCCGGCCGATGCTCGACGCCGGTTTCGTGTCCGCGGGGTTCGCCCCCGTGTTGCGGGCCGGTCGGTTGGTGGCCGTCCTGGTGGTGGCCAGCCGCACCCCGGACGACGGGCGGTCGGCCGAGGCCCGGACCACCGTGCTCGAGGAGCTCAGCTCGTTCGCCGGGCAGATCCTCGGCGACCAGGCCAGCCATCGCGGCGAGTGGCGGCACCGGCGCGGACAGATCCGCGGCGTCATGGACGGCGCCCGGTTCCGTCCCGTCTACCAACCGGTGGTCGACCTCGCCACCGGCGAGGTCGTGGGGTACGAGGCGCTCACCCGGTTCGCCGACGGCCGCCGGCCGGACGTCGTGTTCGAGGACGCCCACGACGTGGGCCTCGGCGTCGAGCTCGAGACGGCGTGCGCGTCGGCTGCCGTGCTCGGTGCCCGGGGGCTCCCGGCGGGGACGTGGCTGGCCGTCAACCTCTCGCCGGCCTCGGTGATCGCCGGCGCGGTCGGTGCGATGGCGGAGGCCGCCGACCGTCCGCTGGTGATCGAGATCACGGAGCACGTCGAGGTCGAGAGCTACGCGGCCGTGCGCACCGCCGTCCGGAGCTGCCCGGAGGTCCGGTTGTCGGTGGACGATGCCGGCGCCGGGTACGCGAGCCTCCGTCACATCCTGGAGCTCCGACCCGATCTCGTGAAGCTCGACATCGGTCTGGTCCGCCACATCGACTCGGACCCGGCCCGCCAGGCGCTGGCCGCGGGACTGCGCCACTACGCCCACCAGACGGGGACCGTCCTGATCGCCGAGGGTGTCGAGACGTCGGCCGAGCGGGACGTGCTCCGGCGCCTGGGCATCCCCCTGGCCCAGGGGTACCTGTTCGGGCACCCGGAGCCGGTTCCGCCGGGCGACGGGCCGGAGGCCACCGGTCCGGTGACGGACGCCTGATGCGTGCGCAGAAGGGGACTTGCCGCCGGGACCGCCGGTCCGTGATCAGCGCGAGCTGAACCAGCGGCCCAGCTGCTCGAGCCCCCGGTCGACGTCGACCTCGGGGGCCCACCGCAGGACCCGGCGGGCCTCGGCCTGGTCGAACCAGTGCGCCACCGAGAGCTGGCGCGCGGCGAAGTGGGTGAGGGGAGGCTCACCGCCCGGCCACAGCCGGCCGACGATGCGCCCGGCCAGCGACGCCACCGGTGCCGGCACCGAGCGGACGGCCGGATCGAGCCCGGCGGCGCGCAGGATCCCGTCGACCAGCTCCGCCAGTGGCCGGGGGTCGCCGCCGGTGACCACCCAGGGTCGGCCCACCGCCTCGTCCGAGGCCGTGGCCCGGTCGAGCCCGGCCACGACGGCGGCGGCGGCGTCGTCGACGTAGGTGGTGTCGACCAGGGCCCGGCCGTGGTCGGGCAGTGCCAGGCGCCCCCGGCGGGCCCGGTCGACGATCCGGCCGATCAGCTGGGTGTCCCCGGGCCCCCACACCAGGTGGGGGCGGAGCACGACGGTCGGCACGGACGAGTGGTCGAGCACGTACCGCTCGGCGAGGGCCTTGGACCGGGTGTAGGCGTCGCTGCCCCGGTAGCGGGCGGGCTCGGCCCCGACCCCCACGGCCGGCCCGCCGTCGAAGGCGACGGACGGCGAGGAGATGTGGACGAGCCGGCCGCACCGCGCCGCTGCCGACACCACGTTCCGGGTGCCGAGCACGTTGACGGCGAACGCATCCTCCCAACGGGGCCGGGGAGCGACGAGCGCCGCCAGGTGCACCACCGCATCGTGCCCCCCGGCCGCCTGCAGCACGGCCTGCCGGTCCCGCACGTCGCCCCGCACCTGTACCGCACCACCGCTGCCCGCCGAGCGCTGGAAGGAGGTGACGGCGTCGCCACGGGCCAGGAGCAGGCCGACCACGGCGCGGCCGAGGAGGCTCGAGCCCCCGGTGACGAGGACCCTCACCGCATCTCCGTGGCCGCGGCGGCGACCTTCGACGCCGAGGCGGTCACCGGCCGGCGAGGAACGCCGCGGCGTCCGCCGCCAGGGCCGTCCGGTCGATCTTCGACTGGTGCCGGTGGTCGACCGGCAGAGGACCCTCGAGCACGGCGGCCACCCGGTGGGGGCAGGCCCGGCGTGCCGCGTCCCGCAGCTCGTGGTCGGCCACCTGCAGCGGCCCGTCCCCGTCGACGACCAGGCAGAGGACCTGGCGTCCGGCCGGCCCCACCCCGACCGCAGCCGTGCGCCGGCCGGTGCCGGCGGCGGTCGGTCCCTCGACGGCGACGCTGGCCAGTGGACCGTCCGCCGTGTCGATCACGTGGACCCGGCGCCCGAGGTGCATCACGAGCCCGTCCTCGAGGTAGCCGACATCGCCCGTGCGGTGGAACCGGCGTCCGTCGTGCACGACCCCGGCGTCGGCGTCGGCCGACCAGGCGGCGTCGTACCCGTCGAACATCCACGGGGCGTGGACGAGCAGCTCGCCCCACCCGCCCCCGTCGGCCAGGACCGTGCCGGGGTCGTCGAGCACGGTGACGAGCACCGAGCAGCCGGGCACGGGACGGCCGGTCGACCCCCCGCCCAGCCGACCCACCCGCTCGGGTTCCGTCCCGTCGGTCACGGGCAGGCACTCGGTCATCCCCCAGGGCGATCGCACGTCGCCACCGGTCACCGATCGGACGCCGGCCACCAGGTCGGCCGGTACCGGGGCACCGGCCAGCAGGACCAGCCCGATCGGCGCCGACCGGCCCCGCGCCGTGGCCACGATGGTGCGGGCCGAGGCCGGGGAGAGCCACGCCACGGTGACGTCCCCCTTGTCCAGGGCGCCGCGCAGCTCGTCGTAGCCGAGCGCGGACGGTTCGTCGACGTCGACATCGGGGCGGATGCACGTCATCTGCAGCGACGGCGCGAGGAGCAGGAACGCTCCGAAGGACGTGGTGAAGGCATCGCCCGGGCGCATCCCGAACAGGGGGCCGACGACGTCGCGCTGGGCGGCCAGGGCGCCGTGCGTGTAGCGGACCGCCTTGGCCGGGCCCGTGGCACCCGACGTGTGGACCAGGGCGGCGACGTCGTCGGGACCGGGCTCGACGGCCGCGAACGGCGCTGCAGGCGCACCTGCCGGGTCGGCCGGGTCGGCCGGGTCGAGGGGGACGGCGCCGGGGAAGCGACCGAACGACGCCGTCCTCGATCCGGGCGCGAACCGCAGGGCGCCGGCGGCGGCCAGGGTGGCCGGTGTCCCCACCGTCCACGACGGCGCCGCCGCCCGGATCAGCGCCCGGAGTCGGCGGAGGCCGGCCGAGGCGTCGGCCACCACGGGGACCCCGCCGACCTTCCACACCGCCGCCGCGGCCACGAGGAGCTCGGCGCTGGGTGGGACCAGCAACGACACCCGGTCGCCCGGGCGCAGGCCGCCGGCCCGCAGGGCGTGGGCGGCCACCGACGAGCGGGCGGCGAGGTCGGACCACGACAGCATGCCGTCCGGCCCGTCATAGGCACGCGACGTGTCCCCGGACCGGTCCCCGAGCGAGGCGAGCACCGACACGAAGGGCGTCGGCACCGTCGGGGGTGCGTCCGCCGCGACCGGGTGGCGGAGCCGGTCGAGCCACCGGGCCACGACCGGGCCCACCGGGGCGTCGAGCGTGACCAGGTGGGCGGCCGTGGCGAACCGCTCGACGTCGGCCCCGGGAACCCGGGCCCGCAGGTCGGCCAGGAACCGGTCGTGGAACACCGGGTCGCGTCCACCCCACAGCAGCAGGGTCGGCCGGGGATGCTCGTCGAGCACGGCGGCGCACGCCTGCAGCGCGGCGTACGACGCGTCGTCCGGGGTGACGGGGATGTCGGCCACGAAGTCCCGGACGGCCTCGCGGCGGTCGGCCGTCCGGTACGGCGCCCGCAACGCGTCGCGGTGGGAGCGGTCCGCCATCCGGGCCGTCCCGGCCACGAATGCGGGGGTGCGCCGGCAGGCGAGGTCGACGAGGCTGCGGGCGGCGGCGATCAGTGGGGGCACGGCGACGCCGTCGGGCTTGGCCACGGCCGTGTTGGCGAGCACGAGTGCCTCGACGTCGAGCGACCCGGACGCACCCACCGCGACCGGGCCGCCCCAGTCGTGCGCGGCGAGCACCAGGGGGCCGGTCACCTCCTGTCGGCAGAAGGCGACCAGCTCGGCCACCCGGTCGGCCAGTCGCCGGGGCCGTCCCCGCTCCGACCATCCCATCCCGGTCTGGTCGACGGCGATCACGCGCCAGGTGGGGGCGAGGGTGCCCAGCAGGTCCCGCCACACATAGCCCCAGGACGGGTTCCCGTGGACGCAGACCACGGTGCCGGCCGGTCCGGGGCCGGTGTCGAGGATGTGCCAGTCGACGGGTCGGCCGTCGGATCCGTCGACGGCAACCCGTCGGGACCAGGCCGGGTCGAGCCCCCAGGAGGCCAGCTGTCCAGCCGTCGGCGAGAGGGGGACCACCGGCGCGCCGGTGGTCGGCGGGCTCGTCGGCACGGCGGCTACCAGATCAGTTCGGCGGCAGCGCAGTTGAGGCCCGAGCCGATGCCCATCAGGAGCACCCGCTCGCCGTCGCCGATCTCGTCGGCCACGGTCGACAGCGTGTACGGCACCGCCGCCGGGCCCATGTTGCCGAAGCCGGGATAGGTGAGCGGCACGAGGTCCATGTCCACGCCGAGGAGCTCGCACAGCTTGCGGGTGTGGACGGCCGACACCTGGTGCATCACGTAGCGGTCGCACGACTCCCATTCCCAGCCGTCCGCCACCGAGGCCTCGAAGGCGTCACGTGCGAGGGCCAGCCCGTTCTCGAGCAGGGCGGCGGTATCGGTGCGCATGGTGTCGAGGTCCCCGACGCAGAGGTCGTGGTGCACGGTGGCGGCCCGGGAGATGCCGCCGAGGAACCGATGGCCGCCGGCACGGGGACCGCCCATGACCATGGCGGCCCCGCCCGAGCCCAGCGTGAGCGAGGCGAACTGGTCGAACACGTCCATGGCTGTGGTCTCGGGGGACCGGAGGCGGTCGATGGTGGCCAGCTGGGTGTGCCGGCTTCCCTCGCCGTCCACGATCAGCACGGTGCGTGCCTGGCCGGTCTCGACGGCCATGGCCCCGACCTGCATGGCGTTGACGAAGCCGAGGCAGGCGTTGCCGAGGTCGAAGTTGACGCACTCGGGGCCGAGACCGAGCCGGTGGTGGACGGAGCAGGCGACACTCGGCTCGAGGTGGTGCTTGCACACCGACGTGGAGATCAGCAGGTCGACGTCGGACGGGGCGAGTTCGGCGAGCTCGAGTGCCCGCCGGCCGGCCAGGGCCGCGGCCTCGTCGAACGTGACGTCCTCGGGCCACCAGCGCCGTTCCACGATGCCGGCGACCGACTCCAGGAGTCCCGGTCGGATGCCGCACCGCTCGAACGTGTCCGCCAGCTGCTCGTCGATCCAGGCCGACGTGACGACCTCGGGCGCCTCGGCGTGTCCCACGCTCCAGATGGTCGGGCGCGTGTAATCGATCCGGGGGCTCACCACCACAGGTTACGGCCTCCCGGACCCCCCACCGGCCGGGGCCCTCCGGGCCGGGGTCCGCCGCCCGCGCCCCTGCCGATCCGGGGGCGACGTGTGCCCCGTTCACATCTGCTCGAGGAGCTCCTGGGTCTCGGTCAGCGAGTTCCGGAGGATCCGCTTGGCCACCTCGAGCAGTTCGAAGAGCTTCGGGTCCCCGACCGAGTAGTAGACGCTGGACCCCACCTTCCGGGCCTGGATCAGGTTGGCACGGCGCATCACCCCGAGCTGCTGCGACAGGTGGGACGCCTCGATGCCCACTTCGGGGATGAGCTCGCTCACGGGCCGCTCACCTTCGCGGAGGACCTCCAGGATGCGGATCCGCGCCGGGTGGCCGAGCGTCTTGAAGAACTCCGCCTTCACCTGGTAGATCGGCGTCGTCATCGGTGTGTCCCCTCCCCGCTTCCTCGTCGCCGGTCGTGTCCCGGCCTCGCTCGGCCCCCCTGCAGGAGTCTGGCAGCCGTGCCCGGTCACCGCCGAATCCGGACCGACGCCGACCGCTCGTGGTGCGTCGGCGGGACGACGGGTGGCATCAGAGGTCGTTCCCCGCGTAGGACAGGTTGAAGCTCTTGTTGGCCAGCGGGAAGTCCGGCACGATCGTGTCGGCCAACGAGACCGGCAGCCCCGGCCAGTTGAGGAACGACGGGTCGACGACCTTGACCCGGGCGAGCCGCTCCCCGTCGAGTTCGACGCGGTGGACGATGGCGCCGCGCCACCCTTCGACGATCCCGACGCCCCCGGCCGACCGATCGGACGGGTGACCGCCGCCTCCGGCGACCGCATCGAGCGACCCGGCGCGCCCGACCAGGTCGGCGATGGAGCGGAGGGACGCCCGTACCTCGTCGACCCGGACCTCGTACCGGGCCAGGACGTCGCCCCCGTGTCGGGTGGCGGGGGCGAAGCCGGGTGGCGGCTCGACGAACGGGTGGGCCGTCCGGGCGTCGAATCCGACGCCGGACGCGCGTCCGGCCGGCCCCACCAGGCCCAGGTCGCGGGCGAGGGTTCCGTCGAGCGTGGCCGTCCCGGCGAACCGCTCCCTCACGAACGCGTTCGACCCGACCAGCTCCACCAGCTCGTCGAACCGGCGGGCGATCCCGTCCAGCTCGCCGGGGCCGGGCAGGCGGCGCACGCGGGCACCGCCGGGCACGACGCCGCCCCGGAGCAGGCGGTGCCCGGTCACCGTGCCGTTCAACTCCAGCAGCTCCTCGCGCAAGGTGAGTGCCCACGCCTGGGCGATCCCGAACCCGACGTCGTTGCAGAGCGCGCCGATGTCGGCGACGTGGTTGTAGACCCGCTCCAGTTCGAGGAGCACGGCCCGCACGACCAGTGCGTCGTCGGGGACGTCCACCCCGCGCGCATCCTCCACCGCCTGACAGAACGCCAGGGTGTGCCCGACGGCGGTGTCCCCCGAGATCCGTTCGGCGACCTCGACGCCGGCACGGGCGTCCCTTCCCTCGAAGACCCGCTCGAGACCCTTGTGGACGAACCACAGGCGTGCCTTCATGCGGAGGATGGTCTCGCCCACGACCCAGAAGCGGAAGTGCCCGGGCTCGATGAGCCCCGCGTGCACCGGACCGACCGGGATCTCGTAGACGCCGGATCCGGCCACGGGAACGAACGGGAACTGCCCGGCGTCGTCGACCATCTCGGGCGGGGGACCGGCATCGATCCGGAACGGGAACCAACCCTGCGGCCAGTGCTGGTGCAGGACGAGCCGCCTCGGCTGGGGGTGGCCCACCGGCTCGATCCCGAACAGGTCCCGCAGCTCCCGCTCGAACCGCCCGGCGGAAAAGGAGCACCCCGACAGCGTCGGCACCTCGGGACGGGCCCGGTCGACGGGGACGTGGAGCTCCACGCGGACATCCGGTGGCCCGGACGTGAAGAGGTAGACGACCCGCATCACCGTCCCGTCGTCGTGCCCCGACACGAGGGCCAACCGCATGCCGCCGGCGAGGAGCTCCTGGGCGGCCCCGCACAGGTCGTCCGGAGCCACCACGGCCGCGGCGCGGTGGAGGCCGCTCGGCGCGCCGGCCACCAGCGCCGGAGGCGTCGGGACGTCGGACGTCACGGTGCCACCACCCGGGCCGCGGCCTGGAGGAGACCGTCCAGCGGCCAGGCGGACACGCCGATCACGGCACAGGCGACCAGGGCGCCCACCAGCGGCAGCGTGACCCATCGGGGCGGAGGAGGCGCGGGGTGCCCGGCGTCGGACGGGCCGAGCAGCATGTGCCGGGCATGGCCGACGACGGCCACGAAGATGACCACCATCAATCCGGCGGCCACCACGGCGACCCAACCGAGCCCGACCTCGAACTCGGCGCGGGTCATCAGCAGCTCGCTGCTGAACAGGCTGAACGGTGGCAGGCCCAGGAGGGCCACCAGTCCGAAGCCGAAGAGGCCCCCGAGCACCGGCCGGCGGGCCAGCAGGGACCGTACGGCGTCGATCTGGCTGGTCCCCTCGGCGGCCAGGATCTCCCCGGACGTGAGGAACAGGACCGTCTTGGTCAGCCCGTGCCCGAGGATCTGCAGGAGGACCGCGGCGATGGCGAGGCGGATCCCGGCCGCCGCGCCCAGGGCGATCAGTCCCATGTGCTCGATGCTCGAGTAGGCCAGCATCCGCTTGTAGTCGCGCTGGGCGATCAGGAGCGACGCGGCGACCGCCAACGAGAGCAGGCCGACGACGACCAGCAGCGTGCGCGGGAACGCCGGTCCGACGGCCAGGTCCACCACCGCCTTGAACCGCAGGATGGCGTAGAAGGCGACGGTCAGGAGCACCCCGGACATCAGGGCCGAGACCGGAGCGGGTGCCTGGCTGTGGGCGTCGGGAAGCCAGCTGTGCATCGGCGCGAGCCCCACCTTGGTGCCGTAGCCCAGCACGAGGAGGGCGAACGCGAGTCGCAGCACCGAGGGGTCCATCCGGTGGGCGTCCGCCATCAGCGACGTCCAGTCCAGCGCGTGCGCCGAGTGGCCGCCGGCATGGAGCGCGGCCAGGTACACGAGCACGGTGCCGAGGAAGGCGAGCGCGATGCCGACCGAGCAGATGACCAGGTACTTCCACGACGCCTCCAGCGCCCCCCGGGTGCGGCGGTGGCCGACCAGGAAGGTCGTGACGATGGTCGTGGCCTCGACGGCGACCCACAGGACGCCCAGGTTGGCGGCGAGGACGGCGAGCAGCATCGCGGCCACGAAGGCCTGGACGAGGACCCCGTAGCCCGTGGCGCGCCCGCGCGTCGCCCGCGGGTCGCGCCGGTCGGGTACCAGCGACCGGACCCCCAGCCAGGTGGCCAGGAGGGACACCACGCCGATCACCACGACCATGAAGGCGCTCAGCGCGTCGGCCCGCAGGACGCCCCATGCCCCCGTCACCGGGGCGCTCCCGACCACCCGGACGGCCAGCACCGTGCCGAGCACCAGGACGGCACCGTTGCTGCCGACCGCCGTCCACCCGGCCAGAGGGTGTCGCGGGGCCGCGGCGGCGACGGCCCCGCCCAGGAGCGGGAGGACGAGGAGGAGGACGAGGAGCATCAGTCCCGGAGCTCCCGGAGCTCGTCGAGCTCCACGTCGCCGAACTCCGACCGCAGGCGGCGGGTCAGGATCATCAGCACGATGATGCCGAGCAGCACGTCGAGCGAGACACCCAGCTCGATCAGGAACGGGACGCCGGCCGTGGACAGGAAGGCGACCAGCGCGATCCCGTTGTCGACCATGAGCAGCCCGACGATCTGGAGGACCGGGCGCCGGCGGGTGACGAGCACGAAGAAGCCGATCAGGAGCGTGGCGACGCCCACCGGCACGAGCGCGCCGGCACGGGTGCCCACGAAGCGCCCGAGGTCCCGGGTGGTCAGGAAGGCCACGATGATCAGGCCGGCGGAGGCGACCAGGGACGCCGGGACGTTGACCAGGGGTCGGGACTCGCGTTCGGCCCGCCGCTCGTCGTCGGTCTGCCCGAGCAGCAGCGGGATGCCCACACCCTTCAGTCCCACCACGACGACGGCGGTCGCCACCAGGCCGACGTCCCGGTGGCGGAGGCCGAGGATCAGGGAGACGGCGCCGAGCGCGCACCCCTGGACGGCCACGATCCGGACCGCCGCGTGCACCGACGTCAGCCACAGCACGACGACTGCGGTCACCAGGACCGTGCCGGCCGCCAGGGTCAGCGCGGCGTCGAACGTCATGCGAGCACCAGTGCGGACACGACCGCCAGCACGGACAGGACGAACCCGCCGGCCATGAGCTCGGGAACCCGGAACAGGCGCAGCTTGGCCATCGCCACCTCGAGCGCGGCGAGCGCGGTTCCCAGCAGCGCGACCTTTGCCACCAGGGTGACCAGCGCGACCGCCTGCGCCGCCGGCCCGTGCCCGGTGGCGATGCCCCACGGCACGAACAGGACGGCGAGGAGCGCGAGGAGCACCACCAGTCGCATGGACTCGCCCAGGCGCACCAGAGCGAGGTCGGTGCCGGAGTACTCGAGAACCATCGCCTCGTGGATCATGGTGAGTTCGAGGTGCGTGCCGGGGTTGTCGACCGGCAGGCGTCCGCACTCGGCGACGACGACGATGACGAACGCCGCCAGGGCGAGCAGTCGCTGCGGGGTGGCCAGCAGCACGGGGTGGGCGAGGGACGTGGCGATGATGGTCGGCAGGTTGGACGAATGGGCGGGCACCGACAGGGCCAGGATCGAGACCAGCAGGGCCGGCTCGGCCACTGCGCCGATCGTGAGCGCGCGGCTGGCACCCATGCCTCCGAAGGCCGTGCCGGTGTCGAGCGCACCGAGACCGAGCGCCACCGAGCCCAGCAGGAGGAGGTAGACGACGGCGAAGAGATCGGCCGTCCCTCCCATGGCCGGATCGGTGGTCAGGAGCGGTGCTACGGCGGCGACCAGCACGGTGGTGGCCACCAGGACGAGCGGGGCCAGCGGGAAGATCCAGCTCGCCCGCTGGGGCCGCATCCGCTGGCGCCGGGCCAGCTTCCGGAGCTCGAGGAGGGGCTGGCGCACGGGTGGCCCGACCCGACCCTCGAGCCGGCAGCGGACCGTGCGCATGAGGCCGACGAGGAGCGGGCCGCCGAACACGACCCCGATCACCTGGAGGAGGGAGATCGCCGCCGTCGCCGCCATCGACCCGTCGGACCTCATGCCACCACCACCAGGACGAGGACCAGCGCGACCATGCCGAAGGCCAGGTAGCGGTGGATGCTCCCGTTGGGCACGGTGCGGGCGGCCGCACCCCACCGACGCAGCGACCGGTTGGCCGGGTCGTAGAGCCGGCGTTCGAAGGCGTCGTCCAGGGACAGGTGGACGGTCGCCGCCTCGACGTAGTACCGGGACTCCGCCACGTGGTTGACGTCGACGTCGTGCGAGGGCTGCAGGACGTCGTCGAACACGCGGGTGAGGGGCTCCCCGAACGACGTCGCCGTGTACTCCATGTTCGCCGTCTGGAGCTCCCGGCCGCACCCCCACGCCTCGACGACCCGGACCGGACCCGGCTCGAGCCGACGGCGGACGAGTGCGACCGCCCCGACGGTCAGTGCCAGCGCCGCGGCCAGCAGTCCGGGGGCGAGCACGCTGTGCACGCCCGGCAGGTCGAGCTGCCAGCCCCGGGACAGGGGAGCCGGAGCCCGGATGCCGCTGACGGTCCGGGCCGCCCCGGCGACCGCCGGGATCACCGTGAACGGCGCCACGCCCAAGAGCACGCAGAGCATGGCCAGTGCCCCGGCGCCCACCGACATCGAGGCCCGGACCTCGCGGGCCTGTGCCGCCGCCTCCGTCCGCGGGAGGCCGAGGAGACCGATGCCGGCGGCCTTGACGAAGGTGAACGCGGCCAGGCCGCCGGTCAGGGCCAGGACCCCGACGCCGACCGGCATGGCCACGGCGACGGCCGGGTCGGCGGCGGGGAGCCCGTGGAGCATGCTCTGCAGCAGGAGCCACTCGCTCACGAATCCGCAGAAGACGGGCAGCGCGGCCATGCCCGCCCCGCCGATCAGGAAGATCGTGCCGGTGACGGGCATCCGGTGCAGCAGGCCGCCCAGGGCGTCCAGGTCCCGGGTGCCGGTGGCCTGCTGGATCGAACCGGCGGCCAGGAAGAGGCAGCCCTTGAAGACGGCGTGGAACGCGACGTGGAGGAGTGCGGCGACGAGCGCCAGCAGGGCGAGCGACGGGTGCCCGGTCGAGGCGAACAGTCCGGACGCTCCGACTCCCAGCAGGACCAGGCCGACGTTGTCGGTGGTGGAGTGGGCGAGCAGCCGCTTGAGGTCGCTGGCGGTCGCCGAGTGGAGGGCGCCGAAGAGTGCGGACAGTGCGCCCACGGCCATCACCACCAGCCACCACCATGCCGGCCCGCCGCGGAGCATTCCGAAGCCCACCCGGAGGATCCCGTAGATGCCCAGGTTGACCATGGCCGCCGACATCAGCGCGGACACCGGGCCGGAGGCTTCGGCGTGGGCCCGCGGGAGCCAGACGTGCAGTGGCACGGCGCCGGCCTTCGAGGCGAAGCCGGCGACCACCAGGAGGAAGGCGGCACTCCGGATCCACGGGGCCAGGTGGGGGGCCGCCGCGGCGATGACGGTGAACGACTGGCCGCCCGACCGCGTCGCCAGCAGCACGAGTCCGACGAGGATGGCGGCCGCGCCCGCCTGGGTCATGACCGCGTACCACTGTCCGGCCGACTGCACCTCGGCCCGGCGCCGGTGGTCGGCGAGGACGAGGAGCAGGGAGGTGACGGCCATCGACTCCCACAGGAAGAGGAACGTCGTCACGTCCGCGGCGGCGGGGACGAGGAGGAGCGTCGTCACGAACAGCGGCAGTACGGCCGAGGCCGTGCGGCTCGACAGCCCGTGGCCGTCGTAGCCGAGGCGGAAGACGAGGGCGCAGACGCCGACGACGGCCGAGACGGCGACGAACAGCGCGCCGAACCGGTCCAGGCGCAGCGTGAGGCCGGCCAGGGGCAGCAGGTGGTCCGTGTGGAACCGCACGACGCCGCCGGTGGCGAGCACCCGCGCGGCCACGGCGAACCCCGTCGCACAGGCGGCGACCGTGAGGCCGACCGTGAGGGGCGTGCGCAGGCGGGGCCCGGCGGCCGCGCCGGCAACGGCTGCGGCCAGCCCGACGACGGCGGTCGCCACCAGGAGTGCGGCCATCAGGTCCCGGCGAGCCCGCGCAGTGCTCGGACGATGGCCGCCGGGTGGGGAGGACACCCGGGGATCTCCAGGTCCACGGGCAGGACGTCGCCCACCGCGCCCTCCACCCCGTACGCTCCGCGGAAGACACCGCAGTCGCGGGCGCAGTCGCCCAACGCGACGACCACGGCCGGTTCGGGGACCGCCGCGTGCGTCTTGCGGAGCGGATCCGCCATGTTGCGGGTCACGGGTCCGGTGACCAGCAGGCCGTCACAGTGGCGGGGGGAGGCTTCGAGGCGGATCCCGAACCGCTCGGCGTCGTACACCGGTGAGAAGGCGGAAGTGATCTCCATCTCGCAGCCGTTGCAGGAACCCGCATCGACATGGCGCAGCTGGAGCGACCCCCGGTTCCGCCCTGCGGACTCCTCCACCGCGGGTGCGCCCGGCCCCGGCGGCTCCACGGTGACGGCCCGGATCCGGGTGTGGCGCAGGAGCGTCCGCAGTCGCATGAATGACATTCTTATCATATAGTGAGGCGACCACTTACGAAGCATGTGGGGGCCTGCTCCGGCCGCGGCCGCGCCGGTGCACGGGAGCGTCCGGGTGGGGGAGGCCCGGTTCCCGACGGACGTCGGTCGACGACAGCTCCCGGCCCGCAGCTCCCTATCCCGCCCCGGGACCCGTCGATACCGGCGGGCACCCCGGGGCCCCCGTCCCCTCACCGGGTTCCGCCACGGGCGGCCGTCCGACCCCGGGCCGGATCAGGCCGGCCAGTCGGGGAACTGGGTCGAAGGGGACCCCTGCCACCGGGGCGGCCGGTGCTCGAGGTAGGCCTCGACCCCCTCGCGGGCGTCGGGGTGGGCCATCAGGTGATGGTGGAGGATCGACTCGGAGCGTTCGATCTCGGGAAGCTTCCGGTCCCAGGAGTCCCAGAGCAGCCGCTTGCTCACGGCCACGGAGAGCGGAGCAGCGTTGTCCGCGACGTCGCGGGCCAGCTCGAGCGCGGCGGGGAGGACCTCTGCGTTCGGCAGGACGCGGTTGCACACGCCGAGATCCCGCATGTCGTGACCATCGAACACCCGGCCGGTCAGGAGGATCTCGGCGGCGGCCGAGATCCCTGCGATCCGCGGGAGCGTCCAGTGGGAGCATCCGTCGCCCATGACCCCGCGCCGCACCTGCACGATCCCGTACTTGGCGTCGGCGGCCATGATGCGGATGTCGCACTGCAAAGTCAGCGTGAATCCCAGGCCGATGGCGTGGCCGTTGACGGCGGCGATCACCAGCTTGCGGACCTTCCACGGCGGCGTCGACAGCGCGGCGGCGCTGAACGAGTCGGGGTCGCGCGGCCCGAACGTGTCGCCTCCCGACGAGAGGTCGGCACCGGCGCAGAACGCGGGCGGCGTGCCGGTCACCACGACGACGCGGACGGCGTCGTCGGCGTCGCACCGCTCGAATGCGTCGCTGAGCTCCCTGCCCATGCCGCCCCCGAAGGCGTTCCGGACGTCGGGCCGATGGAGCGTGAGGAGGGCGACGCCGTCCGAGACATCGACCAGGACGGTCGGATCCGTCACGTCGACCCGACCCGGACCGCAGCTACGACAGGGTGGGCACACCCCCGGCGCCTCACAGGAAGCGCGCCACGTAGGGGGCGAACCGCTCGCGCAACTCGTCGACGTCGAGGCCGACGTCCTCCGCCCGGAACTCGATCCGCCCGAGCCGGCCCCGTTCGTGACCGGCCAGGTACGCGGCGGCGGCCTCCTGTGCACGCGCGTCGAACGGTCGTCCGGCGCAGTCGTAGACCGCACGGACCGTTCCGGTCTCGTCGGCCATGAACTCGTCGAACCGGACGTCGAGGGAGCGCTCGTCGTCCAGCGCGTGCCGGTCCCGCATGCATGCGGTGAGCAGGTCATCGATCCGATCGGCCCAGTACCGGCCCAGCGCAGGGGCGTCGACGCGGTCGGTGTACATGCGCGCCGTGTAGGCGATCATGGTGGCCATCGACACCACGACATCCACCGGATCGCGGTGGGTGACGACCGCGGTGGCATCCGGGAACACGGCCGACAGGGCCGGCAGTTGTTCGAGGTGCTGGGGCGACTTGAGGACCCACCGTTCGCCGCCCCGGGTGAATTGCAGCGCCTGGAGCATCAGGCGCAGGTAGCGGTAGTGGGGCGTCTGGTCGTGCGCGCCGTAGTAGGCCCGCCACGCCGGTACCGGGGCGAGCGTCTCGAAGAACATGGTGGAGAAGTCGACGGCGAGGAGCTGGATCTCCTCGTGGACGTGGTCGGTGGTCATCTCGTGCATCCGGGGGAACAGGGGCATCGCCTCGTTGAGGAACCAGACCGCGGCGTCGGTGCGGCCGCGCCGGGGATCGGGCTCGACCCCGTCCTCCGCCGCCATCGGGAACGGCTCGAGGCTCTCCCAGTAGGGGAGCGACCGCAGCCCCGGGTCGGACGCCAGCAGACTGTGGAGGTGGGTGGTTCCGGTCCTCGGCAGGCCCACGACGACGATCGGGGGCGCCACCTCGATCTCGTGGATCTCCGGATGACGGGCGAGCAGGTCGTGGAGGAGCAGCCGGTTCTTCAGGAGCTGCACGACCTGGGCGTGGAAGACGACCCGTCCGGCCGGGCTCACGGGTTCGACGTCGCGGAGCGCATCCAGTAGGACGTGGAGCCGCTCCACGTAGTCGAGCGGACCGAAGTCGGTGAGACCCGTCTCCTGGCTCGCCCGATCGTGGAGCTGCGGCGCGTCGAGCGGGCAGTCGTCGGCCATCGCCCCCATGGCGTCGAGCATCTCGACGACGTGGGGAGCGAAGACCGGTCGTGCCAGGTCGTCGATGTGGATGGCCTCCGTCACGGTTCCCCCGAGTCGTTGCTTCGGTCGTGCAGTTACAATACATTTTGTAACGCAATGACCTCGGCCACCGCCACCCGGGTGCAGCCCGGCCGGCCCCGGGATCCCCGGATCGACACCGACGTGCTGCGCGCCGTCGTCGAACTGCTCCCGCGGACGGGCTACCAGCGACTCACGGTGGGTGCCGTCGCCGCCCGGGCCCGCACGACCCGGCCCTCCGTCTACCGGCGGTGGCCGACCAAGGCCCAACTGGTGCACGAGGCGGTCTTCCCGGTGGTGGACCGCCCACTGGTGCCCGACGGCGTCGATCTGGTGGCCGACCTGCGCCAGATGGTGGCGGGCTCCGCCGAGCTGTTCAGCAGGCCGGAGGTCCGCGCCGCCGTCCCGGGCCTCCTGGCGGAGTTCGCCCGGGACCCGGTCACCCATGCGGAGCTGCAACGACGCGTGGCGGTACCGGCGTGGGCCGGCCTGCGGGCCCGGATCGAGCGGGCGGTGGCGTCCGGACAGGCGCGTCCCGACGTCGAACCCGACGTGCTCCTGGACGTCGTCGGCGGGGCCACGTTGATGGCGTTGGCCCTCCGGCCCGGGCGCCCGCTGGACGATCGATGGATCGACGACGTCGTCGACCTGGTGACGAAGGGACTGCTGCCGTGAGCGAACCGACGTGGGAGACGACCCGTGCCTGGCGCGCGTTGCTCGACGGGCTCGCCGAGCTCGACGGTCCGTTCCTCGAGGGGCCGCGGGCCGTCGGCGACGAACGGGCGGTGGTCGAGGGGTACCGGATGCTGACGACCGGGCTGGCGGTCGCCCTCGACGTCTACCTCTACGCCGACCCGAGCCGGCCGTCGTTCGTCGACGTGAACACGCCGTTCCGCCGGGACCGGGCCTGGGGCGGCGACAACACCGACGCCTACTACTCGATGGCCGCACTCGACCCGGGGCGTCGCTACCGGGTGAGCGGGCAGCGGGGGGACAGCACCTACTTCTCCCTCACCGTCTACAACGAGCCGGGACCCGGCCAGTGGTCGAACCGGATCGTCGGCATCGTCAACGACAGCGACCTCGACATCGGTGCCGACGGGGAGTTCTCGTTCCTGATGGGACCGTCGCGGCCCGAGGGCCACGTGGGGCCGTTCATCGAGCTGGCGGACGACACCCACGTGGCCTTCACCCGCGACTACCAGCTCGACCCCGCCGGCGGCCGACGGGTCGACTGGCGGATCGAGTCGCTCGACCCGCCGGATCCCCTTCTCCGCACCGACGCGGCCACCGCGGCGTCGCTGCGCGCCGCCCTCACCTGGGTGCAGTCCCTGTTCCTGACCGTGCCGCTGACACTCGCTCCCCGGGACGCTCCCCAGTCGCTGGGTCACAACACCCCCCAGCTGGCCAACGAGTTCGCCGAGCCCTACCAGGTGCCCGACGCCAACTTCGGCTGGTCGGCGCGCGACGCCTGCTACGCGTTCGCCAGCTACCGAATCGAGCCGGGGGAGGCACTGGTGATCACCCACCGCCCGCCCGCCTGCCGGTTCTGGAACCTGGTGGTCTGGAATCCCTTCCTGGCCACCGAGGTGCTCACCGACGCCCACACGTCGATCAACAGCGGCGCCGCCCTACCCGATGCCGACGGGACAGTCACCATCGTCGTCGCCCATGACGACCTGGCCCATCCCAATGCCGTGTCGACGGCCGGGCACACCCAGGGCGCCCTGGCGTTCCGGTGGTTCCTGGCGGACACGGTGCCGGACCGGCCGACGGTCGAGGTCGTGGCCGCTGCCGATGCCCCGACCGCCGTCCGCTGATCCGACCCCTAGTAGCTTGCGGACGTTCGTTGGATGCAGGGTCCCCGTGGACAGGCGTCGCCGAGGTCCCGGTCGTCGCCCCCGGCAGCCATCGGACGGGACGTGTCCACAGCGGCGTACCGGAGAGGCAGGCATCATGGACGAGGATCGGGTGGCGGAGTTCCAGTTCGCGGGTCAGGACATCCCGTGGCTGCTCGAGTCGTGGGCGGAGGCGCAGCCGGACAAGCCCTTCCTCGTCTGGGAGCCCCGGGACGGAAGCGGCCGCCAGTGGACGTACCGCGAATTCTGGAACGACGTGCGCTGCGTCGCCGCCGGCCTGGCCGGGCGCGGGGTGCGGGCGGGCGAACGGATCCTCATCCACGCCGACAACTGTCCCGAGATGGTGCTGGCCTGGTACGCGTGCGCGGTGGTGGGCGCGGTCGGGGTCACCACCAACACCCGGTCGGTCCAGGCGGAGCTGGAGTTCTTCATCGGCAAGACCGGCTGCATCGGTGCGATCACCCAGCCATCGTTCGCGTCGACGGTCGCGGCGGCCGGGCCCGATCTGGGCTGGATCGTGGTGACCGCGGACGAACCGGGCGGTTCGGACGCGTCGTTGGACGACCACAGGTTCGAGGCCTTCGACTCGCTCGTGGGGATCGCCGAGGACGCCCCCACCCGCACGCCCGATCCGATGGCTCCGGTGGGCATCCTCTTCACCTCGGGCACCACGTCGCAGCCGAAGGCGGTCGTGCACACCCACGCCAATGCGCTGTGGGCCGCACGGGTGGGCCCGACCAACATCTCCATGGGTCGGGACGACACCTACCTGGTGTTCCTGCCCTTCTTCCACGTCAATGCCCAGAGCTGGTCGTTCTGGACGACGCTGGGAGTCGGAGGGACCGTCGTCCTCCAGCCGAAGTTCTCCTCGACGCGGTTCTGGGAGGTCGTGACCAAACACCACGTCACCCACCTGTCCCTGATCCCCTTCGTGTACTCCGCCATCGCCGGGCAGCCCGTTCCCGAGCACTCGGTCAAGGTCGGGGTCTTCGGCCTCGTCGTCCCCGAGCTCGAGGCGTGGCTGGGCTTCCGGGTCGTCCCCGCCTACGGCATGACCGAGACCGTCATCCACGCCACCAACGACAACCCCGGCCGGATGGTCCCGAAGGGATCCATGGGGAAGCCGACACCCGGATACGAGCTGCTGGTCGTCGATCGCGACACGGGGGAGATCTGCACGGACGGGAGGCCCGGCGAACTCTGGGTGCGGGGCACCCGGGGGATCCAGCTGTTCCTCGAGTACTTCGACAATCCCGAGGCGATGGCCAAGAGCTTCACCCCGGACGGGTGGTTCCGGACCGGGGACGTGGTCCGGCTGGCCGAAGGGGGCAACTACGTCTACTGCGACCGCGACGCCGACGTCCTCAAGGTGGGCGGGGAGAACGTCTCGGCCCGGGAGGTGGAGGACGCGTGCAGGCAGGTGCCCGGGATCGCGGACGTGGCCGTCGTCGCCCAGTCCCACGAGATGCTCAACGAGGTCCCGGTGGCCTTCGTCATCAAGGGAGCCGGAGCGGAGGCGGACGACGAGGTCCTGGCGAAGGCGATCATCGAGGCGTGTGCGCGGGTGCTGGCCGACTTCAAGGTCCCCCGGGCCGTCTACGTGGTCGACGAGTTCCCCCGGGCCACGCTGGACAAGGTGGCCAAGAACAAGCTGCGCGAACGGGCGGACGAGGCCATCGCCTGAGGCGCGGTCGACGGCGGCGCCCGGCGTGCCTGCCGTGCCGGATCAGCGTGCGAGCGCCTCGCGTGCCTCCCGGACCGCGTAGTAGAGGAGCACGTAGCCCGCGAGGGGGTCCGCCCACCACCAACCCAGCGCGGCGTTCAGCACCAGTCCGACGAGGACCGCCGTCGCCAGGATGCCGTCGATCATCGTGATCCGTCCCTCGGCCGTGAGTACCGGGTTGCCGAGCGCCGCACCCGTCCGTGCCTTGCCGGCCGCCAGGGCGAACATCACCACAGCGCTGACCCCGGTCCAGGCGATGCCGAGCGGACTGTGCCGGGGGTGGAAGGCGAGGATCAGGACGGCCGTGCTCTGGACGGCCAGGTAGACCGCCAGGGCGACGAAGGCGATCCCGACGAGTCGCATCGCCCGGTGCCGCCGTGCCTCGGCCACGTCGGCGAGCTCCCACAGCACGACGGTGGACGCACCGATTTCGATGAGGCTGTCCAGACCGAATCCGGCGAGTGCCACCGACCGGGCCCCGACCGCTGCGACCGAGAGCACGGCGACCCCGACGACGTTCCAGCCGAGCGTCGCCAGCTCCAGCATGCGACCTCGCCGGAGGAGGTGCGCATGCCCACTCGTGGAACCGCCGGACGCCATCGGGTCAGTGTGGCAGAGCGGGCTCGGCCGAGCCGGGGCGGCCCCGGTGCTCGGACCGGTGGATCGGGCGCGGGATCCGACAGCTCACAGCCGCCGCAGCGCGAGGATGTTGTCGACGAATTCGCACGGCCGGCCGTCGGGACCCTTCGCCTCCCGGGTGGACCGTTCGACCCGCACCGGGGTCCACCCGTCCGGCGGGAGGGCGAGCTCGGCCAGAGTCGCCTCGACGGTCGGGACGACGGCGTCGTGGTGGTCGGACCGCGGCGGCGCCTCCCCGTGGTCGACGACGAGCAGGAGGCCTCCCCGGGCCGTGGCGACGGCGGCCCGGCGCAGGATGGTCGCCCGGGGCAGGGCGGAGCGGGTCCACGTGCCGGCGTGAGCCGATCCGCTCCCGTTGACAGGCAGCTGTCCAGCTGCATATTATTAGGTAACCGAATGGCTGCGTATTTCAGGTGCGCCGTCAGATCCACGATCCGTCGAGAAGGAGGATCGCATGCCGGACATCAGGCGTCGTGTGGCCGTCTCCGCACCGCTCGAACGGGTGTACGAGGCGGTGGCGACGACAGAGGGACTCTCCCGATGGTGGACCCGGGACGGCGTCCGAGGGGAGTCGAGCGAGGGGTCCCGGCTCCAGTTCTTCTTCGGCCAACCGGAGCCGGCGGCCGTCATGGAGGTCGTCCGACTGCGTGCGGACGGGCAGGTGAGCTGGAACTGCGTGGAGGGAGCGGAGGAGTGGGTGGGGACGAAGCTCACCTTCGACCTCGCGCCGGCTGACGACGAAACCGTGGTGCTGTTCACACACGCCGGCTGGCGACAGCCGAGCGAGTTCATGGCCCACTGCAGCGCGCGGTGGGCCTACTTCCTCCTGAGCCTCAAGAGCTACCAGGAGACCGGTACGGGCACACCCTTCCCCGAGGACCTCAAGTTCTGACGGTTGAAGGCGAGCCGTTCATGGTCGACGTCTTCAAGGCACTCGCCGACCCGAGCCGCCGCCACCTTCTGGACCGCCTGAACGCCCGCAACGGACAGAGCCTCCGGGAGCTGTCCGAAGACCTGGACATGGCCCGCCAGTCCGTCAGCAAGCACCTGGCGGTCCTCGAGGCGGCCAACCTCGTGACGACCATCCGACAGGGTCGGGTGAAGCTCCACTACCTGAATGCCGCACCGATCAACGAGATCGCCGAACGCTGGATCGACCGCTACGACCGAGGACGGGTCCGAGCCCTGTCGGACCTCAAACGAGCACTGGAGGAGCTACCGATGGAGAACCCGAAGTTCGTCTATACGACGTACATCAGGACCACACCGGAACGGCTGTGGCAGGCACTGACCGAGCCGTCGTTCACCCGGCGCTGGTGGCAGACCACCTTCGCTACGGACTGGACGGTGGGATCGACCATGACGTGGGACAACCACGGCGTCGTCATCACCGATCCCGAGCAGGTCGTGCTCGAATCCGATCCCTACCGCAGGCTGTCGTACACCTGGCACACCTTCACCCCGGAACTGAACGAACGGCTGGCATTCGGAGACGATCTGTTCGCCAAGCTGTCCGCCGAGCGCCGATCGCGGGTGGCGTTCGACCTCGAGCCGGTCGGCGAGATGGTCAAGCTCACCGTGGTCCACGACGACTTCGAACCGGGAAGCACGGCCGCAACCATGGTGCGGAACGGATGGCCCGTGCTCCTGTCCAGTCTCAAGTCGCTCCTCGAGACCGGCGAACCGCTGGCGCCGACCCGCATCGACCGGGAGGCGACGTGAACCTTGTCCGTCACGTCTTCGACATCCAGGCCCCTCCGGAGTCGGTGTTCGCGGCGATCACCTCCGCCGACGGGCTGTCCTCCTGGTGGACCACCGAGGTCCGGGCGGACGACGCGGAGCTCGGCTCGCTGTTCCGGTTCACGTTCCGAGGGGCGTTCGCTCCGGAGCTCCGCATCACGGAGATCGAACCGCCCACCCACGTGGCCTGGGAGGGTGTCCGCGGCCACGACGCGTGGGGTGCGACCACGATCCGCTTCCGGCTCGACCGGCTCGACGCCGGGACCCTGGTGCACTTCTGGCACCAGATGGGACCGGAGCATTCGGAGGAAGCGGTCGCGTCGGCAAATTTCATCTGGGGGTACTACCTCGACAGCCTCCGCCTCCTGTGCGAGACGGGCCACGGCAAGCCGTATCGGCGGGGCGTTGCCGGTGCACGTGTCGGGTCCTCCACGTCCGGATGGTGAAGGGTCTCCACACCGACGCTGTGGTGCCGGACGTCGTGGACGGCCCAAGGGTGGTGCACCGATCCCGCCGGCCGGCGCGCGGAGTGGCACCTTCCCCGTGTCACTCCTGTGCCGAGGGATCGGCGATCGCCCCGACCTACGGTGATGCCGCCACCGACGGTCACCCGCATGATCCACCGGACGAGGAGGTGTCTCCGAAGGTCGCAATGGCGCGGAGCCGCTCGGCGGGGAGGCAGTGGCGCATAGGGTGGTGTTGCTTGGTCCGTCGAGCGAAGGTCCCGCCACCTGAGCTCCGGGCCGGGCACCCTGGCCCCTCACGGGGGGCAGGGGGCTGGGGTGCGGTTCGCACTCTCGTGTGAGCGGGGCACGAAATCCAGGAGGAACCCTTGTCTGCCGGCCAGCGAAGAATCCACCACCAGGCGAGTCACGCAGTCTCCAACGTGACGACGTTCCTCGGATCGTTCACCGCGATCTGCGTCGCCGTGACACTGATCGCCCTGTGGGCGATCGGGTTGCTCTTCGTCCCTGGCGGCTTCTTCAACTCCCGCTACGAGACGGTGGTCATCTTGATGACGACCCTGATCACGTTCGTCATGGTGTTCATCATCCAGTCGACCCAGAATCGCGAGAGCCGGGCCATGCAGACGAAGCTCGACGCTCTGCTGATCGCGAAGCACGGTCTCGACGAAGCGGAACTCCTTGGACTGGAAGACAAGCCCGACGCGACCATCAAGGATGTCCAGTCCGACGTCCACGATGCTGATCGGAGGGAGTCGGAGGAGCAGAACCGACTTGTCGTCAGCCCCGATGTGGGTGTCCGGCCGTCCGAGTATCAGCGAGGTCGCTGAGCGCGGTCCGGTCACCTCGGGCAGCGACCGGCCGGAACCTTCCCCTGACCAATTGGCCATGGGGCGCGTTCGGCCGAGGGCGCCGACGACTCCTCGCCAGCGCCAGCTACTTTGCCCGTGGAGATGCAACCGACGGCCGGCGGTCCGAGGACGGCCCTCTGCCCCGATCGGCGAATTGCGCCTGCACTCCCACCACTACTCGGGGTGGATGGCGCCCTTCATCCTGTCGATCGCCGCGTCGACCTTCTCCTCGACCCCGCCGATCGCTTGGTCGGCCTGACCCTCCGCCTTCCGATCCCAGTTCCGCGCGAGGTCGCCGACCGCCTCGTTGGCCAGGCCCTTCGTCCGCTCGGAACTTCCCGTCCTTGGTGTTCGCTTCCGTCTCCGGCGACGAGCGCGCCGGAGCCCCATGGGCTCGGCCAGATGTCCGTCCTGGCCTCGGCGACCGCAGGCGACGGGGTGCGGAAGTCCTCCGTCCAGCCGACGGGCACGTCGGGTGTCGCTCGTCCGCCGTTGCGAGGGCGCCACTCGTTCATCGACGTGCCAGACGGCGTCCACTTTCGGTATCCGGCGCCGTGTAGTTCTGCTGGAAGTGGTGATACAGGGCGGACTCATCGGCTTGAGACAGCTCTTCGCCGTGCATCTCGATGTCCGGGGCGCTCCGCACCTCGTCCTTCGTCACCTGGACCTGCAGGTCATCCGGACCGACATGGATTCCGGCCAAGGGAACGAATGTCAGATGACGTCCGATGACGCCCTCCTTGATCGTGGCGAACTGCGGCACATCGGTTTCGACGTCGACATAGACATCTTGGAGCTTGCCGATCTTCTCCCCGTTCCTGTCGACGAGCATCTTGCCGTGCCACTGTGCAGCACTCCACTCGCCCTGATCTGGATCTTCGTCCATATCACTCCACCCTTCCTCGACGTCCGGTGTCCGGTGATCGAACTCGTCGGACCGGGGACCGATGGCTTCTTGCCTCGGCCCATGATGGTTCGCCGCGACGGAGCACGCCAGGGCCAAGAGGCGGGTGGAGGCGAGAGGACCCCGATCCCCTCGTGGACGCCACACCGGTCCCAGACCAAGGGGTGTGTGCCGGGTCGGACAATGCGGCTGGCGCCCGGAGCGCCGGTCATCGCCGGTGTCCATGGCCGTGGACGTAGCGTCGAGACGGTGGACCGGAGGCCGCTCCCGGGTCAGGTCCGCGTGCGTGCCGTGAACAGCAGGTACTCCCAGTCCATGACCGTCCCCGTGGTACCCCGATCGTGACGCCGAGCGAGTTCGTCGAGATCTCGGTCGAGCGCCGCCACCTTGTCGAGATCGTCGCCGATGCCCCGGTATGCGGCGACAGTGGGGCCGTAGAAGGTCTTGAAGTAGTCGCGGAACGCCTCGGGGCTGGAGAAGTGGTCGACGGTGACCGTCTGGCGACGGGTGTGGACATCGGTGATGCGTTCGCCGACCAGGGTACGGACGTGGTCCTCGGCACCCCACAGCGGCGGGGGTTGCGCTCCGGGTGGGGGTGGGGGCACATATGGCTTCATCGTGCCGAGCATCTGTCCGATGAATCCTTCGGGTGTCCAGCTGATCAGACCGATGGTTCCGCCGGGGCGGCAGACGCGGACCAGCTCGTCAGCGGCGGTCTGGTGGTGGGGGGCGAACATGACCCCGACACAGGACAGGACCACGTCGAACTGGCCATCGGCGAACGGAAGCGCTTCGGCGTCGGCCTCGCGCCACACCACCTCGGCGCCCAGCTCGGCGGCCTGCGCCCGTCCGGAGTCGAACAGTTCCGGCGTCAGATCGCAGGCCACCACGCTCGCGCCGGCCAGGGCAGCAGGTATCGCGGCATTGCCGCACCCCGCCGCCACGTCCAGGACCCGGAGGCCCGGCCCGACGCCACACGCCTCGATCAGGAGCGCACCCAGGTCGGGGATGATCTCACTGGTCACGATGGGATAGTCGCCCAGGGTCCACATGGCCCGGTGCTTGGCCTTGAGGGCCCGGTCGGCCTCGAGGGTGCCGCTGGATGCAGTCATCGCCGTTCTCCTCCTCTGACGTCGGCTCTGCGGCCATGAACGGGAAACCGGACCGAGCCCACGCCTCGGATGGTCCCGATCGCCCGCAGGGCGGAGCCGCTTGGTCACCGCCCTCGGTTCAAGGGTAGGGAAAGGCGTGCCCACGGACTGGTTCAAGATCTGTATCGATAGCATCTACCGATGTGGGATCCGGGTATCACCAGTTCTGCCCCCTCGCCCAGGCGATGGAACTGCTCGACGAGCGATGGACCCTGCTCTTGGTCCGCGAGCTCCTGTCTGGCAGCGACCAGTTCAACGAGTTGCGGCGCGGCCTTCCCCGCATGTCACCGTCCCTCCTGTCGAAGCGGCTGCAGCAGCTGACGCACGCCGGAATCGTCGAGCGGCGGTCCGAGGGGACCGAGGTCCGATACGTCCTGACCCCGGCGGGCGAGGAGCTGCGGCCCGTGGTCGAGGCACTGGGCACCTGGGGCATTCGCTGGGTCGGCGTGGTCGGCGACGAGGACCTGGACCCGAAACTCCTCCTGTGGGACATGCACCGCAACATCGACCACACCGTCGTCCCGGACGGGCGGACGGTCGTCGAGTTCCGGTTTCCGGACGCACCGGCCAGGGCCCGGCACTGGTGGATGGTGATCACCGCCGATGACGCCGACGTGTGCGACGTGGACCCCGGCCACCCCGTGGCCGTGACGGTCACCGCCGGCCTGCGCCGCATGGTCGAGGTCTGGCGCGGCGATACGAGCTGGTCCGAGGCACTTGGCACCGGTGAGATCGAAGTGAGCGGTCCCGAGGCACTCCGCCGAGCGCTGCCACAGTGGTTCACCCTTCCGGCCCTCGCCTCGGTGCCTCGACCTGCTGGGGCCCTGCCCGACTCCCGTTCCAAGGCCAAGGCACCGACTGGTCGCGACTGACGGACCTCGTCGGAGCGGCGGAGGCACCCTGTCATCCGCGTCGATCCGCTCGGGCACGAGCCGGGTCGCTGTCATTGCAGTTGAATCGGCGGTTCCAGGGCTTCGCCGTCGCCACTTGCCTCGGACGGCGGCCGGAGCCCCGAATTCCCACTCGACCGGGGAAGGCGTCGTGATTCCTGCACCTCGGTGGAGGTAAGGGGATTCGAACCCCTGACCTCTTGACTGCCAGGCGGATCCGGGCAATTTCGCCTGCGTGACTCTGACCAGCTGAATTGAGCAAAAGTCCTGTTCAAGCGCGAAATTCTCTTGAACGTTACTGTCCGTCAGTTGCCGCAACTGTCCGTTGTTTTCCATCCTCGCGCGGGGATAGCGCGGGGATGGGGCCACGATCTGGGGCAGGCCCCGGTTGACCCGGGGTTTTTCCGTACTACACTTAATGAGTGGAGATCCACCCGTCTGCACGGCGTCATCAAATTCCGGACGACGACATCGTTCACGCGTTCGAACATGCCATCGCCTGGGTGAAGCTTGACGATGATCCTCCTCGATATCTCCTTGGAGGACCGAGTCGGGCGGGCAATCTCCTCGAGCTCGTTGTTCTCGATCTTGAGGATGGAGAGCTAGCTATTCACGCCATGGTGCTGCGAGCGAGCACCGGAGTCGAACTGTTCGGAGATGAGAACCCATGACGAATCGGACGTACGGGAAGACCAAGAACGGGCGCCCCATTGACGAGGCAATGATCGAGACGCTCACCGACGAGGCGGACAAGGGTTACGAGCCCGGACAGCTCCGCGAGAAGCCTCGAGGTCGGGGCCGACCTCCGCTCGGAGCCGCGGCAAAGGCTGTCGAGTCAGTTCGACTTGAGCCCAGCCTGCGTGCAGCGGCAAAGGATCGGGCAGCCAAGGAAGGGGTCACGACTTCTGAGGTAATCCGTCGCGCTCTTCGTGAGTACCTCCGCAGCGCATAATTCACCGGACGTGCCCCACCTATCCGGTGGTATGGGATAGGGCTAAGCAGAGGCTCAGTCAGTGGGATCCATGCCCTCGATCTCAATGGGTCCATCCCGTGGTCCAACACGAGACTCAGTCGCAGCGACAGAGGCCGACTTCTTGGACGGACGGTGAGCGATCATCCAGGCAATCCCATTGGTGAGAAGCATGAGAATTCCTACGACACAAATTGCGGCACCGATGGCGACGATGATTGCGCCAAGGACGGGTGAGGGAGCCGAGTTGTTGTCGCCCTTGTTGAACTGAACTCCGGCGACCGAGACGAATCCACCGAGCAATATGAAAGCGACACCGACGACGACTACTACTCCGTCAAGTTCGAATTCGAACTTCGACGATCTCTGCACCCACAAGCGCAATCCAGACGCTCTTTGCTCACGGCCTGTCGGCGACCTCGACACATGGCCAGACTATCTAGGGTCACCTCGCAGTCGCCGTACCGGTGATCTGGGACA
>Ga0307372_10002617_pt1 | contig 29531 bp, 17 predicted proteins | sample OX1MG_FD_202533 | JGI IMG/M metagenome (GOLD analysis project Ga0307372, IMG submission 202533) | Soil microbial communities from Risofladan, Vaasa, Finland - OX-1 | ecosystem: Environmental > Terrestrial > Soil > Coastal area > Acid sulfate soil | place: Finland: Risofladan, Vaasa | collected... | reverse complement strand
AACAATCCCCGCTGGGATAGTCGTTCCCATGTGTCCTCGTATCCGAAAGCTTCAAGAACCTTCGTTTTACAAGGATCTGCAGCGGACGACTATCCCTTTTCTACCTCATACAACTGCACAAGAGCCAATAAACGTCTTCTATGTCGGCTGCCGCGATGGGAAGCTCACGGATGAGTTTGTAGGTCTTGCCGTTGTACAGCTGCCACCCCGATGACAGCCCGGAGCTGGAGTAGCCTTGAGTCTGATACAGAATCAGATAGGACTCGTCGGCGTTCCAGGCGGGTATGGTGGAATACATCGGCGCATTCACGCCCACTTTCCCTGTGGTTCCTACAACATCGGTGATGCGGACGACCTTGCCACCGAGGATGCTCGTATAAGACCCACCCACCGCCGGCTCCGAACGCGATGTATTCATCGGCGGTTCGATCGAAGTCGGCGTCAGCATTGAAGATAACGGAAGACCGGCGCACAGATTGGCTGTCGACGGCGAGAGGGTGAAGCTGGCCGCTCGCGGAGGCACCGGCGGGGTTACTGGCGGCGAAGTCGGTGATTTGGGCGGCGGGGTCGGTGATGTGGGTGGTGGGGTCAGTGATTTGGACGGTGCGTTAGCCGTCGTCTGGTCGGGAGATCCACCGCCGCTGCATGCGCTCAGCATGACGAGGAAAAAAGGGCACACCATCGCCTCACGACTTCTGGCCGGATTTCATTGCGCAATCTCCAGAAAAACTTGTTGCCCGGATTACCGGGACTTACGGTGGGCGCTTGACCGTAGCATTACATATCTGAACGGAATATGAACAGAATGCAAATAAACCGGCTAATCCAGTCGCCGCCTTAAAAAGCAAGTGATAAATACTGCTCGACTGCTCGCAACTTGCCAAATTGCGAAGAGGATTCCGACATCAAGCGGGCTACACTTGTATTTTTGTGCGCATGCGCTTACACGTCGAGTGAAGATCGTGGCCTATTGGAAAAAACGGCGGTCACAAGCATGAATCACCCCAATTATCGCTGGACGGTCGTAGTGAGCGGGCAGCTGGTTCTGATTTATGATCCGGAAAGCCGGCGCATTATGATGTGGAAGCGGTCGAAGACAATGACACCACCGGGAAGGCGGGTCCGCACCGCCGCCCGATACGCTGACCCCTTGGCCACGGTCATCCCTCGTTCCCGGCCGCCGTCTCCGGTGACAACGTCTGTCAGGAACGATCCAAAACTGTCACCGGAATCAATGCAAAGCGACGCAGTCAAATGTGATGACGCGATCTCGGCCTGTCGCTCTGCTTGGCGTGTCTGCTGGATTTAATGTTGATTGTGTGCCGGTTCAATAGGGGCCGGCAGCGCATGTGCTCGTGCGAATACCGGGTGATTTCGTTTATGATGCCGAGGCTTGGCACGGGCTCTGCTTCAATTTCGGCGATAGTTCACTAGGTCGTTTCTCGGGGAGAGGGGTATGAACAAAGCATCGGCGATATTTCCGAAAGTCGGGAACATACTGCTTGGGGTGGTTATGACACTGTTCCTCGCAGCTTGTGCTGCCCATCCACCGGCGCCACAACAGGTCGCCAATGTCGACTACCACTATGTCATCGGCACGGGCGACACGCTGCACATAACGGTCTGGCACTCTCCGGAATTGTCCAGTGTGACGCAGGTCCGGCCTGATGGCCGGATTTCCACTCCGCTGATCAACGGAATTCAAGCTGCTGGCTTGACCGCCGACGAACTCGCAACCCGCCTGCAAAAACAACTGGGCAACTATGTCCGCGACCCGATGGTCACGGTCGTGGTTAGCGATTTCCACGGTGCGATAGGCCAGCAAATCAACATTGTCGGAGCGGCGATCAAGCCCCAGACCGTTCCCTACCGCGCCAAAATGACGCTTCTGGACGCCATGATTGCAGCCGGAGGCCTTACTCCTTTTGCCGATGGCAACAATGCCGTCCTGATCCGCGACGGCAAGTCCTACAGCATCCACATCGACAATCTGCTGCACGGCAAAATCTCGGACAATGTTCCCCTGCTTCCGGGCGATACCATCGTCATCCCGCAAAGCCTGTTCTAGACGACTCAAGCGAAGCCGATCGAGACAATCGTTCTCTCACCTAAATCTGATCACACGTCATGCCTATACGGTTCGCTCCTCTATTCGCCGTCCTTGCGGTCACCGCGGGCCTCGTCTCGTCTCAGGCGGTAGCCCAGTACGGACCTGTGCCTGCACAACTGCCGCCAGGCGGCGTGCAGTTGTCGTCGGACAATTTGTCGCCGTCCGACGCCTACGCGTTACCTGAAGCAAGCGATACATTCGGCTTGGTTACGCCGCAAACCTATTTTTCGCCTTCTTTGACCGCACAGGTTACCGGCACCACCAACTCCACTTTCGGCGCCGGCAGAAAAGAAAAGGACGTCATATTCGATCTGGTTCCGCGCGTGGTTTTGTACTCCGACCACAGCCATGTACGTATCAAGGGCGATTTCAGCCTTGACGGTGAGTTTTACGCGCTGGGCACGCTGAACAACCGGATTTTGCCGCGCGGCAGCCTGGAATTGAACTCGGAACTCATTGATCGGCTGCTCTATTTCGACGCCGGCGCGCAATCGCAGCAGAATGTAGCCAATCCCTATGCCGGCAAGTTGCAATCAGCAACGGGCCAGAACCAGTTCACAACGACGCAGTACCGTGTCAGTCCCTACATCGACCGGAGGATAACGCCCACCCTGCGCTTTTATGCGCGCAGCGACAACACCTGGACCCAAGTCAGCGGCAACAACACCACTGCCGGAATCTTTGGCGGCCGTTATGGCGTACAAACCATTCGGATCGAGCAGCAACCTCTGCCCGTGGGCTTCGCCCTGCTGGGAGAATACACCGACAGCAAGTTCAACAATCTGCCAAATTCCTCATTGACCGACGCCTCCATTCGCGCCGTTGGCAACTATCAGGTGACGCGCAAACTGCTACTGGGACTGATCGGTGGTTATGAGAAAGTGGATGTATTCCTGGCCAGTATTAAACGACCGATCTGGGGTGGACGGTTCTTGTGGCAAAACGGCGACAGTGCACGCATCGATGCAATCGTGGAGGATCGCTATTTCGGCACCGGTTGGAACGTACAGGCCTTCAAGCGGACCGGTATCGTCACTTTGCTCGCAAACTCGAATCGTCAACCTACCACCTTCCTCAGCAGCCAGTTTGGCGGTGCAGCGACCGGGGTCAGCATCGGGTCGCTGCTGGACGGTGCACTCGCCGCGCAGTTTCCGAATCCGGTCGCCCGCACCGCCGCCGTACAAAACCTGCTGGCCAGCTCCGGCCTTCCATCGACGCTGTCGGGGGCCAACAATCTATATACCGAGGGGGCCAATCTCGAAACGGATGCCAACATTACTGCGCTGCTGTTGCGAGAACGCAACAGCTACGCGATTTCGATCTACCACAACAAAATTGAAGATCTGTTCCTGCCCGGACAGCAGTTGCTGAAGTTAACGCAGACCGTGTCGAACAACTCGACCCAGACCGGCGTGGCGCTAACGTTCGCCAGACGTCTGTCGCAGATCACTCGATTGAGCATTCAGGGCACTGCTGCAAGAGCGGTTGGTTTCGGCCTGAGCGAAGGGCAACGTGCGACGCAATACGGTCTGCTCGCTCAGATCGATCACCAGCTCAGCCAGAGGACCCGCATGACAGCAGGGTTCCTGCAGCAATTCCTGAAATCGACATCGGTGTCGGGCGCCAATGAGTCGGCCCTGTTTGTCGCGCTGACCTACACGTTCTAGCGCCCGATCCATGAATGACTTCCTACGTCCATTGCTGGCCCTGTTGCCAGTACTCTGGCAAAAACGCTGGTGGGGTCTCGCTGTCGCATGGGTGGTCGTCGTGCTTGGCGCCTTCGGCATCATGCATTACAAGGAACGGCACCTGGCCACCGCCACGATCTTTGTAGACACCCAGTCGGCACTGCGCCCACTCATGGACGGGCTCACCGTGCACCTCGACATCGGCCAACAAGCAAACATGCTTGCCCGCAATCTGCTGTCACCTCCCAATATCAGAAAAATCATCGACCAGAATCATTTACTACCCAATGGGGGCACACCAGAGAAACGTGCCCAGCTCGTCCAGCAGCTGATGAAAACCATCAAGATCAAGATCGACAGCCGCGACAATCTTTATCAAATCACTTATGTCGGCACCAGACCACAGCAGACGCTAGAACTTGTTGAAAGCGTGGTCAACCTTTTTGTGCATCAAGGCGTCACAGGCAACCAGGAAGATTCTGCCCACGCATTGCAATTCATTAACCAGCAGATCGACATCTATAGCAAAAACCTGGTTGACGTCGAGAACAAACTAAAAGACTTCAAACTTGAGCATCCAAGCTACTCCGGGCAGAACACAACGAACTATTACACCCAAGTCTCCCAGTTGCAGGACCAAATGGGATCACTGCAAGGGCAGTTGAGCTCCGCATCCAGTTCGCGCGATACGCTGCAGCAGCAATTGACAAGCATCAGTCCGAACCTGAGCATCGGAACGCCTGCAGGCAGCGCCGCGGGAGTGCCTGGACAGCCTCTCAGCGCCGACCAGCGCATCGGCTTTCTGCACAGCAAGCTGAACGATCTGCTGCAGCGTTATACAGAGGCCTACCCGGATGTGATCGCAACTCGGCAAGCCATTGCCAGGCTCGAAAAACAAAAGCAGCAGGGTGGCCAAGTCGTCGGCTCGGGCACAACCGGTGACGTGAACAGTCTTGGCGCTACCAACCCGGTGTATCAACAATTGCGGGTCAACCTAGCTCTAGCGGATGCAAACATCGCTTCATTGAAATCACAGATTCGCAACACACAATCTCGCCTGGTCCAGCTACAAACCCAGGCCAACGAAATACCAAAGCTGGACGAGGAATATGCTCAGTTGAATCGCAATTATGGCCTGCTGAACGACAGCTACCAAAAACTCGTTCAGCGACGCGAAGCTGCAGTGCTATCGAGCAACCAGGACAAAAGCAGCGGACAGGGTTATTTCAATATCATTGACCCGCCGCGGCTGAATCCGGTGGCACTCTTTCCACGCCGGACGTTTCTGATCGCTCTGCTGCTGCTCGTCGCGGTCGGTCTTGGCGTATCAACCGCCTATTTGCTGGTGCTATTATTCCCGACATTCAACAATCTGAGCGAGCTGCGCCAATCCATAGATCGTCCCGTGCTTGGCGCCATCAGCCTGGTGCGCACCCCGGCTCGAATCACACGCGACCGTGCCAGCCATGCACTGTTCCTGTTTTGTTCGTGCCTGCTGGTTGCTGCGGTATCAACCTGGACCGTATTGAACGCACTCCATCTCATTCACTACGGATGACACAACCAATGAGTCCAGAAAATGGAGATGGCTTGCCGGAACGCGGGTACCCAAGCGTACCAACGGCGGCAGAACCCAGATCTGGTGACAACTTGCGTCCGACACAGCCACAAGCGGTAGCGACGACGGTTCCACCACGACCCCGGCATCAGGTTGATCTCGATCTCGACGCGCTCCGGACGGCGGGCTACCTCGTCCCCGGCACACCACGTAATCAGCTGATGGACGAGTGGCGCAGCATCAAGCGGCCGCTGCTGGCGAAACTGCACAGCGCACGCGCGGCACGTTCCGACGCGCGGGAAAACCTCATCATGATCACCAGCGCATTGGCGGGGGAAGGCAAAACCTTCAGCTCGATCAATCTTGCGATGAGCCTGGCGGCGGAGGTCGATCAGCAGGTAATGTTGGTCGATGCGGACATCGCCCGCACCAGTGCCACACGGCAGCTGGGTATTGAACTCCGTCCCGGCCTGCTCGATCTACTGGCCGATCCGAACCTGAAATTAGTCGATGTCGAGCTGTCCACCAACATCGCCAATCTGACGTTTCTGCCCGCTGGCACTCCAAACGATCATGCCAACGAGTTGTTCGGCAGTCTGACCATGGATCGTCTGCTGCGGAATCTTCATCTGTTGAGCACTCGTATCGTGGTCTTCGACAGCCCGCCCCTGCTGCCGGCGGTGGAATCGCGGGTGCTGGCACCGCAGATGGGGCAGATCCTGCTAGTGATCAACGCCGGCAAGACCAGCCAGTCGCTGGTCCAGCAGGCACTCGATTTGATCGAAAGCTGTCCGGTCGTCGCCATTATGTTGAACTGCGCCACGGCGCACTCCGGCGCTCCGGCTTACGGTTATTACGCTTACTGAACAAACAGCGCGGGTGGACTATCCGGGCCGATCAATGGCCGGGCGGCAGCACATAATCACGGAACCTGACACGCGCCTTGGCGACCACGGAGCCCACGCCTGCCTTGACTTGGTCACGCCACGGACTCTGCCCGGGAAAAGATGGGTTGAGTCCGGCACGCCGCAACACGCGGTTGCACTGATGTGCCCTGGCATGCCGCTGGGTCACTGAGGTATAGAACACCACCGCAAGAGACATCGACACGCCGTTGCCCGGACGCACCCAGTCGGTAAAGGTTTCGGTCACATGGGGCGTGGGCGACGGAAAGTAGACGCCTTCGCCGGGGCCGACGTCGAAATCCCGTCCGTGGCTGCGCAACTCCGGCTTGAGGCGGACTTTTTTCAGCGAACGGTCAACGATGAAATCCTCGACAGCAGTCGCCGGTACTACCTCACGGTCTGTGTGATCAAACAAAGTCACCCGCTTGTTCCCGTGAATCTGCATCAGGAAATTGTTCTCACTATCGATGTGGAACGGAGTCACCGAAGGCGGCGCGGCCATGAAGATATAGCCGACGGCGTCTCGTACTCCCGGCTGAGAAGCCTCGATATGTGGCCGGACGTTCTCGATCACTTCATCGATCAGTGCTCGATATTCAGGATCGGTCTGAATGTTGTACAAGGCCAGCCAAGTGCCGGGCTCGTCGATATGCGCGAATACGTCGCCGATCGACCGTCCGTTCGGCGTCTTGGGTGTATGCACGAATTCGGAAGTCTGGGTGGTAATGCCGGGCCGAATGAATCGGCACTGCTTGGTCGGCATCAAATCATGTGCCAGCTTCGCCAAGCGTGGCAATTGCAACAACGGATGTTGATGCAGATTGTGTTTGATCGGGTTGATACGATCAGCTGCAAAGCCTGTGGCTGCGTCAATACGAACTGAAAAAAGCGGTTGACTAACCGAATTGACCTCACCCTCGCCAAATGGCGTCGTCGTGGAAATAGACTCTGCGTGAGTGTTCATGATCCGTCTTCTTAAACATCCATCACGAACGATATTGTTCTTGCTAATACTGCGCTAACGATATTGGTTTGACAATATGGCATTGAAGTTGCGCGTGCCCCTCCTATTCGATCTGCGGCCCTTTGTCGACCGTTCGCCAACGGCCATCGTTAATGCCCGACTGGTAATTTGTAACCGCGGAATTTGGCGCGTGTTTTGCCGACCGCCCAGCCGATGCCCGCCTTGAGTGTGTCACGCCAGGCACTTTGGCCGGGGAATGCAGGGTTCATTCCAAGGCGTCGCATGATTCGGTTGCATTGATGAGCGCGAGCGTGCCGGCGCGTAATCGAAGTGTAAAACACAGCCCCGAGGGATATGGAAACACCATCTCCGGGGCGCACCCAATCGGTATGGGTCTCCGTCATGTGCGGCGAAGTCGACGGGAAATAGACCCCTTCTCCGGGTCCAACGTCGAAATCATGCCCATGGCTGCGCAACTCCTCCTTGAGCCGCACACCCCGTAGAGACCCGTGCACGATAAAGTCTTCCACTGCTGGCGCCAGAACCACCTCGCGATCTTTGTGGTCGAATACCGTGATCACCTTGCGGCCGCGCAGCTGCATCCAGAAATTGTTCTCGCGGTCAATGTGGAAAGGCGTCACTGAAGGCGGCGCGGAGATGAAAATGAATCCGGCGACGTGAAACAGTCCGGGATGCTCGGCCTCGAAGTGTCGCCTGGCGCTATCGATCAACTCGTTCAACAAAGCCTGGTATTCCGGGTCAGTCTGTATGTCATACAGGGCCACCCACGAGCCCGTCTCCTCGATGTGTTCGAATACATCGTCGATGGACCGCTCATTTGGCGTCTTCGACAAGTGCAGGAATGCTGAAGTCTGGGTGCTCTCGGGCTGAATAAACCGACACTGCTTGGTCGACATCAAATCATGCGCCAACTTCGCCAGTCGCGGTAGTTGCAGCAAGGGATGCTCATGCAGATTATGTCGGATGGGGCTGATACGATCAGCCGAAAAGCCAGCCGTTGCATCGATTCGAACTGAAAACGAGCCATTTCCAGGCGCATTGATCGAATCTTCGGTCAAAGCTGTTGCCGCCGGGATGTCTTGTACGCGAGCATTCATGTTCCGGCCCCTTGCGTCACCACAAACGTCATTGTTCTCGATGCCATTGGATGTTCCCGAGTCATACAGCAGGTGCGGACCTCAGAATATCAACAGCGTAATAACCGCTTCCATCAATTGTGCCGCAGATAAAATCCGTAGTAGCGGTCCAAACTAAGCTTCGGGTGAAAATGGATTTTACAAGTTTTGTCGGGATTGATCCAAGTGTCGCGGACGGTATACCCCAAGGCTTTCAGGCTGTCGAGGAATGCCGACATTTGCTCGATGCGATACGGACAAAATGCCGTGCCGTTGCTCTGCAGCGTGAAGTACGCGCGCTCGGGATGCAGTGGCGTGAGATTGAGCAGCAGATGCCGCGGCTTCCGCTCCAAGCTCGCCAGACGCTCGGCCAAAGTCTCCGGCAGGTACTGGAGGACTCCCATGGCCAAAAACACATCAGCCTGCGCCGCTTTGGAAAAATCCCCTTCAAAACTCAACTTGCCCAACTCATCCTGGTTTTTCGCCAGAGCCGCGCCCCGCTCCATCACCGCCGGCACATCGGAAACAACCCAGCGCAGGGTGTCGGGATAAGACATCACCGTCTGGTAGGCGTAATAGCTCACACCGACGTGTCCACCCAACTCAAAAAGCTGCGTGCAGCCCTTGGCAAACAACTGCTGCAACCAAAACAACACGGGATAGTCCGTGGGGAAAACGACCTTCATGCGATCGCGGTACATGCCCGCCGCCGCAGCGGTATCGTAGCCCAACGGTTCATTAGCAGGTGCTGCGGCGGCCGCCGCATCGAAACTCGCATAGACCCCACGATACAGATTTTCGCGGAGGTTGCGCCTGAAGCGAACCTCATACAACAACTGACGCAGGCCCGGCATCTGAGTCAAGCCGTCGACCATACGACCCACACCCCTTAACACCACCATACACACCCCGTCTAAAGCTGCATAGCCTCCTAAGAGTGTAACAAATCAACTAATTCCACCAGACCCCGAATTGCCATTTGTGGCCATCAAGAACGACGAGAGCGGCTTTTATCCGTGTTGCGTTCAGATTGAGTCCAGCTTTATCGCAGAAATGGGCGCGCTCGGTTACCGGCTCAAGGACAGATGGAAATGACTTGCGTATATTGAACCGGCACGAAATCCGCGGAAGCGGGGCAGATTTCGCCCGGCACCACCAACGCTCGGGCAAGCCCAAGCTGCGCAGTCTGCACGTCCTCCATCATTCGCATCACAACACCCGCGGTGGTGAAATAGGCGCGCTTGAACGGTCGCTGTTCCGGCGTGGCGCAGACATCGTTGATGAAACCCCGCCAGTTCGATCACTCCAAAGCTGTTAGTGCTCACCGAAATCGATATGGTTAACGGCCTCACGGTGTGCCACCAGCCCGTCGGAATGAAGATCGACTGGCCAGGCTTGAGTATCGTCGTATAGGGCGTGGTCTCGGCCATCAGCGGGAAACGCTGCAAATCGAGGTCGTGCGGCTGGTCGACCTGAGATTGGTTGAGCTGATTCGGCCGCGGATATAGTTTTGGTGAGTCCTGCGACGGGAACAGATAGTACTCCTTGTCGCCGTAGATCTCGGTGATAACAGCAGAAGCGTGTTCCACGTCATAGCGCATGACCGGGAACTGGCTTCCCGGCCCGTCCATCAATAGCTTCAAATGATCATCCGGCCGTCGCCACTGTTCCGACATCAGCGGACTGGCGTACGCGACGGAAAGCCGTAAACGTTTTGCGGGATCACATCGGGCAGCAGCGCCGGCACGTGTCCGTGCAGAAATACACGGAAGAGATTAAGGTACTGGATGCTCAGTACTCGACGCCAAGGCGGCATCGATGAAATCGCTCATCTTCATGCGCTCACGGTAAGTAACCTGAACCACTTCATCGTCGAAACTTTGCTTGAAGTACTCTGGAGTCCACTTGCGCAATGCCGGCCATTCAGTCACGGCATCCAAGATCACAGCGGGTCGATTGCCGCGCACGTAACGCTACAAAAAAATCCCGGTAAGGCAGCTCACGCGAGTGAACGGCATCCACGGCACGAGGAGGTGGAATCCGTAACTTCCGCTACAACCCTGTTACTGCAGCAGCTTCAGCTAAACCGATCGATACCATGGCAGACCCTCTTTTGAGCATTATGCCGTTACGTTAAAGAACAGGCATGACCGACACCAATTATACTACGGGGTGACAAAAACTAGGGATTTTCGTATCGTTTGCAAGATTTGGAGGGTCGCCTTTCGCGGCCAGGCTTTTTATAGGGGGGCATCATGTCCAAGTCGGTGGTGCCTGCCACACTTGGCCAAACTGGAGGTGGTGGCATTAACGAGCGGCCGAGGCTGACCGATCTGTTACTGATCGCCCCGGCGCGCGAACTGGGGGAACCCTCCATCGACTCGCGGGCAACGCTGACATTGCCACCGGATTGTGTACGTTTTGCGGTCACCGTGGCTGGTGACCGTGGCTGTCAGGACGACAGCGTGTTCGCGTTGGCTTGGGTCTGGCTGCTGTCACAGTGGCTGGGACACACTGAGACAGCCTGGACCGAGCGGGTGATTGTCGATGGACGGTTGCTGCAGTATTCCTGTGGCCTCCGCTTCGGTCCCGACGATACCGTGGAATCCAGCTTGCGCGTACTGGACCAGACCCGCCGGGCTGCCACTGCCTGCCCAGTCATAGATCTCGATGGATCTGCCGTGGTCTGGCTCGGAACCAATGGAATCGATGCGTCGACCACGCCGGATAACGCTCAGGCTGTCGCCAGGACGACATCAACGATCAGCATTCCACTGAGCCTTGGATTGAATCTGGATTCCGATCCACAGCTGTTCCTGAACCACGGCCTTGGTACACCTGCCGCGGACCAGGCGCAGGTGATGCTCGAAGCCCTGGCCTGCACCGCCGCCGAATTTGCCGCGCACCCTGCAGCAACGCTGGGCAGCTTTGCGCCTTTGAGTCCTGCCCAGCAGCAGCAGTTAGCTGCGTGGAACCCGTCGCCCGCGGCACCGGATCCCTCGCTAACGGTCCATGCGCTGTTCGCCCGACAGGCAGAGCAGCAACTGCAAGCCGTGGCTTTGGTGCAGGGAAATCAACGGATCAGCTACGGCGAATTGCATCTGCGGGCGACCCGCTACGCTGACGGCCTGCGCGCAGCCGGTGTCAAACCTGGCACGGTCATCGGCGTCGCCCTCGACCGCTCGGCCGATACCATCGTCACCCTGCTGGCCGTGCTCGAAGCTGGCGCCGCCTATCTGCCACTGGAGCCGAGTTTTCCGCCCGAGCGAATTGCGGCGATGCTGGACGATGCCCAGGCCTGCATGGTCGTCTCGCAAAGCCGGCATCTGCATGTCCTGCCGACCAACGTGCCGGTATGGTGCATCGACCGCGACGCGGCGGGCGCGACACCGCCAACGGGTCTGCCCAGCCTGCGCCATGCAGTGTCCGAGACAGGCCTGCCGCTGGCCTATCTGATGTATACCTCCGGTTCCACCGGCACGCCCAAGGGCATCGCCATCACCCATCGGGCCATCCTGCGTCTGACGGTCGACGCGACCTTCATGCAGCTTGGGCCGGACACGGTGATGCTGCATGCCGCGCCGCTGGGCTTTGACGCCTCCACGCTTGAGATCTGGGGCCCCTTGCTCAACGGCGGCGCCTGCGTCCTGCACGATGAAGCACTGCCGACACCCGCTGGCTTGGCCCGCACCATCGGCACGGCGAACGTCAACGCGGCGTGGCTGACCGCAGCCTTGTTCAACGCCGTGATCGACGATGATCCGGCTGGACTGCGCGGGCTGACACAACTGCTGATCGGCGGCGAGGCCCTGTCGATCGCACACGTGCGGCGAGCGCTGCAGGCCTTACCCGAGACCACCCTCATCAACGGCTACGGCCCGACCGAGTGCACCACCTTCACCACCACCTGCCGGATTCCGCGCGAGCTGCCCGCGGAGCAGCGCAGCATTCCCATCGGTCGACCGATCAACGATACGCGCACCTATGTCGTCGGTCCGGGCGGCAGCCTGTTGCCGCCGGGGCTGGTCGGTGAGCTGTACGTCGGTGGCAGTGGTCTGGCGAAGGGCTATCTGCGGCGCCCCGAACTGACGGCCGAACACTTCGTGCCCAATCCGTTCGGTGGATCCGACAAAACGCTCTATCGCACCGGCGATCTGGTGCGCTGGCTGCCCGACGGTCAGCTCGATTACCTCGGCCGCATCGACACCCAGGTCAAGCTTCGCGGATACCGCATCGAACTCGGAGAGATCGAAGCCGCCCTGGCTGAGCTGCCCGGCATCAAGGCCTGCGCAGTAGTGAGCGACCGTAACGCCGCCGGGCTGACCCGACTGATCGCTTATTGCGTTGCTGCCGGCGAGCCGATGCCGACGCCGACGCTGCGACAACAACTGGCGGAACGATTGCCCATCTTCATGCTGCCTGCGATCTGGGCCTGGCTGCCGGCGCTGCCGGTCACCGCCAATGGCAAGCTCGATCGCCGCGCCCTGCCCGCACCGACCAATGCTCGACCCGAACTGGTCGTACCGTACCGGGAACCAGTCGGCGAGATCGAAAAGTCGATCTGTACGGCCTTTGCCGAGGCGCTCGGGCTGGAGCAGATCGGCAGACTGGACAATTTCTTCGATCTGGGCGGCAATTCACTACTGGTGTTGAAAGTGCTGGCGCAGCTCAAACGCGAGCAGATCGAATTATCGACCACCGCTTTCTTCAGCCAACCGACGCCGCAGGCACTGGCGGACGCCGTACGCCGCAGTGGCCAGGCGTCTGCGCTGGACGCCGGCAGACTGCCCCGTCTGGCCAGCGGTCGGCAGTCCGCTTACAAGCCTGCAGATTCGCAACGCGGTCGCGAGCCGATTGCAATCGTGGCAATGGCCGGACGTTTTCCGGGTGCCGCTGACGTGGAGACGCTCTGGAGCCGGCTGTGCGAGGGTCTGGACGGCATCACCGAGTTCGCCGACGTCGACCTCGATCCCAGCCTGCCGACTGAACTGACTACCGACTCGGACTACGTCAAGGCTCGTGGCATCATCGACGACTGCCAGAGCTTTGATGCTGCATTCTTCGGCATCAGCCCGCGTGAAGCCGATCTGATGGATCCGCAGCAGCGCGTGTTCATGGAACTGTGCTGGGCCTGCCTGGAACGCGGCGGCTACGCCCCCGACCGCACGCCGGGGCCGGTGGGCATCTTCGCCGGCATGCACACCGCAACTTATTTTCAACGACACTTGCAGACGCATCCGGAGTTGATCGACCGGTTCGGCACCTTCCAGGTAATGCTGGGAAACGAGAAAGACTACATTGCCACGAGAGTGGCCAACCGCCTGAACCTCACCGGCCCGGCACTGAGCGTCAACTGCGCCTGCTCGACCTCCTTGGTGGCGATAGTGCAGGCGGTCAACAGCCTGCGCGCGGGTCAGTGCGACATGGCGCTGGCCGGCGGCGCCTCGATCACCTGCCCGCCCAACAGCGGCTACCTTTACCAAGAAGGCGCGATGCTGTCGCCAGACGGGCGCACCCGCAGTTTCGACGCCGCCGCGCAAGGTACGGTGTTTTCCGACGGTGCCGCAGTGCTGCTGTTGAAACGGCTGGACGATGCGCTGGCGGACGGCGATCAGCTGATCGCGGTGATCCGCGGCGTGGCGGTCAACAACGACGGCCGCGACAAGGCCAGCTTCACCGCCCCCAGCATCGACGGACAGGCCGCCGTGATCGCCGCCGCGCTGGCCGATGCCGCGGTCGATGCGCGCAGCATCTCTTATGTGGAAACCCACGGTACTGCTACACCGATGGGTGATCCGGTGGAGATCGAAGCCCTGACCCGCGCCTTCCGCCGCGACACCAGCGATGTCGGCTACTGCCGCATCGGCTCGATTAAGAGCAACCTCGGCCACCTCGTCATCGCCGCCGGCGCCACCGGCGTGATCAAGACCGCGCTGGCACTGGCGCATGAACAGATTCCGCCATCGATCCATTATTCCAGCCCCAACCCGAAGATCGATTTCGCCGCCAGCCCGCTGATCGTCAATGATGCCCTCACGCCCTGGCCGCGCGCGCAGCAGCCGCGCCGCGCCGGCGTCAGCAGCTTCGGTGTCGGCGGCACCAACGCGCACGTTATCCTTGAAGAAGCGCCGCCGTGCCCGGCGTCCACAGCCGCCGTCGGCCCACAATTACTGACGTTGTCGGCCAGAAGTCCGGCCGCGCTGGAAACGATGGCGCAACAATTGGCCGACCACTTCGACGCCAACCCCGACCTCAACCTGGCCGATGTCGCCTATACTTTGCAAGTTGGCCGCAGCGTGTTCGACCATCGGCTGTGCGCGGTGGCAACAAGCCCTGCCGAGGCCGCACAGACTTTGCGCAAACCTGGCCACGCGCTGGCCGCCCGCCGCAGTGTCGGCGCCGCCGCGCCCGCGCAAATTTGGCTGTTCCCCGGTCAAGGCGCGCAGTACGCCGACATGGGCAGCGGCCTGTATGCTGCCGACACGGCGTTCCGCGAAGCTTTTGATCGATGCCTGGATGCCATCGGCCCAGTGCTTTCTTTCGACCTGAAAGCACGGATATTCGACGGCGACGCGGACCAGCTGATGGACACTTCCGTAGTGCAACCGGCACTGTTCTGTCTCGAATATTCACTGGCCGCCAGCTGGCTTGCACGCGGCGCCAAACCAGCGGCACTGATCGGCCACAGCGTCGGTGAATTCGTCGCCGCCACGCTGGCCGGCGTGATGTCGCTGCAAGATGCCGCTCGCTTGGTGGCGCGTCGCGCTGCGTTGATGCAAGCGCAGGCACCGGGCAGCATGCTGTCGGTACGTCTACCGGCCGAGACCGTGCTGGCGCGCCTGCCGGCAGCACTGTCGCTGGCCGCCGACAACGGCCCGGCGCTGTGCGTTGTGTCCGGCCCAACCGCCGCGATCGAGGTCTGGTCACGCCAGCTCGAAGGCGAGCAGGTGCGGACTCAATTGCTGCGCACCTCCCACGCCTTTCACTCCGGCATGATGGAGCCGGCGCTGGAACCCTTCGCCGCCGCGGTGGCGGAGGTTCAACTGGCCGCACCGAACATTCCAATCGTCTCCACCCGCAGCGGCGAGTGGATGACTGAACACGATGCCACCGACCGCGATTACTGGGTGCGCCACCTGCGTGAACCGGTGCGCTTTTCGCCGGCAGTGCGCACGGCACTGAGCAAGCACACCGGCGCTGTATTCCTGGAACTTGGCCCGCGCGCCGTGCTCTCTACCTTGGCTCGCCAACAAGGCGCACTTGGCAGCGTGCTGGCGATCCCCAGCCTGGCCGACAGCGCCGACACCGAAGTGGTCCGAATGTTGCTAGCACAGGGCCAGTTGTGGTGCGCAGGAATCGATATACCCGCGGCCACGGCCAACCCCAACACGGGCCGCAAGCGCGTGTGCCTGCCAACCTACGCATTCGAGCGCAAACGTTACTGGATCGATGCACCGAGTACCAAAGCGCCTGATACCCTTTACAGCGATCTCACTGAACACCGTCCTCCTGCGATGCCGCCCAACGCGACCATACTTCCCTTCGTCTCTCCGCAAAATGTTGTTGCCATGCAAACATCACCTCCACCCCATCAACAGACGACAGCAGCGCCGCAGGATCGGCGACCACGGCTGATCGCACAACTTCGAGAACTGTTCGAAGATGTGGCCGGTTGTGATCTGGCGGCAGCCGACCCGTGCTCTGCATTTGTCGAGCTCGGCATCGATTCATTGACATTGACGCAGGCCGCTCTACAGGTCAAAAAGCAGTTCAAAATTAATGTCACCTTCCGACAATTAATGGAAGATTTTCGCAGTCTCGACGCCCTCGCCGTACATCTGGACGAACAGATGGAACCTGAGACCCAAGCGATGGCGGACGCACCGAGCGCGACCGCGTCGCCCACCGCTGCGGAATCAGTGCCAATGAATTCACTGCCCGCGTCTACTCTGGCCGAAGGCGGTTCCGCTTTGGTGCAGCAGGTCATCCAGCAGCAGATGCAGATCATGGCCCAGCAACTGGCCCTGCTCCGCGGCGCTCCACTGCCATCGGCGCCCCTACCCGCGTCGGTTGCAGCGCCTGCTGTATCCATACCGACGCCCGCTCCCGTACCGGCAGCGACCGCCAAGCAGACCAGCACCGCAGCAGAGACGCCGACCACCGACGGCGAAAGCGGTGTTCAGCGCTACGACGTAAAAAAGGCTTTCGGCGCGATTGCCCGTATTCACACTACCCCGACCCAAGCGCCCACCGAGCGCCAACTCGCCCGGGTTGCCGCACTCATGCGCCGCTATGTGGAGCGCACCCGCAAGAGCCGCGAGTACACCGAACAGCATCGTTCGTATATGGCCGATCCGCGCGTGGTCAACGGCTTCAGGCCGGCGATCAAGGAAATCGTCTATCAGATCGTCATCGAGCGCAGCAAGGGTTCGCACATGTGGGACATCGACGGCAACGAGTATGTCGATGTGCTCAGCGGATTTGGCATGAGCATGTTCGGCTGGCAACCGGATTTCGTGCTGGAAGCGGTGCGCAAGCAGATCGACAACGGCTATGAAATCGGCCCGCAACATCCACTGACCGGCGAGGTCGCCCAGATGATCTGCGAACTCACCGGCTTTGACCGTGCCGCACTGTGCAATACAGGGTCGGAAGCGGTGATGGCAGCACTGCGCATTGCCCGCACCGTTACCGGTCGCAGCACCATCGTGTCGTTCAGCGGCTCTTATCACGGCACCTTCGACGAAGTGGTGGTGCGCTCGGGGCGCGCCCACAAAGGCATCCCCGCCGCGCCCGGCATCATGCGCGGCATGTTCGGCGAAATCCGCGTGCTGGATTACGGCACTCCGGAATCGCTCGAATTCATTCGCGCCAACGCCGACGATCTGGCTGCAGTGCTGGTGGAACCGGTGCAGAGCCGCCGGCCCGATTTCCAACCGGTGGAATTCCTCCGGGAAGTCCGCGATATCACCTCCGCGAGCGGCACCTGCCTGATTTTCGACGAAGTGATCACCGGCTTTCGCTCGGCGCCGGGCGGGGTGCAGGAGTTGTTCGGAATTCGGGCCGACCTGGCGACCTACGGCAAAGTCATCGGCGGCGGCATGCCGATAGGTGTCGTCGCCGGCCTGCGCGCTTACATGGATGCGCTCGACGGCGGAGCTTGGCAGTACGGCGACGACTCCATTCCTACCGTCGGCGTGACTTATTTTGCCGGAACGTTCGTGCGCCACCCGCTGGCGCTGGCCGCCGCCCACGCCAGTCTCACGCACCTCAAGCAAAGGGGCGCCGCGCTACAGCAGGACCTGAACGCCAAGACCAAGACGATGGCGACCAAACTCAGTGATTTCTGCCGGGAGGTCGGTGCACCCATCGAAATCCGGTATTTTGCATCCCTATGGCGAGTAGCCTGGCTGGAAGACCACCCGCTGCAGGATCTGCTGTTCGCGATGATGCGCAGCCGCGGCATTCACATCCTCGACAATTTTCCGTGTTTCATGACCACAGTGCACAGCGCAGCCGACATCAAGCAGATTATCGACGCCTTCAAGGACTCGGTCCGCGAACTGCAGGAATCCGACCTGCTGCCGCGCCGCGCCGCCGCCGTCACCACACTGTTCGACACCACCAAGCCCCCCGTTCCCGGCGCCCGTCTGGGCAAGGACCCCAGCGGCAAACCCGCCTGGTTCATTCCCAACCCGGACGCTCCCGGCAAATATCTGAAGGTCAGTTGATGAGCGACAACCTCAAGCCGGCGCCAGCGACGACAGTAGACTACGATCCGTTTGCCGATAGTGATGGACTGGCGCGAGTGGTACCCGCCACCGAAGCGCAGCGCGAGATCTGGCTGGCCTGCCAGCTCGGCGGCGATGCCACGCTGGCCTACAACGAATCGATCAGCCTGCGCCTGCGCGGTGCGCTGGACCCAACCCGTCTGCAGGCGGCGATGCAGGGCTTGGTCGACCGCCACGACGCCCTGCGCGCGACGCTCGGCGCCGATGGCCAGGACCTGTTCATTGCCGACCGTCTGACGCTGACGGTGCCGCTGACCACCGTTGATGCCGTCACGTTGGCACAGCGCGTCGATGCCATTTGTCAGCTCGCGCAGGAGCAGGTCAACACCGCGTTCGATCTCGAACGCGGTCCCTTGCTGCGGGCGCAGATTGTGCAGTTCGATCCCGCCGAGTCGGTGCTAATTCTCACCGCGCACCACATCATCTGCGATGGCTGGTCGTTCGGTGTACTAGTCAACGAACTGGCGCAACTGTGCGCCGACGACGACGACGCCGATCAGACCTCAATCACCAGCTACGGCGACTACGCGCTGGCCCTGCACGATGCCGAGCACACCGCCACCGCCGAGGGCGATCTGCGCTACTGGCTGTCGGTCTATGCCGACGCCGTCCCGCAGCTCAACCTGCCCACCGACCGTCCTCGGAGCTCCGTGCGCAGCTTCGCCGCTGCCCGCGAGGACTACCGGCTCAGCGCTGCGACGCTCGAGGCCGTGCGCAAGCTGGCCAAGCGCCAAGGCGCCAGCCTGTTCGTCACGCTGTATGCGGTGTATGCTGGCCTGATCGCGCGGCTGTCCGGTCAATCCGATGTGGTCGTCGGCATCTCCGCCGCTGCGCAGGCGACCGAGGGATTGCTGTCGTTGGTGGGCCATTGTGTCAGTTTGCTGCCGATCCGCCTGAAGATCGATCTCGATGCTTCCGTCGCAGACCTCATCGCACAGGCGCGCGGCGCCATGCTCGACGCCCAGGACCATCAAGGCCTGTCCTTCGGCGCTCTGCTCAAGCACCTGCAGTTCGAACGCCAACTCGGACGCATGCCATTGGTCCCGGTGCTGTTCAACCTCGACTCGCGGATCGACCCGGCTATCTTTGCAGCCGCGGGATTGCAAGCGGAACTGGTCTCTAATCCGCGTGGCGCCGAGAACTTCGAGCTCTACCTCAACGCCACACCGGACCCCGATGGTCTGCTGCTCGAATGCCAGTACAAAACCGAGCTGTTCGATCAGGCCACGGTGCGCCGCTGGCTGGCCCTGTTCGAAGAGGCGCTGCAGCGCGCCGCCGCCGCGCCCGACATGTCGCTGGCTGAGGCCCTCGCGCCGACCGCGGCCGATCAGGCCCTGCTACGCCAGTGGAACGACACCATCCGCCCCTATGCGGCCGCTCAGCGTCTGTCGGATTTGCTGGCGGCCAGCCTACGCCAGCACGCCGATACACAGGCGCTGGTATTCGAAGGGCAAACGCTGAGTTACGCCGAACTGGATCGGCGCGCGCGCCGTCTAGCACTGAAGCTGCGCAGCCGCGGCGCGGGCCCCGGACAGCGGGTCGGCCTGTGCCTGCCGCGCAGCCTCGATCTGATCGTGGCCCTAGTGGGCATCGTCTACAGCGGCGGCGCCTACGTGCCGCTGGACCCAGAACTGCCCGTCGAACGGCTTGCGGGGATGGCCGAGGACGCCGCGCTGGCACTGTTGATCACCCAGGCAACGCTGCACCAGCGCATCGCCCCGACGCTTCCGGCGGCTTGCGAAACCCTGTTCATCGACAACAGCGAATCCACCGCTGACGATACTGACACCGATGCGATGCCGTCCGTGGATCTGCTGGGAACGGTCGTGGACCCGGCCTACATCATCTTCACATCCGGTTCCACCGGTCGTCCCAAGGGTGCGATCAACGCGCACCGCGGCATCGTCAATCGCCTGCTGTGGATGCAGGCGCGTTACCAACTCCAGCCAGGCGAACGGGTGCTGCAGAAGACGCCGTTCAGCTTCGATGTGTCGGTGTGGGAGTTCTTCTGGCCGCTGGTGACGGGCGCGACGATGATCATCGCCCGCCCCAACGGTCACCGCGACAGCGCCTACCTGGCCGAACTGGTCCAGCGCGAGCGCGTCGACGTGATGCATTTCGTGCCCTCGATGCTGCGCTTTTTCCTCGAAGAGCCTGCCGCCGCCGGCTGCAACGGCTTGCGCCAGGTGCTGTGCTCGGGCGAGGCGCTGGCGCCGGACCTGGTGGAGAAATTTTTCCACCTGCTGCCGAACACCCGGCTGGCGAATCTGTACGGGCCGACCGAGGCGGCGGTGGATGTCAGCGCCTGGGACTGCCAGCCCGGCGCGCAGTCGGACACCGTGCCGATCGGCACCCCCATCGCCAACACCCGCCTGCACGTGCTGGACCACACACTGCGCCCGCTGCCGATCGGCGTCGCCGGCGATCTCTACATCGGCGGCGTACAGGTCGGACTGGGCTACGTCGCGCGCCCCGAGCTGACTGCGGAACGCTTCATCGTCGATCCGTTCGATGCGGACGGCAGACTCTACAAGACCGGCGACATCGCGCGCTGGCGTGCAGACGGCGCACTGGAATATCTCGGCCGCTCGGACCACCAGGTCAAGCTGCGCGGCTACCGCATCGAACTCGGCGAGATCGAGACCCACCTGCTGGCGGCAGACGGCGTTGCCAACGCTGTGGCAGTCACCCGCGAAGACGTTCCGGGAGACATCCGTCTGGTGGCTTACGTCGTCGGCCGCAGCGGTGCGGTGGACGTCGACGCCCTGCGCGAACGGCTGCGCCAGCAACTGCCCGACTTCATGGTTCCGCAGTCGATCATGGCGCTGGAGCGCATCCCGCTGCTGTCCAGCGGCAAGCTCGACCGCCGCGCACTGCCGGCGCCCTCGACACTGCGGTCCGCCGGTCCAACGGCGCGCGTGGCACCACGCAACGACGTCGAAGCCGCGGTGCTGGCAGCGATGGAAGAGGTGCTGCGGCTACCGTCGTTGAGCATCCACGACGACTTCTTCGGCCTCGGTGGACATTCGCTACTGGCGGCGAAACTGATCGCACGTCTGAATCAGACGCTCGATCTCCAGCTGCCTTTGCGTGCGGTATTCGAGGCGCCATCGGCGGAAAAACTGGCAGGCGTCGCCCAGCGCAGCCGCTCCGACGGCGGGCCGCGCCGTCCGCCTATACAGCATCAGCCGAACCACCGCGCCGCACCGCTGACGACCCAGCAGGAGCGCATTGCTTTCCTCGAGGAACTGCACCCTGGACGCGTCACCTACAATGCACCGTCGGCGCACCGGCTGGCGGGTCGCATGGACATTCCGGCGTTCACTCGAGCCTTCGCGGAGGTGGTGCAGCGCCAGCCCACATTGCGCACCGAGATCGTCACACTCGATGGCGTCCACGTTCAGCGCGTGGTCGACGGCGTCAATGTGGCGCTGCAGGTCGAAGACCTGAGCAGCCTCGCCGACGACGCGCGCGAAGCCGAACTGACGCAGCGGATGCGCAGCATTATCGACTCACCCATCGACATCCGGCAGGCGCCGCTGTGGCGCGCGGCCCTGTACCGGCTCGCCGATGACGAGCACGTGTTCCTGTTCATGCCGCATCACATCATTTGGGATGGCTGGTCGTTCGATCTGCTCTACTCGGAAATGGCCGCCGCGTTGGGTGGAGATGGCTCGACCACGCCGAGTCGCCTGCCGCCACTGCCGGTCAGCTATGCCGACTACGCCGACTGGCAGGCGCAATGGATCCACAGCCCGACGTTCAGGCAGCTGCTGGAAGACTGGAACCGCCGTGTCGAAAAGCAGGAGCCGCCGAAGGCCTTGGGCACGGATCGCCCGCGCGGGCCGGGCATGAGCGGTGTCGGCGCCACCGAACTGGTCAGCATCGACGGCGCCACCACCGAACGTCTGCGCCAGCTTGCGCGCGACGCCAACCTGACCCTGAACATGCTCACCATGGCTCTCTACGGCGCGATGATGGCTGATCTCGCCGGTCACCATTCGATCGTTGTCGGCATGCCGGTGCGCGCACGGCTAACCATTGAGGTCGAGCCGGTCATGGGGTTTTTCAACAACCTGCTGACGCTGCACTTGGACATCGAGCGCGGCCACAGCCTTGCCACTTATTTTGCCGGCTTCAAGCGCAGCCTGCTGGATCTGCTGCAGTACGAAGACGTGCCGTTCGAATGCCTGGTCGAGGAAACACAGGCGCGCAGTCGTTCACCGCAGGCCGGTCTCTACCAGGTGCTGTTCTCGTTCCAGGACGCGCGCGAACGCGAGCGCCAGTGGGGGCCCTTGCGTCAAACCAACATCCCGATCTTCCAACAAGGCGCCACCGAAGATCTGGGATTGTGGCTGATGGAGACGCCGCAGGGCCTGGAAGGCGGTTTCACCTACAACGCCGACATCTACACCGAGCAGACCGCCAGGCATCTGCACAGCTGCTATCTGGCGCTGCTGCAGCGCGCGGTCGCCGAGCCGCAGCAGACTCTGGGCAGCCTGCTCAATAACATCGACGCCGACGGCCGGCAGGCCCTGCGCAATCTGGCCGCCGCCCCGGCCACTCACGCCCCTTTAGGCACAGCCGTCCGCACTGATGGGCAAGATGCGGCACAGCGCGCGCTGACCCCGACCGAGCAAACGATGATCGACATCTGGGCGCCATTGCTGGGTCTCGAACCCGGGCAGATTACACCGCAGGACAATTACTTCGACCTCGGCGGGGATTCCCTGTCGGCGCGGCGAGTGATGGCAGGCATGCACGCAATCACCGGCAAATCCATCCGCACGCAGGCCTTCGTGCTGGAATCCCTGGAACAGCTTGCCCGCGCATACGATCAAGCCACGCCGCAGAGCACGTCCAAGGCGGGTCTGATGCGCAGGCTGCTGGGCCACTTGGGCCGCAAAGACGACACCGGAGCGAACCGTTGATGCAACCTCACACCGTAGTGGCACAGGTGCCGATAACAACCCGGCCCGCTCACTCCGTGACTACCTTCGCCGCACCGGCACGCGGGATTGATCGCACCCGGCCCCCCGTCTGGCCTCGCTCGCGTGACATTCACCTGTGGTGCTTCGACATCAGTCTGCCGACATCCGACGCCGAGAGCGTCCTGGACGCTGACGAGCGTAGCCGTGCTGCACGTTTCGTCTTTGCACACGACCGTCGGCGCTATCTCAGCGCGCACATGCAGATGCGGCAGGTTCTCGGCGCATATCTCGATCAATCGCCTGACGTTCTACATTTTTTTGCCGGCCCGCACGGCAAACCCGCTCTGTCGCAACAGCACAGTCGCGGCACCGCGGAGTTGCGCTTCAACCTCAGTCATTCAGGAGATTACGCCTTACTTGTCCTGAGCAGCGGCCACGAGGTCGGCGTCGATATCGAAATGCTGCGGCCAGGCGTCGCAGGGCTAGGGCTTGCGGCGGAGGTGTTGTCGCCGCAGGAACTACAGACACTGTCGTCATTGCCGCCCACTGTAGCCGACACCTTCTTCCTGAACGGCTGGACTCGCAAGGAAGCCGTCCTCAAGGCGCTCGGCTGCGGACTCAGCAGGGAGCCTCGCGATTTGACCGTGGGCCTGGATCGGCAGCGCCGCTGGCTACAACTCGACCTCGACCAACCGGCGATTGAAGTCGTCTCGTTCGATTTTCAACCCGACTGCGCTGCAGCCGTGGCGATGATCGGTGGCGTTGCAGGTCTGGAGATTCTGCAAGGCGCATCATGCGCCCGTGGCTGGCCGCATTGACACCCCTGCACATCGGTCGCAACGGCCGTCAGATGTTCGCCCTGTATCTCGAACCGACTGCCTCTGCGCGTCGAGGCCACGCGGTGCTGCTGTGCAATCCGTTCGGACAGGAATCGATCCGCGCACAGCGGCTGTATCGTGTGCTGGGTGATCGCCTGACGGCGGCGGGTTTCCATGTCCTGCGTTTCGATTACTACGGCAGCGGCGATTCCGCCGGTGAGGATGAGGCATTCGATCTCGACGGCGCCACCGCCGACACCCTGCTCGCCGCCGACTGGTTGCTCCAGCGCAGCAAAGCGCAGCAGCTATCCTGTATCGGCCTGCGACTCGGCGCCACGATATCGCTGCTGGCGTCCGCCAGCCTGCCGCAGATGCCTGAGTTGCTCGGCCTGATTGATCCCGTACTCGACGGGCCAGCCTATCTTGCGCAGTTGGCCGACGCCAACGAACGCGCCTTGGCACGAACCTACGATGCACGCTGGAGCGTTTATCCCCGGCTGCACGCATTTAATCTGCCCTCGCCCGGCAGCGAAACGCTGGGTTTCCCGCTCACCACACAATTCCGCGATCAAATGGCTCAGCTGAGCAATACCGCTCTCAAACAGACGCACGCCTCGAGGCTTTTGGTCTTGACCCCGCAGCCGCAACGATTCAAAGCAGATCTTCTCGCACAAGTTCCCTCACTCGAAGCGCACACGGTGATATTCGACGCCGACTCCGACATCGATTGGGCCACCGATAGTGCAGTGAACACAGCCATCGTGCCGATGCACTGGATCAAGCGGTTGATCAACAATCTGACCGAGTGCACCGTCGATGCGTGAACAATTACTGCGCTTCGGCCCGCAGGGGTCGCTGATAGGAACCATTACTCAACCAGACGCCGACGCTGTCCCGTCGGCACCGCTCGGGCTGGTACTGTTCAACTCCGGCGTCGTCGGCCGTGTCGGACCGCATCGCATCAACGTCAAGCTGGCGCGTCGCATTGCAGAACACGGCATTCCAACCATCCGCTTCGACCTGCACGGTTTCGGCGACAGCCAGCATGCCGATAACGGCGCGGATTTCAACGAACAGTCGGTCGCTGATCTGAGGCAGGCGATGGATTGCCTGCAGCGCCAAGCCGGGGTGCAGCATTTCACCCTGCTCGGCTTTTGTTCCGGCGCCATACCCAGTTATTTGACCGCCCAGACCGATCCGCGCGTTGCCGCGATCGTGATCTACGACGCTTTCGCCTTCACAACAGTCAAAAGCCGTCTGCGCTATCTCTGGCTGCGGTTGCGCCGCCACGGTTTCGGATTATCGGCAGGGTCGCGATTGGCTCGAGTCCTGCTGCGAACCCTTCGCACCGGTCTGCGGCGCGGCCGGTCGATGCTGTCGTCGTCGACTGCCCAGGACAGCGGCAATCAAGTGTGGGATTCGGACGCACCACCCAGCCGTCATCAGATCGGGCGAGGATTGGAGCAAATCGTAGCCAATGGCGCCCGAGTCCTGCTGCTGCATGCAGGCGACGACTTCAGCGCTGCCAACTACCCCGGACAGGCGCGTGCTGCCTTACACCTGCAGGATCTGTCCGGCAACCTGAACGAGCGCTTTCTCGAACCCATCGATCACGCGGTCACCTCCCTTGTAGCACAGCGGATGTTTCTGGATGTGGTGTGCGAAGAACTGATGGCTACCGCCGACGCGCTCCGGGTCCAATCCCACAGGACGGCGGATGAGAGAAAAACCCGGCCTGCGCGTCAGGTAAGCGGTAGCGCCGCCACACGCGTTTGATCCCACAACGATCACGGTCATGGACGTCGCGCAGACTATATTTTGGATTTCAGGCGGTTTCGTCGCCTACGTCTATGCCGGCTATCCGCTGTTGATCACCGGGCTGTCGCGCTTGCGGCGAATCCCGCCACGGAGCACGCAGGCGGACTCGCAACTGCCGCAGGTCACGGTACTCATGGCCGTCCACAACGAAGCGCAACGGCTTCCCGCCAAGATCGCCAACCTGCACGCGCTGGACTACCCACCCGATAAGCTGGCGATTCTGTTGGTTTCCGACGGCTCCACCGATGGCAGCATCGACAGCGTGCAGGCTTTGCCGCGCGTCCGCGCCGTCGGCTACCCGGATCGGGCCGGCAAGGCCCGCGCACTCAACTTCGCGATGCCGCATGTGACCAGCGAATTCGTCGTGTTCTGCGATGTACGCCAGCAACTGGAAGGCTCCAGCGTGCGCCGGCTAATGGAGAATTTCCGCGATTCGGCGGTCGGCGCGGTCAGCGGCGAGCTGATCCATCGCCCGGCCGGGTCGGCCACCGGTCGCAGCATCGGCCTGTACTGGCGCTACGAGAAGTTGATCCGCAAGGCCGAGAGCCGCTTCGATTCCACCGTCGGCGCCAGCGGCGCGCTGTATGCGATCCGGACTCGCGATTTCACCCCCCTGCCCACCGATACCCTACTGGATGATTTCGAGATCCCTATGCAGATCACACGGCGCGGCAAGCGCACGGTGCTGGAATCGGGCGCGCGGGTGATCGACACGCTGCACGAACAACTGGCCGACGAACGAAAACGCAAAATCAGGACACTGGTTGGAAATTTTCAATCATTCTGGCATCACCCCTGGCTGTTCTCGCCCCTGCACAACCGCCTGTGGTTCCAGTTCATCTCGCACAAGGTGTTCCGCCTGATAGTGCCTTACGCACTGCTGAGCCTGCTGCTGGCGAGCGCGGTTTCTCCCTGCATCCTTTATAAATCGGCGCTGGCGTTGCAACTCCTGTTCTACGCCCTCGCCGGGCTCGGATACGCCAGTGACAGCGCCGGCGCCAACCGTCTGGTGAGCTTCGCCCGTACTTTCGTCGACATGAACAGCGCGGCGGTGATCGCCCTGCTGCGTTTTCTCTCCGGCCGGGTCAACGCACGATGGGAAAAAACGTGAACCGCCTCGTCATCCTGATGTATCACGCGCTGTATGAAGACGAGCGCGGGCTGCAAGAGATTCCGTCGGAAGACCGGCCTTATGCGCTTTCTACCGCAGAGTTCGCCGCTCATCTCGATCTGCTGCAGGCGAGCGGGGTCCCGATCGCCGATCCCCACCGCCTGGAGCTCGGTGATGGCCTGGAGCCCGGAATCATGCTCAGCTTCGACGACGGCCACGCCAGTCACACCGAACTGGCCCTGCCGCTGCTCGTCGAACGTGGCCTGACCGCGGTGTTTCTCGTCACCACCGGCTTCGTCAACACGCGTCCTGGATACTGCAGTTGGCAGCAGATCGAACGGCTGTGCCAGGCAGGCATGACGGTTGGCGGGCACGGTCATACGCATCGTTTCCTGAGCGACCTGACGGACGCCGAGCTGGCCAATGAACTGAGCCAGTCGCGCAATCTCTTGGAGGACGCGCTGGGCCGGTCGATCACCCAGCTGTCCTTCCCGGGCGGCCGCCATGACTCGCGCAGCGAACGCGCCGCCCGTGCAGCGGGGTATCGGGTGCTGTACGGATCCCGCGTAGGGTGGCTGCGCACGGGGTCGCCGGCACCGGCATGTGTGTTGCCGCGAATGGCCGTCCGGCGGGGTGCCACCGCGTCGCAAGTGCTGGCCTATGCAAATGCGGGACCGACCCGCATGCTGCGCGCAAGACTGGCGTTCGAGTTGAAGAGACTGGTCAGACAACTACTCGGAAATGAGCGCTACCACAAACTTTATGCGCGTCTCAAAGGCTAGCCGACGCAATTCCGGTCCTACGCCGGACGGCGAAGCCGCACGGGATCACTGGACGGGCGCACCGATGCGCGCAACGCTGCGGCTGCTGGCGTTTCCTGCGGTTTTTGTGCTTGGCCTGACGCTGTTCAATCTGCAGCTTGGGCAACTGGCGCTGTACGGATTCGCCGCCGTATTCGGCTTGATGGTGCTGGCGAGCCTGCGCGACGGACCCGAAGGCCTACTGGCGGTGACCATCATCTACCTGCCGTTGAACCGACTCTACGCAGCGGACTTGGCCCCCAAGCTCAACGGGACCAACGTGCTCGAGCTGCTGATGATCGCGGCGTGGATCGGCGGTGCCGTCAAGGGACAACGCACCTTGTTCACCCGGCGACCGTTCACCCGCATGGTCACGGTCTGGGCGATCCTTTCGCTGCTGTCGGTCTTCACTGCGATTGCACACGTAGGCTTCAACGAATTCATCTGGAACTATACCGTTTCCCTGCGCGGGTTTGTCGATCAATTCATTCTGTTTTTTCTTTTCGTCAACCTCATCCGCGACAAGAACATGGCGCGACGTGTAGTCGTCTACATGATGATTGCGGCGACCATCTCCTATTTGTACGGCTTTAGAGAGTGGTTCGACACCCGTGGCTATACTTCGATCGAAAAATCGCGGCTGTTGGGTCCGGTCGGGCAGCCCAACGAATACGCGGCTTTCATCATCTACACCATCGCGCCGCTGTTGGCCTTCGCAGCGTATTATTTTCCGCGGTGGAAATCGCTGCGCCTGGCGCCGGTACTGCTGCGCCTGGCGCCGGTACTGCTGATTGCGCTGCGCGTGCTGATGGGCACGTTCTCGCGCGCTGCCTATATAGCGCTGGCGGCTGAAGCCGTAGGCGTTTCATGGTTTCGGAGCAAGCGCCTGTTTGCACTCTTGATGGTGGCGCTGACCTCGGTATATTTCTTCGTGCCGTCGCTGATACCGAATTCGATGCAGGCGCGCGTTGCGCAGACCCACCAGGATAAAACCGCCGGCGGCAACTATGATCGCAGCTCCGAAGAACGTCTGTTGCTGTGGGGCGCGGCGGTAAGAATGACTGAAGAGAGTCCAATCTTCGGCCAGGGATACGGTCAATTTCCCCGGCTCGCGGAAGACTACGTATCGTCGCCGACCAAGGCGACGGATAACCAGAACATGTACTTGTACGTCAGCTCGGACATGGGTTTGCCGGCCTTGGCCAGCCTGCTCATTATCATCGCCGCATTCGCGCTGCGGGGGCGACGCCTATTCCGGCGGGCCACACTGGACATCGACCGCATCATCGGTCTGGGCGCCGTGACCATGGTCTGCGGCCTGCTGGTGGTGAACATGTTCGGTACCCACATGATCGACTCGGCGATCGACGGATTTTTCTGGATCTATGCCGCGGTGCTGGCACATCTGTGCGTCCCGAGCGCCTCGGCGAACGCCGAGAAAACTCGACCAACTCCATTACCGTTTACGCAACCCGCCGCCGACGCAGAACCAACAACGACATCAGCCGCTAACAGGCGCCATACGACGGTAGCGTAATGACGTAGGTATCGCTGATCGCGTTCGGATCAACCACTGGATTGCTCGGGTCAGCGTTGCCCCAATCAGACTGCACGAGGATGCGCGTGCCGCTCGGCGACAGGGTAACGTTCGGCTGCGCCCAGTAGTTGTTAATCGGCGCACTCGTCCAGTAGCCTGTGGAGCGATGGCGGCAGACGCGGCGCACGACGCCGGTATCTGCGTTGGCGATCACAACTTCTTGGTCGAGGAAGGTACCACTTTTTTGGTGCGGGTCTCCTACGATGCCAGCTACGGCCCAGCCCGGATTGTTGTACGCGGTAGCGCCGATCAAAGTACCCGTGCGCGGGTAGCCGTAGCCATTGGCTGCGCCGACCAGTGTCTT
>Ga0307372_10002616_pt1 | contig 29540 bp, 30 predicted proteins | sample OX1MG_FD_202533 | JGI IMG/M metagenome (GOLD analysis project Ga0307372, IMG submission 202533) | Soil microbial communities from Risofladan, Vaasa, Finland - OX-1 | ecosystem: Environmental > Terrestrial > Soil > Coastal area > Acid sulfate soil | place: Finland: Risofladan, Vaasa | collected... | reverse complement strand
GCGACGAAGAGGACGCCGAGAATCACGCCCACGCCGAAGCCGTGCATGACCGTGACCGTGAACATGACCAGACCGAGCACGATCATCAGCAGCGCCATGAAGACGACGAGCCCGCGGTAGCTGCTCATGCCCCGGTCACGCCACCTTCCTGCCCGCCGCGACCATGACGCGCGACGGCGAATGCTTGAGCACGAAGTCGACGGTACTGCCGAAGATCGTCTTGTGCTGGCCGCGCCGCGCGCCGAGCACGATGATCTCCGAGCCGCGGCGGTCTGCCTCTTCGATGATCGCCCGTCCTGCGTTCCGCGCGCGGATGACGCGCTCGACCACCCTCACACCGTACGGCTCGGCGATCGCGCGCCCCCGGTCGAGGAGATCGTCGGCCGCGCGGAGCTGATCCGTCATGTCGGCGTCGAGCGGCAACTCGAGCGGCACGACGATCACGCGCAGCAGGACGATGCGCCCGGCGCGTTCGGTTGCGAGCCGTCCGGCCAGCTCGATCGCCTCCCTCGACTCGTCGCCCGCCACGATCGGCACGAGGATCGACCGGTACTCGAGTGCAATCGCCGCGCCGAGCGGTACCGGCGCCCGGGTCGTGGTGCTCAGCGGGAGGTTCAACCTGCGCCGGTAGAACACGTAGAAGACGAACCCGACCGCAAGCCACGCCAGGCCGGCGTAGCGGGTCGGCGCGTCCTGCACGACGACCACGACCCAGGCGATGCCGGTGCCGAGCCCGCCGACGATCGCAAAGAGCGGCCAGTCGATCCCCCCCAGCCTGAGGTTCGGGCGAGCGCGCCACTCGAGCTCTTCGCCCCGCGCACGAACGCGCAGAGCGACCACCGAGACATGCGCGATCGTGAACGACAGCATCGCCCCGAATGCGTACATCCGCCCGAGGAAGTCGACCTGGCCCGAAACGAGGAAGATCGTCGTACCGATGCCGGCGAACACGACGAGCGCGAGCCAGGGCGTCTTCAACTTCGGGTGCAGCCGCCGGAAGATCTCGGGCAGCTGCCGGTAGCTCGACATCGAATAGGTGATCCGCGAAGCGCCGATCACACCTGCGTTCGTGGCGATGAACAGGATCGTCGCGGCCAGGATGCCGACGTAGATCTTCGCGATCGAGAGCACCGCACCGTGCAGCCCGAGGTTCTCGACGAGCCCGAGCACGGGGTCGTTCTTGAAGCCGTTCGGCGGGCTCTGGCCTAGCTGGGTCACATAGTGCGCACCCTCGTGCACCACCGGCATCGCCGACAGCGCGATCCACGGCAGCGTGAAGTAGATCGCGAAGACGGCGATCGCAACCCAGGAGATCGAGCGCGGAATCGTGCGCACAGGGTCTCGAGCTTCCTCCGCGAGGTTCGACACCGTCTCGATGCCGGTGTACGCGATCATCCCGACGGGGATCGCGAGCAGGAACGCGCTCCAGGAAGGGGCAACGCCGAGGTGCACGTTGTGCATCAGCACGTGTGCGTTGAAGATCAGGAAGAACCCGAGGCTGACGAGCAGGAGCTGGGTCGCGAAGTCGACGACGGCCAGCACGATGTTCAGCTTCGCCGCCTCCTGGACACCGACCACGTTGAGCCCGACGAGCACCCAGGTGAACGCGACGCCGACGACGATGTCCCACGGGTTCGTGCGCAGCGGCGCCCAGAAGATCGACAGGTAGTGCGGCACGAAGATCACCGAGATGGCGATCGTGATCACGTAATTGAGCATCTGGGCCCACGCCGCCCCGAACGACACGAGCTCGTTGAACGCGTGGCGCGCGAAGCTCGCCGACCCGCCGGCCTCGGGGTAGCGAACCGTGCCCTCGGCGTAGGTCGCGGCGGTGGCCGCGAAGATCAGGCCGCTGATGATGAAGACGAGCGGCGTGAGGCCGAGCGCGATGCTCGCCACGAGGCCCAGCGCGTAGTAGATCGACGAGCCGACGTTGCCGTAGGCGGTCGCGAAGAGCGCGGGAGCTCCGAGAACCCGCTCCAGACTGTGTGATTGACGGCGCCGCCGGGGCACGACGGCCGATGCTAGATGGTCGGCTGGCCGGGGGCCCCGCTAACGGAACAGCTGGTACGGGACGCTCGAGAGGACGACATTCGGTTCGAACAGCAGGAGCCGCTTGATGTAGAGCGCCCGCTGGTTGTGCAGAAGCCGCGCCCAGCCCCGGACGACCATCTCCGGCATCACGATGTTGACGACGGTGTCGCCGCCCGCCGTGAGGCTCCTGATGTAGGCAAGGAGCGGCGTGCCGATATCGCGGAAGGGCGCATCGCTCAGGTCGAGCGGCAGCGTCATGCCCGTGCTCAGGTACTCCGCGCGGAAGCGCGCCGCTTCGTCCTCGTCGAAGGCAAACGACACGGCTCGCGTGTCTTCGATGCCGAGCGACTCGGCATAGGTGGCCGCGCGCAGCGCACCGGCGTGGACGTTGGCGACCAAGACGCGGGCGACGAGCCGCTTTGGCATCTGTCCCTGCGCCGTCGTGCTCGCAGCGACGGAGGGCACGGCGGTGACGACGATGCCGGGCTCGGAAAGAAGGCGCAGCTTGAGCCGGAACGACGAGCGCCCAGCCGCGGTGACGAATGACCGGCGGCGAAACTGCTCCGGCACGACGACCGTGACGAAGTCGGACTCACCGCGAGGCAGCCGCCAAACCTCTTCGAGGAGCGCCTGCATCCGCCCTTCCTCCGCCTCAAGAATCTCGAGCCGCGGCTCCTCCTCGGCAAAATCCCACCAGCGCGGGCGGATCGCCGGATCGGTGTGCCGGGTCGGGACGAGCACCGCGCGCAGCCGGGACGGGGTGATGTGGTGCATGTACCAGAGGGCTCCCTTGGTGGCGGCGTTGAGCGATTCGACCCAGAGCAGGACCTCGTTGGTGGGAGCGCGTGCCGCACGCACGGCGCTGACCCCGACCCGAAGCCGGCGGGCGAAGCGACGGTAGTGGCGGTTGATGCCGAGGAAGACCAGGACGAGCAGTGGGATCGCGACGATCACGAGCCAGGCGCCCTCGGCGAACTTGGTCCAGATGACCACCAGCGTCACGACGCCAGTCGCGGTCGCACCGACAGCGTTGATGATGATGCGGTGCCCCCAGCCCGGGTCGCGGGAACGCCACCAGTACCGCACCATGCCGGTCTGCGACAGCGTGAACGCGGTGAACACGCCGATCACGTACAGGTGGATCAGCGAATTGAGGTTCGCGTTGTACGCCCACAGCAGCGCACACGCGAGCCCGGTCAGGACGATGATGCCGTTCGAAAAGACAAGGCGGTCGCCGAGGTTCGTGAACTGGCGCGGGAAGAAGCGGTCGCGCGCGAGGAGCGCCCCCAGGCGCGGAAAGCCCTGGTACGAGGTGTTTGCCGCGAGCACGAGGATCGAGAGCGTGAGCACCTGCACAACCCAGTACATGAACCCGAATGCCGACGACGCCGGGAAGACACCGCGCGCGATCTCGGACAGAACGGAAGGAGTGCCGCTTCCGGTCGGCCGTGCGTGCATGCGCACGGCCAGCCACGACACGCCGACGAACATCGCGATCGCGATCGAGCCGAGAATCAGCAACGTCGCCGCGGCGTTTCGCCCCTGCGGGCGCCTGAACGCGTTGACGCCGTTCGCGATCGCCTCGACACCCGTGAGCGCAGTGGAGCCCGACGAAAATGCGCGCAACAGCACGAATGCGGTCACCACGCCGGTGCCCGCCACCAGCGGATGCGGAACAACGGCCTGCGGACAGGTGCCCGCCGCACACCTCGTGAGACCGACGCCGACCAACGTGAAGATCACGGTGATGAAGGCGTACGTCGGAACCGCGAAGAGGAAACCTGCCTCACGGACGCCCCGCAGGTTCGCGAGCGCGACCAACACCACGCAGACAAGCGACAGCTCGAGCTCGTGGCCGCGCAACGACGGGATCGCCGAGCTCAGTGCGAGCACGCCGGCTGCCACCGAAACGGTGACCGTGAGAACGTAGTCGGTCAGCAGCGCCGCGGCCGCGATCAGGCTGGGCAGACGGCCAAGGTTCTCCTTGGCGACGACGTAGGCCCCGCCGGAGCTCTGGTACACCTGAACGGTCTGCCGGTAGGAGAGCACGACGATCGCGAGCAGCGTCGCGATCGCCAGGGCGATCGGGAAGGCGAGGTGTGCGGCGGCGCCGCTCGTTGCGACGAGCACGACGAGCGCCGCTTCGGTCGCGTAGGCGACCGACGAGAGCGGGTCGGACGCGAAGATCGGCAGCGCAAGCCACTTCGGAAGCAGCGTCTCTTCCATTTCGTCGGAGGCCATCGGCCGTCCGACGACGACGCGCTTCAGTCGCGGGGTGCGCCGCTCGAACTCACGAAGCGCCGTCATCCAAGCCTTCCAGCGTCGCGCGACAACGCCGGAGCGCGATGCGAAGGCGGTTCGGGTCACCGTGGCCGTAGAGCGGGCCGGAGCCGTCGGCGAGGAGCTGCTGAACGAGCAGAACGCCGCGCGATGTCACGGCGTGGTCGAGGTCGCAGAGCAACGCCGCGAGCTCGAGCAGCTGCGGGCGGCACTCGCGGACCGAGCCGCGGTCGAGCGGCGAAGCGTTCGGCAACAGCCGTTCGTCGGCCCGGTGCACGGAGTCGGCCAGCGAACGTCCGAGGGCGATGCGGTTCGAGGGCTCCAGCAACTCCTCGGTGCGCCAGGCGAGCCGCGGTAGCGGGAGCCGCGTCGCGAGAATCTCCTCGTCTGCCCGCTGGCGTGCCGTGCGCAGCGCACGGCGTGCCTCCCAGCTCCGCACGGGACCAAGCAACTTGGACGCCATCTCCCAGACGGTAGAGGCGGCCGTCTCAGCGGCGGCTCAGGATCCCGCGCCTCCGCCTCAAGGTTCTCTCAAGTGGCAGGAGCTACGAGCCGGTAGCCGGCGCCGGGCTCGGTGAGCAGGTAGCGCGGGCGTGCCGGATCGGGCTCGAGCTTGCGGCGCAGTTGGGAGACGTAGACGTGCAGGTAGTTCGACTCGTCACCGTACGCCGGCCCCCACACCTCGCGCAGGATCGCGCGGTGCGTAAGCAGCTTCCCCTCGTTCTGGGCGAGCAGGCGGAGGATGCGGAACTCGTGCGGTGTCAAGTGCACCGGCCTGCCGTCGACCGTGACGGACAACGCATCGAGGTCGACACAGATGGAGCCGACCACGATCACCGGCTCGCCGGGCGGTCCGGCCCGCCGAAGCACTGCACGCAGTCGTGCGAGCAGCTCGCCGATCGCAAACGGCTTGGTCACGTAGTCGTCGGCGCCTGCGTCGAGAGCGGCGATCTTCTCGCCCTCGTCCCCGACCGCGGAGATGAGGACGATCGGAGCCTCGCTCCATCGGCGCAGCTCGGTGCACACGTCCCGCCCCGACCCGTCCGGCAGCAGAAGATCGAGAATCACAGCGTCGGGCGGGTTGAGCCCCGCGGCGGCGAGCGCCTCGGCGGCGGTGGCAGCCGTCTCGACCTCGTACCCGGCACCACGCAGGTTTGTCGCAAGAGCGCGCAGGAACTGCGGCTCGTCGTCGATGACGAGCACGCGCTGCTTCATTCCTGCACCCCCGTCGGCACCTGTTCGGCCGGCAGCGTCAGGCGCGCACGCGTCCCGCCACCGTCTCGGTCAGCCAGCGCAAGAGTCCCGTCGTTCGCCGCCGTGAACCCGTGGGCGATCGCGAGACCGAGCCCGAGCCCGGTCTTCGACGACGAGCCGTCGCCGAGGCCGGGGCCGCGATCGAGCACGTCGATCACAACGCGGCCGTCCCGCTCGTCCGCGCACACTTCGACGGCGCCCGGCGAGAACTTCAACGCGTTCTCCAAGAGGTTCACGAGCACTCGCTGCATCTGAACCGCATCGACGCGCGCCGCCGGCAGCGAGCCCGGCACGTCGATCCGAAGCCGCGACCGGTCCGACACCTCGCCGGCCGCCTGCCCGATCAGATCGTCGACGGCCCACAACTCGAGGCGCGGAGCGACGGCGCTGGTCTGAAGCCGTGACAGGTCGAGCACGTTCTCGACGAGACGGCTCAGACGCGCCGTCTCGAGCCGGATCGTCTCGAGCAGCTCGGCCCGGTCGGCGTCCGAAAGCTGGAGCTCCTTGTCCTCGAGCCCGCCGACCGCGGCCCGCATCGTCGCAAGCGGCGTGCGGAAGTCATGCGACACCGTCTGCAGGATCACCGTCTTGATCGCGTCCGAGCGTCGAAGCGCCTCTGCCTCCCGTCGCTCGTCGGAGACGGCGAGCAGCGAGTCGACCGCCGCCTCGAACCGCCGCTGGGCAACTGCGTCACCGCCCGCGAGCACGCGCGCGGCTCGCGCGCGGATCTCGTCCAGCGGCGCCTCTTGCAACAGCGCTGCCGCGGCGTCGGAGAGCAGCGATGCCTCACGCTCGCGCTGCTCGGCCTCCGCTGCGCGCCTACGCGCACGCGCCGCGAGCTCGCTGGCGACGACGGCCGTAGCGACGTACACGCCGAGCGCCGCCCAGTTCCGCCCGTCCGCGAGCGTCAACGTGTGCACGGGCGGGAGGAACAGGAAGTTGAAGACAACCATCGACGCGAGCGCGGCAGCCACCGCATAGCCGAGGCCGTAGAGCACGGCGGCGGCGAGCACCGCGAGCGTGTAGAGCACCCCGAGGCTCAGGATCGGGGCGATCGGGTTCAGCGCGTACACGAGCCCGGTCGCGACAAGCACCGCGGCCGCCGAGCCCGCGACGGCGACGAGATCACCGCCTCGTTTCACGGTGCCACGCTACTCCTCAGAGGCCGGCCACCGTCCTCGGCGCGCTGGTCGCGGCCGAGCTGGTGCGCGGGGGGCGAGCCCCCGCGCAGCAGCCGGCGTCTGTCAACTATGAATCGAGACGATCAGCGGGATGATCAGGATCGCGACGATGTTCGCGATCTTGATCATCGGGTTGATCGCGGGGCCTGCCGTGTCCTTGTACGGGTCGCCGACCGTGTCGCCGGTGATCGACGCGGCATGCGCCTCCGAGCCCTTGCCCCCGTAGAGACCGTCCTCGATCGACTTCTTCGCGTTGTCCCAGGCGCCGCCGCCCGAGGTCATCGAGATCGCGAGGAAGAGACCGGTGACGATGGTGCCGATCAGCAGGCCCCCGAGCATCTTGGCGCTGATGATCCCGACCACGATCGGAAAGCCGATCGGGATCAGCGCGGGCAGAAGCATCGACCTGATCGCCGAGCCGGTGACGATGCCGACCGCGCGGCTGTAGTCCGGCTTCTCGGTGTAATCCATGATCCCGGGGTGCTCACGGAACTGGCGGCGCACCTCCTGCACGACCTCGCCGCCGACGCGACCGACCGCCTGCATGGCAAGCGACGCGAACAGAAACGGCATCAGACCACCGATGAAGAGGCCGGCGATCACCCAAGCGTCCGACAGCGAGAACGCCGTCGGCAGGCCCTGGTCTTTGAGCCCGGTCGTGTACGAGTCGAACAGGATCAGCGCCGCGAGTGCCGCGGAGCCGATCGCGTAACCCTTCGTCACGGCCTTTGTCGTGTTGCCGACCGCGTCGAGCGGGTCGGTGATCGCGCGAACGCCCTCAGGCAGATCGGCCATCTCGGCGATGCCGCCCGCGTTATCGGTCACCGGGCCGTATGCGTCGAGCGCGACGATCAGACCGGTCATCGAGAGCTGCGCCATCACCGCGACGCCGATGCCGAACAGGCCGGCAAAGTGATGCGCGACGAGGATGCCGGCAACGATCACGACCACCGGGAGCGCCGTTGCCTGCATGCCCATGGCAAGGCCTTCGATGATGTTCGTCGCGTGGCCGGTCTGCGACGCCTTGGCGATCGCCTTGACCGGATTCCAGCGGGTGCCGGTGTAGTACTCGGTGATCGCAACGAGGAGGAAGGTCACGACAAGGCCGACGAGCGCCGACGCATAGAGGTCGGTGAAGCTGTACGCGCCCTTGTCGAACGCGATCGTGATCGGGATGAAGCCAGCCGCCGACAGGATCGTCGCGACGAGCACCGCCTTGTAGAGCGCGTTGATGACTGCGTTCTCGCCCTTGCCGAGCCGGGCGAAGAAGGTGCCGATCACCGACGAGACCGCCGAGACCGCACCCAAGGCCAGCGGGTACAGGTAGAGCCTCGAGTCCGTGAAATGCGTCCCGATCAGCATCACGGCCACTGCGGTGACCGCGTAGGTCTCGAACAGGTCGGCCGCCATGCCGGCACAGTCGCCGACGTTGTCGCCGACGTTGTCCGCGATCACCGCCGCGTTGCGCGGGTCGTCCTCGGGGATCCCTGCCTCGAGCTTCCCGACGAGGTCGGCTCCGACGTCGGCGGCCTTCGTGAAGATGCCGCCGCCGAGGCGGGCGAAGACCGAGATCAGGGAGCCACCGAACGCAAGCCCGATGAGGTCGTGGATCGCCGAGGTCGGCGTATGGCCGAGGCCGCCGGTGAGGAGCCAGTAGTAGCCCGTCACGCCAAAGAGGCCGAGACCGACGACGAGCAACCCCGTCACCGAACCGGCGCGGAACGCGACGTTCAGCGCGGGCTTGAGCCCGTTCCGCGCAGCTTCCGCGGTGCGAACGTTCGAGCGCACGGCGACGTTCATGCCGATGAAGCCCGCACCTGACGACAGAACCGCGCCGATCAGGAAGCCGAAGGCGGTTCCCCAGCCGAGCTTGTTGTAGACACCGAGCAGGACGAACGGCACCACTGCGACGATCGCGATCGTCGTGTACTGCTTCTTGAGGTAGGCCGCGGCGCCCTCCTGGACGGCACTCGCGATCTCCCGCATCCGCTCGTTACCAGCCGGCTGCCGGAGCAGCCACCAGGTCAGGTAGAGGCCGTACAAGACGGCCACGCCGGCACCGACGAGGCCGAGGAGCACGGGATGATGCATGAACCAATCCATCGGTTTCGCTCCCTCACAAAGTCAAGCGCCGAAGGGCTCGGCGCGGGCGATTATGTATCACATGCCCCGGAGGGTGTTAGGGATTTGCCGCTTCGGCGTAGGCGATCTGGAGCCGGGTCAGCGCCAAGGCGAGGTCGCCCGCCAGTTCCCCTGCGAGCTGCGGAACGAGTGCCGCGAGGGCGTCGATCGCCTGCCGAGCCTCGTCGAGCTCGCGCCGGTCGAGCTTGGCGTAGGCCAGGCTCGCGATCGTGGAGGCAGCCGAGACCAGGAACTGCTGGACGCTGAGGGCCGCGAGCTGAGCCTGCAGAGCCTCGACGTCGAACTCCGGCTCGTCAGCCATCCGTCGTCGACCCCGCCGGCTCTCCCGTCTGCACCTGCTCGGCGTAGATCTCCTCCAGGCTCGCTCCCTCGGCGAAGCGTGCGATCTGGCGCTCGGCGGCATTGCGCTCGGGAACGGCGAGGAACGGAGCAGCCCCGATCTCCTCGGCGACCGGCGCGACCCAGTCGAGGAGCTGCTCGATCCGGGCGCGGGCATGCACCTGCTCGCCCCGCTCGAAGTCCAGGAGCTCGCCCGAGAGGCCGTACCGGGTCGCCCGCCACAGGTTCTCCTCGAGCAGCCGATTCGGCAGGACAGGCAGCGGTTCGCCCTCGTCGTGAGCGCGGGCGCAGCGGGCAGTCAGGCTGTAACAGAAGGCGGCGAGCGACTGCGCCTCCGCGAGGTCCGGCTGCCCGTCGGCGATCCGGATCTCGACCGTCGGGTAGCCGAGGTGCGGCCGGACGCTCCACCAGATCTGGGTGTGCTCGGTCACGGAGCCCGTCCGGTACAGAAACGAGACGTAGTCCTCCCAGCCGCGCCAGTTGCCGTATGCGTCGGGGATGCCGCAGCGCGGGAACATGCGCGTGAAGATCTCGGTACGCGCCGAGTGCAGGCCCGAGTTGACGCCCTCGACGAAGGGCGAGCTCGCCGAGAGGGCGAGCACTTCGGGCAGGAAGTTGCGAAGCGCGTCGTGCACGGCGATCGCGCGGTCGGCGCCGGCGATGCCCACGTGCACGTGCAGCCCGAACGTGTTGTTGCGCCAGACGACATAGCGGAGGATCTCGTCGTTTCGCCGGTAGTGCGGCGTATCGATGATGCGCTGATCCTGCCACCTGCTCCAGGGGTGAGTCCCGGTTCCGCCGAGAGCGATCTGCAGCTCGCGGGCGACTCCGTGGATCTGGCTGCGCCGTTCCTGCATTGCTGCGGCCGCCTCCCCGAAGTTCTCGCACTTGCCGGTGCGCACCTCGATCTCGGATGCGATCAGCTCCCCGACGACGTTCGGCGCGAGCTCGGTCTCGAGCGCCGCGGCATAGATCTCCTCGAAGCGATCGGTGAGCGCGAGGGTGCGCGGGTCGAGGAGCGCGAACTCCTCCTCGACGGCGAGGGTGAAGTCGGTGCCTGCATCGAACTCCTCGCGGCTACGGGCCAGAAGCTCCTGCCAGGTGACGCGCTGCTCGTCGCCCATGTCGCCGCAGAGCGTATCGGCGCGCGCCTACTCGACAGGCGCGAGCAGGCGCTCCGCGACGCTCGCCCACGACCAGCGCTCGACGACCGCCTGCCGCGCGGCACGCCTGAGAACATCGCGCTCGGCACGCGGCAGCGCGAGCACCTCGGACAGCTTCCCCGCCAGATCGCGCGCGTCGCCGGTCTCGAAGGACGCGAGCTCGCGGAAGCGTTCGGGGTAGGACGCCTCGAGCCCCGCCGCGATCTCGGCGAGCCCCGAGTGCCGCGCGACGAGCGGCGGCGAGCCGGCCGCAGCGGCTTCGGCCGCCACCATCCCGAACGCCTCGGGAAAGATCGACGGCACGACCGTGACGTCGGCGAGCGCGAGCAGGTGCACGAGATGTCGGTGCTCGAGCGGACCGGTGAAGAGCGTGCCCTTCGGCGCCGCCTCCTCGAGCGCCGCGCGGTAGGGGCCGAAACCCACGACGACGAGGCGCGCTTCGATCCCGTGCATGGCCTCGAGCAGCACCTGGACGCCCTTCTGCTCGATCAGCTTCCCGAAGTAGACGACGACCGGGCTGTCGCCGTCGAGGAACGCCGCGAGCCGGGCGGCGTTGCCGTCGTCGGGCAACCGCTCCTCCGCATTGCCGGGGTTCGGCGCGTCGCGTCGCGCCTCCTCGATCAGGCCCGCAAGCGCAGCGGGCCGGTCCTGGAGGCGAAACTCGTCGATGTCGACGCCCGGCGGCACCTCGAACACGCGCTCGACATGGCCGACCACGTCCTCGAGCACCTCCCGGATGTGCGCCGAGCCGACGTAGGTCGCGTCGGCTCGTGCGAGCGCCTCTCGCCCCCACGCCTCCAGGTCGGGGCGCCCGCGCATCGAATACTCGAGCTCGGAGCCGTGGGCCTTGACCCGGAACCGCGCACCGCTCGCCGCGCCGACCGCGGCTCCCATCAGCACGTGGTTCGCGAACACGAGGTCGGCCGGCAGCAGCTCCCGCAGCGCGGCCGCGTTGGCCTCGACGTAGGCGTGCTTCTCGGCGTCGCTGAAATCCTGCAGGTAGGCGGGGTTGAGACCCTCGTAACGGTCGATCACGAAGACCGGCAGCAACCCGCCGGGAAGCTCCACGGCAACGGTCTGCGCTCCGCCAAGGTCGTAGCGCTCGGGCTGGCGCTCCTGCGAGACGACGACGACGTCGTGGCCCGCGCGACTCCACTCGCGAGCGAGCGCACGGGTGTACACGTTCGACCCGGTGCCTCCGAGGAGGTAGCCGTGCCAGAGCAGGATGCGCACGCGGGGAGGCTACGCCAAGTGAAAATAGAGCGCGTGCAAGAGCTCGACCGCAGGGTTCGACGTGTGCACGGTCACGTCGCTGGGGACGTCGAGCAGCGCTTCGGAGTAGTTGAAGATGATCCGCACGCCTGCGTCGACGAGATCGTCGGCGACCTTCTGGGCGGCGCTCGCCGGAACCGCAAGCACGCCGACCACAATGTTCTTGTCGCGCACGACGTCCTTCAGCCGGCGCTCGTCCTCGACCGTCGTGCCTCCGATGTCGGCGCCGATCGCGAGCGGGCTCGAGTCGAAGACCGCCGCGATGTTGATGCCGTGCTCGGCGAAGATCGGCGAACTTGCAATCGCCTGGCCAAGGCGCCCGGCGCCGACGAGCGCAATGTTGTGCTGGCCCTGGGTGCGGAGAATCTTGCGGATCTCCGCAAGCAGCGATTCGATCGAGTAACCCACGCCGCGCTTGCCGAACTTGCCGAAGTTCGACAGGTCGCGCCGGATCTGCGTCGCGTTGATGTTCGTGTAGTCGGCGATCTCCTGCGAGGAGATGCGGTCTTTCCCCATCTTCTTGCTCTGCGTCAGCACCTGCAGGTAGCGGGAGAGGCGGGCGGCGACCCCGACGGTGAGCCGATCCGGGGCACCGCTCGGGACGGGTGTTTGCAACATCACGAACCTATTGTGCCGGAGGCTTCAACCCGAGCGTGCAGTTGTCACAAAGTCCGAGGTTTGTGACAGTCCAGGGCCTCAAGCCCGGCGGCCGAGCTTGCGCCGCAGCGCCACCTCGTCCACGTGGTAGACGAACGACCGCTCGCCGTCGATCTCGACGACGGGCAGCCACTCGCGGTAGCGGGCCTCCAGGGCCCCGTCGCCGGTGATGTCCACGACCTCGTAGGTGGCGCCGACCCGGTCGAGCACCTCACGGGCACGCTCGCAGAGCGAGCACTCGCGCCCCACGTAGATGACAACGCGGGGTTCCATGGTTCCTCCGCGTCGTCAGGGATAGAGACCGCGAGTGACGGTGGCCTCGGCGACACGCTGCACGGCGAGGCCGTAGGCGGCCATCCGCATCGAGACCTTGCGGTCCGTGTACGTCGCCCAGGTCTCGTCGAAGGCCCGGGTCACGATGTCGTTCAGGCGCGCATTGACCTCGGCTTCTTTCCAGAAGTACTCCTGCAGCCCCTGCACCCACTCGAAGTACGAGACGACGACGCCCCCGGCGTTGGCGAGCACGTCGGGAAGCACCAGCACGCCGTTTGCTTCGAGCAGCTCGTCTGCGGCCGGGGTCACCGGGCCGTTCGCGCCTTCGACGACGACCTTCGCCTTCACCCGGTCGGCATTCGCCTCGGTGACGACCTGTTCGAGCGCGCACGGCGCGAGCACGTCGCAGTCGAGCGTGATGAGCTCGTCGTTCGAGATCGCGTCGCCGCCCTTCAGCTGCGCCAGCGAGCCTCCGGCGCGCTTGTGCGCGAACAGCGCGGCGACGTCCAGTCCCTTGGCGTTGTAGAGGCCGCCGGTCGAGTCGGAGGCGGCGACGACCGTCGCGCCCTCCTCGGCGGCGAATTTTGCGAAGAACGAACCGACATTGCCAAAACCCTGCACCGCGAGGCGCAGCCCGTCGATCGAGCGCTGCTGCTGCCTGAGCACGGACAGAAGGCAGAAGAGAGCACCGCGCGCGGTGGCCTCCTCGCGTCCGAGCGAACCGCCGATCGTCAAAGGCTTGCCGGTGACGACGCCGAGCACGGAATGACCCTTGTTCATCGAGTACGTGTCGAAGATCCACGCCATCGTCGAGGCGTTCGTGCCGACGTCGGGCGCGGGGATGTCCTTCTCCGGGCCGATGTCGTTGATGATCTCGGACGTGAAACGGCGCGTCATGCGCTCGAGCTCGCCTCTCGACATCGTCTTCGGATCGCAAATCACGCCGCCCTTCGCGCCACCGAACGGCAGGCCCATCAGCGAGCACTTCCAGGTCATCCACATCGCGAGCGCCTTGACCTCGTCGAGCGTGACGTCCGGGTGGTAGCGGATGCCTCCCTTCGACGGGCCGCGCGCGACGTTGTGCGTGACGCGGTAGCCCGCGAAGGCACGCACAGTGCCGTCGTCGAGCGACGTCGGAATCGACACCTCGACCGCCCGCTTGCACTCGCGCAAGACGTTGATGAGCCGCTCGTCGATCCCGAAGGTCTCGGCGACGCTGTAGAGCTGCTGCTGCGCGAGGCGAAACGGGTTCTCGCGGAGGTGGGACTCGGGGGCCTTGGTGGCCATCGAAACATGAATCTACTCGATCCGGAACGAGACCTGCGCCCTGCTCGGTTTGGCGTCACTCGGGAGTGTCGGCCAGGCGGCCACGCGTAACTCGTAGGGCCCCGGAGCGAGGAGCGCGCTTGTCGGGCCCCGGCCCGTGATCCCGAAGCTGTACGAGCCCGGCAGGAGGTCGCGCAGTCGCACCAGCACACCCAGGTAGCGGCCGCCACCCGAGTAGAGGAGGATGTCGAGCCGCGAGACGGGCTCGATCTGGAGCCCGTGGTCGTGCACGAGGCTTCCCGCCTGGACGCTGAGGATCGCCGGGCTCGCATCCGACGGGGCGAACGAGGTGCGGTCGAGCCGCACCGGCCCGAGCAACCGGTCGGCGGTGCGGACGAACTCGACGGCCCAGGGAACATGCAGCGTCTCGCTGCCCCACGGCGCGATCTGCACCGCACCCGTCACGATCCGCGCGGCGGGTGCGGTCGGCACCCGGAGAGTCACCTGCACGCGCGCCGCTCGCCCGGGCCGCAGGACGAGCCTGTCGGGGACCACCGCGAACTTGAGCGCCTCCGACTCGCCGCCCGCCACGACGCTGACCGAGAGCTGAAGCCGCCGGGTGGAGACGTTTCGCACGACGAGGGTGCGAGTCGCATGCCAGCGCGGCCCTTGCCAGATTCCGAAGCCGAGCGTCGTCGGCTGGGCGGCCACCTCGCCCACGGCAGCGGCGCCGAGCGAGAACGTGCCTGCGCCCGAAGCCCAGGCCGGCTCAGAACCCTGCTGCGCGTAGCCGACGAGGAGGCTCTGAAGCGACGGCCCGTCGAGCGCAGGACGCATCTGGGCTAGCAGCGCCGCGCCGCCGGCGACGGTCGCCGCGGCTCCGCTCGTTCCGTTCACCGTGCCGTAGAGCGGCGAGCCGTCCGCGGCCGCTCCCGGCTCGGACGTCACCAGGGCGACGCCCGGAGCGGCCACGTTCGGCTTGATCCCACCGTCGAACGAGAGCCCCTGCGACGAGAAGCCCGCGACACGGCCGCGGCTTGGGTTGAGGGCGTGGCGCTCAGGCCCGAGGGCGATGCCCACGTCGATCCCGGCGCGCTGTGCGGCGAGCAACTCGATCGCCGCCGGGGCCGGCACGACGACCACGGGCGCCGTTTCGTCCTCGGCGACCTGGAGCGCGCCCGGCGCAAGCGGAGCGCCGTAGAAGACAACGGCTGCCGCACCCGCGCTTGAGGCTGCGATCGCCTCGGCCTGCGGGTCGCCGCCCACGGGCAGCACGACGGCACGCCCCGCGACGAGGCTGTACCCGTGCGCGTCGAAATAGTCGATCGACTGCGAGCCCGCGAGGCCCCGGGTCGCCCGCGGCTCGGCGACCTGCAGCGTCAAGGAGTGCGACGGCGCGCCCGCTCCGGCCAGCGGCAGCTGCGCGGCGAAGATGACGTCGAGGCCACGGCGCAGGACGACTCGTACACCCGGCTGGTCGGATCGCGCGTCGGTCGCGCCCACGGCGAGCGCCCCGGGCGCGCCGGCGGGCCCCGCGATGGAACCGAAGGCCGGGCCGGCGGCGCCGTCGTTGCCTGCCGGCGTGACGACGACCGTGTTCAGGTCGAGGGCGCCCTGCACCGCCTGGGCCTCCGGGCCGTCAGTGAACGCCGCGTACGGCGCGGCCAGCCCGACGAGCGCCACGCGCACCGCGTCGTGCGTATCGCCGTCGCCGTTCGGGTCGACTGCCCGGTCGAGGCCTGCGATCAGCTGGTCGGTGCGCCCGTAGACGAGGTCGTGGCCGTCGGCTGCCGGCTGCCAGCCGGCAACCCTGATCGGCAGCACCGTGGCGCCGGGCGCGACGCCGTGCACACCGCCCGGGCCGTCCGCGCCGACGAGCATGCCGGCCAGTTCGGTGCCGTGCCGCTCGACCTGCGACGGGTCCTGTGGATTCGAACGGGCGGCGGCGTCGATCCCGTGGTCGACGAGGTCGATCCCCGGCAGCACCTTCCCGCGCAGATACGGGTGCGTCTCGTCGACGCCCGTGTCGAGCAGCGCGATCGTGACGCCGCGGCCGTCGAATCCGGGCAGGTCGGCCTGGGCCTGGTGGCCGCTGGTGGGCCCGAACTCCTTCCCCGCGAGCACGGTCTCGGAGACCGCTGCGGGGAAGAGGGCCCGAACCGGGAAGATGCCCGCGACCTCCTTCATCCGGCCGAGCAACGAGATCGCGCGGGGATCGAGAGCCGCCGCGAACCCGTCGACGACGCGCTCGTAGCTGAAGTCGGGGTGCACGGTCACACCGAGCGCTGCGAGCTTCGTCAGCACCTGCTGCTGTGCGGCGAGCGCCTGCGCGGCCCACGAGCGCTCCTGCGACTCGGTCGCGAACCGCACCACGGCGAGGCGCTGTGCGACCGACGGTGTGGTGAGCAGGACGATCGTGCGCTGGCCGGCAAGCGTCGGCGCCCTCGTCTCTCCGACGAGACCGAGCCAGCTGCCGGCGGCCGGCGCAGCCGCCCGGTCGCGCCCGTGGGCGACGACGGCCGCCCCGAGCACGATCGTGAGGGCTGCGAGCGCGAGCGGAGCCGCGCTACGCCATGGGACGCGCATCGAGCGAAAGGTACTCGGGGTACGGGACGCGCGCCGCGTACCGCGCAGCCGACGCAATCATCGCCGCGTTGTCGGTGCAAAGAGCAAGCGGCGCGAGCGCTGCACCGGGAAGCGCCGCCCGCAGCTCGGAATTCGCGGCGACGCCGCCGACGACCGCGACCCGGTCGGCGCCGGAGGCAGCGACCCGTTCGACCAGCGCCCGGACGATCGCCCGCTGGTAGCTCGCCGCGAGGTCGGCCTTCCGCGCCTCGAGCTGCGCCGGGTCCAGGTCGCGCACCTTGTAGAGCAGCGCGGTCTTCAGACCGGAGAACGAGAAATCGAGCCCGGGCACGCGCGCAACCGGAAAGTCGTACGCCGCCGGGTCGCCCTGTGCTGCGAGCGCGTCGATCTCCCTGCCGCCCGGATAGCCGAGCCCGAGCAGCCGCGCACCCTTGTCGAACGCCTCCCCGGCCGCGTCGTCGAGCGTGGTCCCGAGCACGCGGAACCCGCCCCGCTCCTGCACGTCGACGAGCATCGTGTGGCCGCCGCTCGCGAGCAGGCACGTGAACGGCGGCTCGAGGTCGAGCGGCTTCAGGTACAGCGACGCCACGTGGCCGTGCAGGTGGTCGACGGCAACGAGCGGCAGCCTTCGGGCCCACGCCAGCGCCTTGGCCGCCGAGACCCCGACGAGGAGCGCGCCGATCAGCCCCGGCCGCGACGTGACGGCCACCGCCTCGATCTCGGCGTCCCCGAGCGCCTCGCCGATCACGGGCGCGATCAGCTCGAGGTGCCGCCGGCTCGCCACCTCGGGCACGACGCCGCCGAACCGCGCGTGCAGCTCGTCTTGGGAGGCGACCACGCTGGACACAATTTCGCCATCCGAGGTGACCAGCGCTGCGGCTGTCTCATCGCAGCTCGTTTCGATCCCGAGGATGAGGCCAGGTCGCTGCGCGAAATGGCTAGATGATGCGTTCGTTTCCAATGTTGGAGCAGTATGGGCACATTCGCTGCGGCAGTCTTCGACGGTGCAGGTTGTGGTGGACGTCCACGAGCGTCGAAGCGATATTGCCGGGGCACTCAGAACGCTCGGCATTTCGGTCGACGAGCGATCACTTCCGGTCGGCGACTACGACGTCGGCGGCGGGGCACTGATTGAGCGAAAGACCGTGGCCGACCTTCATCGGACGGTGACAGACGGTCGATTCTGGCCCCAGGTCGGCCGGATCCGTCGCTCAGCGCGGTGGGCTTATCTGCTCGTCGAGGGAACTTCTCTCTACGACGGCCCAGTCGCGGAAGAGGCGATACGCGGCCTGCTGCTCGCCGTCTCCGACCTCGGAGTTACGATCGTTCGAAGCGCCGATACGATCGACTCGGCCAGATGGATACGCCGCGTGGCGATTCGCCGCACGGAGGTGCCACACCGCGACCGGCCCACCTACGCCCAGCGGCCACAGCGCGATCCTCGTGTCTCACCAGCGGAGCAGGCCCTGGCGGCCGCGCCGGGTGTCTCGGTCGAGACGGCCCGAGCGTTGCTCGAAAGATTCGGAAATCTCCGTGACGTGTTGCTTGCCTCCAGGGAAGAACTCGCGTCGGTACACGGCGTTGGCCCACATCGGGCGAGAGCGATCGCATCCCTCGGAACGAACCTCTAGCCATTCCCGCGTCAGCGGGAATGGCGTGGGTCGCGCCACATGATCAACGCGTCTTCTCGATTGTCGGTGTAGTAGCCGCGGCGGATCCCGCGCGGCTCGAAGCCGAGCTTCTCGTAGAGGTGGATCGCATCCTCGTTCGAGATGCGCACCTCGAGGGTGTAGCCGCGCCGTTCGTCGTCGTAGGTCAGCTCGAAGAGCCGCTCGAGCAGCGCGGTCGCGATGCCGCGGCGCTGGTGCTCGGGGTCGACCGCGACGTTCATGACATGCCACGCATCGACGTAGCGGGAGTTGACCACGTAGCCGACGAGGTCGCTGCCCACGAACGCTCCAAGGCAGATCGACGTCGGCTTGGCGAGCTCCGAGGCGAACATCGAACGCGACCACGGCGTCGGGTAGGCGCGCTGCTCGATCGATTCGATCGCGCTCAGGTGGGCGAGTTCGAGCGCGCGGATCTCGAGTGCGACGGCGGTCATGGTCGCGGCTTGGCGTCGGGGTCGCGAACGTAGAGCGGCTCGACCAGCTCAGCCGCGCCGAACGGCCCGGCGCGCTCGGCGAGCAGCAGCGGATCGGGGACATGCGCGTCGTCGTCGTCGGGTGGAATCGTCGCTCCACGCTGCTCGAAGAGGGCGCGGTAGCGGATCGCGCCGTCGCCGACGAGCGTCTGCCCCGCGACATCGAGCTCCTCCGGGCTGCAGACCCGCGGCCCCGTGGTGAACACCTCGCCGCGCCGCGCGTCGAGCACCGGCGTGCCGCCGGCGAACCCGTCGAGCGTCGATGCCCCCGCCACCGGCACATCGAGCACGAGGGCAAGAGTGCGCGCGATCGCGAGACCGATGCGGATGCTCGTGAAGCTGCCCGGCCCGCGGCCGACCACGATCCCCTCGATCGCCCCCGGATCCGCCACGAGCGCGTCGACCGCAACCAGCAGGTCGCCGGCGCGGGCGGCGCGTGCCCGCCTGCCGGGAGCCACGGCGCAGACGGCTCCGAAGGACGTCGCTGTGTCAAAAGCCAAGATCACTGTCGATCCTCACGCTCCGGTGCGACTCGTCGACGTGCTTGAGGGTAACGACCGCGCGCGCCCGCGGCAGCCACTCGGAGCCGTGCTCGGGCCATTCGACGAACGCGATCGTCCCGTCGAAGTAGGGCTCGAGGTTGCCCCACTCCTCGGGGCCCGCGCCGGCGAGCCGGTAGAGGTCGAGGTGCGCCACCGGGACGGCCGCCTCGTAGCGGTGGCCGATCGTGAACGTGGGGCTGGAGACGGGCTCCACCACCCCGAGCGCGCGCGCGGCGCCGCGCACGAAGGTGGTCTTGCCGGCGCCGAGCTCGCCCGAAACGGCGACCACGTCGCCCGCCACCAGACGCACGGCCAGCGCGGCGCCGAGCGCTTCCGTCTCCGCGGGCGAGCCCGTGGTCCGCTCCAGCGCGCCCATCGTGTCTGCTCCCGGCGTGGTCAGAAGAGGCCGAGTTGGGTCGCCTCGACAACGGGCTCGAGCACCGGTTGGAACACCGGCGAGGCCGCCGGCGGGGCCGCCGGCTCCCGGCCGAGGAGCGCAGGGATCCGCGCGAAGTCCTCCTCGAGCACCTGCAGCATCCGCGGCGTGTAGAGCGCGGCAGCGGGATGGAAGATCGGATACAGCGTCACAGGGTTGCCGCCGAGCGAGACCTGCTGCTCGCGGCCGTGCACCTGGGTGATGCCGTTGGGCTTGCCCGAGAGGAGCTTCGTCGCGAAGTTGCCGAGCGTCGCGATCAGGGTCGGGTGGATCAGCTCGATCTGGCGCCAGAGGTGCGACTCGCACGACTCGATCTCCTCCGCCAACGGGTCGCGGTTGCCGGGGGGGCGGCATTTCAGAATGTTCGCCACGTACACGTCCTCTCGGGACAGGCCAATGCCCTCGAGCAGCTTGCCGAGCAGCTTGCCGGCCGCCCCGACGAACGGCACGCCCTGCTTGTCCTCGTGGAATCCCGGCGCCTCACCGACGAACATCAGGTCCGCCGTCGGCGAGCCGGAGCCGAAGACGACCTGGGTGCGCGTCTGCGCAAGCGCGCAGCGCGTGCAGCCGGCAGCGACGTCCGCGTAGGCACTCAGCGAGAGGGAAGCGTCAGCCGCAGCTGCCACAAGACCCGCCGCAACAGCCGCCGCCGCCGAAGCTGGGCTGTCCGGAGGTGCCGTGCGCTACGAACGAGCTGAACTGCTTGGCCACCTTGGCCTTGCCGCAGTCGGGGCAGCTCGGATCGGGATCCGACATGCCCACGAGCTCCTCGAAATGAGACTCGCAACTCATGCAGACGTATTCGTAGATCGGCACCGGCACAGACCCTACCAACCATCTTTCCCTGCGCGGCGGACGGTGTCATCTAGACTTGCGGGTGCCCGGTATCCGCTCAGGCGGAACTGGAGCGCGACATGTTCAAGGACGTCACCGTCATCGGCGCCGGGCGCGCCGGCTCGGCGATCGCTGCGCGACTCCGCGAGCGAGGGGTCTCGCTGCGCCCGGACGGCGAGCTGCGCCTCCTCTGCGTGCCCGACCGGGCGATCGCCGAGGTCGCCCGCTCGATCGACCCCGGCCCGTGGGTCGCCCACGTCTCGGGTGCGACTCCGCTCGCGGCGCTCGATCCACACAGCCGGCGCTTCTCCGTCCATCCGCTGCAGACGCTCGTGACGACACGGGGACCGGAGCAGCTCGACGGCGCCTTCGGCGCCCTTACCGCCGAGAGCGACGAGGCCCACACCCGGGCCCTCTGGCTCGCCGAGACGCTCGGGCTGCGTCCCTTCGACCTCGCCGACGACCGGCGCGCCGTCTACCACGCGGGCGCCGCGATCGGCTCGAACTTCCTCGTCACCCTCTACCGCGCTGCGGCGCGGCTCTTCGAGGAGGCGGGCGCGCCACCCGAGGCGCTCGTGCCGCTGCTCACCCGCACGATCGAGAACGGGTTCGAGCTGACCGGCCCGATCGCCCGCGGTGACTGGGAGACGGTCGAACGGCATCGCGAGGCGCTGCGCGGGTCCGGGTTCGAAGGGGCCTACGACGCACTCGCGGCGGCGACGCGGAGATGAGAATCGTCCGCGAGATCGGCGAGCTCGACCTGCCCCGCCACGGCGTCGTGGGCCTCGTGCCCACGATGGGCGCGCTGCACGGGGGCCACACGGCGCTCTTCCACGCGGCACGCGCCGGCTGCGACGTGCTCGTTGCCTCCATCTTCGTCAACCCGGCTCAGTTCACCGAGAGCGGCGACCTTGCTCTCTACCCGAGCGACCTCGAGCACGACGCGGCGATTGCTGAGTCCAAGGGAATCGACGTGCTGTTCGCGCCGAAGGCGGCAGAAATGTACCCGTCCGGCTTCGCGACCTGGATCGAGCCCATGGGCGCCGCGGCCGGGCTCGAGTCGGAGCACCGGCCCGGGCACTTCCGCGGCGTCGCAACCGTGTGTGTGAAGCTCTTCAACATCGTCCGGCCCCAGATCGCCTGGTTCGGCCGCAAGGACGCGCAGCAGGTTGCGGTCGTCAAGCAGCTCGTCCGCGACCTCAACCTCGACGTCGAGATCCGCGTGGTCGACACCGTGCGGGATCCCGACGGCCTCGCGCTCTCGACGCGCAACGCGCAGCTCTCGCCCGCCGAGCGCGAGCAGGCGCTCGCGATTCACCGCGCCCTCGAGACCCACGACGCCGAACGCGCCCGCGTCGTGCTCGCCGCCGCGGAGATCGAACCGGAGTACGTCGCGATCGCCGACCTCGACGGCCCCACCCTTGCGATCGCAGCACGCATCGGCTCGACGCGCCTGATCGACAACGCCCTACTCGATGAAGGAGAGCCCACGTGACCACCCGCCCCCGCAAACCCGCACCCGGCACGCCTGCGCCCGGGAAGCTCGCCCTGCCGGAGCTGGCCGAGCTGAAACGCCACGGCGACCGCATCGTGATGATCACGGCCTACGACGCGCCGTCGGGCCGCATCGCAGACGCCGCCGGCGTCGACCTGATCCTGGTCGGCGACTCGGCCGCCATGGTCGTGCTCGGGCACGACTCGACGGTGCCGGCGACGATGGACGAGATGCTGATGCTGACCGCCGCGGTCACCCGCGGCGCGCGCAGGCCGCTCGTGATCGCCGACATGCCGTTCGGCTCCTTCCAGGTCTCGGACGCCCAGGCACTCGAGAACGCGATCCGGTTCCTCAAGGAGTCCCGCGCGGACGCGGTCAAGCTCGAGGGCGCGGGCCCGATGCTGTCGCGCGTCCACGCGCTCACCGGGGCCGGCGTCCCTGTGATGGGCCACCTCGGCCTGACGCCGCAGACTGCGACCATCCTCGGCGGCTTCAAGGCACAGGGGCGCACCGCCTCGAAGGCGGCCCGGCTCTACGAGGACGCGCTCGCCCTGCAGGCCGCGGGCTGCTTCGCGCTCGTGCTGGAGGCGGTCCCGTCACCTGTCGCCGCGGCGATCACACGAGCGCTCGACATCCCCACGATCGGCATCGGCGCCGGCGCCGGCTGCGACGGGCAGGTGCTCGTGTGGCACGACCTGCTCGGCCTGTACGAGGGCCATGCACCCCGGTTCGTCAAGCAGTACGCAGAGCTCGCGTCGACCATGCAAGCAGCGGTTGCGGATTATGCGCGCGAAGTACGCAACGGCTCGTTTCCCGAGCAGCAGCACACGTATTCGATCCCCGACGATGAGCTCGCGCTCTTCGAGGGGGCGCTGGCGGAAGTGCGCACGGCCGGCTAGCGGAGAAGCTCGTGGTCGAGTGCCCAGCGGACCACGTCCGCGCGGGACTCGGCCGACAGCTTGCGCATCGCGTTCGCGCGATGCATCTCTGCCGTCCGAACCGAGATCGCCAACCGCTCGGCAATCGCCGTGTTCGTGTACCCGTAGGCGAGCAGCGTCGCCACCTGCCGCTCCCGGGGCGTGAGCATCATCGTCATCGTCATGATCCGTACCCTGAGCCTTCCCGGCCGCGGCGGCATCGGCGGCCTTCCACCATCAGGACTCGTAGAAATTACGGGTTGCGAGGCAAGCCCGATCTGCTCTCTCTAGGCGAGCAGGACGCCCACGAACGCCAGGCCGGCCAGCGCCGGTGTGCAGGCCGCCGCCGCACGCGCCCACGTCCACCCGTGCACGGCCCGGACGCCGGAGACGACCAGCACTGCCGCCCAGAGCAGGAAGACGAGTTGCAGCGCGTCGAAGACGGCGATGCCGGCGCCGCGATCGCTCCCCCCGGTGCGGAAGAGCGCGTCGCCGTACAGGGCCAGCTTGACGGGCCAGAGGATGAGCGAGAGCGCGACCGGAGCGGCCGCGAACGCGAGCACGTGCCGGGACCGGCGATAGCTGCCCTGCGACCCGAGCGCCTTCACGCCACCATGCAGCACGGCGCCGAACACGAAGTACCCGAACATCCCGTACACGCCGCCCGCGAGGAACGTCCAGACCCCGACGAGCAGGGCGTCGTACGACCCGCCGTCCATCAGCCCGCCCGCCGTCCTCGTCGAGAGCACCGCCGCCATGCCGGCCAGCAGCACGATCGCGAGCACCGGCTCGGCCCGGTCCGAGACCGCCGCCTTCGAGTCGTCCCGCAGCGCCACGAACACGGGTCGCGGCCGCTGCAGCACGAGCATCGCCCTCAGCCACCAGTCGCGCATCAGTTGGTGGTCACGATCCTGCCGTCGTGGCAGCGATAGACCGTCTGGCCGAGCAGGCCGGGCTGCTGTTGCAGAGGCACCTTGTGGTCGGGGCAGATCGTGTGGTGGCGGTTGTTCCACGCCGCCGCCATCCCGCTCACAAAGACCACGAGGCAGATCACGCCGATCGTGAGGAGAACGGAACGCTTGCTGCGCCGGTTCACGCGGCGACGGCGCCGCGCTCGAGCAACGGACGCAGGAACTGCCCGGTGTACGACTCGGGGACCTGCGCGACCTCTTCGGGCGTGCCGACGGCCACGATCTCTCCGCCGGCCTCCCCGCCTTCGGGGCCTAGGTCGACCAGGTAGTCGGCCTGCTTGATCACGTCGAGATTGTGCTCGATCACGAGCACGGTGTTACCGCCGTCGACGAGTCTCTGCAGCACCTCGAGGAGCTTCTCGATATCGGCGAAATGGAGCCCGGTCGTCGGCTCGTCGAGAATGTAGAGCGTCTTGCCGGTCGCGACCTTCGACAGTTCGGCGGCGAGCTTGACGCGCTGGGCCTCGCCACCGGACAGCGTCGTCGCCGGCTGGCCGAGTGTCATGTAGTCGAGCCCCACGTCGTGCAGCGTCTGTAGCCGGCGACGGATCTTCGGGATCTTCGAGAAGAACGCGAGCGCGTCCTCGACCGACATCTCGAGCACGTCCGCGATCGTCTTGCCCTTGAAGCGAACCTCGAGCGTCTCGCGGTTGTAGCGCTTCCCCTTGCACGTCTCGCACGGCACGTAGACGTCCGGGAGGAAGTGCATCTCGATCTTGATCTGCCCGTCGCCCTTGCACGTCTCGCAGCGGCCGCCTTTCACGTTGAACGAGAAGCGGCCCGGCTTGTAGCCGCGCACCTTCGCATCGGGCGTGAGCGAGTAGAGGTCGCGGATATGGGTGAACAGGTCGGTGTAGGTCGCGGGGTTCGAGCGCGGTGTCCGCCCGATCGGGCGCTGGTCGATCTCGATCACCTTGTCGAACACCTCGATGCCTTCGACGCCGACATGCGCCCCCGGCTTCGTGCGCGTCTTCTGCAGACGGTTGGCGAGCGACTTGTAGACGATCTCGTTCACGAGCGTCGACTTGCCCGACCCGGAGACACCTGTGACGGCCACGAACTTGCCGACCGGGAACTCGACGTCGATCTCCTTCAGGTTGTGCTCGGCCGCCCCGAGCACCGTGAACCAGCCGTTGTCGCCGGCGCGCCGCTCCGGCACGGCGATCGCCCGGGCCCCGGCCAGGAACTGCCCCGTGACGGACCTCTTGTTGCGCATCACCTTCGCGGCGGTGCCCTCGGCGACCACGTGGCCACCGTGCTCGCCCGCTCCCGGCCCCATGTCCACGAGCCAGTCGGCGACGCGCATCATCTGCTCGTCGTGCTCGACGACGACCACGGTGTTGCCGAGGTCGCGCAACCGTTCGAGGGTGCCGATCAGCTTGTCGTTGTCACGCTGGTGCAGGCCGATCGACGGTTCGTCGAGGATGTAGAGCACGCCGACGAGTTGCGAGCCGATCTGCGTCGCGAGCCGCAGTCGCTGCGCCTCGCCGCCCGACAGCGTCGCGCTCGCCCGGTCGAGGTTCAGGTACCCGACGCCGACGTCGTCGAGGAAGGTCAGGCGCTCGCGAATCTCCTTGACGATCCGGTGGCCGATCAGCTGCTCCGTCTTGGTGAGGCCGAGGTCGTTCAGGAACTGCAGCGCCCTCGTGACCGACAGCTTCGTGAACTCGTGGATGTTGATGGCGCCGACGAGGACGGCGAGCACCTCGGGCTTCAGGCGCGCCCCCTTGCACACCGGGCAGGGGCGGAACGACATGTACTCCTCGATCCGCTCGCGCTGCGAGCTCGAGTCGGTCTCGCGGTAGCGGCGCTGGAGCGACGCCACGATCCCCTCGAAGTCGATCATGTACGAACGCCGGCGCCCCATCCGGTTGCGGTAGGCGACATACACCTTGTCCCCGCCGGTGCCGTTCAGGAAGTAGTCCTGCTGCTCGGTGGAGAGCTCCTGCCACGGCGCGCCGGTGGGAATCTCGTAGCGGTCGGCGATCGCCTGGATCACCGACTCGTAGAACCCGGAGCCGCCGACCGCCCACGGCACGAGCGCGCCGTCGTCGATCGAGAGCGACGGGTCGGGGACGAGCAGATCCGGGTCGATCTCCTGCTGCGCGCCCAGGCCGGTACAGCGCGGGCAGGCGCCGTGTGGCGAGTTGAACGAGAAGATGCGCGGCTGCAGCTCGGGCAGCGACACGCCGTGCTCCGGGCACGCGAAGTTCTGGCTGTACGTGGTCGTCTCACCGCTGTCGATCAGATCGACGGTGACGAGCCCTTCGGCGAGCGCGGCAGCGGTCTCGACGGACTGCGTCAACCGCGTGCGCATGTCCTCCTTCATCACCAGGCGGTCGACGACGACCTCGATCGTGTGCTTGAACTTCTTGTCGAGCGTCGGCGGCTCGTCGAGTGTGTGCGGGGCGCCGTCGACCTTGATGCGCGAGAAGCCCTCGTTGCGAAGCTCCTCGAACAGGTCCCGGAACTCGCCCTTGCGGTCGCGCACAACCGGGGCGTTGACGGTGAAACGGGTGCCCTCCGCAAGCACGAGGATCTGCTCGACGATCGAGTCGATCGACTGCCCCGCGATCGGGCGGCCGCAGACCGGGCAATGCGGACGGCCGACCCGTGCGTAGAGCAGTCGCAGGTAGTCGTAGATCTCGGTCACGGTGCCGACCGTGGAGCGCGGGTTGCGCGAGGTCGTCTTCTGGTCGATCGAGATGGCCGGGCTGAGCCCGTCGATCGAGTCGACGTCGGGCTTCTCCATCATCTGCAGAAACTGGCGCGCGTAGGCAGACAGCGACTCGACGTAGCGACGCTGCCCCTCGGCGTAGATCGTGTCGAAGGCCAGGCTCGACTTGCCGGAACCGGAGAGTCCGGTGATGCAGATCAGGGCGTTCCGCGGGAGCCGGACGGTGATGTCCTTCAGGTTGTGCTCCCGGGCGCCGTGGACTACGAGCTCGTCGGCGGCCATCGAGAGCGCCAGTGTACCTCGCGAACGCACGTTCGTACAGGGTTCGATTCGGCGCTTGCGCGCGCTCGTTTCGCCGGTGTGGTCCGCTGGAGCGGCGGAGCGTTCGAGGTGGTGATCGCCGAAGGCGATCTCCGGCTCGCGCTCAGAGAGCATCGACCTTGCCCTCGATCAGGTCCACCGCCGTACCGTCGTCGCTTCGCGATGCCAAACGTGCGCCCCAGGCGAGGGCGCAGTAGGAAGTGTCGCGGAATGTCGTTTGACGTTTGGTCAGCTTCGTCGATGATTTACGAAGGACGCCCACTTTGAACACGACCTGCCACATGTCCATTTCGCTCGATGGCTTCGTCGCCGGGCCAGAGCAGAGCCGCGAGCACCCGCTTGGCAAGCGCGGGAGGGAGCTCCACGCCTGGCACCTCGGCGACGAGCGCGCCAACGAGGCCAACGAGACAGCGGCCGGCTGGCTTATGCGTCCGCGCGGCGCCTACGTCATGGGCCGCAACATGTTCGGGCCGATCCGCGGCGCCTGGGACGAGGACTGGCGCGGCTGGTGGGGGCCCGAGCCGCCGTACCACGCGCCGGTGTTCGTGCTCACCCATCACGCCCGCGAGCCGATCGAGATGGAGGGCGGGACGACTTTCCACTTCGTCACCGGCGGCTTCGACGCCGCCTACAGACAGGCGTGGGAGACGGCCGGCGAGGACGGCGTAGACATCGCGGGCGGCGCCGCGACCGTGCGGCAAGCACTCATCGCCGGGGTCATCGACGAGTTGACGCTCGACATCGCTCCCGTCCTGCTCGGGTCAGGCGAGCGGATCTTCGACGGCGTCGAATCCCTCGGGCTGGAGCCCGTCGAGGTGTTGCATTCGCCGCTGGTCACGCATATCCGCTACCGCCGCGCCGCGTAAGCGATAGTTGCGCCCCATTCGTCACACGAGTCTTCAGCCATGACGCCTCTCGTGCTCGCGGGCGGGCTTGGTCGACGTTTGGTCAGCTTCGTCGATGATTGCACGGTGGTGAGGGTCGGCTCGGCAGTCGCTGTTCTTGTCGTCGGTGCAGGGCTAGCCGGAGGCGTCGGGTTCGCGGGTTCGAAGCCGCTGGCACCCTGCCGCTTGGCTGCGTTTGCGCTTCGGCTCGGGCCGAAGGTGAGCGAGGCGACGGGACAGCACACCGATGCGTTGCGCCTTGTGAATCGATCCGGATCGAGCTGTAGCCTCGATGGCTATCCGTCGGTGCGGCTCAGTGACGGCGGCGGGCACGTGCCGTTCCTGATTCGTGACGGCGGCGATCAGATGATCACCTCGCACCGCCCGACGTCCTTCGTCGTGCGCCCAGGACGAAGCGCATGGGTGCTTCTCAATCACTACAGGTGCGACCAACGCGATCTGCGCGGGGCGACAACGGTGAGGATCGGAGTTGCGGGACACAAGCGCGCTGGGGCAGTGTCCTTGCGAATCACGGATCAGGACCGAGTGCTGTCGTACTGCGGCCCAGGAGATCCAGGTTCAATCGTGGCTGTATCCCCGTTCGAGCCAACCTTTAGAGCCGGGTTCTCCGGCTAAGACAACGGCGGGCGACCGGATGGTTGCCTGCGCCAGCGTGCCTGACAGACGCCTGAACCGGGAAGAAGTTGTCCGGTCGGTGCAAGCGATCCGATAAGACTCCGCCGAGTGGAGGTCACGCATGTTTTCGCAGGCGTCGCCGTCTCCGATTTTGCGGCGGCCTATGGGTGGTATGTCCGTCTCTTCGGTCGCACCGCGGACATGTTCCCGCTCGATGACGAGGCCGTGTGGCGGTTGACCGCCAGCAGTTCCGTGTACGTCGTCGGTGACATCGAGCGTGCGGGCAACGGCCTACTGACTCTCGCCTCGGGTGACCTCAATGGCCTCGCGAACCGGCTCCAGATGGAAGGTTTTGGGTTCACCTGGGAGTCCGGCGGCAATACTCCCGTGAAGTTGATGGTCAGTGATGACGACGGGAACAGGATCGCGTTCTTCCAAGATCCGGCGCTCCAAGCGGGCTGAGACTCGCTTGCGCGAGTGTTGGTTAATGCACCCTGAGCGCGGGACGGCAACGGCGGTTCTCGTTCCGCCCCACGCTGCCCAGTTGACGCTCGGTCGGCACCGTGGGATCCTCGACCAGGGGTCGCCCCGATCAAAGGAGGACCGGCTCATGACCGGATCAGTGAGCGGACCGCAGGGCCCCATCGAGCCGGAGCTGCGCGCGGAGCGGCCGATCGATCCGAACGTGCGGATCGGCCATGTGCACCTGCGTACTGCCGATATCGACCGGGTGCGGGACTTCTACGTCGGGATTCTCGGCTTTGACGTCGTTCACGAGGCACGCGGCGTGCCCGGGTGGGGGACGAGGGGCGACATCCTCTTCGTTTCGGCCGGCGGCTATCACCACCACCTTGCGTTCAACACGTGGAAGTCAGCCGACGGGCCGCCGCAGCCCGACGGCGTCGCGGGGCTGCATCACGTGGCGCTCAACTTCTCCTCTCAGGCGGAGCTCGCGGAGGCCGTCGGCCGCCTCGTTGACGCGGGCATTCCGTTGCGCCAGCTCACGGATCACGGGACGCATCTCGCCGTCTACCTGAGCGATCCGGACGGGAATGATCTCGAGCTCGCGTGGGACAGGCCGTTCGAGCAGTGGCGGCGCTACGGCTCGGACGACGCGCCGCCGAACGACGGCAGGCTCGAGCTGGACGAACTGCTGAACCACCGCGGCTGACGGAACTGCGCGAGAGCGGGCCGAGAATCGAGATTCTCGGCTGGGCCAGTGCTCCGGAATGAATCT
>Ga0307372_10002615_pt1 | contig 29546 bp, 23 predicted proteins | sample OX1MG_FD_202533 | JGI IMG/M metagenome (GOLD analysis project Ga0307372, IMG submission 202533) | Soil microbial communities from Risofladan, Vaasa, Finland - OX-1 | ecosystem: Environmental > Terrestrial > Soil > Coastal area > Acid sulfate soil | place: Finland: Risofladan, Vaasa | collected... | reverse complement strand
CACCAGCGGCAGCTGGCAGAGGACAGCTCCCAACCCGACCACCGGCCACAGCTCCCCGACTGAGACATTCAGCAAGGCGCGCACGACCTTCGGGTCCAGCTGGCTGCCGGAGACCCGCACCAGCTCCTCGCGGGCGGCGGTGACACTCACCGGCCGGCGATAGGGACGGGGCGCGGTGATCACTTCGAAGACGTCCGCTACGGCCACGATCCGGGCCCCCCGTGATATCTGGGCGCCGCTCAGCCCGAGCGGGTACCCGCTGCCGTCGAACTGCTCGTGATGCTGGGCCACGGCGGCTCCCCAGATTCCCAGCCAGGAGAGCAATGGAGCGACGATCCGGGCTCCGTCTCCCGGGTGCCGGCGCAGGATCGCCCACTCCCGGGCATCTGGCTGGGAAGGCTTGTTGAGCACCCGGGCCGGCACCCGGAGCTTGCCCACGTCGTGCAAGAGGGCGGCCCAGCGGAGCCGGGCCCGGTCCTCGGCCGGCAGGTGCAACTCCCTGGTGATCATATCGGTGATCACCTGGACCCGCTCGGAGTGTCCCCGGGTGGCCCGGTCGTGCACGCTCAGAGCCACGGTCAGCTCAAGAACTCGCTGAGCGACGCCGGCCTCCTCCCGGGGCCCCAACTCGCCGAGCGCGTCCAACTGCTTGAGGATCTGCCGGGGCCGGGCCGCCCGCCGCGCCACGGCGAACCGGGCCGGCGCGTGGTCTGGGAAGAGCAGTGAGAGCCTGAATAGTGCGGCCAGCGGCAGCAGGCGCCTCGTCGCCCTCCCGGCCAGCACCAGGGCGGCGACTCCAGCCAGGGTGATGAGCAGGTACCAGGCGGCGAGCTGGAAGAGCGGTGAGGGGCGACGGATGACCGAGGCGAGCAGTGCCACCGCGCCCAGGCCAGCCAGGGTCGGGGTGGTGAATACGACCGCGCGCAGGCCAAAGCTGAGGAGCGGTCGCCGCCGCCACTCCCTGGTTGCCTGAGGTGGCCGCCACTTGGTCTCTGCCACTGGGATGGACTCCGGCTTTCCGGTCCGCCTGACGCAATCCCAGTCTCGCCGCCTCAGCCTGACGGGAATATCACAGTGGGGCCACGGAAAAGTGCATCCCCTACGGGCCGGCCCGGGCCCGGGTGGGGGTCAGCCGGCAGGCGGCGGCCGCCGCGGACTCGGTCGCTGCGGAGCTGGCCTGGAGAGGCTGGTGCCGCAATCGGAGCAGAAGCGCGCCTCAGCTGGATTGGCATGGCCGCAACTCGGGCACTGCCCGGGCGGAATGGGCGGCCTCTCCGGAGGGATCGACACCGACTCGGCGCTGGCCGGACCCAGCCCCGGGGCGTGCGCCTGCCAGATTCGCCAGTGGACCAGGCCCAAGGCGGCGATCACGATTGCCAGGGCCAGGCCGATCCAGACGAAGGTCCCGCCGTAGAGGAGGGGACCGACGGTCGAGTGGGTCCAGGTGAGCAGCGCCGCGACGTCGACGATCGTGAAGAGGAGAACCCCGAACCCCAGGCCCGCGCTGATCAGGCTGCGGTAGCCGACACCGACACCGAGTCCAACCCGGGCCACACGCGTCGCCTCCCAGAGGACCAGGAGGGCGGCCAGCACTCCGGCGACGGTCCCGGCCCCTCCCCAGCCATTGGCCTGGGAGGAACAGAAGAAGGTGGCGAGGAGGGCGCTGCTGGGAGCCAACGGGCCTGGGAGCGGGCCTCCGACTCCACCCTGAATCACCGCGTTGCAGCCCTGGGTCCAGGGGAGGAACAGGTCGACGAAGAAGAGTGTGCCCGCCAGGGCCAGGACGCTGCCGTCGGTCGCCCAGTTGGAGCTCCGCCTCGACACGCTCATCGACCCAACCTCCAATCGCTCCCCCGCCGCACGATACACAAAAGCGGGCTCGCGGCGACCTCTGCCTCAGTGACGGAAGTGGCGCCGGCCGGTCGCTACCAAAGCCATTCCGAACCCATCGGCCACCTCGAGGACGTCCCGGTCCCGCTTCGACCCGCCGGGGTGGACGGCTGCGGTGACCCCCGCCTCGGCGGCGATCGCCAACCCGTCCGGCATGGGAAAGAAGGCGTCCGAGGCGAGCACAGTCCCCGGGGCCCGATCGCCGGCCCGGCTCAGGGCCAGCTGAACCGACTCCACCCGGGACATCTGCCCGGCGCCGATCCCGACCGCCTGGTCGTCCCGACAGAGCACGATGGCGTTGGACTTGACCGCCCGGACGATCCGCCAGGCCAGTTTGAGTTGATCCCACTCGAGCTCCGTGGGCTGGCGTCGGGAGACGACCTGAAACTCTCGCTCGTCGTCGGTGGGGGGATCCGCGAGCTGGACCAGCAGCCCGCCTTCGACGCTGCGCACCTCGACCCGTTCCCCTTCCTGGTCCTGGTCCGGCTCGACCTCGAGCAAGCGGAGCCGGGGGCGATCGGCGAGCATGCGGACTGCCTCCGGACTCACTCCGGGAGCAAGCGCCATCTCCAGGAAGTGAGTGCTCAGTTCGAGCGCGACCTCGGGGTCGAGCTGCCGATTGATGGCCACGATGCCCCCATAGGCGGAGCGGGGGTCGCAGTTGTAAGCGCGCCGGAACGCCTCGGCGACCGTCGCCCCGAGGGCCACCCCGCAGGGATTGGTGTGCTTGACCACGACCGCCGCCGGCCCGCCCAGGCCCCGCACCAGCCGCCAGGCGGCGTCGGCGTCGAGCCAGTTGGTGTAGGAGAGCTCACCACCCTGGAGCTGAGTGGCCGCGGCCAGGCCCCGCGGTCGGGCTCCGGTCTGATAGAGAGCTCCCGGCTGGTGGGGATTCTCGCCGTAACGCAGCGACTGCCGCAGCCGCCCGCCCAGCGCCAGATAGACAGGCCAGGCCGGGGCACTTGGGTCGACATCGCCGGCCAGATAGGCGGCCACCAGCGAGTCGTATACGGAGACCATCTGGAAGGCCTCGGCAGCAAGGCGGCGGCGGGTGGCCAGGCGGAGGCCGCCGGAGTCCAGCTCGGCCAGAACCAACCCGTACTGGCTCGGCGCGCACGCCACCCCGACGCTCTGGTAGCTCTTGGCGGCCGCCCGCAGCAGGGTGGGTCCCCCGATGTCGATCGCCTCCAGAATCCGCTCCTCCTCACCGCCCCCGGCCACGACCTCGCCGAAGGGGTAGAGGTTGACGACCACCAGGTCGATCGGCAGGAACCCGTGCCGCTCCAGCGTGGCCATGTCCTCGGGGTGGTCGCGGCGGGCCAGAATCCCGGCGTGAATCGCCGGATGAAGGGTTTTCACCCTGCCCGCCAGCATCTCCTCGACCCCGGTTACCGCCGCCACCGCGGTGACCGGGAGCCCCGCCTCGCGGAGCACCTTCTCGGTTCCGCCGGTGGCGACCAGCTCGAATCCGAGCCGGTTCAGCCCGGCGCCAAACTCGACCAGCTGGGACTTGTCGTCGACTCCGATCAGTGCCCGGGGTGCGCTCACGGGATCGGGGCCGCCCTCAAAACGCGCCGGCCCGCCAACTCGAGCTTCCCGGCGGCAAGCAGCGCGACGGCTTCCGGGAGGATGCGCCACTCCCGCTCGTGGATCCTTTGCAGGAGCGTCTCCGGGGTGTCACCGTCCTCGACTGGGACCGCCGCCTGAAGCACGATCGGACCCCCGTCGAGGTAGTCCTCGTCGACCAGGTGGACGGTGCACCCGGTCACCTTGACGCCGTGCTCCAAGGCCGCGTCGACCGCGTTCATGGTTCCCGCGAAGGCGGGCAACAGGCTGTTATGGATGTTCAGGACGCGGCCCGGGAAGGCTCGCAGCAGGGGTCGGGTCAGGATCCGGTCGTACCCGGCCAGGGTCAGGATGGTCGCCCCCAGCCCCTGGAGCCAGTCGGCGATCGAGCGGTCTCGGGACTCCAGGTCTCCCGAGAAGGTGGATACGGGAAACGAGCGGCTGGGGAGGCCAGCAGCGCGGGCGATCTCCAGTCCACGGCAGCCGGGACGATTGCTGCCGACGCCGACCACCCGGGCCGGGAAGTCATCCGCCTCGGAGGCCCGGAGCAAGGCGCCCAGGTTGGTACCGGCTCCGGACACCAACACCCCGACCCCGGACCGGCCCGAGCCTGGCCCGCTCAGCGCAGCAGCACCCGGTCGGAGCCCTGGCGGGGCAGCACCTCGCCGATCTCGAAAAACCCGAACTGGGTGAGCTGGCCGGCGGCATCGGCGGTGGCCTTGGGGACCACCGCCACCATGCCCACACCCATGTTGAAGGAACGCCAGAGCTCGTCCTCAGGAATGTCGCCCAGGACCTGGAGCGCGGTGAACAGAGCGGGAACTCGCCAGCTCTGGCGGTCGACAGCTCCCGCCAGCTCCTCGGGCAGGACCCGGGGCAGGTTCTCGATGATCCCACCCCCGGTGATGTGCGCCAGGGCGTGCACCGCGCCCACCCGGCGGAGGGCACGGACCGCCTCCAGGTACGAGGTGTGCACCGCCAGAAGCAGCTCGCCGATGGGATCGGTCGTCCCCGGAAGGATGGTGTCGTACTCCAGTTCGCGCTCCGCGAGCAGGTGGCGGACCAGCGAGTAACCGTTGGTGTGGAGTCCGCTCGACGGCAGCGCCAACAGCCGGTCCCCGGCCTCCACCCGGTCCGGGCCGAGCAGTTCGCCGGCGGAGGTAATTCCCACCAGGAAGCCGGCCAGGTCGTAGTCCCCGATTCCGTAGACACCGGGCATCTCGGCAGTCTCGCCGCCCACCAGGGCGCAACCGTTGGCGCGACAGGCCCCGGCCATGCCCTCGGCGAGCTGCTCCAGCACCGGAGCCTCGATCCGGCCGCTGGCGAAGTAGTCGAGGAAGAAGAGCGGTTCCGCCCCGGTGGTCAGGACGTCGTTGACGCAGTGGTTGACGATGTCCTCGCCGATCCCTCGGTGGCGTCCCATGGCGACCGCCACTTTGGACTTGGTCCCGACCGAGTCGGTGGAGCTGACCAGGACCGCATCCGGGGCCAGGTTGGCTCCCAGTCTCCAAACCGCTGCGAAGGGGCCGATCCCAGCCACTACCGAAGTGGTGTGGGTGGTCATGGCCAGAGCCGCTACCCGGGCCACCGCAGCCTGAGCCCGCCCCCGATCGACCCCCGCGTCGGCGTACCGGCTCAGTTCCTATTCCCCACGCCTATCCCTCAGCCTTCAAGGGCCAGCTTGTCCATCTCCAACTGCTGGGGAACCTGCACCGGATAGGCGCCGTCGAGGCAGGCGAAGCAGAAGCCGGAGCCAGTCTCGCCCGCCCGCAAAGCCTGGCGGAGCCCGCCCAGGCTCAGGTAGGCCAGGGAGTCGGCGCCGATCAGCTCGCGCACCTCCTCCAGGGTCCGACCGGCCGCGATCAGCTCGCTCCGGCTGGCGATGTCGATCCCCATGAAGCAGGGATAGCGGATCGGCGGCGAGGCGACCCGCATGTGCACCTCCAGCGCGCCGGCCCGCCGCAGGGCCTCGACGATCTGGCGCGAGGTCGAACCGCGGACGATTGAGTCGTCCACCAGGATCACCCGTTTGCCTTCCAGCACGTGACGCATGGGGTTGAACTTGAGCCGCACCCCGGCATCGCGCAGCCCCTGATCGGGTTGGAGAAAGGTGCGGTTGATGTAGCGTGACTTCATCATCCCCTCGGCGAAGGGAACCCGGCTCTCCTCCGCGTAACCGATCGCCGCCGGGGTGCCCGAGTCAGGCAAAGGGATGACCAGATCGGCCGAGACGGGGGCCTCCTGGGCCAGCCGCACCCCCATCGCCCGGCGCGCCTCGTACAGACTCCTGCCCTGGAGGACCGAGTCGGGTCGGGCGAAGTAGATGAACTCGAACGAGCACATGGCCGGCTGAGGGCGCACCCCGAAGCGGGCGCTGCGGAGGCCGTCCTTGTCGATGGTGACGATCTCCCCCGGCCTCACCTCGCGAACCAGCTTGGCTCCGACCACGTCCAATGCACAGGTCTCGCTGGCGATGATGTAACCATCCCCGCCGGGGGCGTGGGCATCCCCCAGCCGGCCGATGCACAAGGGCCGGATCCCCAGCTCATCGCGGGCGGCGACCAGGCTGTCCCTGGTTATGAAGCCCAGGGAGTAGGCGCCCTGGGCACGGGGCAGGGCCCGCTGCAAGACCACCTCCAGCCGCTCTCCCGGAGTGCGCGCCAGCAGCGTTGCCAGCACCTCGCTGTCGCTGGAGGTCTCGAATTCCTGACCCTCCTCAACCAGGCGGGCGTGGAGCGCCTGGGTGTTGGTCAGGTTGCCGTTGTGAGCCAGGGCCACCGGTCCCAGCTGCCCGTGCTCGAAGGTGAAGGGCTGGGCGTTGCTGAGCCGCGAGGAGCCGGTGGTGGAGTAGCGGGTGTGCCCGATCCCGACCGGTCCGCGCAGCTGGGAGAGCACCTCGGTGGAGAAGACCTGCCCCACCAGTCCCATCTCCCGGTGGAGATGTAGCTGCTGCCCGTCCGAGGTACAGATTCCAGCCGATTCCTGACCCCGGTGCTGGAGTGCGTAGAGCCCTAGGTAGCAGAGGTCGGCGACGTCCTGACCGGGGGCGAATACGCCGAAGATGCCGCAAGCCTCGTGCAGCTTGTCGGGATCGGTGGCGTCCACGCCGGATGCGCCGGGGAGCTGGGCAGCGGGGCCTGCCTTGGCTGTCACCGCCACAAGAATACCCTGAATGCGGATCTTGACCCTGGTCGAGCGCTCCTTTGCCGCCGACTCACCGTCCTGCCTCCGGGGGCGGTTCCAGGTGGCTCGATATCGCTCCGCGCCAGGCGCTCTCGGCCACCTCCAAGCCGCATTCGGCCACCCCCTCGACGGAGATCACCCGCCCCCCTACGATTCCCAGTTCCGTGAAGGCGGTTTGGTGCTCGCCAAAGAGGGCCTGGGCGGGGTCCAGCTGTGCTGGGGCGAGGCTCACCAGGTAGCGCCCCTGCGACTCCCCGAAGAGGAGGCCGAACATCCAGCTCGGGGGCGGCTGCCGAGGCGGTTCGAGGGGCGGCCTGATCCGGGCCCCCAAGCCGCCCCCGATGGCGGACTCGGCGAGAGTCACCGCCAGACCGCCCAGAGAGCAGTCGTGAGCGGAGCGGAGCAGGCCGTGATGGATGGCGGCGCGCACGGCCCCGGCAGCCCGCTGCTCCATCTCCAGGTCCAGCTCGGGTGCCGCCCCTTCGATCACCCCGTGGGCCAGTCGCTGGTACTCGGAACCCCCCAACTCGACCCCCGAAGGCCCCGCGCCAGGCGGACCCACCAGGGCGACCAGGTCCCCCTCCTCGACGAACGCCGCGCCTAGCCGGCGGCCCAGGTCGGGCAGGAGACCGACCGCGCCCAGCGTTGGGGTCGGGGGGATTCCCTGTCCCGCGAACTGGTTGTACAGGCTGACGTTGCCGCTGACCACCGGGATGCCCAGGGCCCGAGCGGCCTCGGCGAGTCCGGCCACCGACTCCTTCAGCTGCCACATGATCTCGGGCCGATCGGGATCGCCGAAGTTGAGGCAGTTGGTGATGCCAAGCGGCTCGGCTCCCACGCAGGCCAGGTTGCGCAGCAGTTCGGCGACCGCGATGGCCGTCGCCCGCCGGGGATCCACCGTAGCGGAGCGGTGGGCACTGTCGACGGTGAGGGCCAGGGCGTCCCCGCGCCCCCGCAGCCGGAGCAAAGCTGCATCGCCGCCGGGCCCGAGCACGGTGTCATCGCCGACCTGGTGGTCGTACTGGCGCCAGATCCAGTTGCTGTCCCCGCAGTTCGGCGAACCCAGGAGGCGTCGCCACGCCTCCTCAGGGGTCCAGGGAGGGATTCGCTCCAGCGGGTCGGGGCGTGGCGCACCCCGGAGCTCTGGCGCCCGGGCCTCGGGGTGGCGCTCGGGGAACCCCGTGACCAGCACCTCGAGTGGTAGGGCGGCCACCTCGGCCCCACTCTCGGTGATCCGGAAGACCGGTTCGGGGATCACCCGACCGATCACGTCGCTGTGCAGTCCCCAGCGCTGAAACGCCTTCCGGAACCGCTCCTCGCTCCCCTGCCGCACCACCAGCACCATGCGCTCCTGGGACTCGCTAAGCATCACCTCGTAGGGGGACATCCCGCGCTCGCGGCGGCTCACACTCTGGACCTCGATCTCGAGCCCGACTCCACCCCGGTGCGCCATCTCGGCACAGCTGCTGGTCAGCCCGGCTGCGCCGCAGTCCTGGAGCCCAACCAGGTCGGGGTCCGAGGTCAGCTCCATACAGGCCTCGAGGAGGCACTTCTCCAAGAACGGGTTGCCCACCTGGACCGCGGGTCGGCGCTCCTCGGCGGCCTGGTCCAGCTCGACCGAGGCGAAGGTCGCCCCATGGATCCCATCCCGGCCCGTGTCCGCCCCGACCAGAAGAAGGGGATTCCCCACGCCTGCCGCGCGGGCGCGGACGAGCTGGTCCCGGCGGGCCAGCCCCACGCACATGGCGTTGACCAGGCAGTTGTGCTGGTAGGCGTCGTCAAAGTAGGTCTCGCCCCCGACCGTGGGCACCCCGATGCAGTTCCCGTACCACCCGATCCCCTCCACCACCCGGGCGAAGCGCTGCCGTTGCTGGCGGTGGGACAGGTCGCCGAAGCGAATCCCGTCCAGGAGGGCGACCGGCCGGGCGCCCATGGCGAAGACGTCCCGGAGGATCCCCCCCACCCCGGTGGCGGCCCCCTGGACCGGCTCCACTGCGCTGGGATGGTTGTGGGATTCGATCTTGAAGCAGCAGAGCAGATCTCCCCCCAGGTCGACCACGCCTGCGTTCTCGCCAGGCCCCTGGACCACCCTCTCCCCTTCGCTGGGTAGCTGCCGCAGCAGCGGCTTGGAGGTCTTGTAGGAGCAGTGCTCGGACCAGAGGGCACCGAGCATCCCCAACTCCAGGCGATTGGGCACCCGGCCCAGCTGTTGGGTGGCCGACTGGTACTCAGGCTCGGTCAAGGCGAGCTCCCGGAGCTCGGCCGCCGTGGGGGTCCCTGAACTCTGCGTCCGGCTCATCCTGGAGCGCCCCCCAGATGGTGGATCGCCGAGTTGAACAGCGCCAAACCGTGGTCCGAGCCCAGCAATTCCTCACAGGCGCGCTCCGGGTGCGGCATCATGCCGAGCACGTTGCCCTCGGGATTGAGGATCCCGGCGATGTTCTCCAAGGAGCCGTTGGGATTGGCCGCGGTGGTGAGCGCGCCCGCCCGGTCGCTGTAGCGGAAGGCCACCCGGCCCTCGCCGTTGAGCTGGGCCAGGCATTCCCGGTCGGCGTAGAAGCGGCCTTCGCCGTGCGACACCGGAACTCGGAGCAGCTGACCAGGGCGGCAGCTGGAGAGGAAGGGGCCCTTGGCCGCCTCCAGCCGGAGCCAGGTGGGCTGACAACGGAATTGCAGACTGGAGTTGCGGAGCAGGGCGCCGGGGAGCAAGCCCGCCTCGCAGAGGATCTGGAATCCGTTGCAAATGCCCAGTACCGGGCCGCCCGCCCGAGCGTGCTCACCGACCGCCTCCATCAGGGGGGCGAACCTGGCGATCGCTCCGGCACGCAGGTAGTCGCCGTAGGCGAAGCCACCCGGGAGAATGACGACATCGCAACCCTTGAGGTCGCGATCGGCGTGCCAGAGAGGCACCGCATCGGCCCCGGTCAGCCCCACCGCGTGGATGCAGTCGCGATCGCTCCAGGTTCCCGGGAAGACCGCGATCCCGAAGCGGACGCTCACCCGCCCGAGGCCGGCCGCAGCTCGAAGCGGTAGTCCTCGATCACGCGGTTGCAGAGGAGCCGTCGGCACATCTCGTCGACCCGGGCCCGCGCCCCCTCCACGTCCTCCCCGGCGACCTCCAGGCGGATGAACTTGCCTACTCGGGCGGCTTCTACCTCAGGGTAGCCCAGGGAATGGAGGGCCTCCTCAACCACCAGCCCCTGGGGGTCGTTTACCACCTCCTTGAGGCTGATCACCACCTCGGCTACAAAGCGCTGCCGATGATCCGTCTCGAGACCTCCAGATAGCGGTTGCGGGTCTCCCGGACCAGCTCTGCCGGGAGCTCGGGCCCGGGCGGGTTGCGGTCCCATCCGGTCGAGATCAGGTAGTCACGCACCAGCTGCTTGTCGAACCCCTGGGGAGCCTCGTCGGCGGGGCTCTCCAGCTCCCAGAGACGGGAGGAGTCGGGCGTCAGCAGCTCATCGATCAGGGTCAGGGCGCCATCGACGAAACCGAACTCGAATTTGCTGTCGACCAGCAGGAACCCCGACTCCCGGCAGTGGACCTGGGCCAGCCGGAAGATCCGTAGGCTGACCTCCTCCAGGCGCCGCCCGAGCTCGCTCCCGACCACCTGCGCGAGCTGGCTCCGACTGATGTTCTCGTCGTGGCCGCGGTCATTTTTGGTGGCCGGCGTGAAGCGCAGCTCGGGCAGCTCGGCGCCGAAGGCGAGGCCGGAGGGGACCGGCTCACCGGCCAGCCTTCCGGTCTCCTGATACTCCTGCCAGCCGCTGCCGGCCAGGCGCCCCCGGACCACGCACTCGATGTCGATCCGCTCCGCCTTGGCGACGAACATTGCCCGTTCCGAGAGAGCGTCTCGAGACCCGACCGGGAGCAGTTCAGTCCGATCCGGGCGGAGGTGATTGGGGACCAGGTCAGCGGTAGTCCGGAACCAGTAGCGGGACATGGCGGTGAGGACCCGGCCCCGATCCGGGATCAGAGTCGGGAGCACGGTATCGAAGGCCGAGACCCGATCGGTGGAGATCATCAGCAACTGCTCCCCGAGGTCGAAGGTGTCCCGCACCTTGCCGCGCCGGAAGAGAGGTAACCCGGGCAGGTCGACCTGCCCGACCCCAGGCCCGGGGCCCTCGCGCTCAGCCACTCGCGGAGCGCTCCGAGGCAGCGACTGGGGAGGGCGGGAGCAGCCCCAGCCGCCGGAAGCTCTCATCGATCTCGGCCAGGTAGGGCTCGAGGTCGAAGCAAGCGGCCAGCTGGTCCTGGCTCAGGGCCGCGTTCACCTCCGGGCTCTCGGCCGCCGCCGCCCGAAAGTCGCCTCCCGGGCGGTCGGCGCTCAGGGCCAGCGCCTGCACCAATCGGTAGGCGGTCTCCCGGCGCTGCCCGGCCCGGAGCAGCGCCAGAAGCAGCTGTTGGCTCTGCGCGATCTGGCCGCGACGGCCCAGATTCGCCCGCATCTGCCCCTCGTCCACCTGAAGCCCCTCCAGCAATTGGGCGAGCGAGCGGAGCAGGTAGGCGCTGGCCATGGTCGCGTCGGGCAGGGCGACCCTCTCGACCGAGGAGTGGGAGATGTCCCGCTCGTGCCAGAGGGCGACGTCCTCCATTCCGGCCACCGCCCAGCCCCGGAGCAGCCGACTCAGACCGGAGATGGTCTCCAGCCGGACCGGGTTGCGCTTGTGGGGCATCGCCGACGATCCCTTCTGCCGCTCTCCGAAGGGCTCGCGAACCTCACCCACCTCGGTGCGCTGGAGATGGCGCAGGGTGATCGCCAGCCGCTCGCAGACCGCCCCCAAGATCGCCAGCGCGCAGAGGTAGGCGGCGTGTCGGTCTCGCGCCACCACCTGGGTCGTGATGGCGGCGGGCTCCAATCCGAGCTGTCCGAGGGCGATCACCTCAACCTGGGGAGTCAGGGTGGCATGGGTCCCCACCGTCCCGGAGAGCTTGCCGACCTGGACCTCGGCGGCGGCGGCCTCAAGGCGCCGCCGGGAGCGCCGCAGCTCGTCGAAGTGATTGGCCATCACGAAGCCGAAGGTGACCGGCTCGGCGTGCATCCCGTGGGTCCGGCCCGCCATCGGAGTCTGGCGGTGGCGCACAGCGAGCGCGGAGGCGCGCTCCAGGAGGACGTCCAGGTCGGCCAGGATGATCCGGCTCGCCTCCCGAAGTTGCAGGGCGAGGGCGGTGTCGACCACGTCCTGGCTGGTCATGCCGAAGTGAATCAGCGAGCCCTCGGCACCGAGCTGCTCCTGCACGGCGCTCACGAAGGCGGCCAGGTCGTGGCCCTGTTCCAGCTCGATCTGGGCAACCCGCTCCGGGCTGGGCGCCTGGACCTTCCGGAGCGCCTCCATCTGCGCCGATGAGATCTCGCCCTGAGCGGTCCGCGCCTCGCAGACGGCGAGCTCCACCCGAAGCCAGAGCCGGATACGGCTCTGGTCCGACCACAGCTCCCGCAGTTCCCGGGGAGCGTAGCGATCGATCATTCTCGACCGCCCGGCAAGGGTCGCTGCAGCGGCAGGGCCATCGTCACCTCAGTTGAGTATAGATGGCAAGCGACGGCATCCTGGACTGGACTCCGCGGGCGGAGCGATGGCGGCCCCAGCCAAACCGGCAACCTGCACCACTCCCCTCTGGCGGCGGGCATGCGGGCGGCGGGCCGCGCCGCCCCAGCCCAAATCGCCCCGCCCCGCCCGGCTTGCCCGGCGGGTACCGTTGACGGGTGGGGTCAGCAGCGCCGGAGGCGTCCGTAACCGCCGGGGCCACCCTCTCGTTTGTGGTTCGGGTCCAAGCGCCGGATCGGTGAGGATTTCCCCAGATCGAGAGGCGGAACTGATCAGCCGGGCCCAAGGCGATCCCGAAGGCTTCGGTGAGCTATATGACCATTACTTCCCCCAGATCTACCGATACGTGGCCTCCCGGGTACGCAGCTCCGACCTGGCTGAGGACATCACCAGTGAGGTGTTCTTCAAGGCGCTCCGGGCAATCGGCCGGTACCGGCCGAGCGGGCACCCCTTCTCCGCCTGGCTCTACCAGATCGCCATCAACACCATCACCGACCACTACCGCTCGCGGAAGCGCAGCGAGGACAGCCTGGAGAGTGGACCCGAGCTGGCATCGGGAGCCCCTGCGGTCGATGACGCGGTGGCGGAGCGGATCGGGCTCGACCAGATCTGGCGGACGATCGAATCCCTGCCTGACCAGCAGCGGACGGCGATGACCCTCAAATACTCGCAGGACCTCCCTTTGGCCGAGATCGGGCGGATCATGGGTAAGAGCGAGGGCGCGGTCAAGCTGCTGGTGTTCCGGGGAACCGCCACGGTTCGGGAGACCCTCCGGAAACTCCAGCTTCGGTCGGAGCCTGAGGGTGACTAGGCTGCCCCGCTGGCTCCGACCGAAGCCCGGACCGCCGCCCCCAGATGCTGTCGATCCCGATTTGTGGGCGATCTTCGGAGGCCGGGCGGGGCGAACCGGCCTACAGCTCCTGGAGGCGGCCGAGGAGCTCCGCCGCCGGATTCAAGCGCACCCGCCCGAGGCCGCTGACCCCGAGTTCCAGGCGCGCCTTCGGACCAACCTCCTTCGCGAGGCGCGAGCCGGCCACCAGCCGGTCCGGCGGCGACGACGGCTCCTCATCCCGGCGACCGTGGGCATAGGGTTGGCCGCGGTCGCCGCTGCGGTGGCGGTCTCACTGCTCGCGCTGCCGGCGCCGCCCGGCGGGGTCCAGGTCAAGGCGCCGGTCGACGGCCACCACCGGGTGCCGGTGACGCAGGCGATTCAGATCAGCTTCAACCGACCGATGAACGAAGCGGCCGTGGTCGCCGGCCTGACCGTCAAGCCGGCCGTCGCCTATCAGACGCGCTGGCTCAACTCCAAGACACTGGTGCTCTCACCGGAGCACGCCCTGGCCCCAAACGTCGGCTACGTGGTCAGCATCCCCCCCAAATCCGCTCTCGCCCAGGACGGGACCCGGGCTCCCGCCGCGATCGTGATCCCCTTCGGCACGGGATCGTCTCCCTCGACCCCGCAGGGACAGATCCCCACTCTGGTTTCGGTGACCCGCTTGGCGGTGGCCCAGGGGGTCACCTCGCTCAGCTACCTGCCTGACGGATCACTACTGGTGCTCAGCTCGGGCCCACCTCTGGCGCTGCCCTCGATCCCGCCAACCGCGAGCGCGGCCCCCTCCCCAAGTTCGCCCGCCATCCCAGGAACGTCGTTCGGGACCCTCTACCTGCTCAGTCCCTCGCCAACGGTGATCGCCACTGACGCGACCGGGGCGGTCGCCTCCCCGGACAGTCAGGAGATCGCCTACTGGACACCCGCCAGCCGCGGCGGTCTTGACCTCGAGGTGGTTTCGGCCGCCGCGGGCGGCACCCCCGAGACTCTAGCTACCTCGGCCGAGAGCGACCCCGGGCTGGCGTGGCTGGACAGCGGTGACCTCCTTTACGCCGCCGCCGGCCAGCTCCGCGAGGTGAGCCTGGCCGGCCAGGTGACAGCCGTCTACCCAACGGTGCCGGTCGATCCCAGCGGCTACTTCAGCCTGTCACCTTCGGCGCAGCTGCTCTTCGCCCGCCCCGGGGGAGTCCCCACCCTCTTTTCGCTCCCCAGCGGGACCAGCACCGCGCTCAGCGGTATGGTCGGCACCCCCGCCTGGTCCGGCTCCGGGCCGGTGATGGCCTATGTCGCCAGCGCCGGCGGGGTTGAGTCAGTCGAGTCCACCAGCTCGCCGGGGGCCGCGACCGCGGTCCTGACGACCGCCGCCTCGGGAGTGGTGCTGAGCGACCTCAGCTTCGACGCGAGCGGAACATACCTGGCCTACACCGCCGCCGCCATTGGCGGGCCAGCCCAGCTGATGGCCCTCGATGTGGCCTCCCGGGTGAGCGGAACATTGGGCGGTCTCACTCCGGTCAGCGACCCGGTCTGGGCCCCCGCCGGGAATCAGCTCTCGGCCCTCACCAGCGTCCCCAACAGCGGGTCCCAGAGCGTCGTCAGCCTGCTCCTCTCCGGCACCCCGAACCCCGCGTCCAACAGCAACCCTGCCGCTCGGGAGGCGCTCGCGGCGGCGGCTGCCCTGGCTCAGTTGCAGGTCACCGGCAGCGCTGCCGCCCTGGCCTCGATCGACGCGCTCCTGGCCCCCGGTAACACCATCCCTGCCCCGCTGCTGCTGCCCGGCAAGTTCGACCGTTTCTACGCCGTCTCGGTCACTCCAACCGCCGCGGGCGCGGCCTCCTACACCGTCGACCTGCGGCTCGTCCGCGATGCCACCAGCGCCCTCGGGCCCGCTTACCTGGCCGAGACCGTGAGCGTCCAGACGGGGGCGGCGGCGCCCCTTATCACCGCGATCACTTCGGGGGAACTGACCCCGGTTCCGACCGGTCCCTTGGTGCTCAGCGTGGCGACGACCAGCAGCGGAGTCGGCAGCGCCACCTTCTCGATTCAATTTGACTCCGACCTCAACCCGCTCACCGTTGGAGCGCAGTCAATCAGGGTCAGCGCCGGTTCCCAGCCGTTACCGGGTGCACAGTTCGGCTATCAATCGCTGACGCGCACGGTGACGGTCACGGTGAGCCTGCCCTCGACAGGCCCGGTGACGTTGACCGTGGGGCCGCCCCTGGCCGACGTCGACAACACCCAAATGCAGAGCCCGTATCAGGTGATTTTGCAGCCCAGCGGCAGCTGACCCAGGCCGCCATCCGGGTGGCGTCAATCGCCTACTCGGCGACGACGATGGCCGCCGCGATGGCCGCCAACTGCCGTGCTTGCACCGACGGCTGACGAAGTGTGTGCGGCTGCCGCTCGCTCCACTCCGCCGCCTGCGGCAACAGCTCGGGATGGTCGGAGATGAACGCAGTGGTGAGCTTGCCGGCGGCGAAGTCAGGTGCTTGCAGCAGCGCCGCGTGTAAGGGAATATTGGTCACGATCCCGCCGATCAGGTATTCGAAGAGGGCCCGTCGTCCGCGCTCCAGTGCCTCGCCGCGGCTGGCGCCGTGGACCACCAGCTTGGCAATCAGGGGATCGTAAAAGGGGCTGACCTCGCCGGCCCCGGCGAGCGAGCTGTCGACCCGTACCCCGGGACCGGAGGGCTCGTGGTACAGGGTCACCCGTCCCGGGGTGGGCTGGAAATCGTGCCAGGGATCCTCGGCATTGATGCGGCACTCGATGGCCCAACCGCGCCACTCGATCTGCTCCTGGAACCACGGCAGGGGCTCCCCCATGGCAACTTTTAGCTGAGCGGTGACCAAGTCGATTCCGGTGACCAGTTCCGTCACGGGATGCTCCACCTGCAAGCGGGTGTTCATCTCCAGAAAGTAGAAATCGCCGTGCGACTCGATGAATTCCACCGTGCCCGCGTTGACGTAGCCGACCGCTCGGGCGGCCCTGACCGCCGCCGCCCCCATCTGGTCCCGGATCGACCGGCTGATGGCGGTCGAGGGACACTCCTCGAGCAACTTTTGATGGCGGCGCTGGATCGAGCACTCGCGCTCACCCAGGTGGATGGTGTTGCCCTCGCTGTCGGCGAGCACCTGAATCTCGACGTGGCGGGGGTCGCTCACCAAGCGTTCCAGAAACACCCGCGAATCACCAAAGAATCGCTGCGCCGACTCCTGGCAGCTGCTGATCGCTTCGCCCAGCTCGCCCTCGTTGTGAGCGGTCCGCATGCCGATCCCGCCACCCCCGGCCGAGGCCTTGACCAGGACCGGGAAGCCGATCTCGCGGGCGGCCGCCAGTGCCTCGGCCGGGTCAGTAATGGCGTCAGTCCCGGGTACCACCGGGACTCCCGCCTCGCGCATTCGTTGCCGGGCCCGCACCTTGTCACCCATGGCCGACATCGCGCTCGCGGGGGGCCCGATGAAGGTGATCCCGGCCGTGGCGCAGGCCTCGGCCAGCTGCGGGTTCTCGGAGAGGAATCCGTATCCCGGATGGATCGCCTCCGCTCCGGTCTGGCGGGCGGCGCCGAGGATCCGCTCCAGATTCAGGTATGACTCACCCGGCGCGGCCGGTCCGATCTCAATCGCCTCGTCGGCCAGACGGGCATGCAGGGCTCCCCGATCGGCCTCCGAATAGACAGCCACCGAGCGCAGGCCCAGGTCGCGGCAGGCGCGGATCACCCGCACCGCGATCTCCCCTCGGTTGGCGACCAGGACCGCGCCGAAGGCGCCCACTTGGCGGCCTACCCGACCTGGACCAGAACGTCGCCCCGGCTGACCACCTGGCCGACCGCGACCAGGACCGCACTCACCGTGCCCGCCAGTTCGGAGGGGATCTCGTTCTGCATCTTCATCGCCTCCAGCACCACCACCGTCTGCCCCACCTTGACCGAGTCCCCCACCTTGACCGGAATCCGCGCGATCAGGCCCTGCATCGGGGCGCGGACTCCGTCAGCGGGCGCAGCCGCGGCCGGCGCCCCGGCGGGGCTGGCGACCGCGGGGCCGAGTCCGCCACTGTCGGCGGCGGTGATTCTGACCTCGAAGAGTTCGCCGTCGACCTCGACTGAAAACGCGCGGGCTGGTCCGGCGGCGGGAGCGGCCGGGGGCGTTGGCGCGGGCGCGGCCGGAGGCTCCATGAACGGGACTGCGGCCGCGTCCCCGACCGGCTCACTAAGGTCTCCCCCGTCGACCAGCGCCAGCGGAGCTGCCGGAGGGAGTGCCGGCTCGGGCTCATCGCCAAGTCGCTCGACCCGGGCCTCGCCGCGCAGGAGCGCCGCGGTTGGCTCCGGAAAGAGCAGGAAGTTGAGCACCTGCGCCGGAGAGGGCTCCGACCAGCCCTGCCGGGCCATGGTTCGGCCCACCTCGGCGAGGGCCGGCTCGAGCACCTCGGCAGGGCGCACGGTGATCGGTTCCTCGTCCCTGATGACCACCTTTTGGATCTCGGGATCAACCGCCCCCGGAGGCTGCCCAAAGAGCCCCAGGAAGTAGTCCTTGACCTCCTGGGCGACCGTCAGGTAGCGCTGCCCGGAGGCCACGTTGGCGACCGCCTGGGTCACCACCACCTGTGCGATCGGGGTGATCAGCGGCGGGTACCCCATCTCGGCTCGGACCCGGGGGATCTCCTCGAGGACGGCCGGGAGCTTGCCCTGCGCCCCCTGGCTTTCGCACTCGCGGCGCAGGTGTTCCAGGACGGAGGGCGCCAGCTGCGTCCTCAGGGTCGAGGAGTCGTACTGCCAGCCGCTGGGATCGGCGATCGCCTGGTAGAGCGGCATCAGCTCGTCGAGTGCGTCGGCTGCCGCCAGCACCCGCTCCTGGTCGAGGTGGGGCTGCAGGTCGGTATCGCGCAAGGCCGAATAGACCCCTTCGGTGCTGGGCAGAGAGGCGCCCCCCGCCAGGGGCGAAAGGCAGACATCGAGGTTCTGGGCGCCCGCCTCGGCCGCCGCCAGGTAGGCGAACGAGGCCTGGCCGGTGATGGTCGCGCAGTGGACACTCACCGGGAGCTTTGTGCGCGCCCGAAGGCCCTCAACCAGAGCCCGGGCCGACCCGGCGCCGAGGAGTCCAGCCGGATCAAAGAGGCAAAGGCTCTGATACCCAAGCGCCGCCAGTTCGGCACCCAGGTCCAGAAAATTGGCGATCGAGTGGACGGGGCTCTCGGTGTAGACCATCGTCCCCTCCGGGTGCTTACCGACGCCCAGCACCGCCTCGGCCACCTTGGCCAGGTTGCGAGGGTCGTTGAGCGGGTCGAAGCAGCGGTAGACGTCGAGGCCGCATTCGGCGGTGAGCTCGACGAAGCTCTGGATGGAATCGTCGGGGAGTGGTCGGTAGCCGACCAGCGACTGCCCCCGGATCAGCCCCAGCAGAGGGGTCGCCGTGCTTGCTCGGATTGCCCTGAGCCGCTCGAACGGGTCCTCTCCGAGATGCTCCAAGGAGATCTCGAAGGTCGCGCCCCCGAACACGTCGAGGCCGGCGTACCCACAGCCCTCCAGCCTTTCCAGCAGAGCTAGGAGGTGGCGGGTCCGCACCCGGCTCAGCAGCAATGTTTGCTGCCCGTGCCGCAGGCAGCACTCGATCAATCCGATCGGGGCCATGAACTGCCAAGGGTAACCGGAGCGTATGCCCCGGCGCGTACCCGCCACCGCTCGGAGGGGCTCTGGCCGACACCTAAGTTCGGCCCGCTGCTCGCCGCCCCCAGACGGCTTCCCGGGCGCCGGCGACTCCCGGCCATCGGCGGCCCATCCCAGACCGAACCCGGCCCCCGGGCTTCCTGGCTCTGGGCCGGGCGCGGTCACCGGGCGCCTACCCGCTCAGCTCCCCAGGCCAGGCCCTCGGCCGCCGGATGAGCCTTCGCCGACGGCTAGCGGCGCAAGCGAGACTGGCAGTCGACACACCGGGTCGCCCAGGGGAGCGCCTGGAGCCGAGCCGCCGGGACCGGACCCTGGCAGTCCTCGCAGCTGCCATACGTCCCCGCGGCCAGCTTGGCCAACGCCGCTCGGACCTCCTCCTCCAGTTTCTCCAACTCGCCGGCCGTCCGGGAGCGGGCCATCCGATCCGCCGCCTCGGCGACGTGGTCGCCGGCCCGCTTGCCGTACTGCACCTGGGAGCCTGGTTCGGGCACGGCCACCCCGAGCGATGATTCCTCGGCGGCCAGCTGGAGCAGCTTGCGCTCCAGAATCGAACGCGTCCTCCGTGAGGCGCTTTCGGGGGAAACGACCGGGGCGACATGGTCCGGCATGGGATACCTCGAGGTGAAAATGGGTTGGGCCGCAGTCCGACCGCAGCCGCCGCGTCGGGACCGGCTCAGGCCCCGATATCGTGACGGTACCTCATCCCCGGAAAGCTAATCGCCGCCAGCCCCTGGTATGCCTTGTCGCGGGCGGCCGCTCGGTCAGGACCGACCGCGGTACAGATCAGCACCCGGCCCCCCGCTACCTCAATTGCGCCCTCCGCGCCGAGACTGGTGCCCATCTGGAACACCCGGCATCCCGATCCCTCCGCCGCTGATATACCGAGCACCGCGCCACCGGACGCGACCGACTCCGGATACGGCTCGCGGACGGCGACCACCCCCACGCACACCCCCTGCCGCGGCGCCGGCGCGGGGAGGTCAAGGCGACCGTGGGCGCTCTGCCAGAGCAATGGGACGATATCGCCCAACAGGGGCAGCTGGACCTCGGTCTCAGGGTCGCCGAAACGGGCGTTGAACTCGAGCACCTGGATCGTCGCTCCGACCAGCATCGCCCCCACGTAGAGACAGCCACGGTAGGGCGTACCGCGCCGCACCATCTGTCTCAGGACGGGCTCTACGACCTCTCTGAGCACCTTCCGGTTGAGCTCCGGCCACTCTAACGGCGGCGCCGGGGCGTAGCTGCCCATCCCTCCGGTGTTGCTCCCCCGGTCATGATCGAAGGCCTGCTTGTAGTCGCGGGCCGGGGGCAGCATGACAGCGGACTCCCCGTCGCAGATGGCAAAGAACGACGCCTCCTCCCCCGAGAGGCAGTCCTCGATGAGGACCCGCGCTCCCGCGGCTCCCAGCGCTCTTTGGCGAAGGAGCAGCTCGAGCGCCGCTTCAGCCTCCGCCAGCGTGCGACACACGAATACCCCCTTGCCCAGCGCCGGACCGTCCGCCTTGACCACCACCGGGGCGCCCCGCCCGCGCAGGTGTCGGAGGGCCTCCTCGTGGTCGTCGAAGGCGACCGCTTCCGGGCTGGCGACCCCAGCCTGACCCATCACCTCCTTGGCGAAGGCCTTGCTGCTCTCAAGCTTTCCCGCCGCCTGGCCAGGCCCGAAGCAGGGGACTCCAGCCGCCTCGAGTGCGTCGCCGACTCCGGCCGCCACGGCAGCGTCCGGACCGAGGAGCACAAGGTCGACGGACTCGGAGCGGGCCAGCTGGACCACGCCCTTGGCATCTGTTGCCCCCACCGGGCGGTTCTCTCCGATCGAGAGGGTTCCAGCATTCCCGGGGGCACAGGTCACCCTCTCTACCAGTGGGCTGCGCCGGCAGGCCCAGGCCAGGGCGTGCTCCCGGCCCCCGCCGCCAACCACCAGCACGTGCAAGTTGGGGATGGTTGGGCCGGGAATCACTCCCACTCGATGGTCGAGGGCGGCTTGCTGCTGATGTCGTAGACCACCCGGTTGACCCCGGGGACCTCGTTGACTATCCGTCGGCTGATGTCGGAGAGGACGTCGTAGGGGACGCGCGCCCAATCCGCAGTCATCCCGTCGTCGGACTGCACAATCCGAACCGCGACCACGTTGGCGTAGGTTCGGAAGTCGCCCATTACCCCGACGCTGCTGATCGGGGTGAGAATCGCGAAGCTTTGCCAGACACGGTGGTAGAGACCGCTGCGCTTGATCTCGTCGATCACTACCCAGTCCGCACTGCGGACGGTTTCCAACCGCTCCCGGGTCACCTCTCCGATGATCCTGATTGCCAGACCGGGCCCGGGGAAGGGTTGTCGCTGGATAACGTCGTCGGGCATCCCCAGCGCCCGGCCCACCCGACGCACCTCATCCTTGAATAGGTAGCGGAGCGGCTCCACCAAAGAGAAGCGCATCCCCTCCGGCAGGCCGCCGACATTGTGGTGGGTCTTGATCTTGTGGGCGCCGAAGGTGTCAGGTGCGGTGCTCTCTATGACGTCGGGATAGAGGGTCCCTTGGGCTAGGAAGGGCACTCCTCCCAGCCGCCTCGTCTCCTCCTCGAAGGCCGCGATGAATTCCCGCCCCACGATCCGGCGCTTCTCCTCCGGATCGACGATCCCCTTTAGGGCCTGCAGGAAGCGCTCCTCGGCCTCCACCCGCACGATCTTCATCCGCATGCTCCGGCCCAGAGCCTCGATGACTCGGTCGCCCTCGCCGCGGCGGAGCAGCCCGTTGTCGACAAAAACGCAAGTGAGTTGGTCGGCCACCGCCCGGTGGACCAGAGTGGCCGCCACTGCGGAGTCGACCCCACCCGAGAGCGCACAAATGACCTGCTCCCCGCCAACCTTTTGGCGGATCTCCTGGACGGCCTGCTCGACAAAGCTCTCCGGCGCCCAGGTACCCCGGCAGCCGCAGGTGCCGTAGAGGAAGTTGCGCAGGAGCTCCATTCCTTGCGGCGTGTGCGCCACCTCGGGATGGAATTGAATCCCGATTCGCCCCCCCGGCCCGGCCATCGCCGCAACCGGGCTGTTGACGGTGTGGGCCACCGAGTGGAAACCCTCAGGCAGAACCTCGATCACGTCGCCATGACTCATCCAGACCGACATCTCCGTGGGCAGACCGGAGAAGACGCCGTCCTCACTGTCCACCACCACCGAGGCCAGGCCGTACTCGCGCCGCTGGGAGGGACTGACCCGACCCCCCAGGTCGGCCGCGAGGAGCTGCATCCCGTAGCAGATGCCCAGGATCGGGATCCCCATGTCGTAGATCGCCTGATCAGGGTGAAGGGCGCCCTCGTCGTACACGCTCGAGGGCCCGCCGCTGAGGACCAGGCCACTGGGGCGGCGGCGAGCGAGCTCGCTTGCCGGAGCCGTGCCGGCCACCAGCTCGCAGTAGACGTTGAGCTCCCGGATCCGGCGGGCGATCAGCTGCGTGTACTGGGAGCCGAAGTCCAGGACCAAGATGGTGTCGGTCCGGGCCGAAAGCCCCAGATCGGAACCGGCCCGGTTCGAGGGGGGGAGGGCGGTGGTCGTCATCCTGGCCTCCCGGGTGTCACCTCAGCGTGCCATCCCAACCTGTTGCGCCTGTTGGAAGAGCTTGCCCTCGGTGAGAATCGAAGGAGCGATCACCAGCTCGGTCTGCTGGAACTCCTCGATCGTTCTGGCTCCGCACACTCCCATCGCCGACTTGATCGCCCCTAGGAAGTTCTGGGTCCCGTCGTCGACCCGGGCCGGGCCGAGCAGGAGCTCGCGCAGGGTCGCCTTGGTGCCCACCTTGATCCGGGTGCCCCGGGGGAGATTGGCGTCGGGGGTGGCCATCCCCCAGTGGTTGCCGTGACCGGGAGCCTCCTCGGCGGAGGCGAAGACCGATCCGATCATGACCCCGTCCGCCCCTGAGGCCAGCGCCTTGGTCACGTCCCCGCCGACCCGCATGCCGCCATCGGTGATGACGGTGACCGGCTGGCCGCCGGCCCGGCGGTGGTCGTGACGGGCGGCTGCGACATCGGCAGTGGCGGTGACCTGGGGGACGCCGATCCCGAGCACCCCGCGGGTGGTGCAGGCGGCCCCGGGGCCAACGCCGACCAAGATCCCGGCGACACCGGTGCCCATCAGCTCCAGGGCGGTGTAGTACTCGACGCAGTTTCCTACCACGATCGGAATTTGGGAGTTGCGCACCAACTGGGCGAAGTCGAGCTGCCGGTAGGAGCGCGAGATGTGCCGGGCGGTGAGCACCGTCCCCTGGACGACATAGACATCGGCGCCCGCCTCGGTAACGATCGAAAGCTTGCGCTCGGCGTCGGCCGGAGTGGTCGAGACCCCACAGACCACCCCTTCTCGCTTGATCTCGCCGATGCGCTGGGCGATCAGGTCGTCCTTAACTGGCTCGCGGTAGAGGTCCTGCAACAGTCCGTTGACCCGTTCCCGGGGTGCCTCGGCAATCTGCTCGTAGACCGCGGCCACGTCGTCGTAGCGGCAGTTGATCCCGTCGAGGTTGAGGATGGCCAGCCCCCCCAGCTTGCCCATCTCCACCGCGAAATGGGTGTCGACCACGCCATCCATGGCCGCCGCCAGGATCGGGACCGGCAGCTCCACCTCGCCGATCTTCAGCCGAATATCGATCTCGTCGGGATTTATGGTCACCTTGCCGGGGACCAGGGCCACTTCATCGAACCCGTAGGCCCGCCTTGCCCGCTTACCCCTCCCCAGTTCGATGTCCAAGCAAGGCTCCCTCCGTGTTTCCGGGTGCGCGAGGACCGCCAAACCGTGCGCCAACCCACGATCCAGCATATCAGATGAGCCCACACCGACCGCCGCCCGAACCCCGCATTTAGTGGGTGCCGGCAGAGACCTACCCACCATGTGGTGGCGGCACCGGCGGTGCCGGAATCCGGCCCTAGGCGGTCTGCAGTTCGGCTCGGAAGACCAAGCGCTGGGTGTCGATCCAGAGCGGCGTGCAGGTGATTACCGTGATCCAGGTTCCGCTGCTGATCGGATCCAGCTGCGTCACCCGGGAGGGGTACTCGGTCCAGACGTTTTTGATCACATAGGTGAACTGCTGGCAGGTCCGGTTGGTGAGGATGATCGAATCGCCGGGGGTGAGGGTCCCGAGTGGTTCGAAGTTGGGCTCCCGGTGAAGGGCGTAGAGCCCGTTGCCGGGCTGACCGGGTCCGGGGGAGCTCTCGTAGTGAACGACCGAGCGGGAACGCAGCATCGACCAGGTGCCGTTCCCGGCGACCCCCTCGATACCTGAGAGGGTGGGGAAGTCGAGCAGCGCGAAGGACGAGGCCGGAGTTCCACTTCCGCAGCTGGGAGAGGTCGCCACCGGGGTGGTCCCGGGCTGGGGGATGGTCTTCACGGTGGGCAGGCGCGTGCTCAGGGCGGCGCCGGGATCCTTCCATTTGTGCAGCGCCTGGGTGTCGGCGTTCGAACGCTGCAGGAGCCCCACCACCGGGGGGACGAAGATCGCCAATCCGACGCCGATCAAGAGGATGCCGCTGGCGGCCAGGATGGCGCCCGCCGAGCGCCTGCCGATCCGGCCTGATAGGCCCTTTAGAGGACGCTTCAACTTCCGCTCCCTGTGCTTCCCCCGCCAACCATCCTACCCGAAGGCGCTGCTCGGGCCGGCCGTCACAGGGGCCGTGCAGCTTGTTACTCAGCCGTGCCCAGACCACGATGAGCCGATCGACGGGGCCGGCGACACAATCGCTGCGTGAGCCAATTCGCAAGGACCGAGAGCGAGAATGGCTGGGGCCTGGTGGGCATGCCCCAGGGCCTGGCAGCATCCAAGATTCTGGTCATCGACGACGACCCGGCGATGCTCCGGTTGGTGGAGCTGATCGCGGCCGAGAACGGCTACGACGTGGTCACCGCCAACACCGGCGCCTCCGGGCTTCGCCTGACCTTGGAGACCGAGCCCGACCTGGTCCTGCTTGACCTCGTGCTGCCCGACATGAGCGGGGTCGAGGTCTGCCGCCGGCTGCGCTCGGCCGGGGTCAAGGTCACGGTGCTGATGATCAGTTGCCTGCACGACCCGGAGGACGTGGTCGTCGGGCTGGAGGTGGGAGCCGACGACTATCTGCGCAAGCCCTTCGAGGTCCGCGAGCTGGTGGCTCGCATCAATGCCCGGTTGCGGCGGGCGCAGCTGACCAAGGAGGCGGGCGGGCTCGAGCGCCTCCACTTTCCCGGTCTGACCATCGACATGGGTCGACACGAGGTCCGCCGGGACGGCCGCCCGGTGGCATTGACCCCGACCGAGTTCAAGATCCTGGTGGCGCTAGCGCGACAGGCGGGAGCGGTGGTCGCCCGTCCCCAATTGATCGCCGAGGTGTGGCGCAACCGCGACCCCTATCGGGTGCACTCCCTCGACGCCCATCTCTATCGTCTCCGCCGCAAGATTCAACCCCGGGGCGATGGCGCGCACTATCTGCACGCCGTGATCGGGGCTGGCTACCGGTTCGAGTACCAACCTCCCCGCGAGCAGTCCCAGCGCCAGCAGGTCCCCTACCTGCGCCTCGCCCGTTAGGGATAGATTCCGCGCGCTTTCGCCGCCCGCGCGACCCTACCCACCGCAATCAGATAGGCAGCCTCGCGGAGGGAAACCTTCTGACGTGCGTGATATGCCCAGACCTGTTCGCTGGCGCGCAGCATGGCGCGCTCCAGCTGCGCGTTTATCTCTTTCTCATCCCAGAAGAAGGACTGCAGGTCCTGCACCCACTCGAAGTAGGAGACGGTGACGCCACCGGCGTTTGCCAGGATATCGGGCACGACCACGATGCCGTCCTCGGCGAGCACCGCCTCGGCGGCGGGAGTGATCGGTCCATTGGCACCCTCGGCCACGATTCGCGCGCGAACGTGATTGGCGTTGGCGCTGTTAATCGTCGACTCCACCGACGCCGGTACCAGCACCGTGACCGGCAGTGCGAGCAGATCCTCCTGGGTGATCAACTCGCCGGGAACCCCAGCTTCGGACAGTCTCCCGTTGCCGAGCTTCGCCTCCTCCAACCGTCCCAGGTCGAGCCCGCTCCCGCAGTACCAGCCGTCCCGGCTGTCGGAGACCGCGACCACCCGGCAGCCCGCCTCCCCGAGGAGTCGCGCGCAGGTGCGCCCCACCTTACCGAATCCTTCGACCGCGACGGTGGCGCCCTCCAAGCTCAGCCCGGTGTTGCGCAGTGCATGGACCAAGATGATCGCCAAACCGCGACCAGCGGCCTCAACTCTGCCCAGCGAACCCCCAGCCTCGATCGGTTTCCCGGTGACCGAGGCGGTGACCGAGAATCCTCGATGCATGGAGATGGTGTCCATGATCCACGCCATGATCTGCGAGTCGGTGCCGATGTCGGGCGCCGGAATGTCGCGCTCCGGTCCCAGCAGGAGGCTGATTTCGGTGGTGAAGCGGCGCGTCAACCGTTCCAGCTCGCGGGAACTCATTCGGCGGGGATCAACGCGCACCGCCCCGGCCGCTCCTCCGAACGGCAACGACATGAGGGCGGTCTTCCAACTCATCGCCATCGCCAGCGCCTTGGTCTGGTCGAGCGTAGCGTCGGGTTCATAGCGGATGCCACCCTTGGCCGGTCCCCGGGCGATATTGTGGTGAACTCGGTTTCCCACAAAGACCTCGACCGAGCCATCGTCGAGCACCACCGGAAAGTGCACCTGGAAGATCCGCTTGACTTCGCGCAGCACGAACCGGGACTCGTCGTCGAGATGTAGCAGCTCGGCCGCTTGGTCGACTCGGTGCTGGGCGGTTGTGTAGAGATCCTCAGTCGCCGGCGCGGGCGCGATCACCGCGTCAGTATAGGAGTGCTGCGGCCGGGGAGACGAAGCCAATTCGGTGGCTGCGACGACCCGGTAACACTTTGCCGGGACGGCTCAAAGTCGTTGACACCGTAACCTCGATGCACGATTGTGTGGCACAATCAGTTCGACTCGATCGTGCAGACAGCGGTTTCGCACGCTCCAGCCCACGTCACCACCACAACCGGCGTCGATAATCTGCGATCAATCCGACCTTCCAGGCGCTCCCCAAATGCGCCGAAGAAAAACCAGGAGGAGCCGAACCTATGCCCCGAACGCCCAGGAGAACTGGCACCAGGCGTACCACCGCGCGCCCTGCCGCTCGAACCACGCGAAGGCCGGCGACCAGGCGAACCGCCGCGCGGACCACAGCACGTAGCACCACGTCCCGGCGGACCACCGCACGGCGGACCACGCGCACGGCTCCCACCGCCGCGTCGCTGAATCGCACCATCACAGCTCAGCTCAAGGCGCTGGAGAAGCGCCTGGCCGACATTGAGAAGAAGCTCGACGCCGCGGTCACCCGGGGCGCCGCGGCGGCGCCCAGCCCACGCCGGCCCGCCCGCCGGGCGACGACCAGGCGTGCGTCCACGCCCAGGGCCGCCACGGCAACTCGCCGGACCGGCACCCGCACCAGCGCGGCCCGGCGCCGGACCACGGCGCGCACCACGCCCACTCGTGCAACCCCCCGGCGCCGTACAGCGCGGCCCACGACCGCGGCGGCGCCCCGGCGTGCCGCGGCTGCACGCACTGCGAAGACGCCCCGGAAGGCAACCGCGCGCCGAGCGGCTAAGCCGGCCGCGACCCCGAAGGCCGCTCGCCGTCCCGCCAAGCGGCGTGGCCGGGTGACCCTGTCCGGCCCGACCGGAGCCGGGGCAGCCTGAGCTAGCCCAGGCTCGGAGTTTTAGTCCGCACAGGAGCGGGCCCACGGGCCCGCTCCTTTCCTTCTACTCAGTCTGAGAACGCTCAGCCGGCGAGAACCGTGCGCAGTCGGGCCCCCGCTGTCTCGATGTCCGCCCCGCTCACGTCGAGGTGGGTTACACAGCGAACTGTGTGCGGACCGAAGGGGACCGTGAGCACACCCAGACGGCGGGCAGCGTCGACAAACGCGTCAGCGCGCAGGTCCGTGTCGAGCAGGACGATGTTGGTCTCCACCAGGGCGGGGTCAACCCGGACGCCAGCGCAGGGCTGAAGTATCTCGGCCAGGCGTCGGGCGGCACAATGGTCGTCCTCCAGACGGTCGAGATTGTGGTCCAGGGCATAGAGTCCGGCCGCAGCCAGGATCCCTACCTGGCGCATCCCGCCACCTAGCCGCTTGCGCCATGTGTGGGCGCGGCGTCTGGTTTCCGCCGAGCCAACCCAGAGGGTCCCGGCTGGGCAACCCAGTCCCTTGGAGAGCGCGAGCGTGAGCGAGTCGGCGCAGGCAGAGATCTCCACCATGGGGACGCGCAAACGGGTCGCCGCGTTGGCGAGACGGGCGCCGTCCAGATGCACCAGAAGTCCCATCCGGTGGGCGGTCTGACTCGTCGGGCGCAATTCGCTGAGCGGCGTCACGGTACCGCCGCGGCGGTTGTGGCTCTGCTCCAGGCAGAGGAGCGCGGTCCTTGGTTCGTGGTCCGGATCGGCCAGTCGCTGCAGTGAGTCGAGCTGGTCCGGGGTGGGGCATCCGGCACTGGCTCCCGCAAAATTGCGGAGCTGGACACCGCCGATCAGGGCCGACCCGGCGAGCTCGTAGTGGAGTATGTGCGACTCCGAATCGACCAGGACCTCGTCTCCGGGACTGGTCGAGCTGGTGATGCCGATCAGATTCGCCATCGTCCCGCTCGGGCAGAGCAGAGCCGACTCCTTGCCCAGGAGCGCGGCCACCCTCTCCTCGAGCTCGGAGACGGTCGGGTCCTCGCCGAAGACGTCGTCGCCGACCTCGGCGCTGGCCATCGCCTGGCGCATCCCCTCCGAGGGCCGGGTGACAGTATCGCTGCGCAGGTCGATCAGACTGGGCATGGCTCGCCGACCATGCTAGGCGACCACCCCGGACCGGGGCACCTTCCATGGGTCGGCGACCGTTACCGGTTTCGCCTCCAGCTACGCTCGCCTCAGCCGCCCACCGGCTCACTGGCGGTCAGGGCGGGGTCCAGGAACTCGACCCGATTGCGTCCGTTGCGCTTGGCGGCGTAGAGGGCCCGGTCCGCCAGGTCGAGGAGGTTGCGAGCCCCCTTGGACCCGTCCGGGAAGGTAACCCCACCGATGCTGACGGTGATTCGCACCGCCTGGCCGTCGTCCAGCTTGACCGTCATCTCCTCGATCGCGGCGCGGATCTTGTCGGCCACCACCTCGGCGTCGCTCCGGGCGGTGTTGGCCATCACCACGACGAACTCCTCGCCACCGTAGCGGGCAGCCAGGTCGGACTTACGAATGGTCTCCACCATCAGGCCGGCGAACTGGCGCAGCAGGCGGTCCCCGACCGGGTGCCCGTAGCTGTCGTTGACGGCCTTGAAATGGTCCAGGTCGAGCATCAGCACCGACAGCGGAGCGCTGGCCCGCTCGGCCACATTCACCTGCTGGTCGAGATACCCCACCAGGAAGCGGTAGTTGTAGAGGCCGGTCATCTCGTCGGTGGTGGCCTCGCGCTGGGTCACCGCGAGCCGGGTGCTCTTCTCTACCGCGATCACAACCTGGTCGGCCACCGCGCGGCAGATCGTGGAGTCCTCGTCGATGTAGGGCTTGGGCTTGTTGCCGACCAGGAGCAGTCCCAGATCGAGGTCGTCGGAGCGCAGTGGCTCGGCGAGGCAATCCTTGAGGCCGATCCTCTCTTCGACGGCGCTCCGCTCCTCGGGGCTGAGATGGGTCCGAACCAGGAAGCGGGGCTCGCGGAGGAGGGTGCCGAAGATGCCGTCGGAGCCTTCCAGATCGGCCCAAGTGGGGAGAGGCGCCGCAACCCCGGTCGAGAGAACCAGTCCCCGGGGCGCCTGCGCCTGGGGGCGAAGCAGGATCATGGCGATGTCGGCCCCGAGCAGGTTGACCAGGCTGCGCAGGACCTGATCTAGGGTCTGGTTGAGGGGGGCGCTCCCGG
>Ga0307372_10002612_pt1 | contig 29573 bp, 19 predicted proteins | sample OX1MG_FD_202533 | JGI IMG/M metagenome (GOLD analysis project Ga0307372, IMG submission 202533) | Soil microbial communities from Risofladan, Vaasa, Finland - OX-1 | ecosystem: Environmental > Terrestrial > Soil > Coastal area > Acid sulfate soil | place: Finland: Risofladan, Vaasa | collected... | reverse complement strand
CATAGGTTGCGGCCATGCGGCGGTCGGGATACAGAGCCATCAAGTGAGACAGATTCTCGTCCCGCGCGCTCACCATGGCGTCAGAAAGGGTATGGCCGTTCTGCATTCGCATGGACGCTGCGTAGGCCCCAAGCTGCTGCGACGCCTCGCCCGTCGTGCGGCCAATCACCTCATCCACCAGTTTGGCGCCTGTTAGAATATCGACCGAGATCTCCTGCCCCGCTTCCACCTTTTTAATGAAACCCCTTCGCCACGACTCAAAATGATCGACCCACGCCCGCAGGGTGTACTCATACTGGCCCAGTTCCAGAACCGTAAAACTGCCCTGCCAGCGGTCATTGACATCTTCTTCCATCGGCGTCTCAATCCATAGGGGTTCCCCTGCGCGCCGGAAAAGGAGGACTGCGGAAATCGCGTCATGCCCGTCGGTAAAGATATCCGCACTCACAACAACGCGCTCACCCACGGTCCGTTTGATGGGAAACCGGCCTTCCTGGATTTCCGGATACACGTTCTCAATGACCACGCGAGGAGGTGGATGGGTTGAATGACTCAATATAGGTGACCCCGTCGCTGGATTCACGTGCATACCCCTCGAATTCTCTTGGAAAGACACTCGACGGCTGCCTTCACAGGCAGCAGCCCTCATTGGAAGATCGTTGTTGCAGTTACCTCAGCCGGTTGCCAATCTGAGGATGGGTTAGTCAGGTGAATCGGAACCCACAAAACACTACTATTTTACTCCTGCGAGACAGCATGAGCAACCGCACGGGATCGCCATCCCCTATCCTCAACATAAGGCAGGAGGTTATCCGGCATGGGCGGATCACGATTCAGGATTTCTGATACCAGAAGGCGGGAGCAACCCGCGCCCTTGTGATTGACGATAACGCAAAGCCTTTGTGGGTTAAAATAATGGATTGCGGAGGGATGGGTGAGCGGTTGAAACCGGCGGTCTTGAAAACCGTTAGCCCCGGAAGGGGCTCGGGGGTTCGAATCCCTCTCCCTCCGCCAGACTTAGTTGTTTTTTATTGACGTTACCCAGAAATCGCAGGAATTCGTATACCTCATCCGGCGTGACATCAGACTTGATCTTGTCGTGAAGCTGTCGAATATCATCCCTGTCGCACAACGCCAATTCCAGATCACTTGCTTCTCGGCGGTCTTGAACGGTTGTGCCATTCCTGACAAATGCGACGGGGAGGGTGGCTTCAACTTCGATGCCGAGGTGCTTTTTGAGGTCATCCGCCCGCTTGGCAAGGTACGAGAACTTCTAGGCAGGGTTCTTAAGATTACATTCATCGTAAATGATCCGCTCCACTCGAAGAGGCCGGCGCACATAAGCCACTTGGTCCGGCAATGCATCCTTCGGGCCATTCCCCATTGCAGCAACCAGATCATCTGCCGCATCCCGCCCGGCCAGTGGGCGTTACGGTTCCTTCAGGCAGGCGCGCAACAACTCTTCATTCAGTTCCGCAAGATCATGCGCCTGCGAAACTGGCACCCCGTGGTTGCACCGGAAATAGGCCGCTTCCGACTCGATCCCACCTTTCTCATGGGCTTCCGCTGGCGCACAAAACTCGCCCTCGATCCGCCACTGCGAGCGAATACCAATGAATCGTGCCGTCTCTTCCCGCTGCTGTGCCCTGCTAGTGTAGTGCGTCTAACACTCCTTTACATACGGGCAGGCGAAAACCGCAAGATTCAAGCATGGTCCGCGGGAGGCCGAATGCAAAGGGACTTGTGACGCACTACACTAGGCAACGCGAAAGCGTGCGAGTGCCTCTTCATCAAGGTCGATGCCAAGGCCCGGCTCTTGAGGGATATCCAGCATTCCCTCCTTGGCGCGAATCTTTTGACGAGTCAAAAACTGCCGCAAATTTGTATTTTCCTGTGCAACGAATTCCGCTATCAACGCATTGGGGATTGAATTGAGCCAGTGTAGCGCCGCAGATACATTAATATAAGTGGTAAAGCCGTGATTGGCTACAGGAAGGCCGTAATCTGCCGCCAGAGCTGCAATCTTCATTGCCTCCGTGAATCCGCCACATCGAGTTAGGTCAACCTGAACAACGTCGATCTTCCCCTTTTCAATTAAATTTCGAAAGGTGCTCCGACCACTTTCCTCTTCCCCTGCTGCGATTCGGATCGATGTCGCCTGACTCAGTTTTTGATATCCTTCGTAGTCGTCCGGTGCTAGCGGCTCCTCCAACCAGAAAATGTCATATTCCGAAAAAATAGCAGCTCTTTGGATTGCGGTTTTAGCATCCCACGCTAGACCAGCGTCAACCATAAGGTCTGCAGCCTTTCCGAGGCCCGCCCTGGCCTTGGCCACCAAAGCAGCATCGGTAGCCGCATCTTGACCCATGGGCCCCCAGCCAAACTTCACCGCTGTAAATCCCTGTTGCCCGACAAGTCGACGCGCTATCTCACCAGTTTCGTCAGGAGTATCTCCAAACAACACGCTAGCGTAACATCGGATCGTTTTCCGAAATCCTCCCCCAAGAAGTTTCCAAACCGGCAGACCGAGTTTCTTACCCTTGATATCCCATAAGGCCAAATCAATACCGCTCATGGCATGAAGGCCAATTCCAAAACGCCCTGCATAGATATTTGCACGGTACATCTTGTTCCATAGATACTCGGTAGCAAACGGGTCCTCGCCGATCAAGAGATGCCTTAGACCTGAGGATGTCGTATGCGAGTACGGCCCAAGAATAATTGCCTGAGCGGCCAGGGGCGCTGAATCTACTTCTCCAATCCCGGTAATACCTTCGTCGGTGTGGACCTTTACAACAAGGGCGTCCTGCCCGCTGTCACAACGTTCCTTTACTTGGGGCATTCGCACATAAATCGCCTCAACCTCTGTAATTTGCATTTACGTCGACCTTTCAATACCAGAGTAAGCCGTCACCAGACTCGTATCTACAGGATTTCATTGCCAAATCTTGTAGACATTTGTCACAATTAGCAGCAGGCCAAGGGTACGGAGAGATGTATAAGCAAAGTTTGGAGTCCGACTAGATCACAACGTGATCGTCAGCCCACCGTCTACCATAAGGTCAGCTCCCGTTATATAACCGCACTCTCGCGATGCGAAGAAAAGAGCCGCCGATGCAATTTCCTCCGGAAGGCCTGCACGTCTAAGCGGTATGCGTCCGGATTCAAGATAATAGCTCTTGAATCGTGGAGTGGCAGTTTCGTCGACTCCATTCACGATGGACATTGGCGCCCGAATAAACCCAGGACTGATTGAGTTGACCAGAATGTTTTCCTGAGCAAGTTCAATCGCCAGACTACGAGTCAACTGGTGAACCCCAGCCTTTGAAACAGCGTAGGAACCATAGTCGGGCTCTGAAATTGTTCGCTGCACCGAGCTGATGTTCACAATACTGCCCGCTCCTTTCATACGCATCTGACGGACAGCCGTCCGTGCACAAATAAAATAAGCTGTCACGTTCGTCGCAAGAACTGCCCCCCATTCTTCTATAGTCATTTCGTCGAACGAGCGCGCATTATACCTGGCAGCATTGTTGATGAGAATATCGATCTGGTGAAAGTGTTCAGCGATGGAGGAAATTGTCCGCTCAGCCTCACCTGCATCAGAGAGATCAACGACCCAGGAGGACACATCAGTCCTTACTGCACGGATTTCTCTTTCCACGCCTAGGACTGCTCCTTCGTTACAATCCACGAGAGCCACACTGGCTCCCTCATCAGCAAACAGCCGTGCCGTTGCCCGTCCAATACCGCTCCCCCCGCCTGTAACGATCGCAACCTTTCCAGAAAGTCTTTTCATAGACAGCTGCATCATTTCTTCTCACTCATCCGCAGAGGAACGATATCTCAACAGACTGCGCTGAAACATGGAGAGAGTCACACAACTGTTTCCTGTCACTCGAACCACATACTCCAGTCGCATTCCCCAACTGCCCTCAAGGTATACGGCTGGCTCAAGAGCAATCACCATGATTGTTCGCGAGGCAGCCTCATCAGCCCAAACAGAATGCCGCTCCATCGCCTCCCCTGCGGCCAACGACTCAAAGCGCATGCACCATCTTTACATAAGGAACGACGAGATCAGAGAATTGCTTCGGCGACATGGTGGCAGACGGTCTAAAGTCTGCTGATGTTGCATACCGGAGAAACTGGTCCAACAGAGAAATCGCCTCTGGATATTGCTCGTCCAGATTTCCCTTGATGTTCATCGTGCACAGCAGGAGTTTCCCCTTCCCGACATTGGCTTCGAAAAGAAGCGCAAATCTGGCGATCCTGTTGGTGGGCCGTTCCCGTGTCGTTCTTATCCCATCGGCGATCACATCGAGGTTTGAAATGGCACCTTCCAAACCTTCGAGATTAAATTGCGAGCTGTTGTCCAGCAGATTAAAAAACTGGAGATCGGCGAATCCATTGTGTGGGAAAGTTCCAAACGCCAGGTGGCGAGGCAGGTTGATCCCAATTCCGCTCCCGCTTGGCGGAAAGTAATTAGCTCGGTTCTGCTGATCGAATCGTTCCGCGTCAGGCAATACAAGCACCCGGCCTCCGCTCCCCAGGGTTCGAAGCACGTCTGTGTTGAGGTCCGAGGAGATCAAGAGACCCTCCGAAACATTGTCCTGTGTTCCGCGCAACTGCTTGATAAACGGGAAGTATCGAAAAAGACCGTCCCATTTCATAGTGCTAAACACCTGTATGGGCGCACGGCGCGACAAGCTTTGTTTGGAAAAGGCCCAGAGATTCCACGTATTCCTGTAGGCTCGAGACTTAAAAGAAGCGGCGACCGTTAGCTCGAGTTCACACGGCTCGGAAACCTCGACGCTCCCGACACTTATGTTTCCTACTCTGGTCACCCGGCCGAGAGGGGCGTTCATCCTGAATTTGCCGCCAGCCAGCCGACTTCGGCCCCGGCGCAGTTCCCATTCAAGCTCGCCGTCAACAATCGCCTCAGGCCCATAATTGGAAATAAAGATGTCAGCGTTTTTTCCCTGCTCCGCCCACATCGTACGGTCATTAACTTCCAGCCCGATCATCGGAAGCACCGCGGAATTCAGCGTTTCCATCTCACCCGGGACAATACCCTTCGGTTCCCAGAAGTAATTGCAGACGCCCCAATCCCACGCTGCGCCTTCGGGACTACCCTCCGGGAAATCCGTCATCAACCAGTACTGATAGCCGATAATCTGGTCGAGGCGCCTGAGATTTTCGATGTTAGCCTTTCGGGCAACCTGAAGCAGGCGCCAGGAGTTACGCAGGTAAGCCGGGTAGCTGTCCAATAATCCGGCGGAGCGCAGCCAATCCATCCTCTCCTGGAGCCACGACGGCTTAAAAACTCCCGTAAACCTGTCAATCATCGACACGTCAGGCAAGGAGCAATAGTACGCGCCGAATTCATGTTTGACGGTGGGAAGCTCGGCTGAAAACCCGTTATAAAGACTCGCAATATCCGTGGGCTCAACTAAGTACCCGTCATTTGACAGCACCAATCGAGTTGGGTCCATCTGCTTAGCTAGCGCCACAAAGTCCCGAACTGTATCCATGAAAAGAGTCTCGGTCTGCTTGTCCTTCAGCAATCGGAGGTTGAACTCATTTCCCAAAGCCAATGACAGCCACGACGGGTGATTGCGACACGTCTGGATGATGCGAACCATCTCATTCCGGACAAATTCTCGATTGGGAAGGAAATAAAGTGCCGCCTCGACTGGCAGTTCCGCCATCACCAGAATTCCAACCTCGTCTGCCGCCTCAAAAAACTCCGGCGTCGGAGTCCAGGAATGAAATCTGACAGCGTTGAAGCCCAAGCTCCTGGCAAGCTTGAGTCTTTGAAGGAAAACCTCTTTTGAGGTTGGCGGAGTGCCGGAAATCACGTAAACACTGTCATCTCCATATCCCCTCAAATAAATTGGCTTCCCATTCAACAATAATTGGGTGCCTTCAACGCGAATTTCGCGCATTCCAAAGTTTTCTTCAACTTCGTCGAGGATCCGGCCGCCATCCATCAGTTGGACGCGAGCGCGATAAAGGTTGGGCTCCTCCGGAGACCATCGTTGGGCATCAGGAATCTTTACCTTGACAGACACATCCGACCGGCTGTTTGCGGCTACCGAAACTTGCTTTGCGTTGTGAAGGACCGCTCCCTTTCCATCCTGCCCGACACTCACCAGCACAGTTGCGTCCAGGCTTGCAGAACTTTCGTTACGGACGCCAACAATGAACTGCGCTATTCCCGCACGCAGATCAGTCGTAATCGCAACGTTTTGTATGCTGCTAACTTCATGAGCCTCCAGATGGACCTCGCCATACAGACCGCCCCACCTGGCAATGTAATTCAGACAGCCCGTCGGCTCCTGGTAGTCATTCCTTGCCATGTCGACTGGATCCTGGTGGCTCCGTGCGTTGGCAACCTGAAGGGAAATGACGTTTGGGCCACCGGCTGTTACAAAAGAGGTAACATCCACACGATAGGGTGTGCTAAATCCAGCATGGCTGGCAACCTTCCTGCCGTTGACATAAGCTGTCGTGTAAGTGAAAGCTCCCCCGATAACCAGATCAATCCTCTTTGCTCGCCATTCGCTGGGAATAACGACTTCTCTGAGGTACCAGGCCGAACCAACGTAGTGATGTCTCAGTGTGCCCGTGGGTTTTCCGTACCCCTGCGCCTGCCAACAACCCGGCACGTAAATCGTGCCTCGAATCTTTTCCGGATGAGCAAACCAGTGCTCTTGTTCGCCGATGTCCGTTGGGTCCAGCTGAAACTTCCAAGGACCTGACATGGAAATTCGCGGCCGGAAAGCATGTTGTCGTCCTGAAACCATCTCTTGGGCGTGCAAGTTTGCGGGATTGCCGATCACACTCGCCAAACCTGTCGCACCAAGACCTCCAACACCCAGCCTCAAGAGGTCTCTCCGCGTCATCTTCCCGGAGTTGATTTCACCTTCAGAAGTCACATGCCTACCGTACAAATCGGGGTTATCCGGCACTTCTAAGCGACCAGAACGTAACGCCATAGGGTTCCATGTCGATCGTCGCCTGCGTTTGTTGCCGTTCGAGATGCAACTGCGGCTGACGGCGCAACCGTGCAAACTCTTCATTGCTCGGAGTCATTGAATCCAGCACCACACGCTCCGCTCGCAGGTTAGACTCGGCGCCTGTCAACGCCAGATTTACCCGTGCCGCTGAGTCCGAGAAATTCCATAGGAGCACACTGAAAACCTTCAATGTGTCATCGTAAGACGCAAGACCGTGTACAAACGTGTCATCGGAATGCAGTGGGACCCGTTCACCCGTAAGGCGAGAGAGAAGCCGGAAGCAAAAGTATGCAGGTCGGATCACGTTCTGAAAATCAAACAGGCCCAGCATGAGTGATGTCCGGTTCCAGCTTGCAGGATTCCACCACGGCAGGAATGACATGGTTTCAGGATCAACATAGCAATCGCGGATTTGGTAATAGTTGGAATATCCAAGATGCTCCTCAACCATCCGATAGACAACCTCGGCAATAAAGCAAGGCTGAAAGCGCGGATCAAGCGGGGGATTTCCGATGCTCGCGTTCCATTCGTCCAAAACCGTCTCAGGATGCAGCGACGGGTATTTTGATAAAGCGTTCTTGATATAAGTAATGCTTTCTGTGAAGGTTTCCGGATCACTGTTGTAGTTATGCCAGGAAACAAAATCCAGAGGAGTCCGCTTCTGATCGCAGTGGGAAAGGAGAGCCGGCAGGATCGGTGAGGTGTGCCGGGCCAGCGCAGGCCCTCCGACTCGCGCATTGGGATCGGCTCGCCTTATGGCCTGGACGGTGTGCTGGTAATAAGTCGAGTAACTTTCTGGAGTGAACTTATAAGGACAGCCACCTCCAGCTCCAATGTCTCCCTCATTGCCGACCTCCCAGTATTCAATGCCGGCCCCGCGGTCCTTATAATGGAGAACCAGTTCATAAACAAGTGTTTCCCACGCGTTCCAATCATTCGGGTAAACAATGTTTTGATCGAGTCTTGGAAACAGCACCTGGGGCTTGAACGTTAAACACATCAATGGCTTGGAACCTGCCTTGAGGATCATGTCTACCGACTGATCTAAAGTCGTCCAATGGTAACGGCCTGGGGATGGAAGAAGATCGTAATATTCCTGAACGAAAAGGCGGATATGTTTCGATTTCAGTGCGCGCACTTCGCTACAAGCCCGGTCGAGCCACGTTGGCTCAGCCCAGTAACCACCATGGCCTACGCCGAAATGATCGATGTGGAGAGGCCCTTGCTTCTCCCCCAAGTCAAGCCGAACTTGCGCCGTACGCAATTTATCGGGAATGGCAGTAGCTGTAGTGCCATACGCTCCTGCAACTGGATATAAAGTTGCAGCTCCGGCACCGGCTGCAATAGCCCTCAGCACCTTTCTTCTGCCTATACGCTTCTCCTGACTTGATCGGCCATCGCGTTCCAGCATTGGCACTCCTTTTCGCGCGCTCGCGCACGTTTCGAAGGGATAACAATCGGCAAATCATCACTGAAATCCAGAACTGCCCTAGAAAGCTGAAACTGATGTTGAGACAATTAGTGCAGCATTTGTACACATCAGCTCATGGCTATCCACCAGAAGCAAACTGAACGCAGAGTGTGCCCGCTTCAACAAATCACTTGTCGCAAGCAAGTCCACTCCTATTTGACTGCATCTGAAATGGGAACTTTACCAGCGCCAGGGTCTGTTTCATTTGAAAACCCAGCACGAGCCAATCGCACCATGACCTGCTCCCCAATCATTAGCGCAGCACCGATTGCACCGGCATTGTCGTCGAGTCTGGACACAGCAAGCTTTAAGTGTCGTACAGATCTATTGAAAGTGCGCTCATTAAGAGATAACAACAACGATCTGAAAGTAAGGGCTTTGGTGGCCCTTGACACAGCCCCGCCCAGAATAATCTTTTCGGGATTTAACAGATTGACAATGGTGGCCAAGCCAGTCCCAAGGTGGCCGCCAGCCTCTGAAAGCACCCTTTGAGAGAGACGATCGCGATTTTTCGCAGCAGTTACAATCGCCTCCACTGAGACACGGTCCGGACCCTTTTTGGCCAAGCTCATCAAGCTAGACGTCACCCCGTGTTGCAAAGCGACGCGCACTCTGTTGATGATTGCCGAACCAGACGCGTAGACCTCCAGACATCCTCGGTTTCCACAGGAGCAAGGCTCACCCGTTTCATCAATTGTCGTGTGACCGAGCTCTCCAGCCAACCCATCGTGTCCAAAGTACATTTCGCCATTCACGAAAACGGCACTGCCAACCCCCATCCCAACGCTCACATAAACAAAGTCGCTGATCCCCTTGGCATATCCGAAACGCTGCTCAGCGAGCGCCATAGTCCGCACGCTGTCTTCAACTACAACAGGCAGGTGGTGCCGATTCTCTAATTCTTCTTTTACCGGGACGTTTTCCCAACCAGAAATCTTCGGCCAGAATAGAAGAATCCCAGCGTTACGGTCAATGACTCCAGAAACCCCCACCCCGATCCCTCTAATGGTCTTATCACTTTCTAAAGCGCGCTCAATTCCCTCATGTATCTGATTCAAGACATGGTCTTTACCGTTTGAAAGACCGGAGGGAAATCTCCTTGAGGTTAGGACCCTAGCCTGACAATCCGTGACAATGATGCGAGTGAAACGTGTTCCTAAATCAATCCCAATCAAGTGTGCGCACTCAGGATTCGCATAAAGCAAGATCCTGCGCCGCCCACCACGAGAAGGAGCATGCCCTCCCTCTATAATCAAACCCTTGGTTCGCAAATATCGGACAAGAGTGCTGATATAACTAGGAGCAAGCTTCGTCCTCTCAGCAAGCCCGGAACGGGACACCCCTGACCCTCGATACACTAGCTCAGCTATTTGAATAACATCAGATTCTTTCATTGAACCACGCTTCCGCGGTCCCGCCGCCAGAAGTCGAACTACAGTCCGGTTTTGCGCCAAACCCTAAGAGCACACACGGCAACGCGCGGTGAAGCCCCCCAGCCCGCCAAATCCGAGAAAATCACTTGGAGGGCAGTGGTACCCTAGCGGCTGCAGAATTCCTTGTAGCTCATCAGCTTGATGCCTCGTTCTTCGACCAATCGCTTGATTCGAGGGCTGGTGTACGCCGAGGTTTCTGCGGCTCTATTCTTCCCAACACCAAACATCTGTACATCCTTCGGATCGAAATGAACCAAGGCATCATTCTCAAGCGAGGGGTAGCCAGGATGGCCGATTAAGAGATTCACGCCGGGTTGCAGACTTTGCAGTACCTCCGAGAGGGCTTTCTCCTTTTCTTCAGGGGGCGCTGAATAAATTCCAAAATCGTCCAGTTCATGCTCACCCAGAAGGCATGAGACGGGAATTCCGTAATCTTTCCCGATGCGTTCAACGATGGGGCGAAACTTCGGGTTATAGGGCATGATGTAGTGCGTGTCGATATAGTCCACCGTAACGCCATACTTCCTGACAAGATCAAGCTGAGCGCGGAACTCTTTCTCAAGTTCCGCCATGTCGGGATTATGGCCCCAGAACTCGGCCGGAGATCTCCAGAGAAACCCGTCTTCGTCTACTAAGCTGCTGATCTCGGAATAGGACGAAACCGGCCGCCATCGATAGCCCCTCCACTCTCCGATGATTCCAAGATGTACTCCAAAGCAAAGGTCGGAATACTCTCGCGCGATTTTGGCCGCCTCCTCAAACCAGGGAGAAATTGCCAAAATCGCCGCTGACCGAATAATCCCATTTCGCATACTGTCCAATATGCCCAGGTTACCTGAATGCGTATAGCCCATGTCGTCGGCCCGCGTAATAAGAATAATTTCCTTCGTTCCATTCGACATTTTCGTCTCCTCGTGTACGGAATGCGTCACTTAGCTATTTTGTTCCTGTCCTGCGCACGGTATTCTTGTCAGATTCCACCGCAACCTGCTGGAATGCCGCTGCGATTCTTTCCACGGCTTGATCGCTTAACACCGGAGGAATTGCCAGCAGACTGCTCCGATCAAGCAAAGCGTCGAGCACGGGCAGCACCCCTTTCCCATACTCATACTTAGCCGCAAAGCTGTTGAGAGGATCACTCCACGGGCGGCCAGCGGCACTGAGTGAACGCTTTTCCACCAGGCTTGAATTGTTGTAATAAATATGGAGTCCCCATTCGGTCATGGGAATGTTATTGATTCCCCAAGGGCCGGTCCGAATTCCCATCTCGCGGGTTTCTGTAACCACCCTCAAGCAAGTTTCGCGGTCTTGCCAGTTCATGATCAGGAATGCCCCGGCGTCACCGTCCGGATCGATAATCCGGCGAAAACCCAAACCCGGTATGGTGGCAAGTTTCTCCCGAAGTGCGTACTTCCTCCGGCGCATATTTTCAGTGATACGGTCGAGTTTGGGAAGTTGAGCGCAGACGACCGCTGCCAATAGCTCGGCACATCGGCTGCCTTGCCCCCACAATTGGCATTCGGGGTCGGAATTGTCCAGCCTGCCGTCAGCGGTGCGCGGGTAACCCAGATCATGGCACGCCCAGGCGCGCCGGTAGAAACCAGGATTATCACACACAAACAGCCCGCCTTCGCCGGCTGTAATATTCTTGTTGAGCTGGAAGCTGAAAATCGCAATGTCGCCAAAGCTACCAACAGGCTTTCCCCGAAATCGCGCGCCGTTCGCCTGAGCGCAGTCTTCGATCAGGTAAAGACCACGCGCGCGGCAAAATTCGGCAATGGAGTCAACCGCCCCGGGAGCGCCGCTCATATGCACGAGGAGCACAGCCCGAGAATGAGCTCCCACTTTTTTCTCAAGGTCCTTCGGGTCCATGCAAAAGGTGTCATCCACGTCAACGAGCCTCGGGATAGCCCCGGCGCGAACAATGGCGCTTGCGCAAGAAACCCACATGTACCCCGGCACCAGGACCTCGTCACCCGGACCCAGACTGAGAGCACCCATTGCGACCGAGAGAGCGGACGTGCCGCTGTTGACTGCCAGGGCATACTTTCTCCCCAGCCTTTCACGATAGGCCTGCTCAAGACGGTCGGCGTATCGTTGGAGGTCATGACCATAGAAGCGATACGGACTGCGGGCGCGAAGGACCTCCTCAACAGCTTTCTCTTCTTCCTCACCAAAAAAATATGACCCGGGCCATTCGTACGGAATCACGGCATCATTGTTGGGTGTTTCACGACTATTGGAACCTTGTCCCATAACTTTCTCCTTGCACTATCTTTTCCGGGTTCACTTTCCTGAAACACCCAAAAGAATAACAGCCAGGAATCCCAAGCTGACTCCGATGAAATTCAACCGGTTCATACGCTCGCCGAAAAAGAGCACACCGGCCAGAGCCACAATGAAAATCGATCCACCGATGGCAATCGGGAAAACGATGTTGCCCGGGACCTGGGAATCAAGAGCGACAGCCATGGCAACCTGGCCGGCTATGCTCAGCGCCGCCATCAGCGCGCCCCACAGGATCTCGCGCCGGCCGAGTCTCACACCCTTGAGCAGCATCGGAACTCCGATAATGGCCAGGCCGGCAGCGTACCAGATGGTTAAGTATGGAAACTTGATCGTCCCTGGAAGTCCCCAGCCGGCGATAACCTTCAGCCCAAAGGCGCTCATGCCGTTTGTGAGAAGGATGATGAGCATTAGCAAAAACCACATGGCAGCTACTCCCTTTCCTCTTTGAGTTTCCTTGCCTCGCGTTGATCGATTCTCTGCCCCCAGAAAAGACAGAGAATCGATATAAGTCCAAGGCAAAACGCCACGATTTTGATCGGGGTAAGCCTCTCCCGATAAATCCAGATAGAAACCACGGCCGGAACGCCTGAGGAGAGATTCATCATCAACCAGCCGACCGTGACTTTCCCGATTTTGATGGAGGTTTGAAACGCAAAGTAAGCAACCGCTGCGCAAATTCCAAAACCGACCGCGAGCGGAACGACCTTTAAGGGGACCCTGAATCCTGAGCCAGCCGAAAAGGTCTGAGCAAACATCGCTAATGTTGCCCAGCCAAACAGTGACACAACCAGTGCCGAAGCAGCGCAATTCCGTTGCTCCGCTACCTTAGAAACACATGCCAGGAAGCCAAACGCCAGCGCACCGAGGAAGCAGAAGAGAAGACCCACGTAATTTCCCCTCCATTACAGTCACCCAACTCATGTGCGGCGTATTCGTTTTCCGCCAATACGCTCGCACCGGAAGCCATGTCGCAGATTAGTCTCCAGACGAAGCCAGTAGAGCCTGGAGATCGTTGGGAGCAATTCCGTTCGTCGGCTTGAACTGGTCAGATTGAACGTATTTCATGAACTGGTCAAGCAAATAAGCTCCTTCGGGATCGTCCGACAATAGATCCAACCCGCTCGCGAATAACTTGCCAGACCCAACGCGACTTTGGAACACACTCATGGAATAGCCACTCCGGCTCAGGGTAAGCATTAAGGGGTCCACATGATTAACGAGATTACCCTTGAGGAGCGTCGCATCGTGCATAATTCGGAAAATCGCAAAGGATGGCATTCCCTCTTCGGCCGGGAAACTTCCAAAAGCGGGGCTGTTTGCCATCGCCGTACCACGCTGGTTGTTCGGACCCCACCAGCCGAGCCAAACACCCGGCTGCAAAGGTGAAAAGTTTTTCAGCCCCAGGAGCAATACCGTCCCGCCTGATTTCATGAAATCAATTTCCTGAGGACCCATGTTTTCAGTAACCAGCAGTTGACCCGTCCCGCGCTTTCGAGTCAGGCTTGGTCCAGCCAGTCTCAGGCCCCGGTAACTCGCATGCAACTTATCATAAACTGTCTTCGAAGCCCAGGCGCTTCGCATCCTTGCATGCGCCCACTTCGCCGGAAAGCAGAAGAACCCCCATTGATTTTCGATCCCAAGACCGTCGATTTTGACCTGCAGTTCAATTTTCATCGGGTGGTCGACTTCCGGCATAGTGAAGTCAATACTCCCCAGGGGGCCGATCGCGCCTTGTGGGACGTTGACACTTTGCAGCTTGCCCTGCGCATAAACTTTGCCCTCAGCCTCTGCGGTCCAGGAAACCGTAGCGTTATCAATGGCGCTCGGGGAATAATTCGAACACTCGATTCGATGCGATACTTTCTGCCCGGAGGTATAGATCCGATCTTTTCCGTAAGGCGACAAGCCCGGCAACAGCAACACTGCAGGGCTGTTGAACCGCCGGAAGTACTCCGGGGTGCTCATCTTGGGTTGCCAGAACATGTTGAGCAGGCCCTGTGGCATCAGGGCGTTGACATCGACAATCGTCCAATAGTCGTAACCTCTCACGCCAGCGGTCGCTCGCGCCCGTTCTAACCCCAGCTTCTGGTAGATGGACTGGAGTTCCTGGCCACTCAGAACAACGCGCTCGGCAAGCGACGGGCTCACGCCGAGCGAAGTTCCACCCGTGCTCAGCGGCTCGGGTTCTGTGTTGACGAAGAGCTGCTTGGGAACATTTTGATCAAAGCCGGGGCCATGCAGACTTCCGCTGTAGGGCGGCGCTTCGGCGCCTGTAAACATCTTGGCCAGGCGATAATCCGGAGGGCCGCTGAGATTGAGGTATTCATGCAGGATCACCGGCATATTGCCGTGGATCTCATCAGCTTCGACAGGCGTTCTACCGGTAGGTCCGCCCATCAAGTCCGACATGCCTTCATAGGCGATATCGGTCCCATCCTGTGCGTAGACCAGCCGCGTCGGATCGAGTAGCTTCGCAAATTTAAACAGCGGCGTACGAAACTCCTGATAGTGCCAGCCCTCATTTCCCATGCAATACGTCGTCAATGATACATAGCGCCGGTATTGATGGATCAGATCATTCAGGTCGTCGAGGGGAGCATAACACGTGTCTTGTGTGGCCGGGCGGTCGCCTTCATAGGGAAGAGCGGGCTGAACCATAATGCCAACCTCGTCAGCCGCCTGGAAAAATTCAGGAGTCTCCACATGGGTGTGCAAACGAACATAATCAAAACCATAAGCCTTGGCAAGCTTCAGGTCCTTTAGATGGATGGCGCGGGAGGGAGGCGAGGCAATGGTCAAAGGATAAACATAGTCATCACCAAATCCGCGCAGAAAAATTTTCTTGCCATTCAGGTAGATATCCTTGCCTTCTCGAACAATCTTCCGCACCCCAAACCGTGTTGGCCAGCTGTCAATTTCCTGGCCGTCATGTTCGAGAACCACATCGCCCTTGTACAGGTTGGGGTGATCCGGACTCCAGGGCTGGAAGGGTGCCAGATTAACCGGCACGCTGACTTCGGTACCGGTGTCCGAAATCTCGTTCAAGGGGATCTCCGCCTGTCCCGCGATTTGGCCGCCGGGCAGCGTGGACGCTTTGATCACGAGCCGGTAGTTTCCAGAAACCGGCTTGGGCTCTGGTGCAAATACCGTCACCATGAAATCGGCCCGGCGCTTATCAAAGTCGGGACGCGCCCAGACATCATCAATGTAAACGGGCGAAGTGGCCTCGAGCTCCACGCTGCGGTATAACCCCCCGAACTGGTCGAGCCAGTTCAACAGACCTTTGTGGCTCTTGACCTTATTGCTGACACGAACGACAACCGTGTTCTCGGCTCCCTCCTTAACAAGGCGTGTGATGTCAAATTTGTAAGCGCCGCAGTAACGGTCGATAAATCCAATATAGGTTCCATTCACCCAGAACCAACCCTCTGAATTGACCGCGCCGATCTTCAGCCAGACGCGCTTGCCCGTCCAACCTGAGGGAACTCGGAACGCTTTTCGGTACCAGGCATCTCCTACGTATTCGTTCTTAAGAGGTATGGGATAACCCTCGATGTGCGTCGCGTTACTCAATCCCGGCTGGCCGACACCCTGCGCCTCCCACGTTCCCGGAACCTGAATAGTCCTCGAATAAGGTGCATCACTACTAAACCATCGTTGCTTTTCCCCTGTCCCGTCAGGATCCAAAGCAAACTGCCATTCCCCGTCCAACGACAAGAAACCCCTTATCTTCGACCGAAATACGGGATTCACAACAGTTGGAGTTGGCTGCGGAAGCCGCCGGGCCGCGAAGTCAATCTCTGCTACACACACGACCATTACCAGGGAAACCAAAGCATACTTCACGGCTCGAATCAGGAAGCGGTTCATGTTGTGATTCCTCCAATTCACGTGGCGGTCTTTATTGGCAGGCAAACGGCAACCCCATCATAGCGATAGTCTGCGTCCGCGCTCAGATTACTGTACGTTCTTTGAGTTCTGGAAATGCGGTCCCCTCGTATCCGATGCGAGGATTCGGGGACGGACGACCAAGCCACGTGCTTCATTGTGCGAACTAGCGCCTGCTTTTTCAGCGCTGCAGCTCAGTCAAATCGTCTGCACCTGGCGTTGATCAGCCCTCTCGAACGGAGGTGAAAGGGCTGACCAGTTTTCCTTTCGCCGACAACTTCCTGCCTTCCAGGCCAGTTAGCTGCCAACTCACGACCGCTGTGCAGAGGGCGACAAAATCCCTCGCCCTCTGCTGCGCGCTGTGTCCAGCCAGCTTTCGAAAAAAAAGACATCCACGCGCCGCTTAGAAAGAAAACTTGAGTGCGAACTGAATCTCCCGTGGAGACGAGGCACTCAAAATTCTTGCTGCAGCCGGCGACTGGACGTTCGAATTTGGCAGACCGAAGTGTGTCGTGTTCGTAAAGTTAAAGAATTCAGCTCGAAACTGCGCCTGAGCCCCTTCTCGCAACCGGGATATGTCAAAGTTCTTGAACAGTGAGAAGTCCCAATTGTTGTACCCAGGTCCGGTGAGAACATTTCGGGCAGTATCCCCGTAAGTGAAGGCGGGGCTAGGCCCGAACGCTGTTGGATCAAACCACCGTTGGATCGTCGGGCTTGAAAGGATTCCACTTCCGAAACGGTTCGGTCTGTTTGGAGTGCCGGTGTTCGACGGAGAGGTTGAGATGGTAGGGGTGAAAACCCCACCGGACTGTACCGTAATGATGTTATTCATTGACCACCTTCCAAGCACGTTCCCCATCCAACCAGCCTGGTCTCTAAAGAAGGGCAAATCGTACGTCGAACTTACGGTAAGACGGCTCGCGACATTGTAGCTGGATATCCCGTATTCAGAAAGTATGTCGTTGGGGTTTTGCACCGGAGAGCCCTGACTATCCCCGCTTTGGTTATCGAGAGACTTCCCCCATGTGTAACTCGACAGGAGATAAAGCCCGTGCCAGGACCGAGTCTGGCCTTGAAGCTGAAGCGCGTTGTAACTCGATATCCCGCGGGTGCTAAGCAAGCTCCCGGATGAAAAGGCAGTATTTAAACGCCGGCTTTGGATGGCTCCAGGCCCAGGAGCTGGGATGTTGAGCGGGGTCGAAAACGAAAGCCGGGTTCCGTGACTGCCCACGTAAGCGGCCTGCAATGAAAAAACCCCCATCACCATCTTCTGGACTGCAAAATTCCACTCTTGAATCATGGGGTAGCGCATGAACGGGTCTACCTGGAAGAAATTTGTAGGAGTCAAGAGAATGTTCCCCGGAGATTGCGCCGGGAACATGTCGGCGAGGGTCTTGGTCGGGACGGGTGTGGTGTTGAAATTTGATAGCTCGTCCACGATGAAAGGAGCGTTGACAATGCCCGTGCTCACGTCCTGATTCCCCTGAGTCAGGGGATAGAAAATTCCATACCCCGAGCGAATGACAAAATCATGTCCAAGGTCGTACGCGACTCCCATACGGGGGGCAAACCCGTGCATGTAAGTCTGCCTGAGACTCGGCGGCAACCCCACTTGAACCGATGGCACGATCTTGGATTGAAATAGAGGGAGCACAATCGGCGTTACCTGCTGAGCCGTGGTATCAATGATCCCGTTCGCACCAGTCGCAACAATAATCTTGTCTAACAGAATGTTCGTTGAAGCATATGCATTTCGCAGATAGGTGGGAGGATGAATGAAGTCATACCTGAATCCCCCTATCAAGGTCAGATGCGGAGTGACCTTCCATTGATCCTGCATGAAATACGCCTGGTTGTTTTGGAAAATCCCAAAGAGGTTTCTCGGAAAACTCCGGGAGCCTTGGAAAGGAATTCCAAGAAGATAATCAGCAAAGGCATCACCCGTGTACGTCCCCGTGAAACTAAAGTTGCCTCGGCTCCACGCGCCATTATAGTTGTAACCCCGATACCATCGCGAATCGAAGCCCGCTGTAATAGTGTGCTTTCCTTTTATCCAATTGACAACCTCTGAGATGTTGGCGTTCTGATACTTTTGGCCGAGAGGCAGGAAAAGGTTGCCATTGATGCTGCTATACCCTGAGATGCCAAGTCCAGGAAACCCCGGATACGCTAAGCTCGTCAGGTTGAAGCCGCCAATCCCAGCTTGCTCTGTGTAGTTGGTGCCAAGCCCCTGTTGCGTCGTGTCGGCTACTGTCCGTGCCCAAGAAGCATGGAACTGACTGACTGCCGAGGAGCCAATATTGTGCGTCCAGCCCAACGCGCCAAACTGAAGCCTACTCCAGCCGGTAGATCCTCCGTTCTGAGGAAAAGCCCCTGGGGCAGTCAGGTTGCTTTTCTCAAAACTGTACGTAGCCGTCAAGGAATTGGTAGAGTTGATATTATAGTCACCCCTCAAATCTAACTGATTGTCATCCTCAGATTGCGCACCATTTACCGAATAGGTGCCGCTTGGGGTGTTTGGAAGTGGGAAATACTGCAAGAAAAAGAGAGATTGTTGTGACATGTCCCCCTGGGGGATCTGATTGTTCGTATAAGGCTGCAGCGTGTAGGGGTTTATAAGTTGTTTGGAGAGCGCTGAAAAGTCTCCGTTCCTCTCTGCGGCCGAAGGAACGACGGAATTAAATGTCACTCCCCGTCGGATACGTGTCCCTTGATAGTCACCAAAGAGGAATGCCTTGTCTTTCTTGATCGGTCCGCCCAGCGTAAATCCAAACTGGTTCTGCCGAAGCGTGGGAACGGCTTTCGCGAAGAAATTGCGCGAATCAAATACGTCGTTTCTAAGGAACTCATACACGTCGCCGTGTATTTTGTTAGTTCCCGATTTCAGGACCGCATTGATTATTGCACCGCCTCCTCCGTATTCCACCGACATATTATTTGTCTGAACTCTAAACTCCTGGATAGCATCGGGAGCAGGAGTGAAGCTGGTCCCATCAAAAAACTGTTGTTGCACGTCCGCGCCATCGATCACGTAGGCAGTCGCCGAGTTGCGCATGCCGTTCACTTGTATATCGTTTGTGGGTATGCCAAAAAATTTCCCACCCAGGTTCGTGGCATTCGCACCAGGGATGAGTGTAGCCAGTTGCAAGTAGTTCCGGCCGTTTAATGGCAAGCGTACCACTCCCTGCTGCGGGACAACCCCAGAAATAGATGCGTTCTGAGTTTGCAATAAGGGAGCCTCTCCCGCCTTGACAGTTACCTGCTGAGTCGTAGCGCCTATCGTCAGTTGGACATCAACGCGGGCAGTCTGGGCGACCTCCAATCTGACTCCGGACTTGATTGACGTTTGAAAACCCGACTTCGACACAGTGACATCATAGTTACCTGGAATCAGCGATGGGACGTCGTAGTATCCTGACTCGTTGCTTTTCGTGACTCGGCTGACCCCCGTCTGCACGTTGGCCAAGGTTACTGAAGCACCGACAACTACGGCGCCACTCGGATCTGTAACGAGACCAGTGATCTCGCCAAACTGTACCTGACCCAACGCAAGCGTGGCCCCGAATGCCATCACGAGTGTTACCACCATACCTAAAATCCCAAGCTTTCCACGTAGTGCAGAAGTGGTCTTACGCATTGCCCCTCCTTTGTTTTTCACTCATCTTGACCCGTGACCCGACGCTTAACGATCAGTGTTCCCTTGGATTCGCTGAACCCGAATTCCGCACGCACTGCTGAAATCGTTTCTTGGGCTCGTTTGAATGCATAAAAATAGCACTCGTACCTACTGCATGTCAAGAGCTTTCTGCACTCATGCATAAAGATCAATCTGTTTCAATTCTAATTACTGTAGTTTCTGCATTGCAGTATTAACTAGATCCGAAAGGAAATCTTCGTTGATGTGCCTTATACATCACGGAAACAGGTTAGCCCTTCGCTCTTTGGAGTCCATGAATTGAAGGTCAGCAGATTTGCTACGGGGAAAAGGCCGGTCCGGTCACAGGTGAAGTCTCTCTCATTTCACCTGGTACAAGAAATCCCGGTCATGTCAATTCAGGGACGCGAACTTCAACGGTACATTGATGGTTATATGAACCGGAACTGAGGACGGGGCCGGGTGACCGGCCCCTTAAAAATCCATGTTCCAGTTACGTTCCAGTTGGGCATGTTTCGTGAGAGTTGAGCGGTTTGTGAGTCATTAAAAATCAATAAGTGGAGTGTTTGCAATAAGTAACCGCAGATGGAATCCCTCTCCCTCCGCCAGACTTGCCTTTATTGCCGTCACGAACCGGAGCTTCCCGCTGAACGGCCTGTTTGCATGCCGGACGGCCCTGCCATTTCCAAACAGATCACAAAAAACCTTCAATCGGCTCAACAGGCTTTGCAACTCCATCCGGATTGCGGTATCTTTCTAATTCCTTTTCGGCCGCCCATGAACTCGCACCGTAAATCCGTCGCCCTGTGGGCTGTTCTTAGCGTTGCCTTGTTTGCCATCACGGCTAGGTGTGCGACTTCCTCCGCCGGGGGCGCACCCTGGCGATTCACTTTTTATCAGGCGTTGCCGCACTGGAAGGACGGGCTGCCCGTGGGCAACGGAAGGCTGGGCGCGCAGGTCTGGGGGACCGGCACATCCCTTTACCTCACGCTCGATCGCGGAGACGTTTGGGACCTTCGGTATCAGCCCAATTCTCGCAAGAACTTCACTTATGCCCATTTACAGCAACTGGTTCGCGAAGGGCGCCATGACCTGATCCAGAGTGAGATGTCATCGGACGTGGGTCCGCTGGCCGACATCACGCCGACGCGGTTGAGCATCGGCCGTCTGAAAATTTCTCTGCCTCCTGGAACCCAGGTTCAGCGGGCTCAGCTGGATATGCAGCACGGCGAGGTTCGCTGGCGCCTGCGCGTCCTCGGCAAGCCGGTGGAATACCGCGTCCTCGCAAGCATTGATCCGGACGTGATTCTGGTAACTCTGGATGGCGTGCAGGGCTGGAAACCCGAAGTCAGCTTTTCTTCGCTCGGCGAACTCACTCCGGAAGTGGCTGGCAAGATTGGATACCCCAAACCCACTTCGGGCACACACGGAAGATTTTCGTGGTCCAGGCAGTCATTGCTTTCAAGCGGAGCGGTTACAACCGTTTGGACCAGCGAGCAAACCGCGGCTCAGTGGAACCTTCTGATCACGATTCCTGAGCAGAATGATCCTCGGGGCCTTGAAACCGCCGAGAGGACGCTGAACGCAGCCCTGGCTGAAGGCGTCTCAAAAATTCTTGTAAGCCAGCATGAATGGTGGCGCGAACGCTGGTCGCGGTCTCAAGTCCGCATTCCCGATCCGGATCTCGAGCGCCTCTGGATCAACGGCATCTATAAACTGGCCAGCAGTTCGTACCGGAGCGTGCCGGCAGGCTTGCAGGGACTCTGGCCTCCGGACGGGGAACTTCCCCCCTGGCGCGGTGACTACCACATCGACATGAATATTCAGGAGACCTACTGGCCGGCTTACAGCAGCAATCAACTGGACCTGGCCGAACCGCTCAACCGCTGGCTGATCAACACGGTCGCTCCGCAGGCGAGGAAAGTTACGCGGCAGTTTTTTGGCGTTCCGGGAATCTGGGTGGGAGGCGCTCTCGACGTCAAAGGCCGGCTGCTGGGGGGCCAGACGAATTGGATGACGGTCCAATACTGGCTGGGAGGAGGCGCATGGCTCGCGCAGCACCTCTGGTGGTATTACGCCTACAGCCAGGACAAGGAATTTCTGCGCGAGCAAGGCTATCCCTTTATGAAACAGGCCGTCCTGTTTTATGAAAACATTCTGAAGCCGGGTCCCGACGGCCGCCTGCATATTCCGCTCTCGGCTTCGCCCGAGTACTTCAGCAACGATCTCAAAGCCTGGACGCCGGACCCCACCGGCGGCCTCTCGCTCATTCGAAGCCTGTTGCGTGCCACCATCCGGGCCTCCGAGGTCCTGGGCGTGGACGAGCAGGAAAGAACCCGATGGGCCGGGATGGAGCAAAAACTGGCGCCCTATCCGGTTGGGGACACAGGGCTCAAAGTCCAGCCCGACGCCCCCTATGACCGCTCGCACCGTCATCCGATGCATCTTTTTCCCATTTTTCCCGGCGGCGACCTGAATGTGGAAGGCAGCCCCGCTGATCGCGCACTGATCAACAAGTCGATCGAGAATTGGATTTACCACGGCACGGGAGAGTGGACCGGGTGGTCGTTTCCCTATGCCAGCCTGATCGCCTCGCGCGTGCGGCGGCGTAATCAGGCGCTGAATGAGCTGGAAATCTACAAGCAGGCTTTCATCTGGCCCAATGGATTTCACGTGAACGGCGACTACCGCCGCTACGGCTATTCCACCCACGAGTATCAGCCTTTCACCATGGAAGCCGAATGCGCCTTCACGGCGGCGATCAATGCCATGTTGATGCAAAGCTGGGGAGGCAAAATCAGGATTTTCCCCTCCGTCCCGGACGCATGGAAGAACGTTTCGTTTGAAAACCTGCGGGCGCAGGGTGGATTCCTGGTTTCAGCGGAGATGGCGGATGGCGAGATTGTCTCCGCTTCCATTGCGTCGCCCAAGGGCGGCGGTGCCCGAGTCGTTTTTCCGCTCGGCTATGTTGCTCCAGGCCAGCCCTTCACGGTGCGGTCTTTCCATTTGCAACCCGGCGCCCGCATGCAAATCCTCGCGCGATGAACCGGCCTGACGGGTTCGCCGGCCGTGGCGCCTGTGCCATCAACCGGAACCGCGACGCCATTCCGCCGAAGCCGTTGATACTATCCAAAACAGGACATCCCCCTGACGCAAGTCTCGGGTTCTGGTACAATGCCCACAAGTTTCTTAAGGTCAACGTGAACGGCCGAAAAGCCTCAGGCACGGCCTGGCCGTAATGAGTCCCAGGAGAATGCCGTTGGACTCGGAACTGGAGCTGGTCAAGCGCTGCCTCAAGGGAGACGATGTGGCCTGGGAGGCCTTGCTTCAGGCTCATACTCGCAGGATTTACAATCTGTGCTACCGTTTTACCGGCCGCTACGAGGATGCCGAGGACCTGTCTCAGGAAGTCTTTATCAAAGTCTTTCGAACACTCAGCAGCTATGAACCGCTTCGGGGGAAGTTTGCAACATGGATCAATCGAATCACCCGGAATCATCTGGTCGATCATTACCGCCGAACCCGAAAAGATCGGGCGACCTCGACCCTTGATGATCAGATGCCCATTGCCGATCCTTCCTGGGAGGGGCGCCCCGCAAGCCAGCTCGAATCACGGGAGCGCCGCGAAAAACTGCAGGAGGGACTCAACAGATTGTCGCCGGACCTGCGGGAAGCCGTCATTTTGAGGGACCTGCAAGACCTGGACTATGCCGAAATTGCACAAATCCTGGATATTCCGGAAGGTACCGTCAAGTCACGGATCAACCGCGGACGTTTGGAACTAGGGCGGGTCCTTAAGCGTATGGATAAGTGAAGGTTGAAGAGACGCGATCATGACACATCTGGAGCTTGAAAATCTGGCAAGCGAATACCTGGAGAGGCGGCTGGACCCGGCTCGTCACGCTCAGGTCGAAGAGCATCTGGCGGGTTGCGGTCCGTGCGAGGGAATTCTGTCGGATCTCCGCCTTGCCCTTCAGGTTTGCCGGTCGGCCGATGAAGTAACGCCGCCTCCCTGGCTGATCCTCAGAATCCGTCACGCTACGATGGGTGAAGCGCGTGTGGGCTTCTATGAGCGGGCGGGCGCCTTGCTTCACAGCATCCGGCAACCCCGCTTTGCCTACGCTGCGGCCATGGCCGTGTTCTCACTTTCGCTGATCGTCAACATCGCCGGCCTCAATCTCCGCACGTTCAGAGTACAGGACCTGAACCCGACTACGTGGGTTTATCGCGCCAATCGGGCGGGGCACCTGCTCTACGCGCGGGCCGAAAAATTCTATGATGATCTGCGCATTGTTTACGAAATCGAATCCCGGTTCCGGAATGCGCAAACCCCGCCTGCGGACGAGGAGAAGCAAAACAGCAAGCCGAATTCTTCTCCCGGGCAGCCCGCAAGCACCGCCGACTCCGGAGCCCAGCAACTGGCCTACGCCAGGATTCATGCCGCCGGGCAATCCGCTCAACTGGAGCAAGGAGTTCAAATCCATGAAATGCGCTAATCATCCCCTCAGCGATTCTGTCGCCTATTGCGCGCAGTGCGGCCGGCCGCTTTGTGACACCTGCAGGCGTGAAGTGAAAGGAACGTCATATTGTGAAACCTGCCTGGCGGCCCGCCTTCAGTCGTCTCCTTGGACTTCCATGGGAGGGCCCGGCAGCGGTTCAAGTCCAGGCGTTGCGCTCGTTCTGGGCTTCATTCCGGGTGTCGGCGCCATCTATAACGGCCAAATTATCAAGGCCATCGTTCAGGTATTGCTTTTCGGATCTCTCATCGCGTTCAGCCACCACGTGGGCGGCCCTCTGGGTCCCATTTTCGGGCTGGGTGCTGCGGCTTTCTATTTCTACATGGTGATTGATTCTTACCAAACCGCTAAAGCCCGGCAACTGGGCCAGCCAACCCCGGAATGGTTCGCCCCGAACGAATTGAGGGTCAATGCTCCTACGGGTGCGGTCGCGTTGATCGCGCTGGGCATCTTGTTTTTGCTCGCCAACCTGGGAGTTCCAATTTTTTCCCAAATTGGGAAGTTCTGGCCGGTCCTTTTGATTGTGCTTGGCCTGGTCCTGCTGCAGAAGCGCTTGGGCCATCACGACACGGTTCCCCAGCAGGGCGAGCCGGCTCATACAAATAGGGAGGATAATAAACCGGCCGGAAACTAAAGGCTGTCAAGACGTCGGGTGGGAAGCAACACGGCCCATCAGGCGAGCGGCCGGGCGATGGTAAACAAACATCGGATCAACAAAGTTGGAACACGGGGCACGATAAAACACAATTTGAGTCACAGCGAAAAGCAGAAAGGGTGACAATCATGGGAAACGTAGTCGGATTTCTTGCCGTAGTGATCCCGCTTGCGGCCATTCTAATACCCATAGGAATCGTGGGGATCATATTCTGGTATAAGGCTCGCCGGCGAGAGATGGAGCTTCAGGAATCTCTCAAATTACGGGAGTTCGAGTACCTTCAAAGGCTGAAGGAATTAGAACTGGAAATCGAGAAAACAAAAGCTCGGGGTCCGGAACAATCGGTTTAAACCTGAACCCGGCAGCAGGAACAAACGTACAGACAGTTGGGCCATGGCCTGGAAGGGATCAACCCGGACGCAAATATGATTGATAAGGCAAGGTAATCCTCAATGACAACTACGCCCACTTCTGAAAAAGACCTCTACGAAACCCCGCAGGGGCGCCGCCATGACCGGTTCGGCCTTACGGGACCGATTATCCTGGTTACCATCGGAGTGATTTTTCTAATAGGCCAATTTGCTCCGGGCTGGGGAGCGTCAAAAACCTGGCCGGTACTTCTGATTGTCATCGGGGTTACAAAATTGCTCGAGTCGGTCTGGTCAAGAAGGTCCATGCCGCGGAATTAAGGGCTGGAGTTTTTCGTTCAAGGAGAGGAATGAACATGAGCACCTACCGGCACCACCGCGGTTCAATCTTCTGGGCTCTGGCCCTGATTGGCATCGGCATCCTCTTCCTATATCATAATTTTAATCCCGCCATGCGCCCGTGGTACCTGATTGCCAAGTACTGGCCGGTCCTTATCATCCTCTGGGGAATATCCAAGCTGATCGATTACTTTCAGGCCAGGACGCATCCGGAGGTTGCTGCACGTTCGCTCTTTTCGACTGGAGAGGTCATTCTCCTGATCCTCATTCTCGTGATGGGAACACTCCTCTCGAAGACTCTGCTGAGGCCCCAGGGCGAGTGGCCTTCAGTTCTGGGCATGACCGACCAGCAGTTTGCGGAGTTCTTTTTCAATTCCTACACGTTTACCCAGAAAGTTTCCCAGGATGTCGAAGGCAGTCCGCGCCTTCTGGTCGTCAACCGGAGAGGCAATGTCGATCTTCGAGGATCAGATCAGCCGAACATCGGAGCGGTGATCCAGGAGACCATCTGGGCGGAAAATGAATCCGCGGCGCGAAAAGTTGCGGACCGCTTGAAATTTCACTTCTCGGAAAATGGCGGGCAGTATGAATTGGGATCTAATCTTGATTCCCTTCCACATGGTGGACGGACCCTGAGGCTGGACATGACGCTTCGTGTCCCCCAATCCACCACGGCAGAAATCACGGACGACGAGGGCGACGTTGACATCAGAAACCTGAAAGGCAACCAGACGCTGACCACCCGCCACGGCGACGTGCGTGCCAGCCATATCGAGGGCCTCATGCGGATCCATAAATCACGGGGGGCGACTTCGATCGACCAAATCGACGGCAGCGTGGAAATTGAAGGCAGGGGCGGTGATATCGCCGTTCGAAATGTGACGGGATCTTTGACCGTCGAGGGCAACTTCTCCGGCGCTACAAGGTTTGAGAATGTTGCTCAGACGCTGCGCTACAGCTCTTCCCGGACGCAACTGAACTTGCAGAAACTGACCGGCAACCTCTCCATGGATATGGGCAACCTGGAAGCCAGCGGAGTCGGCGGACCCTTTGAGCTTTCAACGCGGGACAAGGACATTCATCTTGAAAACTTCAGATCCAACGTGAAGATTGTCAATACGAACGGAGATGTTCGGCTTCAAACAGCGACTCCGCCCACGCATCCCATCGAAGTCGACCTCACGAAGGGCGACATCACTCTATCGCTGCCAGCGGCGTCAAACTTCCAGATCGATGCCGTCTCTCGCAAGGGCGACGTCAGCTCCGACTTCCCGGGCCTGAAGGTTTCAAAGGAGCCGCCGGCGCCTGCCATCACGGGAACATACGGAAAGAACGGTCCCCTCATTCGACTTTCTTCGACCTACGGCGCTATCCATCTTGTGCAGGCACAGCCTCAATCCTTGCCTTCCCCAGCGTCAACCGCTTCCAGCAGAACCCAGCAACAGCGCCTGCCACCGGCGGCCATGGCAATCCGCGGCCGTCTTCGCCTTGCCGCGCGCTAGCGTACCGGATCGGGCCGGGTTCACCGGCTTTCCCGCAGGGCAGAAAAAATCCTACCGGGCCGCACGGGCAATCGTCTCAAAAAAAGTTGGGAAAGAGATCTGAACGCAATCGCTGTCGTTAATCGTGGTGGTTCCGTCGGCGATCAAGCCGGCGATACTGAAAGCCATGGCAATCCGGTGGTCTTCATAACTTGAAATATCCGCGCCCTTCAGCCGTTGCCGGCCGGGGATTCGCAACCCATCGGGAAATTCTTCAACTTCGGCGCCCATCTTGCGAAGATTCTCAGCCACGGCCACGATGCGATCGCTTTCCTTGACCCGCAGTTCCTGCGCTCCGCGAAAGACAAGCCCCTCCTCCGTTTGAGTTCCCAGTACGGCGAGGACCGGCAATTCATCGATGAGTCCGGGAATAGCTTCCATTGGAATCTCGCCGCCCCGCAGCGAACTCGCCCTCACGCGAACGCTGCCCACCCGTTCTCCGTTGCGGCTTTCACAATTCAGAATCGTGATGTCCCCGCCTATCGATCGCAGGAACTCGACGATGGCGGTGCGGGTGGGGTTCAGGCCGATGTCATGGAAAGTCAGCTCCGATCCCGGCACCAGAAGGCCCGCCACAACAAAAAACGCAGCGGAAGAAATGTCGCCCGGCACCGTCAGTTCCTGTGCCGCCAGGCGGCTGCGTCCTCGAACGCTGATCGTGCGGCTTCGGCTGCCGACCTCGGCGCCAAACTGCTTGAGCGCGATTTCGCTGTGGTCACGGGCCGGGTGCGGCTCCACGACTTCGGTGACCCCGTCGGCGTAGAGGCCCGCAAACAGAACGGCGGTCTTGACTTGGGCGCTGGCCACCGGCAGCTCGTAGTGAATAGGAACAAGACTTCCACCCTCAATCGTGAGCGGCGGCAGGCCGCCTTCGGAGGATTGAATTCGCGCGCCCATGCGGCCCAGCGGTTCCATGATGCGTTTCATCGGGCGGCGTGAAAGTGAAGCGTCTCCGCCGATGACGGTCCGGAAGGATTGGCCCGAAAGAATACCCGAGAGCATCCGGATGGTCGAACCTGAGTTGCCGGCATCGAGCGGCTCAACCGATGGCCGCAGGCCTTCGAGCCCTGCGCCTTCAATCGTAACCTCGCTTCCCTGGCGGCCGATCTTCACTCCGAGTTTTTTCAGGCATTCGAGCGTGCTCTGGCAGTCCACGCTGTCGGCGAAGGCATGGATTTGACTCACGCCTTCGGCAATGCCGGCCAGCATGGCGTATCGATGCGAAATCGATTTATCCCCAGGAATCGCGACCCATCCTGACAGGCGTTTCGCGTGCGTAATCGTTTGTGTGGTTCCAGAACTCACCGAACCCATCCCTTTCTGTTACTCAACGGTCAGCAGAATCTTTCCGGTCGTCTCGCGGGCTTCCATCCTTCGGTGAGCCTCGGCGGCTTGCTCCAGAGGTAGTTTCAACCCAATCCGCAGATTGATTTTGCCGTTCATGATCCACTCCAGGACCTGCCGCACGCCGCGCTGAGCGATTTCAGGCGTCCGGGTGACCGTGAACAGCCAGAATGCGCTGACCTTCAACGAGCGTGCATAAAGATTGCTGATTTCGACGGGGTCCGGCGTCCCGCTGGCGCTTCCGAAGCTGATCAGGTGTCCAAAGGGGGCAAGCGAGGCCAGACTTTCACGGAACGTTGCCTGTCCCACCGAATCAAGGACAAGATCCACCCCGCGCTGCCGCGTCAACTGCCCGATTCTTTCGGCAAACCCCGTCTCATGATAGAGAATGATTTCGTCTGCGCCGGCTTCCTGAACAAACTTTGCCTTTTCCAGGCTCGACGTGGTTCCAAAGACACGGGCGCCGGCCAGTTTTGCCATTTGAACGGCAAGCAGTCCGACGCCGCCCGCCGCCGCATGCACCAGCACGGTGCTGCCAGGACCCACACGGTCAGCCGTGTAAAGCATGTGATAGGCGGTTAACGCCTGTACCGGAAAGGCCGCACCCTGCTCGAAAGAGACTTCGTCAGGGAGCAAAATCAACTGGGACGGCAACGCCGCTACGTATTCCGCATAACAACGCTCGCCGAGCACCACAACCCGTTGTCCAACCAGGTTGGAATCCTCGTTTTCTCCAACCTCCAAGACAACTCCCGCCGCCTCAAAACCGGGTGTCTCCGGCAGCTTCGGTTGCGCCAGGTAAGCGCCCCGCCGTAACATCGTGTCCGCAAAATTCACGCCGATAACATGAATCCGCACCAGAACTCGATTGGGCGCCACCCTGGGTCGTTCCACATCCTCAAACTTAAGAACTTCAGGGCCGCCGACTTCGTGAAACCTTATTGTTTTCATGATGTTAAATATCCGGACCCTATCAAACCTCCGCCTTGGGATAAAATCATCCTCAGGCCGAACCGGGCGCTTCGCGAAACCTATATTCATGTGTAGTATA
>Ga0307372_10002610_pt1 | contig 29584 bp, 20 predicted proteins | sample OX1MG_FD_202533 | JGI IMG/M metagenome (GOLD analysis project Ga0307372, IMG submission 202533) | Soil microbial communities from Risofladan, Vaasa, Finland - OX-1 | ecosystem: Environmental > Terrestrial > Soil > Coastal area > Acid sulfate soil | place: Finland: Risofladan, Vaasa | collected... | reverse complement strand
TTGCCATCTTGGCACTGGCTAACACTTTCGTGATGGCCGCGGTCAACGTTGTCTTGCCGTGGTCAATGTGTCCAATCGTGCCCACATTCACATGGGGCTTTGTGCGCTCAAATTTCTTCTTCGCCATGTATGTTCCTCTTCGTAACAGTGCTCAGTGCAAACGGTTGTGCGCCAGGGACTGCACTCTTGCTATGGCACTTTTCATGTATTAATTACCGGTGACCCATCCACGTGGATGAATTCACACACAATGATAGAGCTACTCGGTCGGCCTGTGCCCTGATTTCGGCTCCGAGTCCCTTACGGGGTTATATTGTTAATACTATCGGCCCTACGGGTACCTAGCGACTGGCCTTCGCGATGATTTCGTCGGCGATATTTTTCGGCACTGGATCGTAATGCGCAAACTCCATAGAGTAGTTAGCGCGGCCGCTGGTCATAGAACGGAGGTCGTTCACGTAGCCGAACATTTCGGATAGAGGAACATGTCCCCGCACCACGTACATCGTCCCACGACTTTCCATACCAAGAATGGTGCCCCGGCGTCTGTTGAGGTCGCCGATGACATCTCCGTAGAATTCCTCGGAGGTAGTTACTTCTACCAGCATAATAGGTTCAAGGATGATGGGAGCAGCTTTGCGAACAGCTTCTTTAATTGCTAGCGAACCGGCAGTTTTGAAAGCCATTTCGTTGGAGTCAACATCGTGATATGACCCATCGAAAAGCGTTACTTTGACATCAATCATTTGGAAGCCGGCAATGATGCCGTTTTCCAATGTTTCTTTAATGCCGTTTTCAGTCGGTTTGATGTATTCTTTGGGAATGACGCCGCCAACGATGGCATTGATAAATTCAAAACCTTTGCCGCGTTCGTTGGGCGCGACCCTGATCCATACATCACCATATTGACCGTGGCCGCCAGTCTGCCGAACATGTTTACCCTGGGCCTGGGACTCGCGTGAAATGGTTTCACGATAAGCGACTTGCGGGCGTCCGACATTGGCCTCGACTTTGAACTCGCGGAACATGCGGTCAACGAGAACTTCCAGGTGTAGCTCACCCATGCCACTGATAATGGTTTGTCCACTATCAAGGTCGGTATGCAACTGGAAGGTCGGGTCCTCTTCAGCCAATTTGTTGAGTGCCAGGGACATTTTATCCTGGTCGGCACGGGTTCTTGGCTCAATGGCAATATCAATAACGGGCTGTGGGAAGACGATGGACTCCAGCACGACTGGATTGTCCCGGTCACAAAGCGTATCACCAGTGAAGGTGTTACGCAAACCGACAGCTGCACAGATATCTCCCGCTCGAATCTCGTCAATGTCTTCGCGGTGGTTAGCGTGCATACGCAAAAGACGACCAACGCGCTCTGACCTGCCTTTGGTGCTGTTCTCCACAGCCGAACCTTTTGTCAGGACACCTGAGTATACGCGCAGGTAAGAAAGGCGACCAACAAAGGGATCGGATACAATCTTGAAGACGAGGGCGCTGAAAGGTGCTGAATCGTCCTCCTCGCGGGTAACGATTTCATTGGTGTCAGGATTGATGCCGGTAAGAGATGGAATGTCCAGAGGAGAAGGCAGATAGGCAATCACTGCGTCAAGCATGGCCTGCACGCCTTTATTTTTCAGGGCCGTCCCACAAAGCACCGGCACCAGCTTGCCAGCAATGGTTGCTTTGCGTAAGGCGGCAACAAGCTCCTCTTTCGTGATCTCTTCGCCCTCAAGATATTTGAGGGTCAGGTCCTCGTCAGTTTCGGCGACGCGCTCAATCAGGTACTCCCGATGTTGCGATGTTTCCGCCTCCATGCCAGTCGGCACAGCCGTGTGATCCGACTTTGTTCCCAGGTCATCGGTAAAGATGACCGCCTGCATGTCAATGAGATCAACAAAGCCTTTATAATTGCTTTCGCGCCCAACAGGAACCTGGATGGGAACGGGAACCGCGCCGAGACGTTCACGAATCATGTCTACAGTACGCCAGAAATCGGCTCCGGTACGATCCATTTTATTGACAAAACAGATACGAGGGACATTATACTTATTCGCTTGACGCCAAACCGTCTCGGACTGTGGCTCGACACCCGCGACCGCGTCAAAGACAACAACGCCGCCATCGAGAACACGCAGAGAGCGTTCGACCTCGGCAGTGAAGTCAACGTGACCGGGGGTATCAATGATGTTGATACGATAATCGAGCCAGAAGCAGGTAGTGGCGGCGGACGTAATAGTAATGCCGCGTTCTTGCTCCTGGGGCATCCAGTCCATAGTCGCGGCCCCTTCATGCACTTCACCCATGCGGTGAATTTTCTTAGTGTAGAAGAGGATACGCTCAGTGGTGGTCGTTTTGCCAGCATCTATATGAGCAATGATACCAATATTACGAGTTTTTTCGAGTGGGAATTCTCTTGCCATGATGTATTATTACCAGCGATAATGAGCGAAAGCCTTGTTAGACTCTGCCATTTTGTGGGTCTCCTCACGTTTCTTAATGGTCGCGCCCTGTCCCGCGGCGGCATCCATCAATTCGCTGGCAAGTTTTTCTGCCATCGAGCGCCCATTACGAGAGCGGGCCGATTTAATCAGCCAGCGCATCGCAAGCGCGTTCCCACGTTCTTTACGTACATCCATAGGAACCTGATAGGTTGAACCACCGACACGGCGGGGCTTCACTTCAACGGCAGGCGTCACATTTTTGAGTGCCTGCTCAAATACATCGAGAGGTGGACGCTTCTGCTTTGTTTCGATAGCCTCGAACGCATCATAAATAATGCGTTCCGCCAGGCTACGCTTTCCATCTAACATTAATTTACTTGTAAAGCGGGCCACGTTCCGGCTTTTGTACTTTGCATCCGGTACGTCTGGTCGCCGTACGACTTTCTTCCGTCGTGGCATGTTCTTTGTCTCCTCAATAAAACCAGGTTTACCCGTAGGGGCCGATTTATCGCGCCCACCCTGTAGACACCAGAAAAGGCGTCGATTCGATTGGTGAATGCGCGAGAATGCTCGACCAATCTTCTTCGGACGCCTACACGCGGGTGCCTATCCACCGCAATGGTGGAGAACACTCGACGGTCAGCGCGAAAGGATACGCACACGAGGTTTGTGTATCGCCCTCGCATGACAGCCTCTTCGCGATGACGTGTATTTGCCGACCTACCTGAAAAAAGGCGCTCAGGTGGTTTCGGGTAGATGACGCAACAATAACAGATTGATTAGTTGCCGTTGCGCGATCTACACAATCAACACAATTACTTCCGGCCGCCTTTACCTGTAGCGACTACTTGACCGGGTTTGGGCCGCTTGGCCCCATACTTCGAGCGACCACGGCGACGCTTGGCGACGCCATCGCTGTCCAGAGTACCGCGTACAATATGGTAGCGCACGCTCGGCAAATCCTTCACGCGGCCGCCACGAATCAGCACTACTGAGTGCTCTTGCAAATTATGCCCTTCCCCAGGAATGTACGCGGTCACTTCCATCTGGTTAGTCAAACGAACGCGGGCAATTTTACGCATTGCCGAGTTCGGCTTCTTGGGCGTCATTGTGCGCACCTGCGTACAGACGCCGCGTTTCTGCGGCGATCCGCGCAAGCGGGAGGTCCGATTCTTCAGCGCGTTGTACGAATACAGAAGCGCCGGAGCCTTAGACCTTCTTTCTTTGTTTGAGCGGCCCTTGCGGACCAATTGATTGATCGTCGGCAAAGAACGATCCTCCCTATCCTATTATTCCTGTGATGGGTGTGACGATGCACGCACCCGTCGTGGCCGGTAAACCGGCCACGACGGTGTTTTGTTTATGTGCAATACGCTAACACATCCCTACGTCTTTTCTTAGAGGGCGCAATGAATTGCGTCCCTACACCTGTATGCGGATTCTTATCCTATCACTCATTACCCAAACTGTCAAGTGCCGGGAAGCTTGAACTGCCAGAGGTACTGGCAACCACGCCGACGGTACTCGCGCCGATGCCCACCATTGAAGCAGGCTGTGCGGATGCGAGTCGAGCGGCTGCCGCCTGCTGGCGAGCAATCTGATCGCGCCGCCGCTGTGCGATGCCGGAGCCAGCCGGGATGAGTTTCCCGATAATGACGTTTTCTTTGAGGCCCACCAGATGGTCTGTCTGCGCCTCAATCGCCGCCTCGGTCAACACACGAGTGGTTTCCTGGAACGAAGCCGCCGCCAGGAAGCTATCCGTATTGAGGGAGGCTTTCGTCACACCCAACAACACCGTTTGCGCGGTGGCAGGCTCGCCGCCTTCCGCCAGCACGCGGGCGTTGGTATCCTCATACCTGAAACGATCTACGAGGTCGTTTGGCAACATCTCGGTATCGCCCGGCTCGTCCACACGCACGCGGCGCAGCATCTGCCGGATGATGACTTCAATGTGTTTGTCGTTGATATATACACCGGTATTACGATACACACGCTGTACCTCTTTGACGAGATACGACTGCACGGCATCGCGCCCCTGGATGCGCAAGACATCCTGCGGCTCAAGCTGACCGGACGTGATAGGCATACCCGCCGTAATCGTCTGGCCTGGTTCAACAATGATGTTACGTGAGACCGGGATAGCATAGGAACGCTCCTCGCGCTCCTCGAACCGGATGTTAAGGATGCCATCTGCATTCAGCGACGCCTCACCTTCGGTCCGTGCCATTATGGGAATCTGCTCGCCGCCATCTTCGGAAGGCATCATCGCAATAATCTGGTCTTTCTGAACGTGATCCACATCGCTGACCAGAATATTGCTGCCTTCCGGCAGAGTGTACTCATCAAAGAAGACATTGGTTGAGACGATACGAACGGTACGAGCGGAAGAGTTCTCATCTTTGATGATCTCCACCTTCCCGTCAATTTCGCTAATCTCCGCCTTCTCTTTTGGTACACGCGCCTCGAACAGTTCTTCGACACGCGGCAGACCCTGGGTGATGTCACCTTGCGCACCAGCGATACCGCCAGTGTGGAAGGTACGCATGGTTAACTGTGTGCCAGGCTCACCGATTGACTGTGCGGCAATAATACCGACAGCGGCACCGAGTTTGACCAGCGCGTTCGCCGCGAGGTCGCGTCCGTAGCACTTACGGCAGATGCCGTGAGGCGTGAGACAGGCCAACACCGAGCGGGCACGCACGGCCTGAACACCGGCATTGACAATCTCATCAACCAGTTCATCGGTCAGCTCTTCACCAACTTCGATCTGCTCAAAGCCAGGAATAGCTTCCGCGAGAATACGCCCCGTCAAACGGCTGCGAATGTCCGGCAGCATCATGCCTTTGCTGTCTTTTTCCGTGATGAGGATACCGTCGGTAGTACCGCAGTCTTCCTCGGTCACAATCACGTCCTGCGCAACGTCAATCAGGCGGCGCGTCAGGTAGCCAGACTCGGCGGTACGCAGAGCGGTATCAGCCAGTCCCTTACGAGCGCCGTGACTACTGATAAAGTACTCCAACACGCTCAAACCTTCGCGGAAGTTCCCACGAATAGGAATGGCAATGATACGTCCCGACGGACTTGCCATCAAGCCACGCATACCGGACAACTGACGAATTTGCTGGAACTTCGCTTTGGTTGCGCCCGATTTAGCGATGGTAGCGATAGAACCATAGGGGTCGAGCGTGCGCTCAATCACTTTGGTCACATCGTCTGTCGCCTTCGTCCAGGCATCAACGGTCTGCGTATACTTCTCCTGGTCGGTAATCAAACCTTCGCGATATTGCTCCTCCAGTTCAGCAATGATCTCGTCGGTCGCTGCCAGGATGCCCTGCTTCTCTTCCGGCACTTTGACATCGCTGATGGCAATGGTGGCACCGGCTTTCGTTGCGAACGTGAACCCGAGGCGTTTGATCTCGTCGGCGAGTTCGGCGGTTTTGACGCGCCCATACTCTTTAAAGCATTCGCCGATGACCTGACGCAGGTTCTCTTTCTTCATCTCGTAGTTTTTGTAGCGCAAGCGCTCCGGCAACGCCTCGTTGAAGATGATACGTCCAACAGTGGTCTCAACCGGTTTGCCATTGGACTGCATGGTCGCCTTGTCAGGCGGCGGCGTATTGTAGATGTCAACGTGGCCCAGACGCACTCTGATTTTCGCCTGCAACTCCACGACGCCATGCTGATAGGCCAGCAGTGCCTCAGTCGTATCGGTAAAGACACGTCCTTCGCCCTTCTTATCAGGACGCATTTGGGTCAGGTAGAAGCAGCCCAGCACCATATCCTGGCTAGCGCCGATAGAGGGTTCGCCGGTACCGGGGGCCAACAGGTTACGGGTTGACAACATCAACTGGCGGGCTTCATCCTGCGCTTTGTCGGAGAGCGGGACGTGTACCGCCATCTGGTCGCCGTCGAAGTCGGCATTGAAGGCCGAACACACGAGCGGGTGCAGTTGGATGGCGCTGCCCTCAACCAGCACGGCCTCAAAGGCCTGAATACCCAGGCGGTGCAGCGTTGGCGCACGGTTCAACAAGACCGGATGGTCTTTAATAACCTCTTCCAGTACATCCCAAACCTCTGGCTTGACGCGCTCGACAAAGCGCTTGGCGCTCTTAATATTGTGCGCGAAGTTTTGCTCCACCAGTTTGCGCATAACGAATGGCTTGAACAATTCCAGCGCCATACGCTTGGGCAAACCACACTGATGCAGTTTGAGTTCTGGGCCAACAACGATAACCGAGCGGCCTGAGTAGTCCACACGCTTACCAAGCAGGTTCTGACGGAAGCGGCCCGACTTGCCCTTGAGCATATCAGACAGGCTCTTGAGCTTATGATTACCAGAACCGGCAACGGCACGACCACGACGCCCATTATCAATCAGCGCATCACACGCTTCCTGCAACATACGCTTTTCATTGCGAATGATGATTTCAGGTGCGCTCAACTCAAGTAGCCGTTTGAGACGGTTATTGCGGTTGATGACACGGCGATACAGGTCATTCAGGTCGGATGTAGCAAAACGCCCACCATCGAGTTGCACCATCGGGCGCAAATCAGGCGGCAACACCGGCAACACCGTCAGAATCATCCACTCCGGCGAGGTATGCGACTTGCGGAAGGCTTCAACAACCTTAAGCCGTTTTGTCGCTTTCTTGCGGCGCTGACCAACGGTCGAGCTAATTTCATGACGCAGGTCGGTTGAAAGAGTATCCAGGTCAATGGCGGAAATCAGCTCGCGCACGGCTTCCGCACCCATACCGGCTGAGAAGACGCCTCTGAAAGCGTCTTTCAGTTCGCGGTAGCGATTCTCCTGCACGAGGTCCATTTTCTTGAGACTTTCGAGGTCGCGGCGCAACTGCTCAACATGCTGGCGGTCGCTCACGCGACGCGCCTCTATAGTTGCTTGAGCGTTATCAATCTGGCCCTGGATATCAAAGTTGGCACGATCCGCATCCCGAACGCGCTCCTCGTCCAAACTTTTGATGTCTTCACGCGCCCGCTCGACAATGTTGTTGCGGTAGATTTCAGCGATGCGCTCTAACACTTCGGTATGTTTCGGCAGAACAGTATCCTCAGCCTTGACAATGAGCTGGTCTGCGGGTTCGAAGTTGATGTCCTCGTCAGTAACATTGTTCATCTTCTCGCGGAGTAGGGCGAGGGTATCACTCTCGGCCTGCCGCGCCCGCTCCAGTTCCTCTTCGCGGCGCTCCTCAATCTCCACCCGATTTTGCGTGAAGCGATGTTGGATATCCTGGCTATTGCTTGTACGTTGCTCTTGCAGAGCCTCAATGCGCTCAACAACCTCGCTGTCGGAGCTTTGCTCCAGGCGCTGCATTTCCTCGTCCAGGTGCATAAGTTCGGCCTGGCGGGCCTCTTCATCAATATTCGTGACGACATAGAGCGCAAAGTAGAGGATGCGCTCCAAGTTACGTGGCGAGAGGTCGAGCAAGAGACCAATGCGGCTGGGTGTACCTTTAAAGTACCAGATGTGGCTAACAGGCGAGGCCAGTTCAATATGGCCCATACGTTCGCGGCGCACTTTTGAACGTGCAACCTCGACGCCGCATTTGTCACAGACGATACCTTTGAAACGCACACGCTTATATTTTCCGCAATAGCATTCCCAGTCCTTCGTCGGGCCAAAAATGCGCTCGCAGAACAAGCCATCTTTTTCAGGCTTGAGGGTACGATAGTTAATTGTCTCCGGTTTCGTGACCTCACCATAGCTCCACCCGCGAATCTGCTCGGGGCTGGCAAGGCTAATACGGATAGCATTAAAATCATTTACTTCGAGCATGCTGCCTCCTCATTGTAGGGGCCCGATTGATCGCGCCCACTGCCAGTTTATCGGCCCATGGTCACATTGCCAATAAATCGGCAGTGGGCGCGACCAATTGGACCCCTACAACTCACACTACTGGTCTCCCTCGAAACCGGACAGGTTTATGCCAAGTTCTGGCATAACGTCGTTGGAGGTGTCTTCAACGAACTGGATTTTTTGCTCGTCCTCGTTCAGAACCTCAACGTTGATACCCAGACTCTGTAATTCTTTTACCAGGACTTTGAAGGACTCCGGCACGCCCGGCTCCATGATGTTTTCGCCCTTGACAATCGCCTCGTAAGTCTTGACACGGCCCACCACGTCATCTGACTTGACGGTCAGAATCTCCTGGAGGATGTTTGCCGCGCCATACGCCTCCAATGCCCAGACCTCCATCTCACCGAAACGCTGGCCGCCGAATTGCGCTTTACCGCCGAGAGGCTGCTGCGTAATCAGGCTGTATGGGCCGGTTGAACGGGCGTGAACTTTGTCTTCGACAAGGTGGGCCAGTTTCAACATGTAGGTGTAGCCAACGGTGATTGGATGGTCAAACGGCTCGCCGGTGCGCCCATCATAGAGTTGTACCTTTCCTGTTTCCGGCAGGTTTGCGCGGCGCAGGAATTCTTCGATATCTTCTTCTGAAGCCCCATCAAAGACAGGCGTGGCGATCTTGAAGCCAAGTTCGTTAGCAGCCCAGCCCAGGTGGGTCTCCATGATTTGTCCAATATTCATACGGTGCGGCACACCAAGCGGGTTCAGGATGATGTCCACGGGCGTACCATCGGGCAAGAATGGCATATCTTCAATCGGGAGAACCCGCGAGATAACGCCCTTATTGCCGTGGCGTCCGGCCATCTTGTCACCTGCGCCGATCTTACGCTTCTGCGCAATGCTGACGCGCACCAGTTGATTGACTCCTGGCGGTAGCTCATCGCCTTCGTCGCGAGAGAACATTTTGACTTCGACAATCTTGCCGCGCTCTCCGTGTGGCACGCGCAGAGAGGTATCTTTCACCTCACGCGCCTTTTCACCGAAGATAGCACGCAGAAGTTTCTCTTCCGCCGTCAGTTCGGTCTCACCTTTAGGAGTGATTTTGCCGACGAGAATATCCTGTGGGCCAACCTCGGCACCCACATAAATGATGCCGCGCTCGTCGAGATTCTTGAGTCCTTCCTCACCAACGTTCGGAATGTCTCGTGTGATCTCTTCGGGACCGAGTTTTGTATCACGGGCATCAATTTCATATTTCTCAATGTGTATCGAAGTGAAGTAGTCTTCACGCACAATACGCTGGCTGATAAGGATAGCGTCTTCGTAGTTGCCGCCCTCCCAGCTCATGAAGGCAACCAGAATGTTTTGACCAAGCGCGAGTTCGCCATTCTCCGTTGAGGAGCTATCGGCGATGACCTGACCAGCCTGCACATAGTCGCCTTTGGTGACAATCGGTCGCTGGTTGATACAGGTGCCGGCGTTCGAGCGCACAAACTTACGCAGACGGTAGTTATGCTCTACGCCCTCTTCATCCACAATCACGATGCGACGAGCGGTCGCGCTCATTACCTCGCCGTTGACCTGGGCCACAAGCACTTGACCGGAGTCAATGGCTACCTGCCGCTCGATGCCCGTGCCACAAATTGGCGACTGCGGACGCAGCAGAGGGACGGCCTGACGTTGCATGTTTGCGCCCATCAATGCGCGGTTCACGTCGTCATGTTCAAGGAACGGAATGAGGGCCGTTGCGACGCTCACCGTTTGACGCGGTGATACGTCCATGTAGTCCATGACATCCGCGCTTTCCATGACAAACTCGCCTTGATTACGCGATAGGACGCGCTCTTCGGCGAACTCATTGTTCGCCGTCAGTTTTGCGTTCGCCTGAGCAATCCAGAAGTTTTCTTCATCATCGGCGGTGTGATAATCCACTTCGTTGGTTACAAAAGACCGAATACGCACATCAGCATCGCCATACAACGCGGAAAGCTGGTTGAACAGCGCCTCGTCAATCCGCACGCGGGTACGGGCTTTAATCAGCACCTCGCCGTCAGCAGTCGTCACATCTTCGCGCTCGTGTCCCACGATACCGCGGAACTCGCATCCAATCAAACGACGGTCCGTAGTGGAAAGTCGCTTGTAGACTTTACGATACGGTGTCTCAACGAACCCGTAAGGGTTGACCTGCCCATAGGTCGCGAGGTTACCGATCAGACCGATGTTCGGACCTTCAGGCGTCTCAATGGGGCAGATGCGCCCGTAGTGAGACTGGTGAACGTCACGGACATCGAAACCGGCACGATCACGCGAGAGACCGCCGGGGCCGAGTGCCGACAAACGGCGTTTATGCCCAATTTCGGCCAGCGCATTGGTTTGATCCATGAACTGCGACAACTGGCTGCCGCCGAAGAATTCCTTCATTGCCGCGACAACTGGACGGATATTAATCAGAGCATTGGGGGTCGCCTGTCCGGGTTCCTGAATGCTCATGCGCTCTTTCACGACGCGCTCCATACGCAACAGGCCGACGCGGAACTGTGCCTGGATCAGCTCACCGACGCAACGCACGCGGCGATTGCCCAGATGGTCAATATCGTCTTTCTTCCCATGCCCGTTGTTCAACTGGATCAAGCGGCGAATAATGTTCACCAGATCATCCTGCGTCAGGATGCGCTGCGACTGCGGAATCGCCAGATCGAGCTTGCGGTTCAGCTTATAACGTCCGACATTGCCGAGGTCATAACGACGCGCATTGAAAAACAGGTTCTTGACAAGTGAGCGGGCGTTATCTACCGTGGCGGGATCGCCGGGTCGCAGCTTTTTATAGAGTTCAAGCAGCGCCTCGTCTTCACGCTTCACGGGGTCACGGTCTAATGTCGCCTGCATATAGCGAACGTTGGTATCGTTATCTACCTCGCGGAAGGCATCAAGAATACCCTGGTCAGTAGACAGGTCAAGGTTTTCAACATGAAACTGGTCTTTCGCCAGACTGGCAATGGCACGCAGGAGGGTCGTGACCGGCAACTTGCGCTTGCGGTCAATCTTGACCGTCAGGAGATTCTTGTTGCTGGTCTCGAATTCGAGCCACGCGCCGCGACCAGGAATAAGTTTGGCGGCAAAGAGCCGACGACCCGTCGTCGCATCTTCGTCTGCGGTAAAGTAGACGCCGGGGGAACGTACAAGCTGACTAACAACCACACGTTCCGCACCATTAATAATGAATGTGCCTTCCTTTGTCATCAGGGGGAAATCACCCATGAAGATGTCCTTCTCGATGATTTCGCCGGTTTCCTTGTTGATCAGGCGGGCCTTGACGTTCAGCGGGGCGGAATATGTGGTATCGCGATCACGACACTCGTCCTCGTTGTATTTAGGCTTGCCAAATGGCTCAGGGGGTACAATAAATTCCAGGCTTAGATTTTTACCAGTAAAGTCTTCAATGGGAGAAATCTCTGCAAAAAGTTCGTGGAGACCTTCTTTCTTAAACCACTCAAAAGAATCCAACTGAATTTGAATCAGCCCCGGCATAGGCCGTATGTCCGGGATACGTGCGAACGAGACGCGCTCTGGGAGAGCGACAGCCTTACTGCTCACTACCATAATGTCATGTTCTCCTCTCACCGAGTTGCCTACAGAGGATGTCACGAGAGACGCACACAGGTGTACGCCTCAGTGAAAAAACAAAAAAGGAAAAAAAGAAAATTGCGTAATAATTTTGAAACGCTGCATAATGCCTGTGTTGAGAAACGTTCTATGACAAGAAAAGTAACCGCGTGTTGCTTGCGCAAGCGGTTACTCCTACTCCCCTATACATACAAGTTGTATGCAACTCACCACGTACCATCCACTACTGCCGATAAGCCTGCCACCCACCAGGGGCGTCACTACATGTTGATCGCCGCAACACGTATTCGATGAAGCTTGTTCCGTACTCACACAAAACACACCTTTAATATAAACACGAAAACGCGCTACATTATTCCCATAGCCATTACTTTTGTCTGCTTTTGGCAGCTTGTGACAGCTTGTGACAGCTTGTGACAGCTTGTAGCGGCCTACATTCGTTTTGGCCGACTTTTTGTAATGACTATATGCGGTAAGCCACTCAGGGTATCGTGTTGCGCTCTCCTCAAATGGGTTGTGGGGAAAAATGTACCGTTTGTCGTTTTACGTATCTCTATCTTCAGGCTACACCTGATCAACTGGGTCACATACTGATTACCGATGAATTCGTTGTAACGCCTTCGTTACCCAGTTATCTATTCTGGCAAGATGTAAGTATACTACGTAGAAAGAGGGATGTCAATAGTTTTTTGGGGGAATTTTCTTAGAATATCTCATCACCATTCTGATATAGCCCCTTTAACAGCAGACAAGGCATTTATACAACGGTTGAGGCTACTAGATCGCTTTGCAGCTTCTTCAGGACGCCCATACTTTGTAGTGAATTCATTGAGTAAGGTAGCATATTCTGGTCCTTCGGATGTACCACTTCCTTGCCGGGGTACAAAATCATTACGAATAGTTGTATTCGTACTACGCCGGGCAATGTTGAGTAATTTCTCTTTGGGATTTTCCTCCCCATCAGGATTACCTGGAAATAAAGATGGCGATACATGTAAAAAAGCGGCCATACTTTCTATATCTGCCATGAGCCATGCCTCAACAGCTTTCACCACAACGCGTAGCACCATATCCTGTGCTTTCTCCGGCAACCACCTTGCGATAGCTTGAGATGCACATACCGCATCGTTGTCCAGGTCTATCATTGCAAACCATATACTATGCCGAGCCGCCTGATTATAGTTCGGCAAACGTGCAAGCAGGTTTGCTTTTCCGCTCTTCCCAAAAGATTTTCCAGGTACAAGTCCAACATGCGCAAGCAGACGCTTCGCGACCACCTCGTCGGTTAGCCCTTCCACAAGAAGATTTATTGGAGCCTCTCTATAGATACTATTCACGCTATGGCTCTCCCGGAAAAGAGAGTTTATAAGCATCCTCTGGTTGTGTAATTGGCAATGCCGCTTCCGCGATAGAGAGACCCGCCTCTACAAGTTGCTTTACTATAGCAATATCTTTCCCCAAATCTACGGTCGTGCCACTATTGCCAGGGCGCAAAATCAACACCTCATCCAGTGCAATGCTCTCATCACGTAACAGGGCATCGCTATGTGTACTCACTAAAATTTGGCGAGAATGTTCTTTTTGAATTGTTGCCATCAACGCGGGTATGTGGCGCACTATTTCGGGATGCAAGGAAAGCTCCGGCTCCTCTAAAAGCAGTGGGCCACCTTCGTCTAGCAATGCCCATAATAAACCAATCAAGCGCAATGTGCCATCAGAGAAATGTGTTTCTGTTTGCCAGGCATTTTCCAATGGGAGATCACCAAAACGTCCAGATAAATGTGCGTCGCCGCGCCTGTCCTCCTCTATTCGTAATTGCTGTAATTGAGGAACCGCGACCTTTAATACATGCTGAATGCGACGTAAACGAGAATCGCGTTCCTTCTGCGGCACATTCGCAACTTGCGCTAGAAAATCGCTGCCATAAGGATCAGAGGTACGTCCTTTTGACCGTTCCGGCTCACGAACAAGTTGAGGCACGATGTGATAGTAGCGTATAGAATCGAAGAACTTAGCGATATCACGAAATGCACCATTAGAGCTTGTCTGCTCTAAGTGGGTTTGATGTAAGAGTTCCATATCATCGCTATCCTGCTTGTTGGGTCGCTCAAGCAGAAGCATACCTGCTTTCCATACCCTCTCTTCTCGTAAAATAGGGCGGCTCTCGGCATCCTGTCCAATAGCTAAACGATAGCGCCACGCTTCACGTTCATCATCTCCCAGCGAGACATCCATCACAATATTATCACTTGTGTTTGCAAATATATTTCGCAAACTATTAACCTCGCCACGATCAGCAACAGCTTTCTCAAATCCGCCGCCCACGTGTACAATGTCCCGTAGGAAACGAAATACATCAAGTAAATTGGATTTACCTGTAGCATTTGCTCCGATCAGAAACATGCGATTTTGGAGAGCAACATCCACATGCGTAAAATTGCGCCAATTCTCAAGCTGTAATTTCGTGAATCTCATGCAAGTAATCCTTGATGCTGAGTTAACAGAGTTGTGTACACAGTATTATAGCAGTATTGTACGGCATGGCGTATACGTTGTGACATACCTCACCCATGCTCGCTGCGTAAATCATCGAACAACGCGGTGGAGAGGTAGCGCTCGGCGGCGCTGGGGAAGATGGTTACGATGACTTTGCCGCGATTCTCTTCTTTATGGGCTTCTTGCAGCGAGGCCCAGGCGACGGCACCACTACTGATGCCGACTGAGAGACCTTCAACCTCCATCAGGCGGATGGCGGTAGCGATGGCGTCGTGGTCGGTGACGGGGACGATGGAGTCTATCAGATCAACGCGCAAGGTGTCGGGGAGAAAACCCGCGCCTAAGCCTTCGATGCGATGCGGGCCGGGCCGACCGCCGGAGAGTACGGCGCAAGCAGCAGGTTCAACGGCGACCACTTCCACAGAGGGTTTGCGGGCGCGTAGACCTTCGGCCACGCCTGTCAATGTGCCGCCGGTACCAACGCCGATCACCACCATGTCTACCGCGCCGCCGGTCTCTTCCCATATCTCAACGGCGGTACCCTCGCGATGCGCCCGTGGATTGGCCTGATTGTAGAATTGTTGTGGGTACCAGACGTTGGGTAGGGTTGTGCGCAGTTCAATCACTTTGTTGATTGCGCCGCGCATACCCTGACGGTTGGGGGTGAGAATGACCTTTGCGCCGAAACGCCGCAGCAGGAGACGACGTTCCAGGCTGATGGTATCGGGCATGGTGAGGATACATTGATAGCCGCGAGCCGCCGCAATCCACGCGAGCGAGATACCCATATTGCCGCTGGTTGGCTCAGTGATGATGCCGCCGGGGCGCAGTAATCCCTGCGATTCCGCCTCGCAGACCATCTGCCAGGCGATACGGTCTTTCACGCTCCCTCCGGGGCTAAACATCTCCAGTTTAGCGAGTACAGTGGCAGGTACACCAGCCGCGATACGCTTGAGTTCTACCAGAGGAGTGCGACCGACAAGTTCTGCGGCATTGTTTGCCCAGTGGGCCATAAGATAATTATCCTGTTCGACATTTGGACAAATAAACGTAAAGACATATACCAGCAGGTTTTATGGTTCGCGAAGTAAGGCGCGAACCATAAAGAGGAGTTCTTGCATCTGAAACGGCTTGCGCAGCAGCAGACCAGTCTGCAAGCCCATCCGCTGGAGTTCCCAATCGTGGCTGGCCGTAATCACAATAATCGGCGTATTTTTCGTGCTGCTGTGGCCGCGCAATATTTTGAACAATGAAGCTCCGTCCAGGTTGGGCAATCCTACATCTAATAAAATGAGATGCGGAGCAAGCTCCGGTATCTGGTCTTTCGCTGATTGGCCGTCAGCAAAAATATGTAACCGCCAGTATCCAGCATGCTGCAGGATATCCTGAAACATCGTTGCCAGATGCGCATCGTCCTCGACAATGGCGATCAATTTTTCATTTTCCTCGACATTTTGCCGATCAATAACCACGTATTACCCCACACAATCGTGATATATCATTCGCTGGCTCCGCTCCCCTCACTTCCTCCATCAATGTCGCGACACAGCGGTTACCGAGAGATTAAATGTGATACATTGTCTCCAAGCTATCAATTTGATGGCGCCGGGCCAATTCCTCTATAGTTATTGCACTGAGATACTGCTGGGTCATCTCATCAACTTTTTGCCAGACCTCACGTAAGGCACAACCGGGCGAGAGTTTGCAGAAGTCAGGGTTAGGCAAGCACTCCATTGGTGGGATATAGCCTTCAAGAGCACGAATAACCTGAGCCATCGTAATCTGAGCCGGTGGTTTTGCCAGCATATGCCCTCCCTTTGGCCCGCGCACGCTTTTGACCAGGCCCTCTTTGCGCAAAACCATCAATATCTGGTCCAGGTATTGTTCAGGGATGTATTGGCGGCTCGCAATATCCGCACTTTCTATTGGCCCTTGCCCATAGTAAGCAGCCATATCCAGCATTGCTCTGAGGCCATAATCGCCCTTCATTGTTGTCATTTTCATGTTGGCTCGGCCACCTTTCCAGAGGGCGCAACGCTCCACTATTGAAGCATTCCGACATACACCAACTTGCCGCCTTTAGCATATATCAGGAGCGGCAAGCTGTCAATGGGGAAATATCCCCGTTCCTCATAGGTGAAGCAGCTCGGTGCTTACGGTGTGGGGGTTGGATTGCCGGCGGGTGGGGTGCCTGCCCCTTTTTTGGTAGGTGTTACTACTGTCACTCGTAAAGCTGCTATTGTTTGAGTGGATTTATTATAGGGGGCACGCACTTTCACCGTTTCGCCGACGATGAGATTGCTAAAAGTGATGGGACCTGATGCCGCGCTATATTCCGTTGTACTGTCAACACTAACGGTCGTCATCTTTTTGCTATTCACCACAATCACGAAGCCTTGCGCACTCAATGATTGAATGATGCCGGTAATTTGCCGTATCTTCTTTGTTGTGCTGCCCTGCGCTGTCGTCAACGTCGCGGTTGGTGTGAGATTCACGGTAGAAGCATGGCTGGGATTCGCGAGAGAGAAAGCAATTGCCCGGCTGGTGACTCCAATGAGGACAATAGCCAGAACGCCGATCATAATCAACAATGTTTTTTTCTGCATAACACCTCTCCAGAATAACTTTCAGCTAGATTCTCGCTATTTTAACACGTTTCATGCCAGAGACAGCGTAATACCAAGCAGACCCCTACATTTTACCTATGAAAGGACGGTCCAGCATAGCCCGAACAGCGTGCAGGTAGATGATAGGATTAATTTCTGCTGAGAAGGAGATAAAACACGTCTATTCTCTTGCGCTTATCCAGGCTTCCTCTCTATAATAATGAAATGAGACAGACGACAGAGCTAAAAAGCGCAATGAAATATGGATTATAGGCGTATTTCTCACAGGCAACCGGGTGGTGAGGCGAGCAAGCACTGTTACGAACCAAACGGAGTGACCTGGCAATGGAAGGAGAACACTTGCGATGCAAGACATACCTGGAAGACCCAGTCAAGGCCAGGCAGCACAGCGAAAATTGAAAGTCCTGGTGATTGATGATGAGATAAATATTATCGAATTTATTAAATTAGGGCTGGGCTACGAAGGTTTTCAGGTAGATTCGGCGATGGATGGGCCACAGGGGTTGGCGGCGGCGCAGCGAATTGATCCCGATATCGTGATTCTTGATTTGATGTTGCCTGGCATGGATGGCCTGGAAGTGTGTCGCCGTCTGCGCACCAATCCGACCACGCAGGATGTACCGGTCCTCATGTTGACGGCAAAAGATGAAATCCAGGACCGCGTGACAGGCTTGAACACAGGCGCTGACGATTACCTTGTGAAACCTTTTGATTTTGTAGAACTGCTGGCACGTATCAAGGCTATTTTGCGCCGCCAGCGCCGTATGCGCGGCAGCGAAAACGCAGCCGATGGAAACGAGAGCCAGATTTTACAGTTCGGCGATTTGCGCCTCAATATGGCAACGCGTGAAGTGACACGTGGTGGTCGGCTGATTGAGCTGACCGCAACCGAATATAATCTACTCCACCTGTTTATGAGCCACCCGCGCCAGGTACTTGACCGTCAGACGATCCTCAACCGCGTATGGGGATACGACTTTCTAGGCGAGACGAATATCATTGAGGTTTATGTGCGCTATTTACGTGAAAAGATTGAGGACTCTCCAAGCACTCCCCGCTTGATTCAAACCGTGCGCGGCGTTGGTTATGTACTCAAGGGCTAGGACATATCCGTGTCATTTGTAGAAGTATAATCACATGGGGTTCCTAATACAAGGCAGGTAAGAGGCAGAAAAGATGTCGGTAGAGCCTTCTGGACGTACATTAGAAAAGACTCGTGAAAAGGTGATGAATATGGTGCCTCCCACGCCGCCAGATGAGCAGCAGGCACGCAGGTCGCTGGCATCCGCGTGGCGTCAACGTCCTCTTTCAGGGTTACGCTGGCAGCTTACACTTATGTATAGCGCCCTACTCGGCATACTCTTAATAGCCCTGAGCATTCTGGCATATTTTTCGATTGCCTCTGGAACAGCCCGCAAAGATGTGCAGATCACTATCCTGGTAGCTACTTTTGCTTTGATCGTCGCAGAAGTGGTGCTGGTATTTCTGCTGACAAATATGCTGTTACGCCCTCTGCGGCATTTAAGCGATGCCGCGCAATCTATTGCTCTTGGTGACCTGCAACAGCGTAACCGGCTTACGCCCCTGATGAACAACAATGACGAGGTGAGTAAAACCGCCGCCAGTTTGAATGAGATAGTTGGGCAGCTTGAACAGGCCGAGCGCGTACAACAGGACGGTGATACGCGGTTCCACCGCCTGTTTTCCGATGCCTCTCATCAATTGCGGACACCGCTCACATCCTTACGCGGCTTTACTGAAGTACTGATGCGCAGCCCTCATGAAGACGAGGAAACACGACAACGGGTGCTGCGCATCATGAAAACCGAGGCGGAGCGTATGACGCGGTTAGTCAATGATCTGCTGATGCTGGCGCGTCTGGATAGCGGCGATCCTGTCACAACGCAGGTGATTGATCTTGTAGATATTGCTGTAGAATCGGTAGAGCAGACAAAAATTCTCACAACGGACGAACGTAAAATATCACTCTTCTTCGTGACCGACGAACGCTTGAATGTGCAGGCGAACCCCGATAAAATAATGCAGGCGCTGCATATCCTTTTTGACAACGCGCTTAAATATGGACGGCCGGCACCAGACGGTTGGATTCGTCTGCGTATTGATAAACAGAACGACGATGCCCTGCTCGAGGTTATAGACAATGGCAAGGGTATTGATGAACGCGATCTCCCGTATATCTTCGATCACTTTTATCGGGGTGAGCATATGCCAGTCTACAATGCACTGCCTCCGCCACAGGGCGCGGGTCTGGGCCTCTCTATCGCACAGGCTATCCTCCACGCCCACCGGGGAGAAATTACGGTGCGCAGCGAACCAGACAAAGAAACGGTGTTTACGCTACGGATTCCGTGCAAATAAATGATTTACGTATGAGGGCAGAGGTTGTTCATTCCATAACTATGGAATGAACAACCTCTACCCTCATACGTAAATCACACCCCTATTCCCCGTTTTTTCCTAATATGGTTGACCCTCACTGGCATGCATGATACACTGCGTTCAAACACAAGACAGGATGATATTGTCTGGCAAAGCAGCCATTGTAGCAAGGTCAATCCCATGAAATGTCGAGACAAATTGCGAGGATATCGCTTCGCTGGCTGATATCCCCGATGAATCACCGGTATCTTTTGCGGGTACCGTTGGAGGAATGAAGGTATGTGGACCTCAACACTGGAACTCGATGCGGCGCATGTGATACCAACGCAACTGCTGGGGCGTTTCTGGCATGGGGCATATTTCTCTTCTTTTGCTCCTTTGCAGGTACGCAACCTGCCGCGGCATGCATTGCCGGATACTCACTGGGTGCGTGTACGTAATATCCTGGCCGGCATTTGCGGCAGCGACCTGCACCTGGTCTTTGTTGACGGCGACCTGCGCGTTGCTCCGGCGGCACTGGATAGCCAGGTACGCACATATCCCGGTCATGAAGTACTCGGAGAGGTGATTGAGGTTGGCGATGAGGTCAGCCATGTACGTGTGGGAGACCGTGTCGTCCTCCAGCATGGTCCAAATTGTGCCACGGCAGGCGTACAACCGCTCTGTCGTTCCTGTGCCGCCGGCAACTATATGCTTTGCGAACATGGTTCACTACCCGGCCCACAACCTATCGGAGGGGGCTGGAGCGAAGAGATGTTGCTGCACGAACTGCAACTCTTCCGTGTTCCACAGGCGCTGAACGATGAGCAGGCGGTGCTGTTAGAGCCCACATCAGTGGCAGTGCATGCCGTCCTGCGCCACTTGCCACAGGCAGGCGAGCGCGTACTGGTTGTTGGAGCCGGTACGATTGGTTTGCTGATAGTCCAGGCGGTGCGAGCGCTGGCACCTCAGGCCGAGATTAGTGTCGTGGCCCGTCATGCCTTCCAGGTGGAACAGGCAACACGCATGGGCGCGGCACACATTATCTACCCTCGGGATAGCTACGCGGGCGTCCAGCGCATTACTGGCGCGGAACTGCACCGTGGAAAACTCGGCAATCGTATGTTGCTTGGCGGATTCGATGTCATATACGATACCATTGGCAACCGACGTACAACGCATGATGTCTTGCGTTGGACCCGTGCGGGCGGCACCGTTGTGATGGTGGGAGTCAACTTGCACCTGATGCACATTGACCTGACACCGGTCTGGTTCCAGGAAATTCAGCTTGTCGGCACTATAGGCCACGGCGAAGAAACATGGCCTGTTGGCTCAAACGAACATCAATCCACATTCGCCATTGCCGCCCAACTTATCGAACAGGGAGTCTTGCGACCAGAACAACTCCTTACGCATCGTTTCGCGCTCACAAACTACCGGGAAGCATTGCAGACCGCTACACGTAAGTCGCAAAGCCGGGCTTTAAAGGTCGTCTTTGATTACTCACTCCTGCCCCCATCTGTTGTACCAAATGTACATGCCAGCCGTCCGCGCCGTCAACCCGCTACGACCGCTTCCAGCGCACAGCCACCAGCAGACGAACTCATTGATGCGTATGCAATGGGAAATGATTTCGAGGAGATTGAGGAACCGGCAGTGCCATCCGCACGCCAATCGCACACACCTGAACCTATCGTTATGCCGAAGATTCCACCTGCACCACCTACGCCGCTCTCGCCTGTTCTCTCTGATATGGTGCCCCCACCCATGTTGAACGATGACAATGAGAAAACTGTCGTGGTTTCTCTCCCGTTGCCCACGAGCAACGCTCTCCCCTTGCCCACGAGCAACACGGAACCAGGGCAACAACAACCTGCGCCAGATAACTTTGAAGAAGATACCCAGACCACTATACCCGCTATACCCATAGTACCCGCGCCAGTTGAACCTGTGCCAGCAGGTGAGCAGGAGGATGACGCTACCACTACGTTCGTAGCCCCGTTTGCGCCTAAAGCGAAACGCTCCCGCCAAAAACGTGCAAAGACAACCGGCACGATTGCAACAGCACCTGTTGAGGATGAGATAAAAATGACGCCTGCTGCACCGGCTTTACCAGACGACTTGTCGGCAGCCCAGGACGAGGACGAGCATCTACCGTTCTCCACCTCATCATCCTGGATGGATACACTGCAAGCACACCAGGAAACACCGGACGACATACCGCAATGGCTCTCTTCGCTGCATATGATCAACCAGAAAACGGAAGCACCAGAACCGGTGGAAGTTGCAGAGATAGATGAAACCGACCTGCAGCCGCCTGTTACGGGAAATGAAAAATCGAGCGTAACAAATGGCACTTCCGGCACGTTTCTACCTGTAGAGGAAGCATCCGTTGATAACGAACATCAATCATCACCAATACAGTCAAAAGATGCACAAGAAACGTCCCAGGATGAGTAGATTGATGAGGAATTCAAGAAATAAGGAATTTGTATGTCATTCAATGACGAATATTTACCCAGGCCTTCTCAATCAGAAGAGGAGGAGGATGGGAACGCTCCAACGCAGCCAATGCCGCGAGTGCGAGCGGCGGCCCGTTCAATAGTTCAGATGCCAACGAAGCCATTACAACCGTCACGACAGGCACCACTACCTGCTCCACCACTTGCTCCAGTCGCTGCGACACGACGTCCCAAAAAGCGACGATTGGCGCTGCCCTTCGCGATTGTACTGGTCGTCCTCGCTGTGCTGATTGTACTTGGCGGCGTCTTCGCCCGCTATCTCTCGGCAAATGGCACAACGGCACAGGGACACGCTCCAATTTTGCCAACAGAACATACCGGGGTCTTTGAAGGTGTGCCGCTCAATCCGCAGCAGGTCAATCAGCTACAGCATCTCGTCTCGTATATGCAATATAAACAGCTTGCCAGCATGTATGTGCAGCGTATGAGCCTTGACGAGGAAATAGGGCAGTTGATTATGGTGGAGTATAGCGATACCTCTTATTCAGCCGATCTGAATTATATGATTACCAAATTGCACGCGGGCGGCGTTATTATGTACGCGTTTCAGATGAACACCTTTGCCCAGACCAAACATGATATTGCTGAGATGCAGCAAAATGCCAGTATTCCCTTGCTCATCTCAACCGATGAAGAAGGTGGCCCATATGTCGAACGGCTGGGCAGCATTTACGGCACACGCATGGACGCGACACAGATTGGCGCGAGTGGCAATGTCAACGTGGCAACGCAACAAGGGCAAAAAGTTGCGCACGATCTGCTGGCTCTGGGCATTAACGAAAATCTCGCGCCCGACGTGGATGTCAACCTTGTCAATGGCTATGACATGGTGACACGTACCTTTGGCTCTGACCCACAAACGGTGATTAAATATGCCAGCGCCTACCTCGCGGCGATGCAGGGCGCGGGAGCGGTCGGCTGCATCAAACACTTTCCAGGGCTGGGCGACGCGGTAAGCGATGCCCATACTGGACTCCCGGTGGTGAACCGCACAGCACAGCAACTGTACGATGTTGAACTCGCACCGTTCAAGGCACTGATTCAATCGTCGAATCCATTGGATCAGCCAGGCATGATTATGCCAACCGATGTGCTGATGCCAGCGATTGACCCGACGATGCCCGCCGAGCTTTCGCCCATCTTCATGACCGATATTCTGCGCAAGCAGTTCGGCTACGACGGGGTCGCACTGACCGATGCCCTCTACATGCAGGGTATTTCGCAAAAATGGAGTATGCCGGATGCTGGCGTGCTGGCGCTCAAGGCTGGCGACGACATGCTGCTCGGCCCCAACGGCTCAGCTCAGACGCTGGCTATGATCAACGCTATCAAACAGGCCCTGCAAGATGGGACGCTCACGAAAGCCCGCATTGATCAGGCGGCGACACGCATCATCGCCCTCAAAATGCAATATCACCTGCTGCCCGCGACATTGCCGCAGGCGTAATTATTCCAGGCAACAAAAAAACAAAGTTAGCTCCAGGGTACCCGCAAGGGGATACCCCTACTATACACGTGGGCGTGTATAGTAGGGGTATCCCCTTGCGGGTACCCTGGAGGTGCCTATTCTTAGCCCTTTTGGAGTCGTGCGATGATATTTTTGAGTCTGCGCGTCTCGCTTTCATGCTGGTCGCGTATGTCGTTGAGTTGCTGCTCCATCTGCGCTTGCACAGTTGCCATGCGCTCTTGCATTTCTGCCTGGAATTGCTCCATGCGGTCTCGCATATGAAGGATAGTTTCGACACCCGCCAGGTTGACGCCCAGGTCTTGCATCAGGCCGCGAATCTGAATCACTCGTTCGATATCACGGTCCGAATAGAGGCGAGGACTGTGGGGGCTAGTACCCTTGCGGGCGGGCGAGATCAACCCCAGACGTTCGTAATGGCGCAATGTTTGCTCATGAACCTCCGCTTTCTCGGCGGCAACGCTGATAATATACCACGCGCCATTACTTTTCTCTGTCATGGTTGTTCCCTCCTTTGCATAGGTCTCTACGTGGGCCGATAAATCGGCGGTGGGCGCGGTAAACCGGCCCCTACAGCACATCAACAGGCATCGTCGCGGCGTATCGTTGTTTTGTTAACAGGTATTGTCGCATCCCACTGATAGGTTTATGAATGAACTTCGGCGTTGCGGGTGTGAGATAGTTTCTCAAACAGAGCGCGTTCTTCGGGCGACAGTTGCATCGGCAATTTGACTTTGACTTGCGCAAAGAGTGTGCCGCTGCCTTCGGAACGCAGGCGTGGCATGCCTTTGCCTGACAGGCGGAAGATGCGCCCGTTCTGCGTCTCCGGCGGAATGGTAAGCATCAATTTACGTCCGTCGGGTGTTGGCACGGGTACGGAACCACCAAGCATCGCTGTTACAAGGTCAACCTCAATGTCTACGAAAAGGTCGTCGCCTTTACGCTCGAAGGCGGAGTCTAGTTTGACGCTAATCACAAGGTAAAGGTCACCTCGCGGCCCACCCCCGATACCAGGTTGCCCTTCACCGGCAACTCTAATGCGCGAACCGTTGTCAACGCCCGCGGGGATTTTCACCTGAAGTTTCTTGTTGCGCGGTATCATACCCTGGCTATTACAGGTGGCGCATGGTTTGCCGCCCACCTCGCCTGTTCCCTTACAGACCGTGCAAACCTCTGTGGATTGAATGTTGAAGGTGCGCATACCGCCGATATATGCCTCCTGGAGCGTTACCTCGACGGGCTGCTCGATATTGTCACCGGTACGGCGGCGTATATCGTTGCGTGCCTGCGTGCGCGTCGCGGAAGGATTTGAGCGCCCAAACAATACTTCGAAGAAATCAGAGAATTGTGAGTTGCCGCCCGCACCAGCCATATTATCATAATCAAATGGCGAAGTACGGCCGCTGAAGGGATTGGCACGCCGGGTTCCCGCGCCGAAATTCGGGCCGAATTGCTCCTGCCAGTTTGGGCCGAGTGTATCGTACTTTTTCCGTTTGTCTGCATCGGAGAGAACTTCGTAAGCTTCGTTAATCTCTTTGAACTTCTCTTCCGCCTTCTTATCGCCAGGGTTGACATCGGGATGATATTTACGGGCCAGTTTGCGAAATGCCTTCTTGATGTCGTCGGCGCTCGCTCCACGCTGCACGCCGAGAATTTTATAATAGTCTTTATAATCCATGAGAGCTTTGCCTCTTTACGGAACTATTACATGTACATAGCTGCCAGAGTTCTGACCGGTTTTACTATTCCGAGCTATGTACATGTTGCTTAAACCAGCTCACTCGCTTTTCGTATTGCCCATACTGACTTTGACGCGGGCCGGACGCAGCGTCTCATCCCCTAATGTGTAGCCTTTGAGAACCTCTTCGACAATCGTCCCCTCCGGTTTATCGCTATCCTCAACCGCCTCAATCGCCTCATGTACATACGGGTTAAAGGGTTCACCTACCGTGGGTACGGGATTCAATCCTTCGCCGCGCATGACTTCGTTCATCTGCCATTGCACCATGCGCAGCGCCTGCTGCAATCCCTGGCGGTCGAGCGTATCCTGGTAAACCAGCGCACGCTCCACGTTATCCAGCACCCCCAGCAATTTATACAGCAACGCTTTCTTCTGGTTCTGTACGCGATCAGCTAGCACGCGCTCCTGGCGCTTGCGAAAGTTATCCAGATCGGCACGTTCACGCAAAAACTTATTCCAGTTCTCGATTGACTCCTGTTTCGTCTGTGCCAGTTGCGCCTCCAACTCGGCGATACGTGCCTGTTCCGCTGTCCGATTACCATTTACCTCTGCCTGTGGCATCTGAGGCGCTTCCTGGGACTCTTCCATATGACCCATATGAACGACTATCTCCTCTTCTGTTCTTCCTTCACTATTATCGGTGCATTTCTGCTATTCTCTCTGCTGCAATCCATAAATCGGGAAAGATTTATTGCGTTTACAGTATAAACTTTGAGTCCCCTCATGTCAAGTTTTGTTAGCAGCGGGAACTCCGTCCTGCCAGGTAAAACGCATGGGATGTTGACAAACCTCAATATTTTTCCAGTATTTCCGATAGATAGGTAAGCATGTATGATTTTAGAAGGATGGGCAACCATGAAACGTTTGTTGCTGGTTATCTTTACTATGAGTACGCTGCTAACGGGTACGCTCTACCTCCATCATCGTATCGTCACCTCGATTGCGCATGGTGGATGCGTAGATATTCCGGCGACGCCGGACTATCTGAGTTCAGACAGCACGACAGACGCTATAGCGGCTCTCAATAACGCGCACCAGTTGGAGCATTTGCCGCCGTTAAAGCTGCCCGGCAACTTCTACCGGCTTGACCCTGCAATGCAGCAATTCATCCTGCTCAATATCGAACGCACGGACCGCCATTTACGCCCGTTGACCTTAGACGCGAACCTCTCGCAGATGGCGCTGGGCTATAGCGAGCAGTTACGCGACCTGCATTTTTTCTCGCATACCAGCCCTATTAGCGGTTCTTTTGGTGATCGTATCAACGGCAATCCTGCTGTCGCTGACCACTATAGCGTCGCTGCAGAAAATCTCGCGAGCAACCCTGTTGCTGGAGCGGGGCCAATCTACGAATATATGTACGACGACTCGGTTGAAGCGTGCGGCCATCGTCATAATATTCTCAACCCATCCCTGACTACTGTTGGTATCAATTGGGTGCGCGGTGGGCCTTACGGCACTATTTCCGCGCAGGATTTCATCGCCCCCGCCTCGTGGAATCCTTATGTGGCAACATCACCGGTGACAACTGCGCCTGCACTATCTATCAGTATTAATGCTGTTGCTGGTAGTACCATCCTGCGCTTGCAAACACACATATCCGACGACGCAAACACACATATTGAGCGCATTACCTGGTTCCTCGACCACAGCAGCACACCTGTACAGGTTGGCTCGGCGTGGACGCTCAATACCAGCAAGTTAGCACACGGAGAACATACCATCATTGCCTACGTGGTGGATGGTGAGCAGAACTACAATGTGGCGCAGGAGACGATTGTGGTGTAGGGGCTCACGAGTGTCAAAAAGCTTTGATATAACTGATTGGTAAACAACACAGATACTGATACGCCCCCCACCGCCAGCCCTCTATTTTATTGCTCATTATCGGAGGAGAGATTTGAGAAAACCCCTCCAAAAAAGTACCAGCCCAATGGTTTTTTATACAGCTTATGCTATACTGTTTTAGCTTACAGCGAATGGGGAGCAGAAAGGTATCAGCAAATCCTCATTGAAAACATTCTTTCAAATGTAAGGAAACTAGATGAATCTTTTTAATCAAAAGCTATGCAGAGAAAGAATTGCCCGATTTGACTTTCCCACCGGAGAGCAAGCAGCCCAAATAGAAAAAATAATAGCAAATTGGCAATACTCGCTTAAAGATAGTGACTTATCCAAAACAAAAGAAATAGGCGTACAAGAATTATTCCTCATTAAATTTTTTGAAGAGGTATTAGGGTATGCTTCTCAAGTTGCAGGTAAGGACGAATGGAACCTTATCCAACATCCAACATCGGAGGTAGACGCACAAGAACCTGATGGCTCATTAGGCTTTTTTACAAAAGGAGAAAAATTAACAAGAGCGGTCATAGAACTGAAGGATGCAAAAACTTCGCTCGATAAGAAACAAACCAGCAGAGACAAAAAATATACTCCAATTGAGCAAGCGTATTTATATGCTTCAAAATTTGAGGGATGCAACTGGTTTATAGTTTCTAATTTTAGAGAAATACGGCTTTATCACAAAAGCAGAACACAAGACTTTTTTGAAAAGTTCGATGTCTTAGAACTCAACAAAGCGGAAGAATTTAAGCGTTTCTATTATCTTCTTTGCAAGCAAAATCTTATTTCTCATTCCCGTACTTCAGTTGTTGACGACTTAGCTAATGCCTCAACAAAAGAGGAAGAAGATATTACCGAAAAGTTCTATCAGGATTATAAAGATATACGGCTTGCCCTCTTTCATCACCTCGTTGAACAAAACCCTACAGTTGAAAAAACCTTATTGCTTGAAAAAGCACAAACAATTATTGACAGCTTAATCTTTATCCTGTTTTGTGAAGATACAGGGAGCCTGCTTCCAAGAAATCTCGTGAGAGACACTTACGACTTAGGCATCAGGTCAAGGGAAAGAAGCGACCAGAGAGTATGGAGGGAATTCAAAAATCTCTTCATGGATATTGATATGGGGAGAAGTGATATTGACCCTGAAATCAATATGTACAATGGTGGCCTCTTTGCTCAAGATGCTGTTATAGACAGCTTAGTGATTAAAGATACTATTTGGAAACAAATTGTCAGCCTCAATAAATATAATTTTGAGAGCGACCTCAACGTCAATATCCTAGGCCATATTTTTGAGCAAAGCATTAGTGATATCGAAAGCATGAGGGCCGAATTATCAGGGAGACAAGCAGAAAAAGATATATCGAAAAGAAAAAAACAGGGTATCTTTTATACTCGTGAATTTATCACAAAGTATATGATTGAGGCTGTTGTTGGACAGTTTTTAGCAGAACACCCCGACAGATTAGAAACGATAAAAATTCTTGATCCGGCCTGTGGAAGTGGTGCGTTTCTTAATCAGGCTCATGCTTATTTGATGAATGAGTATAAAATACGCAATGAGCAAAAATTGCTAGAGAAAACAGGAGTAAATCAGTTAGACTTTTCATACATAAACTTAGCAGAGTCGAATAGAGATATTCTCCTGAATAATTTGTTTGGTGTTGACCTTAATCAAGAAAGTGTGGAAATAACAAAGCTTTCCTTATGGCTAAAAACCGCCCGCTCATCCGAGCCGCTTCAGAACTTAGATAAAAATATCAAATGTGGAAATAGTATTGTTGACGACCCATTGTATGCAGGAGCCAGAGCCTTTAACTGGAGTGGTGAATTTAAAAGTATACTTGATAGCGGAGGGTTTGACGTAATTATCGGAAACCCCCCATATGTGAGGCAAGAACTGATAAAAGATATAAAGCCATATTTGGAAAAACAGTATCAAGTATATACAGGTGTTTCAGATTTGTATGTCTACTTCTTTGAGAAGGCAATGAGTTTACTAAAAGAAAATGGCTTTTTTGCTTTTATCGTTTCAAATAAATTCTTACGAGCAGGTTATGGACAAAAGCTCACACAGTATCTTCAGCAGAACTTTACTGTATTAAATCTTATTGACCTTGGCAAACTAAAACTTTTTGAAGGAGCAACCACTTACCCTTGTATTATTACCCTTCAGAAGAAAAAGCCTGCTGATACTCAAAAAGTCCCATTCTTAAAAGTACTAACATTAGAAAAAGCGAACAACTTAGACTTAGAGGTTAAGGAAAACAGCCAGACAATTGAAATAAATAGAGACGATGAGACTTGGGAGTTAAGAAGCATTGAAGAAAATAATTTACTAGCAAAGTTAAAAAAAGACGCCATTCAATTAGGCCACTTTGTAAATGACAAAGTATTTTATGGAATTAAGATAGGTTTTAACGAGGCTTTTATTGTTGATAATGATACTAAAGAAAAAATTTGCATGCTAGAGGCTAAAAGCATTGAAGTTTTCAAACCAATTTTAATAGGTAAGGCATGGTTCAAAAAAGGGCAAAGTGACTTGACAGTGTGACAGCCAAAAGTGGCGAAAGATGTCCCTGTGAGGTATGGTAAAAAAAACCGATCACCAAACCACACAGGGAGAAACCAATGGTTC
>Ga0307372_10002609_pt1 | contig 29586 bp, 27 predicted proteins | sample OX1MG_FD_202533 | JGI IMG/M metagenome (GOLD analysis project Ga0307372, IMG submission 202533) | Soil microbial communities from Risofladan, Vaasa, Finland - OX-1 | ecosystem: Environmental > Terrestrial > Soil > Coastal area > Acid sulfate soil | place: Finland: Risofladan, Vaasa | collected... | reverse complement strand
GATTGTGCGCCGGCGCCTGACCGGGGTCGTCAAGGGCCGCTCGGCCAGGGCTGGCCTCGCTCGGCTCCGCCGTCCCTGGACGACCCCTCCCTGGGTCTGGGTTGGGGCCGCCGCCCCTACCCGCCGGGTTCCCCACAATGTTCCCCAAGACCGCGCCACGGGCGGAGTATCTGCTGGGGACTTCCCCACTTTGCTCCCCAGTTTCATTCCCCACTCCAAATTCCCCCCGGCCTCCGGCGAGGTGCGCCCGGCCCGGTCGGGCTCGGGTCGATCCCGGAGTGGGGAACGCGTCCGGCCTGCTCAGAGCCCCTTTGCCTGCCCGGCACGACGGAGTGGGGAACGGGAGTGGGGCATTCCCCACTCTCACGCGGGCCCCACGGGCGATCAGAAAAATTCCTGCCGATAACCTTGAACGAGCCGTCCGCAGTCCCCGGCCGTCGGCTTGCCTGCCTCGGCCCAGGCGTCGGGTCCTGGCTCCGGCCCACGGTGTGGTCATCGGCCAATGATCCGACGACGACGTCAACAAGGGCGTCACCGGGGAGCTGAATTTTTGATGACCTCGGGAAATGTCCGGCGCGGTGCCCGATGACCTCAGCACCCCCAGCACCGCCTGGTCAGCGCCGGGGCGGCCGAAGCCGGACCCTGGCGAGGGCGGGTGGTCATCTTGGGAAGGGCCGCCATGTTGACGTGCGGGTTGACGTCCGCGTTGACCGTGGCAGGCGACAGCGAGGCGGTGGCACCGTCGCTTCCGGTTTGGGAGTCGAAGTCGGGACAACGCGGGGCTGCAGGGTCGAGGCCTCCTGCAGCGCTGCACCGAGGTTGGGTTCGGTTGCTCACCCCCGTCGTCGTCGGCCACCTTCCCTGCCCGCCTCACCCAGCTCGTTGACATCTCTCTCCGTCCTGTCGCCTCGACCTCAGCGCGGATCTCGGCGCCGACCCCACCGGGGCGCGACGGCGACGGCGGCCGTTCACCTGCATACCTGGGCCGCCAGCAGGCCCAGATTGAAAAGAAACCCAAAGATGGGCCTTGACCAGGCATGGGGAACGCGCCGGGACGATCCCGCCGGGGCCATGGGGAACCCCGGGACGCGTTCCCCATGCCTTCCCGACGCGCTCCAGCCGGGCTCGAGACTCGCGGTTGCTCGTGACCCATACCTCACTAGGCCGCTGCTCGCCTGCATTCCTCGCGACCTCGATGAGCCCGACAACTTCCCCGTCTTTCACAACCATTGACCACTGCTCACCGTTCATGAGATAACCCTGGACAGCCGCCCGACCACAGGCGCATAAACCCCCCAACGGCCAAAGACTCCGAACACGATTGCAAGGGCTCCGCCCCTGCTTGAGGAGTCGGCAGCGGGGGAGTGCAGCGGTGGCGTGGATGCGGATGATGGGGATCGACTCGGTGGAGTACCACCGCCAGACGGTGCTCGGCCGTGACGACGACCATCCCGGCGCGGCACTGGCCTACTACGCCTCCCGGGGCGAGACGCCCCTCGTGTGGGGTGGCGCCGGCGCCGAGCTGCTCGGCCTGTCCGGTCCCGTTACCGACGAGGCCTACTCCGCCATCTTCGGCCCCGGGGGCGCGCTCGACCCCACCACCTGGGATCGCCTGGTGGCCACCCGCCGGCCGGGCATGGAACTGGTGGTGGCCACCCACAAGTCCGTGGCCGAGCTGGGCGTCATCGGCCGGGCCGAGGACATGCATCTCATCATGGACGCCGAACGCGACGCCACCCTGGGCTATCTGGATTCGGTCACCCAGGCCCGGGGCGGGAGAAGGGGAGTGGCCGCTACGCCTTCTCCTACCTATGGCCTGGTCTACGCCACCACCCGCCACGCCACCTCCCGGGCCGGGGATCCCGCCCCGCATGACCATGTGCTCCTCGCCAATGTGCTCGCCATGGCCGACGCCAAAGGCGGCTGGAAGGCGGCGGACACCACGGCTTGGCGCACCCACCTCCACGCCGCCACCACCATCGGCCGGCTGGCCAGCGCCCGGGTGGCGGTGGAGCTGGGCTATGCCATCGAGGCCGACAACGGGCCGTCGGGTCGTCTCGGACACTGGCGAATCACCGGCATCCCCGTCGAGGTCTGTGACTGGCACTCCAAGCGCTCGGCCCAGATCGAAGAAGAGCTGGAGCGCAGCGGGCATTCCTCCTACCGGGCCCGGGGCATCGCGGCCCGGGCCTCCCGGGAGCACAAGCGACACGAGCCCATCGCCGATCTGATGTCACTGTGGCGCTCCGAGCTGGCAGAGGCCGGCTGGCCCCTGGAACGAGTGGTCGAGAACCTGGGCCTGGCGAATGAGGCGGCCAGGATCCCCCAGCGCCTGGGCCATGGCGCCGAGGCGGCTCTGGCCGAAGAGGTGCTGGCTCCCGACGGCGCACTGGCCCGGGCCAAGGTCTTCTCCCGCCGGGACCTGATCGTGGCCACCGGTCCCAAGCTCTTCGGCCAGGACATGGCCGAGGCGACCAGGGTCATCGACCGGGTGCTGGGCGATGCCGAGGTGATCCCGCTCATCGCCGTGGCCGGGGCGCGGGAGCGGGTCTACGCCCTGGCCTCGGTCATTGCCGCCGAGGTGGGCATCGCCAAAGCGGTGGAGCTGGGAGCCACCGCCACCGATCGCACCCGCATCCCGTCCATCGGAGACGCCGTGGCCACCGTGGAGGCCCGGCGGGGCTATCGCCTCTCCAGGGAACAGCTGCGTCTCGTCTCGGCCATCGCCCGGGACGGCCACGGTCTGGACGCGGTGATCGGGGTGGCCGGTTCCGGGAAAACGACTGCCCTCGAAGCTCTAGCCCTGTCCTGGACCCAGGCCGGCTACCGGGTGTTGGGCACGGCCACCTCCGGCCAGGCGGCCCGCAACCTGGGCACCGAGGCCAACATCGACGCCCACACTGTGGCCTCCCTCACCCGTTCCCTGGAGAAGGGTCGGATCACCCTCGGCCCGACGGACATGGTCATCCTCGATGAAGCCGGGATGACCGAGGACGCCGACCTGCTCAAGTTGTTGAACGCGGCGGGGACGGCCAAGGCCCACGTGGTGATGGTCGGTGATCCCCACCAGCTCTCCGCCGTGGGCCCCGGCGGGGCCATGGAGGCGGTCTCGGCCCGCCATCCCGGCGTGCACACCCTCTCCGAGAACCGCCGCCAGTCCGACGAATCCGAGCGGGCAGCGCTCGCCGAGCTGCGCCACGGCGAGGTCGAAGCCGCGGTCGAGTTCTACGCCGGTGCCGGGCGCATCCGGACCGAGGCGGACCGCCACGCCGCCATGGAGGCGGCGGTGGACGCCTACCTGGGGGACCTGGCCGCCGGGCGCCACGCCTTGCTCCTGGCCTGGCGGCGTGACCATGTGGCCGAAATGAACGCCCTGGCCCGCCAGGCACTCCAGGACACTGGGCGCCTCCCCCGGGTGGAGATGACCGCCCCCGGCGGCGCCCGTTACGCCCTGGACGACCGGGTGGTCTTCACCGCCCCCAACCACGACGCCGGGGTGGTCACCTCCCAGACCGCCACCGTGTTCCTCACCGACTCCGCCGGCTCGGAGCCGGCCCTCATCCTCGAGCTGGAGGGAGGACGCCGGGTCCGCCTGGAGGGAGAGGCCATCGACGCCGCCCATCTGTCCCATGCCTATGCCATGACGGCTCATCGGGCTCAGGGCGCCACGGTGGAGACCGCCCACGTGCTGGCCGATGGGGGCGGACGAGAGCTGGGTTATGTGGCCATGAGCCGGGCCCGGGAGGAGACCCACGTCTACGTGGTGGCCGACGACGCCGACCAGGCCAAAGAGGACCTGGTGCGGGACTGGAGCTCCTCCCGGCGGGTGCGCTGGGCCATCGACACCGGCTGGCCCGACCAGGCCATCGAACAAGGCGAGGTGGCCCTATCCCACATATATCCGGGGCTGGGCCGGGCGGCGGCCCGAGCCGAGGTCGAGGCTCTGGCCGCCGTCGTGCCCCCGGGCGTGGCTGCCGAGGACTTCGACCAGGCCGGGCGCCGCATCAAAGAGCTCGGCTGGGCTCAGGAGGCCCTGGCCAAGGGGGAGGGCCTCTGGGCGGACCCGGAGCTGGAGCAGGCGGCCGAGGAGGCCCGCCAGGCCCAGCAGGGCGTCTACGCCGCCAACCAACGGGTGCAGCGGGCTCAGCCTGGGCTCCGCCGCGCCTGGGCGCGCCACCAGGCCGAGCTTGCCGACCAGAGACTCAGCGAGGCCACCGAGGTGCTGGAGGCCACCGCCGCACCGCACCGGGCCGCCATCGGGGCCGAGCTGGCAGCGGCCGAGGCGACCCTGGCCCAACTACAGGAACAAGGCGCGGCACGGGTGGCCTTCGACCGGACCCATCCCGGGGCGGCCCGTCGGCTCTCCTCTCTGGACTACGACGCCGGCCGGAGCATCCGGGCCGTGCGCCGGGAGGCTCCCGAGACGGCGCTGGGGGCGGTGGAGACCGTGGGCTCGCCTTCTATGGCCGAGGTGAAGTCCGAGTTCTTCGAGCTCCGGCCGGGCTCGGCTCGCTACCTGGAGGAAGTGAGGGAGGCCGCGGTGCGTCAGGCAACGCCCAGGCCCGAACCCGTCCTGGAACCCCCGGCGCTGAGGATCGCAGGGCCGAGGCTCGAACTGTGAGCGCAGCGGTGTTGGTGCGTCGACCATGCCGGCCGGCGATCTACAGGGGAGGTCCGCGGGCGGGAATCCGCGGGCCCGAAAGGCGACCCATATCGAGCATTTTGCGCAGGGCAGCTGCCTGAGCAGGGTCCACCAGGAGTGAGCGACTCGGTGCTATCGACCGAGGTGCCTTCGTCGAGAACCGGGGCTGATGACGCCCGGGATATTGCGCCGTCGTTACGTGCGGTCGAGTTCAAAGCCGTCGGCTCCGGCCGGCCGCGCGGACATGGCCGGCGACGGATGCCGGAGCCAACCTGGGTCTCAATCAGCGGTCTGAATCGGCCTGCTGACGGCTGGCATCCGCTGAGCGGTATCTGACAACCCACGTGCGCGCCCGGAGGTCGCTGGACCATGGTCGGCCCTCGGGTCCCGGGCCGCCCGCGTCGCGATCGAAGCTCACTGTAGGTGATCTGGTCTAGCCTCTGGGTGATATGCGGTAAGGGGGGCAATATGGCGACAAGCCCGGATTGGCGAGGCGCAGGACCCAGTTGGGGTGCCGTGGTGATCTCTACGAGAAGGACTGGCTAGTTGCGACGCTGGGCCGACCTGCCGCTGCGCACCAAGGGCCTGGCTGTCATATCGGTCCCCCTGGTCGCTCTGCTCCTGGCCGGTGCCGCCTTCGCCGTGCTCCAGGTCCAAGACCAGAACGCCCGGAACTGGGTCGACCACACCTTCTTGGTGCGCCGCCAGCTCGACACGGTCAGCCTGGATGGGTTGAACGCCGAGACCGGAACCCGGGGATACCTCCTGACCGGTCGGGCGGACTTCCTCCAGCCCTACAACACCGCCCGCCTGGCCGAACCCCGAGATGCGGCCGGCCTGGCCCGCCTGGTGGCCGACAACCCCTCTGAGGAGGCGCGGGCCCGCCGGGTCGAGGCGCTGGTGTCAACCCAGCTGGGCTACCTGCAGACGCTGGTGGCCTCGCCCCCGCCCGGCGCGCTCTCTTCGAGCGAGATCGGTCTCCTCGCCCAGGCCAAGACCTCCATGGACGCCCTCCGCGCCGAGCTGGCCCAGATGCACCACACCGAGGCGGGGCTCCTGGCCGCCCGCCGGGCCCAGGAGAGCCGGCTGACCTTCTGGCTCAACACCGCACTGGGCGTGATAGTCGGGGCGGGGTTGTTGGGCGGGCTGGCGGCGGCTCTCATCTTTGGCGTGGGCGTGACCCGACGGGTCGAGGCGCTGCGGGACAACGCCGAGCGCCTCCAGGACGAAGAGCCCCTTACCGGCCTACCCGGAGGCGCCGATGAGGTGGGACTTCTGGGCCGCGCCTTGGGCACGGCCAGTGAGCTGCTGGGCGAGCGGACCCAGCGCCTGCGCCAGGCCGAGGCCTTCCTGGATCACCTGATCACCGCCAGTCCGGTTGTAGTGCTGCGCGCCGGGCGGGAGGACCGCGCCATCACCTATGTGAGTGACAACGTGGGGAGGATCTTCGGCTACCAGCCCGGGGAGGTGACCGCCGAGGCCGGGTTCGTAACCGCCCGGGTCCACCCCGACGACCGCCAAGGTTGGGCCGGCGCCGAGCAGGCGGCCATGGGAGCCGGCCAGGCCGAGTGCGACTTCCGCCTCCGCCACGCCAGCGGGGACCACCGCTGGGTCCATGGCCTGATCCGCATCGAAGAGGGAGATGGGGGCCGCCCCGAGACCCTTCTCGTCTATCTCACCGACGTGACCGAGCGGCGCCGGATGGAGGAGGACCTCGTCACCGCCCACGCCCAGGCCCTGGAGGCCTCCAGGCTCAAGTCCGAGTTCGTGGCCAACATGAGCCACGAGATACGCACCCCCCTCAACGGGGTGATCGGGATGACCGGACTGTTGCTGGACACCGATCTCAGTCCCGAGCAGCGGGACTACGCCGAGACGGCCCGGACCTCGGGCGAGGCGCTGCTCGGGGTCATCAACGACATCTTGGACTTCTCCAAGATCGAGGCCGGGCGGATGGACCTGGAGGTGGTCGACTTCGATCTGCGGTCGGCGGTGGAAGAATCCTTGGAGCTGTTGGCTGAGCGGGCCCACGCCAAGGGCCTGGAGCTGGCGACCCTCATCCGCCCCGACGTGCCCCTCGATGTGCGCGGCGATCCGGGCCGGCTGCGCCAGATCCTCATCAACCTGGTCGGCAACGCCGTCAAGTTCACCGAGGCCGGCGAGGTGGTGATCCGGGTTGGCCTGGCCGACCCGGACCCCGAGGGCGGAGCGGTGCTGCGCTTCGAGGTCACCGATACCGGAATCGGCGTGGGCCCCGAAGAGGCTGCCCGGCTGTTCCAGAGCTTCACCCAGGCCGACGCTTCCACCACCGATTCACAGCGCGAATCCAGACCCAGGTTGGCTCCGACATCCGTCGCCGGCCATATCCGCGCCGGCCGGGCGGAGCCGACGGCTTTGAACTCGACCGCACGTAACTACGGCGCGATATCCCGGGCACCATCAGCCCCGGTTCTCGACGAAGGCACCTCGGTCGGTAGTACCGACTCGGCCATATCGCGCATCCGAGGATGCTCGCTAATGCTTGCGCAATCGCCCGTGTTCCGAGGGCTTGGCCAGCTTCTGCGCGTCGGACAGTCTTGGACGTCGCTGCGTGAGCCCGGGTCTGCTGGCCGGGACCGAAGCGATGTTGCGTTAGCGGAGCCGACGCAGGGTCGCTTCAATTTCGGCGGTGAAGAGGTAGAGGTCGAGGCCGCCGGGCTCGAGGGGCTGGAATCCGAAGCGCTCCCACCACACCCGCGCCGCCGGATCGAGGGCGGTGACGACCACGGCCCGGCAGGCGGCCGTGGCGTTGAGTTCGACGGCGGTGGCGAGCAGGTGGGCGACGAGCGCGGTACCGACACCGAGCCCTGCGTACGACCGGTCGACGGCGAGCCGGCCGATGAGCAACGCAGGGACTGGATCGGGTGAGCCCTTGGCGAGCAGCTCCGGTGCGCCTGACCGGTCGATCCCGGTCATCGACAGGCTGGCGTAGGCGACGACGATGTTGTCGGCATCGGCGATGACCCAAGTGGCGGCGGTGTCGCGCCGGCGGTTCTGGCCGGCGTAGCGGCGGAGCCACTCGTCCATGACGGGCGCTCCTGAGTCGAGCCGGCTCCGATCGTGGCGTTCAGCGTCGAGCGGTTCGGGCCGGCGGAGCTCAGTCAAGCCAGCGGAACTTGCGCGGCCGCCCCAGGGCGTCGGCCAGCCGGTGGTTGACCTCCGCCGGGCGCTCCAGAGCCTCCGTGAACGCTCTGGCCTCGGCCTCGCTCAGTCGGATTACCTGGCGCTCGGCCAACACCTCCTCGGCCCGGCTGGCAGCCGACTGGACGACGAAGGCCGAGACGTTGAGATGGCACGTGGCAGCAGCTCGTTCGATCAGACGCTTCTCAGCAGGGTCCACCCGGACCTGGAGACGGCCGTCTTTGGTTGAAGCCATGTACTTACAATGGCAGTACAGAGCAGTGCTTGTCAAGTCGGGGTTGAGCGCAGGCCCAATAGCGCGGGCTGCTCGGCGTCCCGCGGGCAGGTCGCCCCGTCGTTCACAAACTCGACGATGTGGGCAGCTTTACCCGGGCGGCGGCCGTGTCGCCGGTCACGACGTTGGACTCCGCCTTCAGCAGCTTGGTTGCGTCGGCGACGAAGCGCAGGATCGGTCCGTATCCGGGCACATGGTCGACGTGGACGAACAGGGTCCCGTCGGGAGCGAGGCGCAAATCAGACAGGCCGTGTTTGCTCGCTGTTCCCGCCGAACTACAGCCTTGTAAGACCACAAAAAGACCACATTTGAAATGAAAACAGTGGTCACCAGTGGTGACCCATGGTGACCAAAAATGGCCTCTGACCAGGGAAAATACAAATTCCGCCTGCTTGTGGATAACGCCGAAATCGATCTTCTAAGCAGATGGTCGCAGGTTCGAGTCCTGCCGGGGGCGCCGAGGAAGGCTCAGGTCATGGGTCATGAATTGCCTGTCTCGAGTGGCGACGCAGGTTCTGTGGAGTAGCTGCTAGCAAGAGCCGCCATTTGCTAGCATTAGCACCAATGTCCAGATTCGAAGAGCAAATCGAAGCGGCCCGGCGCGCCGCCTCAAGCAGACCACAGTCGCTGGGGACGTCACCGCTCGACGTCGGTCCCGCGGTGCAGCTGTCGGTTCGCCTGCCCGCGACTCTTCGTGCAGCGGTAGCTTCCACTGCGGCCGTCCAGAGCATGACCGTGACCGCGTTCGTCACCCATGCGCTACGCCTAGCGATCAGCGAAGCGAACGACAGTTTCGTAGGTCTGGCTGCGGAGCTGTCGCGCAACCTTCGAGCCGAACTCCGCTCCGCCATCGAAGACGGAACCTATCGTGAGGCGTCCGCCAAGGTGGAGCGGGAGGAATCGTGGTCGTAGCCGTCGTCGACGACCACCGGCTACTGAGCCTCTTGACAGCGGCCGAGCCACCCCCAGGGCGGTACGCCACCACCTGCTCGTGGTGGTGGCGGCTTACGTCGGCCTTCGCCGGACACCGAAGGGGAGCGCTCACGCGACGTCTAGAGAGTCTGGACCACGGCACCGAATCGGGCCTGCGACAAACCCTGCAGGGGCTCCCCACCCACGTCGAGATCGTCGACTTGCGCCTGCTCATCCCGGCGATGGGCGAGCTCGCCCAAGACCACTCGGTCAACCAGCTCGCTGCGGAGGCGGTCGCCGCGGCCGCGTACTTGGAGACACCGATAGAGGTGGAGATCGACACTCCACAGATACGCGACGCGGCGAGGGCCGAACACGTCGAGTACCGAGTCATCGCCTAGAGGCGTTCCCGAACCCTCCACACCATCTGCTCAAGAACCACCACCTGGCCTGGCCGCTCCGGCCTAGCGGGAGAGGATCCCGAGGGTCGTTCCGCATTCTGAGCAGTAGGCCGCCACCAGCTGGCGTTGCCCGTCCTGCCCGGTCGAGGGCAGACGCCGGTGGGCGAGGACCCGCTCCAGTTCCGCTCCGCATACCCCACAGCGAGGCTCCCGAGCGTTGACCTCCGACTCCGTCGTGGCGGTCGTCTCCTCTAGCGATTCCGTCCGGCCCAGGGCCTGGACATCGGCCCGCAGGGACGCGATGTCGACTGTCAGGCGGCGCAGGACCTGCCCAGCGGTGCCTTCGACGTCGAGCACCCCGAGGAGAAGGTCATCGGTGCTGGTCAGGGGCCGGCGGCGCTGCAGGGAGAAGCGGGACGCCCGTTCGATCGCACGCGTGGCCCTGGCCGTATACGCCGCCGATGTCGGGTCTGCACACGGCTCTCCCCGCCCGACGGCCTCGATGATCTTGGACCGCGCCCCTTCCGGTGTGGCCCCCGCCCGGCGGAGGGCCTGCGCGGCCGGATCGGCGGAGTCGGCCAACAGCCCGAGCAGGAGGTGCTCCGTGCCGACATGCCTGTGCCCGAGCTGGCTGGCGTGGTGAGTGGCGTCGGCGAGTGCTCTCTGAGCCGCGTCATCGAAGCCGTCATCGGAGCCGTCGGGCACGGGGAGAAGGTAGACGAGCGGGGCCGATGGCGCCGATGACGTCGATGACGCCCTCGGCGACAATGACGCGATGATCGGCGTTCGGGGCTCCCCGGGTCGCCCAGAACGTGCGGCCCGTAAAGCCGGCCCCCCGCTGCGGTCGATGTACCCCCGGGTGGCCGGCGGGCGGACAGCTCTAGGTCATGATGCTGGAGAGTCAGGGTGAGGCACGACTCTCAGGTCCAGATCATCGATGCCCTCGAAGTCTCCTGGATTCACCGTGTAGAGAGGTAGTCCGGCGGAGATGGCGATGGCGGCGATCATCGCGTCGTAGGAGCGAGCCTCGACCTTGCGACCCGAGCGACGGATCGATGCGGCTACGCGTCCGAATGTCCTGGCGGCATGGGTGTCGAACGGCAGGGGTTCGAAGTCGCCCTCAGCTTCCTGGAGGCGGACCTGACGCGCTGCTCGTTCGGTCGGGTCGTCGGTGACCAGGGGGCCGACCGACAACTCGGCCAATGTCACGGCGGTGATGAGCGGCTCGCCTGGGAGCACCTCTGGGTCTCTGATCCTTCCCAGCAGGATCAGCGTCGAGGTATCGAGGATCCCCTGGCCGACCGGGACCTCGGTCACAGACGAGAGTCGACCACGGCGTCCAGATCACGCCGAAGACCTTGAGGATCAATCTCGGGAAGCCTCGACCAGCGTTCGATCAGAACCGAAGCGGAAAGAGCCCTGCGCCCTAACGGCCGCAGTTCGGCGACACGCCTGCCGTCCCTGGTCACAGTCAGTTTCTCCCCAGCCTCGACCCGGTCGATGACCTCTCCACCGTGGTTACGCAGTTCCCGTATTGAGACCTCGGACACCACTACAGTGTATCACGGGTGATACAGCTACGTGGCTCAACCGCCGCACGTCTGGGACTGGTAAGAAACCGACCGTGAGCGAACTCCCCACTTCTGTCCTGGGCCGGACGGGCCTCGAGATCACCAAGCTGGGCTACGGAGCGATGGAGCTCCGTGGCCCAGGAGGCCGGCGTATGGGCCGCAACATCGGTGACGAGCAGGCGGCGGCGGTCCTCAACGCCGTGGTCGATTCGGGGATCAACTGGATTGACACTTCGCCCGACTACGGAATCTCAGAGGAGCTGATCGGACGGCACCTGGCGGGCCGGCGGGACGAGTTCTTCCTCGCCTCCAAGTGCGCGTGCCCCGTCAACCCCGACGGTTCGCCGACCGGATTCGGGGAGCATGACTTCAGCCGAGCCAACGTCCGGGCCGGGGTCGAACAGAGCCTGCAGCGGATGGGGACCGATCACCTGGACCTGGTGCAGTTCCACGCCAGCCCGTCCCAGGCGACCCTGGAGCAGAACGACTCGGTAGCCGAACTGGTGGATTTGAAGAGCGAGGGCAAGGTCCGCTTTATCGGGATGTCCGGGACCCTGCCCAACATCGAGGGCCAGATCGAGATGGGGGTGTTCGACGTATTCCAGATCCCCTACTCGGCCGTCGAGCGGGAGCACGAGGAGATCATCACCCGGGCGGCCCGAGCCGGAGCAGGCACGGTCATCCGCGGCGGTGTGGCCCGCGGCATCCCCGCCACCGGGGACGACGCCATCGACCGGATGCCGGACAACTTCCGGGAGGCCATGCGCGCTCGGCGGGACCGCTTCGAGGCCGCCGGGCTGGACGACGTCCTGGACGGCATGTCACGGATGGAGTTCATGCTCAGGTTCACCATTTCCCACCCGGACATGAACACGACCATCGTGGGCACGGCCAGCCCCGATCATCTCAGTGCCAACCTGGCTGCGGCCGCCAAGGGTCCGTTGCCCGCCGACGCCTACGAGGAAGCCAAGCGTCGCCTGGCCTGACCTGACCGACCGACGTCACGGGTCGCATGGGATCAGGAGCGGCCCGGTCGGCAGGGCTCGAGCCCATACAGTTCGCCGGTGCGCTGGACCATCCACGGGGAACGGCTCATCTACGACAGCCCCTGGGTGAGCCTGGCCCTGACCGACATCGAGATTCCCGGGCTTCGCCGCTTCGAACACCACGTTGTCCGCATGCCCCATCCGGCGGCCGGAGTGATCGTTCAGGATCCCGATCGTGGACTGCTGTTGCTTTGGCGCCACCGGTTCATCACCGACAGTTGGGGCTGGGAGATACCGGCCGGGCGGGTCGAGCCGGACGAGGACATCCAGAATGCGGCCCGGCGTGAGGTCCTGGAGGAGACCGGCTGGGCCATTGGTCTACCGGAGCCTTTGTTCACCTACCGCCCGACCAACGGGATCAGCGACCAGGCCTTCCATGTCTTTCTCGCCTCGGGCGCCACTCACGTGGGCGACCCCAGTGACCCATCGGAGTCTGAGAAGGTCGAGTGGTTGCCCGTGCATCAGGTCAGGCAGCTGATCCTGGATGGAGGCATGCCGGATGGATTCAGCCTGACCGCCATCACCTACGCCCTGGCCTTCGGCCGCCTGTAGGACTTCGGTCTGTCAGCGACGGTAGGTCTTGAGCAGTTCGCTGGCTCGGGCGGACAGATCGGACCAGTCCTGGCCGGCGGCTCGGCGGGCGCGGCGCTGGCGCACCAGATCCCAGGAGAGATCGAGGGCCATCTCGACGTCGCGGAGGCGCTGAGTGGCGACGGTGGAGAGGGGACGCCCCCGGTGCCCGGCCCGCAGGCTGTCCTTCTCCTCCGTCAGTTGGCCTATCCAGGCCAGGATCTGGCCCTCATTCATCTGCGGAGCGGCCATCAGGAGTCCTCCCCCTGGGCTTCGGTGACGATCCGCTCCAGGTTGTGCACGGAGCGCTCGAGCATCTCCACGGGCACGATCGGCCATTCTCTGCGGGAGCGGAGCTCCTCTCCGATGCCTGTCCAGTCGCAGTAGTTGGTGACCTCGCAGGCGCCGTCCCCCTCCGGCTCGATCTCCCAGCCATAGACGTGGCCGAGGGGAGGGGTGTTCACCCCACCGATGCCCCACTCGAAGAGCCGGTCGGGGATGATCCGGGTGACGGTGTTCCTCACCTGGTAATCGGTTAGATCGGGAATGTCGTTGAGCGGCCGGCGGTCCATGTCCATGTCGAAGGTCTCGCCCACGGCGTTAGGGCGCTGGGTGCCGACGGCGGCGGTGAGCATCCCGGACCCATCGATGAGGACATGGCCTTCCGGGCTGGAGACGATGTCGAAGACCTTGGCAGCCGGGGCGGCTATCCGCCTGGTGGCCCATACTCGGTCGGCAGTCAAGCGGGCCCTCCTCGGGTCAGCGGCGGGTCAGCGGCGGGTGAGGACCGCGGCGATACCGCACTCATGACAAATGTACTGACCCCCAGGCCCGCTGCGGACGGTCCCGGTCGCCTCACCCCTCGCCGGAGGAGATCTGGTCGCAACGGCGCACCAGCTGGCGGGCGAAGAGGCGGATGAAGCCCCGGGTGTAGGCCAAAGCCGCCCAGCCCGTCCTGGGCAGGAGCGGAACAAGGGAGCCGGTCCAGAGGATCGATGTCCCCGGCCCGTCCGGAGCGAGGAAGATGTCAGCGCGGTAGCTGCGCACCGGCAGGCCACGGTGGGCGATGTAGCCGAGGTGGATCGGGGGCTCGAACTCGACCACCTCCTCCACGCTCCCGAAGCGCCCGACGGCAAAGCGGCGCATAGCGCCCACGCCGTCGGGCTCCGGCCGACCCTCCCGGGTCAGGAAGCTACGGGTCAGGAAGGACCACTCCTTCCACCGCTCCGCCTGGCTGATCAGGGCCCAGACCGCCTCCGGCGGTGCCGAGGTACGGGCCCGGACCTCGTAACGCCACGTCCGGGCGGCCGGGCCCGGCGCCGTCACCGCCAGCTCAGGATCGGGACCGGCGGGCGATGTCGTGGGGGCCGGCGGCCGGGTAGCCCTTGGCCTCCCGGATGGCGGCTCCCCAGGGCCGGAGGATTCCCAGCAGTTCGCTCAGGTCCGCCCCCAGCGCATCGATTATGGGCGCGCACTGGGCGTCGGTGGCCACCTCGATCTCCTCCCGGAACGCTCGGCCGGCGTCGGTGAGGGTCCCGTCGGCCAGGGATCCCCGGTCGGTCAACCGGGCCTCGGCGGCGTCCAGCTCGGTATCGCTCCACGACCGGGACCGGATGTAGGTGCGAAGGGGCAGGCCCCAGTAGGGCTCGGTCAAAAGTCCGATCTCGGTGCCGTCCAGGCCGGCGGCCGTCCAGGCGGCCACGTGGGCATCGCCCCGGTACTCACGGAGCAGATCGGCCCGCCGCCAGGCGCCGGCCAACGGATCCTCAGGCATCCCGAGGGACAACAACCCGCTGTAGAGCGGCTTGCCCGCCGGCTTCAGCGGGGTCAGCGCACTGTCTAACAGTTCGTTGGCCCGGTCGGTCCCCTCCGGGCGCTCGCCCAGGACCCGGCGGAGCTGTCCCACCGCGCCCTCATCCCTTGCCTCGCAGATGGTGGCGGCATCGGTCAGGGCCCAACCCTGGCGCACCAGGGGGACGACCACGGCCGGGTTGAAGACCCCGAAGGCGGCGGCCACGACCTCCCCGGGTACCTGGCCCATGACCGAGCCCCGGCTGCAGAAGTAGGCGGCCCCGTCCGGACCGGCCACCCCCGCAAACTCCCCGGGGCTGGGCCCGAAGCCAAGCGCCTGATAGGCGGCGTGGCACTCGGGCGAGAAATAGACCTGGCCCGCCACCGGCTCGAGGGCGCCGGCCAGGGCCCGGGCCCCTTCGGACAGAGCATCCATGGTCAGAAGCTACCGGCCTACCCTTCTACGTCGCTGACGATCTGGAGGGAAACCGCTGGACCTTCGTTCAGGCCCGCCCCACGATGATCCGATCACTTCGGTCCTCGACGGCCGCCTGCGCCGCCTGACCCTGGGGCTGCCGCTGGTTGTCACCTTGTTCGCCTTCGACAACCTGGGCGTGACCACGATCATGCCCCGCATCGCCCGGGACCTGGATGGCCTGGCCCTCTACGGCTGGGCCTTCAGCGCCTTCACCCTGGCCTCCGTGGTCGGCCTGGTGCTGGCCGGACACCATGCCGACCGGCACGGCCCGGCCCCCAGCCTCATGGCGGGGCTGGGCCTGTTCGTGGTCGGTCTGGTGGTGACGGCCACCGCCGCCGACATGGCCGTGGTGGTGGCCGGCCGGGCCCTTCAGGGGATGGGATCAGGCACCTTCGGCACGACCATGTACGTGGTCGTGGGCCGGGCCTATCCCGAGCAGTTGCGGAGCCGGATGTTCGCGGTGCTCTCCAGCGCCTGGGTCCTGCCCAGCCTGGTCGGGCCAGCCCTGGCCGGGGTGGTGGCCGACTCGGTCGGCTGGCGGCCGGTCTTCTTCGGCCTGGCCGTGCTCGCCCCCCTGCCCATGCTCCTCACCGTGCCCGGGGTGCGCAGGCTGGGACCGGCCGCGGCCGCCGAGCACGAGGCGGGCCGGGCGCCCATCGGCCGGGCTCTGGCCGTGGCCGGCGGGGTCGGCTTGCTGCTGGGCGGCCTCACCGCCCCCAACTGGCCCTTGGCCGTGGTCCTCGGCGGGGCCGGTCTCGTCCTGGCCGGCCCCGCTCTGCGCGGGCTGTTGCCGGCGGGCACCTGGGTGGGACGTCGTGGGGTCCCCGCCGCCGTCGCTCTGCGGGGAGTGCTCAACGTCGCATTCTTCGGGACCGACGCCTTCATACCGCTGTTCCTGGTCCGCCTGCACCATCTGTCGGCGGCGGTGGCCGGCCTGCCTCTGACCGCCGGCGCCCTGACCTGGACGGCGGCCAGCTGGGGGATGGAGCGGTTGCGGGCCCGGGTGGGGACGTCGGCCGCCGCCGTCGTGGCCCTGCTCGTCATCTCGGCCGGGGTGGCCGGCATCCTGGCCGCCCTGCACCAGCACTACGCCCTGGCCACCGCAGCCGGGGCCTGGGCGGTGGCCGGCCTCGGTATGGGTGTCGCCTACAACCTGGTGTCGGTGACGGTCGTGGGCGGCTCGGCCAAGGGTCAGGAGGGGGTGACGGCGGCGGCGGTGTCGCTCACCGATGCCCTGGGCGTGTCGGTGGGTGCCGGGGTGGGGGGAGCCCTGGTGGCGCTGGCGACCCGGGTGGGGTGGAGCTTGACGTGGGCGTTGGACGCTCAGTTTGCCGTCAACGTGGGGGTCGGCCTCGGCTGTGTGTTCCTCGGGTTGCGCCTGGTGGCGGGACGGGCGGAGGCGGGCGCCGTCCTGGCATGATCCCGGAGGGAAGGGAGAAGCCAATGTCGGATCGGGTGAGTGTCGAGATGAGCGGCCATGTGGCCGACGTCAGGTTGAATCGGCCGGACAAGATGAATGCGCTGGATCCGGCCATGTTCGCCGCCATCGTGGAGGCGGGGGAGGCCCTCAAGGCCGACCCGTCGGTTCGGGCCGTCGTCCTGTCGGGCGAAGGACGGGCCTTCTGCGCCGGGCTCGACTTCGGCAGCTTCCAGGCCATGGCCGGGGCGGGAGATGGCGGCGGGGCCGGGGCGGGCGGGGATACGGCCCCGCCGGCGGATGGCGCCGCCGCTCAGGGCGACACGTCATCCATCGGCCGGATGGAGGAGGGCCGCCTGACCCACCGCGGCCAGCAGTCGGCTTGGGTGTGGCAGGAGCTGGAGGTGCCGGTCATCGCTGCCATCCACGGCGTGGCCCTGGGCGGGGGCTGCCAGATCGCCCTGGGAGCGGACATCCGGATCATCGCCCCCGACGCCCGCATGTCGGTGCTGGAGATCCGCTGGGGCCTGACCCCGGACATGACCGGGACGGTCTCGCTGGTCTCCCTGGTCGGACTGGACGTGGCCAAGGAATTGACCTTCACCGGGCGCATGGTGGAGGGGGAGGAGGCGGTCCGGTTGGGACTGGCCACCCGGGTGAGCGAGGACCCGCGGGGCGACGCCCTGGCCCTGGCGGCCGAGATAGCCGGGAAGAGCCCCCAGGCCATCCGGGGAGCCAAGCGTCTGCTCAACCAGGCCGGCCGGGCCGGCCTGGCCCAGCAGCTGGCCGATGAGCGCAAGGTCATCGGTTCCCTGATCGGCCGGCCCGATCAGGCCGAGGCGGTGCGGGCCTTCTTCGAAAAGCGCGACCCCGTCTTCCAGGACTGAGGGGCGCTCAGTCCGGGGAGCGGTTGCGGACCGAGGCGATGAACTCCTCGGTGAAGCGGGCCAGGCCCTCGGCCAGCGACTTGAGCTTTTCGAGCTGCCAGGTGTGGCCGGGATCATCCATCTCCGAGGCCACGGCGGCCATGGCCGCGGCCCGCTCGGTTATGCGCTCACCGGTGCGCTCCAGCTCGCTGATGGCCTGGCGCAGCACCAGGTAGCGCCGTCGGGCCAGGGTGGCCTGGGCCGAAGGTGGACCAGCGGGGACGGCCTGCGGGTGAGGTCCTCCGGGGATCGAAGCGGTGGTCATACCGAGCCGGGAGACGACCTCTAGGAGCGAGGAGTCCAGGGACTCGTCCCGGGTGAGGCCGAGCTTGTTGCGGATGTGCCGGCGGATGGACATCACCGTGCCGGTCCCGATCCCCAGGTCCCGGGCCAACTCGGCGATGCTTGCTCCTTCGGCGCTCAGCAGAGCCACCTGTATCTCACGTGGGCTCAGCTGGGCCACCCGCCCGTCCGAACCCACGGGTAGGGCCGTGTTGGTCATCCGGGAGTTATCGGCCGGATCGGTCGGGCCTGTAGAAACGTCGGGCGGCTTGGGCGTATTGGGCATGCGGCTTGCGGCTTGCGGGCTTCGGCTAGGGAGCCATCTGGTTGTAGCTAGCCAGCCGAAGTCGCCCGCCGTTGGAACGGTAGGTCGTGACTCCGCAGTTGCGGACCGGTTCCTTCCGTCCGATCTCCAGTATGGCCGCCTCGTCCAGACCCTCGATGATGTAGCGGAACATGAGCACGACCACGTCGTGGGCAAAGATGATCACGCTCTCGCCCTGGTGCTGATCACGGATGTCGTCCAGGACGGTCCGCAGCCGCTGGCCCACGTCGACCCAGGACTCGCCTCCCGGAGGTCGGAAGTAGAACTTGCCCATCCTCATCCGTAGCTCGGCCAGCTCCGGGTAGCGGGCCTTGATCCCGAGGCCGGTCAGCCGGTCGAGCACGCCGAGCTCACGGTCCCGGAGCCGCTCGTCCACCGTCCAGCGGATTCCGCTCCAGTCCGTACCACCCCCCGCCAGGGCCAGGCTGGCCGTCTCCCGGGCCCGGAGGAAGGGGGAGGACCAGAGCGAAGTGGGGATGTCATCCTCCGGCAGGCCAGCCAGAGCGTGGCCGAGCTCCCGGGCCTGGCTGCGCCCGGCGGGGGAGAGGTCCACGTCGGGATCCCTCGCTTCGGTCTTCCACATCTCCTGACCGGCCCGGCGGGCGGTGTCGGCATCGACATTGCCCGTGCTCTCGGCGTGGCGCACCAGGCGCAGAGTGGCCGGCCAGCCCCGGGATGCCATGACCGATTGTTCCACGGCCGGCCTGGTGGCCGGATAACCCGGCACCCGGGCGCCCGCCGGCGGCACCCGGGCGCCCGCCGGCGGGTCAAGGCCCGGCTCCCGGAATGAAGCTGGTCAGAGGGTCGTTGTTCTCCTCGAGGACCGGCCTCCCGCCGGCCGGGAGGTGACCGATGGCCATCCACAGGCTCAACCACGCCGTTCTCTACGTGCGCGACGCTCAGCGCAGTGCCGCCTTCTATCAGGACGTCCTCGGTTTCACCCGGCTGTCGATGGCCGAGGGAATGGCCGGGGCGGCCTTCATGCGGGCTCCGGGCTCGACCAACGACCATGATCTCGGCCTGTTCTCCATCGGGGACGCCGCCGCCGACTCCCCGGCGGGTGGGGCGGCTGTCGGGCTGTACCACCTGGCCTGGGAGGTGGACACCCTGGATGAGCTGGAGCGCCTGTCCGGGGTCCTCTCCGCGGCCGGGGCGCTGGTGGGTGCATCCGATCACGGCACCACCAAGAGCCTCTACGCCAAGGACCCCGATGGCATTGAGTTCGAGGTGGTCTGGATCATCCCGGCCGACCGGCTGGATGAGGAGGCTCTGGCCGCCCGCAAGCGGATCCGGCCCCTCGACCTGGCCAAGGAGAAGGCTCGCTTCGGCGGATCGACCCGGGGCGGGGTCGGCATATCCGTGCCGGCCTGAGCCGGCTGTTCCGCCGGCGGTCCGGGCCCCTCCGCCGGTCCCGGCCGCGTCAGCGGATGGCGCCCGTCAGCCGAAGCGGCCGGTGATGTAGTCCTCGGTGCGCTGGTCCTCGGGCGAGGTGAAGATGCTGGAGGTCTCCCCGATCTCCACCAGCACACCGACCCGGCCCTGGTCGGACACGTCAACGGTGAAGAAGGCGGTCTTGTCCGACACCCGGGCGGCCTGTTGCATGTTGTGGGTGACGATGACGATGGTGTAGTCGCTCTTGAGCTCGGCCATGAGCTCCTCGATGCGAAAAGTGGCCACCGGATCGAGGGCGGAGCAGGGCTCGTCCATCAGGATCACGTCCGGGCGCACGGCTATAGCCCGGGCGATGCATAGGCGTTGCTGCTGGCCGCCGGAGAGGCTGAAGGCGCTCTGGGCCAGCTTGTCCTTGACCTCGTCCCAGAGGGAGGCCCTCCGCAGCGACTCCTCCACCAGTTGGTCGAGTTGGGACTTCTTGACCCCGTTGCGGCGCGGCGTCAGGGCGACGTTGTCGTATATGGACTTGGGAAAGGGGTTGGGCTTCTGGAACACCATCCCGATCCGGCGACGGATGTCGATGGCCCTCACGTCGGATCCGTAGAGGGGCCTGCCCTCGAAGTCGATCTCCCCTTCCAGCCGGGTCCCGGGGATGAGGTCGTTCATACGATTGAGGCAGCGGATGAAGGTGGTCTTGCCGCAACCGGAGGGCCCGATGAAGGCGGTGATCTCGTTGCCGCCGATGTCGATGCTGACGTCGCGCAGGGCCTGGTGGGCCCCGTAGTAGAAGGACAGCTCCTTGACCCGGAACACCGGATCGGCCGTCCGATCCCGAGGGGAACGGTCCGACTCTGGTCGCACCGGCACCTCGGGAGCGAGGGTCTTGTCCGAGCGGACGCCGGGACGGCTTCCGACCTGGGCCGAGGAATCGATCACGTCGGGTGCGGGCTCCTGTCGGGGGACGGGCGAAGGCTATTGGACAGCGCCCAGGGCGTATTCATAACGGGGTGGGAAACACTCATATCGTCATCCGGGCGGTGGCCCGCCGGGCCCCCCGGGAGACCAGCCGGCCGACGGCTATGAGGATGATGAGCAGGACCAGGGTCACCGCCCCGGCTGCCGCCGAGGTGGCGCGGGCCCGGGCACCGGGCAGGGAAAGGTCGGTGAAGATGACGTTGGTGAGATAGGGAAGCTGGTGGTGGACCAGGGCCAGGGACGGGTTCTGGTCGCTGAAGCCGGCGGTGAACAGGAGCGGCGCCAGCTCCCCGGTGGAGATGGCCAGGGCCACGATCAGGCCGCTGACGATCCCGGGCAGCGCCGGTGGGAGCAGGATGCGCCAGACGGTGGTGGTGCTGGACAGGCCCAGCCCGGCTGATGCCTCCCGCAGGAAGGTTGGCACCTGCCGGAGGGCCACCTCGGTGGTCTTTACGACGTAGGGCAGAACCAGGATGGAGAGCGAGATGACGGCGGCGGCCAGGGAGAAGCCCCAGTGGAACTGGACCACCAGGGTGATGTACCCGATGTAGCCGATGACGATGGAGGGCATGCCGGCCAGAATCTCGGAGAAGAAGCGCAGGAACCTCTCGTGGCGGCCGGTGGCGAATTCGGCCAGGTAGACACCGGCGGCCACGCCCACCCCCCCGGCCAGGATCAGCACGCCGAGCAGCAGCAGCAGGGTGCCGAGGATGGCGTTTTGGATGCCGATGCTGTTGGTGCGCTTGAACAGCAGCGACCAGCCCAGGGCGGGAACGGCCTGGTGGAAGACGCTGATGAGCATGGACAGGGTGGGAGCGGCCACACACAGGAAGGCCAGCGAGCAGGCCGACCAGAAGGCGGCGTTGCGGACGCGCCGAGCTGTCATGGAGTCACACCCCCCGGCCCACGGGCAGGCCGGCTCCGGAGAACCGTCGGCTCAGCATCCGCCCGGCCAGGTTGGCCACCAGGGTGATGGCCAGGAGGACCAGGCCCACTTCGGCCAGGGAGTGCACGGCCATTCCGGTGGAGTCGGTCAGGGCGCTGTCCAGGAAGGCGGCAATGGTGCTGGCCATGGTGGAGAACGGGTCGAAGATGCTGTGCGGGTACGCGTTGAGGAAGTTCCCGCTGATGATCAGCACGGCAATGGTCTCGCCCAGGGCCCGGGCCAGGCCCAGGATGGAGGCGGCCACCACGCCGGTACGGACATAGGGGATGGTCACGATGCGGACCGTCTCCGATGACGTCAGCCCGAGGGCGAGGGCACCCTCCTTGGAGATGGCTGGAACGGAGCGGACCAGCTCCCGGGTGGTGGAGGCGATGATCGGGACGATCATCACGGCCAGGACCAGCGAAGCGGTCAGCATTCCCTCCCCGGCGCCGGTGGGCCCGGTGAACCAGGGAATGTGCAGGGCGGCTATCCACTTGTACAGGGTGCGGGACAGGAGGGGGCCGAATGTGTAGATGCCCCACAGACCGAACACCACGCTTGGGATGCCGGCCAGGAGTTCCAAGAAGGTCCCGAGCACACCCTGGAGACGGACGGGTATCCGTTCGGCCAGGAGGATGGCGCCGCCGACAGAGACGGGCACGGCCAGGATGACGGCAATGAACGAGGACACCACCGTGCCGAAGACCAGCGGGAGGATGCCGTAGGAAGCGCCTTTGGCTGCGGTGTAGCCGTGGTGGACCTCGGTGCCGGTGGCGTACAGATTTCCGATGGTGAAGGTCTTGGTGGTGAAGAAGCCCACCCCGTTGAAGATGACGGCCGGCCAGGCCGTCTTGACCATCTGATAAATCAGGAAAGCCAGCGCCGCGGTCGGGATGATTGCCGCCACCAGCAGGACGCTGCGGACCGAGCGGTCGGCGCCGATGCCCGGGAGGCGGCGCCGAGCCGGGCGCGGGGGCGCGCTCGGCTCGGGCCGGGCCTCAGTGGTGATGCTCACCGGCCACCCTGCGGGTGGTGCTCCGGCGCCGGACCGGAAAGGTCACGGGGTGATCTTGGCGATGGCAGCGTTGACCGCAGGCAGCACGGAGGTGGGCAGAGCCACGAAGTTCTCCTTGGCCAGATACTGGGGGGTGCTGCCCCCGCTGGTGCTGATGGCCCAGGCCAGGAAGGTGCGGATGGCCTCGGCGGTGGAGGCATTGGCCTGGGTCGCCTTCACCACCAGGTACTCGAAGTTGACGATCGGGTAGGCCTGCGCTCCGGGCTCGTAGATCAGGGGTTGGGCCAGGTCGGGCGGCACGTTGGACGAGCCGGCGCTCACGGCGGCGGTGATGGTGGCCGAGTTGGCCTGGACAAACTGGCCCGACTTGTTCTGCAACATGGACTGCCCCAGCCCGGCCGCCTGGGCGGCGGCCCCGGCGCTGACCCCGATGTAGGCTACACAGCCGGGGGTGGCCTTGCAGGTCTGGACCATGCCCGGATTGCCGTTGGCGGTCAGCTCGTTGGACACGCCCGGCCAGGTCACGCTGGTGCCGAAAGCCGGGCCGTTCTGCCAGGCGGTGTTGGTGGCCGACAGGAAGCTGGTGAAGATGAAGGTGTCACCCGAGCCGTCTATCCGCCGGACCGGGACCACGGTTGTGGTTGGGAGGGTCACACCCGGATTCACGGCGGCTATGGCCGCGTCGTTCCACTTGGTGATCTTGCCCTGGTAGATCTGAGCCAGGATGTCGCCGGTCAGCTTCAGGTTGGTGACGCCGGGCAGGTTGTAGTAGACGGACTGGGCTGACACCGCGATGGGGATGTTCATGAGCCCGGGGTTGGCGCTCAACTGACCGGAGTTGAGGTAGGCGTCCGAGCCGCCCATCTGCACCGTTCCGGCGATGGCGTCGGCAATGCCCTTGCCCGAGCCTCCGGGAGCGGGGGCCAGAGTGATGTTGGAGTACTGGGCCGTGAGCGGGCTCACCAGCTCCTGGAGGAAGGGGTAGAGAAGGCTGGAGCCGTCCTCGTTGATGGTCACCGCCGCCGATGGGTTCCCGGTGGTGAGAGTGACTGCCGTCGTGTTGGTGCTGGCCGCGGTGGTGGAGGACGTGTTCGACGAAGTGGTCTTCGACGAGCTTCCACAAGCAGCCAGCGTGGTGGCGCAGAGAATAAAGGGGATTGCCACAAGCCGGTTCAAGTTCACCTCGGGGGGTTCGGTCCGGTGCCGCGGTGGCTCCGGACGTGTGGGGGAATCGGGTGCAACGAGGCGTGACCGTAGAAGGTGCCGGTGTCCGGGGTTTGACGGCCCGATGTCGTCCAGATGTACCGAAGATGAAGAGTAGGCAAACGACCAAGACGGGCCGCCGGCCCGTCACCGGTCATTCGTAGACGATCATCCCCCGGATGTTCTTTCCGTCCCGCATGTCGGCGTAACCCTGGTTGACCTCTTCCAGGGTGTAGGTCCGGGTGACCAACTCGTCCAGCTTGAGCAGGCCGTCCCGGTAGAGGCCCAGGAGTTTGGGGATGTCGGCGCGGGGGTTGGCCGAGCCGAACAACGAGCCCCGCAACTCCTTCTGGAAGAGGGTGAGCTCGAAGAGGCTCATCTTGACGTCGGTCTGGAAGAAGGAACTGACGGCGGTGACCACCACCCGGCCTCCCTTGGACACCAGGGCCATGGTCGGTGCAATCAGGTCACCAGTCGCCACCCCGGTGGTGATGATGGCCTTATCGGCCAGCTGACCCCAGGTGATGTCGTTGACCAGGGTGAAGGCCTCTTCCAGGCTGGCGGCGGTGTGGGTGGCCCCGAACTGCTGGGCCTGCTCCCGCTTGAACTCCACCGGGTCGACAGCCACGATCCGCTTGGCTCCGGCCAGGCGGGCCCCCTGGATGGCGTTGGCCCCGATGCCGCCCACGCCGACCACGACGATCGTGTCTCCCGGAGCGACCTCGGCGGCGTAGACGGCCGAGCCCCATCCGGTGGTCACGCCGCAGCCGACCAGGGCGGCCTTGTCCAGGGGGATGTCGTCTTCGATCTTGATGACCGAGGCCTCGTGCACCACCGTGTAGGGCGAGAAGGTGCCGAGCAGGCACATGGTCCCCAATCCCTGACCCGCCGAATTGTGGAAGCGGTGGGTCCCATCCGCGATCGACACCCCGCCCATGAGCTGGGCGCCCAGGTCGCAGAGGTTCTGCCGGCCCGTCGAGCACATCCGGCAGCGCCCGCAGGAGGGGATGAAGCCGAGCACGACGTGGTCGCCCTCCTTGACCGAGGTCACTCCCGCTCCGACGGCCTCCACCACCCCGGCGCCCTCATGGCCGCCGATCACGGGCATGCCGGCCGGGATGTCCCCGGTGACCAGGTGCTCGTCGCTGTGGCAGAGCCCGGAGGCGGCCAGCTTGACCCTGACCTCCCCGGCCACCGGGTCGCCCAGGTCGACCTCCTCGACCTTCCAGGGCTCGTTGAGCCCGTAGAGAATTGCCGCCTTTGTCTTCACTGCGCCTCCGGAGGTCGTGGGCCGAAGCGGGGACTCTATCCCCGGGTCGCCCCCGGGGTGCCTCAGCTCAGGACCGGCGAATCCACCGTCGCAGCGTAAGGCCCCCCGCCAGGGCCAGCCCGGCTGGCAGCAGCTCGTAGGTCCCCCCAGTGGTCGGCAGACTGTTGCTTCCGATGGACCCGGCCGTCCCGGCCCCCGAGGTGGTCATACCGGAGCCGCCCGTCGTGGTCGACGGTGTCGAGCTCGACGTGGTCGTGCTGGGGGCCGAAGTGGTGGTGGTCGAACTAGAAAGGGTGGAACTGGTTGTGCTGGAGGAGGCGGCCACGGCCGGCCTGGTCGAGGGGTTGGAACCGCTGTGGACGGCCAAGCCGACCACTCCTGCCACCAGCAGAGCGGCTATGCCGCTACCTACCACGAGCACCGGCGCCGAAACGCCCGGGGCCCTGCCTCCGTCTCGGACCACTCCCTTATATCTAGTCGACGGGAGACCCCTCTCCGGTCGATACCGGCTAGTTTCTGGCTAATCGACGCGCCGATATCGGCGAAAGTGGAGCGGGTGACGAGGATCAAACTCGCATAGCCACCCGGCGCGAGGAACCGATGGTCACGGAGCGGATCGCCCCCTCGCGGATCAAGGGTTATGGCGAAGCGGCCGTCTCCGCGACCCGCGCCAGGAGCCCGGGACGGGCGAGGTGGAAGCCCTGGCCGTGTTGGACCCCGAGCCCCAACATGGTCGCGAGCTCCGGTGCTGTCTCGATCCCCTCGGCCACGATCGTTGCCCCGATCTCGGCACCGAAGCTGACCAGGGAGCCCGCCAAGGCCCGCCGGGCCGGATCCCTGTCGACGTCCCGGGTCAGGTCGATGTCCAGCTTGATGACGTTCGGGCGGAGGCGCAGGATGTGTCTGAGGCTGGCGTAGCCCGATCCGGCGTCGTCCACCGCCACCCGTAAACCGAGGCCGCGCAGAACCTTGAGGCCTTCGCCCAGGCGGTCGTAGTCCGTAACCGCAGCGTGCTCGGTCAGCTCGAGGACGAACCGCTCGGCCCCGGTAGCGAGGATCGCGGCCAGCTGTGGGTCCAGAGCAGTCGTCGGAGAAGCGTTCACCGACATGTACACACCGGGGGGTAGCAACGGGGCCTGGGCCACGGCGGCGCGGATGGCCAAGAGCTCGAGCTCCGCTCCGAGGCCCACCGCCCCGGCCTCGGCAAACCACCAGTCCGGTCCCCGGTCCGAACCCGGGAAGCGGGCCAGGGCCTCGACGCCCACCGTGGCCCCCGTGGACAAAGCGACGATGGGCTGGAAGACCATGGTCAAGGCCGAGTTGTCCAGGACTGCGGCCACGCGCCGGACCCGCTCGGCGTGCTCGGCGGCCAGGCGTCGCTCGGCTTCGGACCGTTCGGCCAGCTCGGCCCGCAGGGCGGAATTGTGGTGCTGGAGGGCGACGTGCATGGCCCGGGTCTCGAGGAGGTTCCGCACCCGCAGCACGGCCTCGGTCCGATCGAAGGGCTTGGTGAGGAAGTCCTTGGCCCCGGCTGCCAGTGCGGCCCGTTTGGCCTCGTCCGTGGCGTCGGCGGTGAGCACCAGCACCGGGACGAAGCTCTGGGCCGGGACGACCTGGGCCAGGGCATCCAGGACAGCCAGGCCGCCGAGGTGGGGCATGTGCATATCCAGGAGGATCAGGTCGGGCTGGATGGCCAGGTACTGCTCGATGGCCAGGCGGGGGTCGGTGATGCCCACGACCCGTCCGACTCCCTCCCGGTGCAGGATGCGCTCCAGGAGGGCGACGTTGGCGCGCTGGTCGTCGATCACGAGCACGGTGACGTCGCTCAACTCCCGAGCCCGCGCCGAGGAGGCTCCGATCCGGGACATGTCTCCGACGGTCTGGTCCCCCAAGATCCCTTCCCCCAAGATCCCGTCCCCCAAGATCTGATCCCCCAGAATCTGGTTACTGGCCACGACACGTTATCGGCCAGAGGCGGTCGGCCTTGAGGCGGGGCCGCGCCGGGCCGTCCTCGTCTGGGCGTTCAGGTTCCGCCTGTCTCGTGCCGATACCCCGGTTAAGGCCGGATCCACAACCAGCTGATGGCCACCCGGGCCAGGCTGATAGGAGCGTGAGCGACGGTGCGGTTCAAGAGGCGGAGATCCCCGCTGCGCGCCCTGTCGATCGGGGTGCTGGCGACCATCCTGGCCATGACTGTGGTCCTGTCCCTGACCGTGCGCTCCGCCGTGGCCGGCCAGCAGCGCCAGCTTCTCAACGAGCGGGCCGTCGAGGCCGGCCTGGTGGTGGGCAGCCTGTTCCAAGGTGCTGCCTCCGCCCTGCCGACCCTGGCGGCCGACACTGCGCCCGAGCCGGGCTCAACGGCCCGTTTCACCGCTGCGGCCCGGTCCGACCTCGGGGTGGTGGGTGCCATCGGTGCCCTGCGCCAAGCCGGTGGGACCTTCACCGTGCTGGCCGGCGTGGGCGCCGCCCCCGGTCCCGGCGGGACTGTGAGCGCCGGGCGGGAGGCCCTGGCCAGCAGGGCCCTGGGCTCCAAGGGCATCGTGAACGCCATAGTCGTCACCCGTCAGGGGCCCCGGCTCAGTTTCTCGCTGGCGGCGGGGAACGGGGTGGTCCTCTACGAAGATCTCGCCTTCGACCCGAGCAAGCCCGTCAACCTCGGCAGCAGCGGACCGTTCAGCGAGCTCGACGGCACCCTGTATGCGTCGACCCGTCCGGATCCATCGGCGGTCGTGTTGACCACCACGCGTCTGGCGTTGTCCGGGCTGGTATCCCGCCAGGTGGTCGACGTGGGGACCATGAAGTGGCTGCTGGTGGCACAGAGCCGCCAACCCCTGGTCGGGTCCTTTGCCGCCAGGGCCCCCTGGGCCGTGCTCGGTGTCGGGTTGCTGGCGGCCCTGCTCGGGACTCTCCTGGTCGAGATCCTCGGCCGGCGCCGGACCTACGCCTTCGACCTGGTGGCGGAGCGGACCTCCGCCCTACAGGAGGCGCTGGAGGAACAGGGCCGCCTCGAGCGGGGCGAGCATCACGCCCGGAAGGCCGCCGAGGCCGCTAACCGGGCCAAGACCGAGTTCCTCTCGCGCATGAGCCATGAGCTGCGTACCCCCCTCAACGCCGTGCTCGGCTTCGGCCAGCTCCTTGAGACCGACGATCTCAGTGAAGACCAGAGGGAGTCCGTGAGCCACATCCTCAAGGGCGGCCGCCACCTGCTCGGCCTGATCGATGAGGTGCTCGACATCTCCCGTATCGAGACCGGGAACCTGGCGCTTTCCCCCGAGCCGGTCCAGGTGTGCGAGCTGGTGGCCGATGCCCTCGCCCTCATGAGCCCCGTTGTCCAGGAAGGCCGGATACGGGTCGTGTCCGATCTGGGGGCGGCGGGCTCATCCCACGTCCTGGCCGATCGCCAGCGCCTCAAGCAGGTGCTGCTCAACCTCCTCAGCAACGCCATCAAGTACAACCGGGAGGGCGGATCCGTCACTGTCACTTGCGCCCGGGACGGGGACGCCTGGTTCACCATCACTGTCGCCGACACCGGACCGGGCATCCGCGCTCAGGACCTCGAGAGGCTGTTCGTGCCCTTCGACCGCCTCGGGGCCGAGCAGACCGAGGTGCAGGGAACCGGGGTCGGGCTGGCGCTGTCGCGCGGTCTCATGGAGGCCATGAGGGGAGCCCTCCAGGTCGAGTCCAGCCCCGGCCAAGGCAGCCGGTTCATTGCCCGGCTGCCGCTGGCGGAAGGGCCCCTCGAGCACTACGAGAGGCTCGACGGCGGGACTCAGGAGCGGAGCCGCCAACCACGGGACGGCTCTGCGATCCGCCAAAAGGTCCTCTACATCGAGGACAACCTCTCAAACCTGCGCCTCGTGGAGCGGGTGCTGGCCCGGCGCGGCGATGTGGAGGTGATCGCCGCCATGCAAGGCGGGATCGGCCTGTCTCTAGCTCGCGAACACCGGCCGGCCGTCATCCTGCTGGACCTGCATCTTCCCAATATGGGGGGCGAGGAGGTCCTGCGCCGGATCCGTGAGGACCCGGTGACCGAGGGGATACCAGTGATAGTTCTCAGCGCCGACGCGACCCGTGGGCAGGCCGACCGGCTCCTGGCCGAGGGCGCCGATGCCTACCTGACCAAGCCTCTCGACGTGGCCCATCTGCTGGAGGTGCTTAGCGAGAAGATCGATCCGCCCGCCGTCGTACAGAGAGCTCGATCTCACTCACCGGAGTCTGACCAGACATTGCAGCCCGGGTAGCTGAACACCGCGTCGAGGACGGCGGGGCCGAACCAGCGCCGGGAACGGCACCGAAACGGGCGGTGGGAGGGCGACGTAGCGGCTGGGCGCGCGCGATGGACGCGCGATGGAGCCTTCCGTAGGGCTATCCGGGAGCGCCTTAGCAGGGCCAGAAATAGGCTGTGATCAGGGCATTCATTAGAGAGCGGGTGACGAGGATCGAACTCGCATAGCCAGCTTGGAAGGCTGGAACTCTGCCATTGAGCTACACCCGCATGAGCGGCAACGAAAGTTAACGCCCTGTCGGGGAGGGGGGTTTCGAACCCCCGACCTCCTGCTCCCAAAGCAGGTGCGCTACCACTGCGCTACTCCCCGGTTGACTTGGCAAATCAGACGGAAACCCCCGTCTACCTGCACCTTTGTCTCGTCGCTCCCTCCTTTCGAATGTGTCCAGTTGTGTCCATTTGTGCCGCTGCTGGTGGGGGAAATTGGGGGAAACGGCACTCCGCCACCAGGGCTGTGGGGGAAATCTGGGGGAAAACTGGGGGAAAATCAGGGCCCCACACGGTCTTCCGATTGTAGGTGGCACGGCCCCGGACGACGTCGTCTCGACGCTCGCGATCGGCGAGAGCGCACCCCGCCCCGCCCTACTCCGTGGCCCGGTAGAACCGGTCATAGAGGTCCCCGTCGGGGGAGACGTAGATCTCCTGGGTGATGCGCACCGAGGAGTGCCCGAGCAGGCGGGACACGTCCTCCAGCCGAGCCCCG
>Ga0307372_10002607_pt1 | contig 29608 bp, 23 predicted proteins | sample OX1MG_FD_202533 | JGI IMG/M metagenome (GOLD analysis project Ga0307372, IMG submission 202533) | Soil microbial communities from Risofladan, Vaasa, Finland - OX-1 | ecosystem: Environmental > Terrestrial > Soil > Coastal area > Acid sulfate soil | place: Finland: Risofladan, Vaasa | collected... | reverse complement strand
GCACCCCCCGGGCCCACCATCGACATCGCCGTCATCAAGCACCCGGCGGCCGGCCCCGGACCGCGAGCCGGCTCGCTGTTCTTCAACCCCGGCGGGCCCGGCGGATCAGGCACCTCGGCCCTGCCCAAGGTCTACCGCTTCTTCCCGGCCGCCTTGCGCCAGCGCTTCGACATCGTCAGCTTCGACCCGCGCGGAGTGGGGGAGAGCACGGCCGTCCAGTGCTTTCCGGACCTGGCGGCGCAGCAGCGGTTCTTCGCAGCAAGGCCCAGCGGTTTCCCGGTCGGCGCGGCCCAGGAGCGCCGGTGGATCAGCCTGGAGGCACGGTTCGGCCAGCTGTGCGAGCAGCGCGACGGCTGGCTGCTGCCGCATCTGGCCACCGCCGACGTCGCCCGCGACATGGACCTGCTGCGCCAGGCCGTCGGCGACCACGCACTCAACTACCTCGGCGTCTCCTACGGCAGCTACCTGGGTGCCACCTACGCCAACCTGTTCCCCAGCAACGTTCACGCCATGGTGCTCGACGGCATCGTCGCCCCGACCGCCTGGGCCAGGCCGCGGTCGGTAGGCCGGGTCCCGCTGGGTACCTTCCTGCGGGTAGCGATGGACACCGGCCAGAAGGCGACCCTGGGCCAGTTCCTCGACCTGTGCGGCCAGGCGAGCCCCGGCAACTGCGCCTTCTCGGCCGGGTCCGCACCGGCCACCCGGGCCAGATACGCCACCCTCCTGCGGCGGCTGCGCCGGCATCCGGTGACCGTCACCATTGCCGGGAAGGGCACGGTCAGGTTCACCTATGCGGCCCTGGTGTCCGACCTGGCCAGCAGCCTCTATATCGTGGCCGGCTGGCCGGCCGCGGCACGGGCGCTGGCCGCGGCCTGGCAGGCCAGCGGCCGCTCCGCTGCGCATCGCGCGGCTGGCCGCGTGCCCGGCGCGACGGCCGGAGCCCGCTACAGCGGGGAGGAGCAGGGGGCGGCCGTCTTGTGCGCGGACAGCCCCGACCCCCGCGACCCGGCCAGCTACCCGGTCCAGGCGGCCTTCGGTTACGCCCGCTCGGGGGCATTCGGGCCCTCCGTGACCTGGCAGAGCGAGGTGTGCGCGACCTGGCCGGCCACCGACGCCGACGGCTACTACGGGCCCTGGAACCACCGGACGGCCAGCCCGATCCTGGTCGTGAACACCATCTACGACCCGGCCACCCCCTATGTGAACGCCCCGATCCTGATCAAGGAGCTGGCCCGGTCCCGGCTGCTCACCCTGGCCGGATCCGGCCACACCGCCCTGCTCAACCCCAGCGCCTGTGTCAACCGGTACGAGTCCAGCTACTTCCTCACCGGGACGCTCCCGCCGCCCGGGACGGTGTGCCGTCAGGATCACCAGCCGTTCAGCACGTCACCACGCCGCTGAGCGGCTACGCTCACCGCTCATTCCCGCTGAAATGCATCCGCAAATCTTTACCAGTTATTTACGACTATTGACGCCTGTTTAGAACTATCAGGCTGCTTATTTCTCACTAACGGTCCTGATTACCCATTGACGCACCTATAAGGCCTCGTTATCTTGCCCGAAGGCACCCACCCCTGGTGCCTGCCCTGCGCGCCAACCAGGCAGCGCCGGCCCCCTTGTGTTGCAGTGAAGGGAGCAGGATGAGACCCCGTAACCCCGTCCGGCGATGGGTCACCCGCGGCACCACAGCCGCTTTCGCAGCGGTGACCCTCGCGACCGGTATGCAGGCCGCGGTCACCGGAGCCCAGGCCGCGGTGCCCGCACACGTCACACCGGCCGTCACGAACCCGTATTCGCCTGCCTACCACCATGCCTACCGGCATGGCGTTGTCCCCACCCGGCCGCAGCTGGCAAAGATGCGTGCCTGGGCGCGCAGCCACCCGGGCGCCGCGCCAATCCACGCGGCGTCGGCCAATGACCTGAACTACGGCGGCGGCATCGATGGCATCGGTGTCACCTCGGGCGCGGAAAAGGTCTACCTGGTGTTCTACGGTTCCCAATGGGGCACCCAGGGCACCGACGCCAACGGGAACGTCACCTTGTCCGGGGACCCGTCCGGCGAGGCGCCATACCTGCAGCAGCTGTTCAAGGGCCTGGGCACCGGCGGCGAACTGTGGTCGGGCGTCATGACCCAGTACTGCGACGGCGTCGCGGTCGGCGCCCAGTCCTGCCCCGCCAGCAACACCCAGCACGTCGCCTATCCCACCGGCGGCGCCCTGGCCGGCGTCTGGGTGGACGAGAGCGCGGCATCGCCCAGCACCGCCAGCGGCCACCAGCTGGGCGTGGAGGCGGTCAACGCGGCGGCTCATTTCGGCAACACCACCGCGGCCGCCAACCGGGACGCCCAGTACGTCGTCGTGTCCCCCCATGGCACCAATCCCGACAACTGGCTGACCAACGGGTTCTGCGCCTGGCACGACTACAACGGCGACAGCACCCTGTCCGGCGGGGCGGTGACATCGCCCTACGGTGACATCGCCTTCACCAACTTCCCCTATGTCACCGACGCCGGCGCCTCCTGCGGGCAGGGCTTCGTCAACAGCCCGGGCACCCTGGACGGCGTCTCGATCGTCGAGGGCCATGAGTACGCCGAGACGGTCACCGACCAGAACCCGGCCGGCGGCTACACCGACTCCAGCGGCGCCGAGAACGGCGACAAGTGCGCCTGGATCACCCCCGGCACCAGCGGCGGCTCGTTCAACCTGTCCACCTCCACCGGCACCTTCGCGATGCAGACCACCTGGGCCAACGACGGCGCCGGCGGGGCCGGCGCCTGCGAGGCCAGCCACGCCATCGTCACCAACGGCGGCGGCGGCAACACGGTGACCGTCACCAACCCCGGCAGCCAGACCGGGACCGTGGGCACCGCGGTCAGCCTGCAGATCTCGGCGAGCGACTCGGCCTCCGGCCAGACCCTCACCTACACCGCCAGCGGGCTGCCGGCCGGCCTGTCCATCAACTCGGCCAGCGGCCTCATCACCGGCACCCCGGCCACGGCGGGCACCTCCACCGTGACGGTCACCGCGACCGACACCACCGGCGCCGCCGGATCGGCCAGCTTCACCTGGACGATCGGCTCCTCGGGCGGTGGCGGAGGCGGCGGGGTCACCAACGGCGGCTTCGAGACCGGCACGTTCTCCGGCTGGACCACCAGCGGCGCGGCCACCTCGATCGTCTCCACCGGCCAGCACTCGGGCAGCTTCGCGGCCCGGGCCGGATCGACCTCACCCACCAACGGCAACTCGAACATCGTCCAGACGTTCACCGCCAGCGGCACCAAGCTGACCGTCTGGTACGACGTGGTCTGCCCGGACACCGTCACCTATGACTGGGCGACCGTCATCCTGCGCGACAACACGACCGGGACCAGCTACACGGTGCTGGGGCGGACCTGCGTGGCCAACTCCGGCTGGAAGCAGGTCACCCACGCGGTGACGTCGGGGCACTCCTACACCCTGACCCTGCGTAACCGCGACGACAACTACCCGGGTGACCCCACCTACACCCTGTTCGACGACGCCGGCGTCTCCTGATGCCGCCCCCTGGCGGGGCGGCCCACCCGGGCCGCCCCGCCAGGGGTTTGCCGCGCAGGACAAAGCCGCGAAGGTGCAGGCGTATCCGCGGTCATGGCCGGTATCGCGCAGGTCAGGCCGCCGGGACGGTGACTGGCACACTATCGGGCGGATGCGCTAGCGAAGGGAGCAGGGCTGACTGCGGGAAATACGCGCGCAGCTCCTGGGCCATCTGTTCGCTTACACCGTAGCGAGAGAGGACCTCCTCCAGCGGCCACACCCGCTCCGGGTGATGGATCTTGCCAGGCAACCGGCCGCACCTGCGGCGCGTCCTTCACGTCGGGGAACAGTTTCGGGGGAGCCATGAGTGATGCCGGGCACAGGCACGTCAGCACGTCGCGCGCGGCGGCCGGCCGGCGGGACCGCGCTCCCGGCCGACACCGGGCTCCTGGCCAGCACCGGCCCACCGGGCGGCGGGCCGCGGTCGTGGCCGCGGCGGCGGTCACCGGGCTGCTTGCCGCTGCCCTGCCCACATCTGCCCTGCCCGCCGCCGCAACACCCGCGGGCGGCGGCGCACTGGTGCCGGTACTGAACTGGCACCCCTGCGACGCCCCGGCCGCCCATGGTTTCGAATGTGCCACCGCGCGTGTCCCGCTGGACTACCGCGCTCCCACCGGCCCCACCATCGAGATAGCCGTCATCAGGCACCGGGCGACCAGCCCCGGGCACCGCATCGGCTCGCTCTTCTTCAACTCCGGCGGGCCAGGCGGTGCGGGCACCACGGACCTGCCCAGGTACTACAGCTTCTTCCCGGCCGCGCTGCGCCAGCGCTTCGACATCATCGGGTTCGACCCGCGCGGCGTTGGCCAGAGCACCGCGGTCCAGTGCTTCCCCAGCAGCGCGGCGGAGACGAGGTTCTTCGCCACGCTGCCCGCCGGGTTCCCGGTCGGCGCGGCCCAGCAGCACCGGTGGGTCAGCCGGTACGCGCGGTTCGCCCAGGTGTGCCAGCAGCGCAACGCCGCCCTCCTGCCGCACCTGGCCACCGCCGACGTCGCCCGGGATATGGACCTGCTGCGCCAGGCCGTCGGCGACCCCTCGCTCAACTACCTCGGCGTTTCCTACGGCAGCTACCTGGGCGCCACCTACGCCAGCCTGTTCCCCGGCGAGGTCCACGCCATGGTGCTCGATGGCATCGTCGCCCCGACCGCCTGGGCCCGGCCGCGCCGGGTGGGCACGGTCCGGCTGAGCACCACCCTGCGGATTGGGTCCGACACCGGCCAGAAGGCAACCCTGCGGCAGTTCCTCGACCTGTGCGGCCAGGCCAGCACCCGCCGGTGCGCTTTCTCCGCCGGGACCCCGGACGCCACCCGCGCCAAGTACGCGGCCCTGCTGCGGCGGCTCCGGCGCCGCCCGGTCATCATCACGATCGCAGGGAAAGGGCCGGTCCCGGTCACCTACGCCGGACTGGTGTCCAACCTGGCCACCCTGCTCTTCACACCACTGCCCGCCGGGTCATTCCCCGGCTGGGCGTACGCGGCAGGTCTGCTGCAGACGGCCTGGCGGGCCAGCGGCCGTGGCGGGCAGCGGCACCTGGCCGCCGGCCGGGCCGGAGCGCCGGCCCGGCCGATCCCGGCGGCTCCCCCGCTGCCCGCACCCGGCGACGCAGCGGCGGCGGCCGGCCCCCACTACCCGGGACAGGAGCAGTTCCTCGCCATCGTGTGCGCGGACAGCCCCAACCCGCGCAGCCCGGCCAGCTACGAGGCCGGGGCGGCCTTCGGATTCGCCCGTTCCGGAGCGTTCGGCACCGCGGCGGCCTGGGGCGACGAGCCGTGCGCCAGCTGGCTCGCGACCGACGCCGACGGCTACTTCGGGCCGTGGGACCGCTGGACCGCCAGCCCGATCCTGGTAGTGGGCAACACCTACGACCCGTCCACTCCCTATGTGGACGCGCTGACCATGACCAAGGAACTGGCCCGGGCGCGGCTGCTCACCCTGCACGGGTATGGCCACACCGCCCTGCTGAACCCGAGCGCGTGCGTCAACAGTTACGAGGCCGGCTACTTCCTGACCGGGGCACTGCCGCCGACCGGGACGGTGTGCCAGCAGGATCGGCAGCCGTTCGGCCTGGCACAGCGCTTCTGACCGGAGGGCGGCACACCGCCGGAGTACTCCGCCGGTAGTACTCCGGCCGAGTACCCAGCCCGGCCAAGAGCCTCCCTGCGTACAACGCCCCGGCCACCTGCGGGCGGTCGCCTACCGGATGCTCGGCTCGCTGAGCGAAGCGGACGACGCCGTCCAGGAGGCATGGCTTCACCTCCGTGAGCCACCCGGACGGGACCGGCCCGGAGCACGAAGCGCTGCTGGCCGACTCGGTCGGGCTCGCGCTGCTGGTGGTGCTGGAAACACTGGCCCCCGCCGAGCGGCTCGCGTTCGTGCTGCACGACATGTTCGCCGTGCCCTTCGACGAGATCGCCGCCATCGTGGGGCGATCCCCGGCCGCCGCCCGCCAGCTCGCCGCTGGCGGGGCACGGCATACTTGCCTGATCAGGGCACTATCACGGCCATAGGGAGGCGCAATGGCGCGGCTCGGCGGGATGTACGGACCGGACGCGACGTTCCTCGGCGTGCCACCGGCCGACCTGGCGGACCCAGCCTCGTGGGCCGGGACGGACGTGCTGATCATCGGGGCCCCGTTCGATGGCGGCACCTCACACCGGCCAGGTGCCAGGTTCGGCCCGCAGGCGATCCGCTTCACCGACTACCTGCCGCATGACGGTTCCCGCCCGCACCTGGCGCTGGGCGTGGACCCGCTGGTGGAGCTGCGGGTGGCCGACGCCGGCGACGTGGAGATGCCGTCCGGGGACACCGAGCTCTCGCTCCGCAGGCTGGAGGAGGCCGTCCTGGCCGCCTGCCAGGCGGGAGCGCTGCCGGTGATCCTCGGCGGCGACCACACCATCGCGTTCCCCGACGCGACCGGGGTGGCCCGCCACGTGGGCTGGGGCCGGGTCTCGGTCATCCATTTCGACGCCCACGCCGACACCGGCGACACCCAGTTCGGCTCGCTGTACGGGCACGGCACGCCGATGCGGCGGCTGATCGAGTCCGGTGCCGTCCGCGGCGACAGGTTCCTGCAGATCGGCCTGCGCGGCTACTGGCCCGAACCCGAGACCCTGGACTGGATGGCCGCACGTGGGATGCGCAGTTATGAGATGACCGAGGTGGTGGCACGCGGCCTGGACACCTGCCTGACCGAGGCGTTCGCCATCGCCACCGACGACTGTGACGCCGTGTTCCTGTCGGTCGACGTGGACGTGGTCGATCCCGGTATGGCGCCGGGCACCGGCACCCCGGAACCGGGCGGGCTGACCGGCCGCCAGCTGCTCGACGCGGTTCGCCGGATCGCGATGGAGCTGCCGCTGGCGGGGATCGATGTGGTCGAGGTCTCGCCTCCCTACGACCACGCCGAGATCACCGCCTTCCTGGCGGGCCGGGTCGTGCTGGAGGCACTGTCCGGCCTTGCCTGGCAGCGGCGGCGGGAGGCCGGGAAGCCGGTACGCCAGCCCGGCGACCCGCTGCTGGAGGGCCGCTCTGACCGGCTCAGATAGGCACCCGTGCGGGCTATCAGCCGAAAAATAGAGACGATCTATCATTGAGGCATGCTGGACGTGACCCGGCTGCGCGTCCTGGTCGCGGTGGCCCGGCATGGATCGGTGACAGCCGCGGCCCGGGCGCTCAACTACGCCCAGCCTTCGGTCAGCCACCATCTGGCCCGGCTCGAGGCCGAGACCGGCGCCCGGCTCACCCAGCGGTCGGGACGGGGCATCCGGCTCACCGACGCCGGCCGGCTGCTCGCCGGGCGGGCCGAGGAGATCCTGGGCAGGCTGGACTCGGCCGAGCGGGAGCTGGCCGCGTACGTGGAGCGGCGGGAGGAACGGGTCCGGCTGGCCGGGTTTCCCGCCTCGCTGGCGACCATCGTGCCGGCCGCACTGGCCCGCCTGGCGGCCGCGCATCCCGGCGTCGACATCTCGCTGGCCGAGGCCGAGCCACCGGAGGCGATGCGGATGCTGCGGGCGGGACAGGCCGACGTCGCGCTGGTGTTCCAGGACGCACGCGATGGGCACCCGGTCGATCCCTCGCCGGAGGAGGAGGGGACGCGGGCGCGGCTGATCCTCGACGAGCCGGTCTACCTGGTGACCCGGTCAGCCGGTGGTGGCAGGCCCGATGGCGGCAGGCCCGGCGGCGGCAATCCCAGTGCTGGCCAGTCCAGTGCTGGCCAGTCCAGTGCTGGCCTGACCGACCTGGCCGCCCACGCGCACGACCCCTGGATCGCCGGCTGTGAGCACAGCCGCGGCCATCTGCTCTGGCTGTGCGAGCAGGCCGGTTTCAGCCCCAGGATCGCGGTCTCCACCGATGACCACGTCGCCGCGCAGGCCCTGGTCGCGGCGGGCCTGGGGGTCACCATCCTGCCCGGCCTGGCGCTGCACGCGGCCCGCCATCCCGGGATCTCGGCCCAGCCGCTGGCCGGCGCGCGGCGGCACGTGCTCGTCCTCACCTACGGCGAGCCTCCCGACCCGCCCGCGGTGGAACGCCTGATCGAGGCCCTCACGCTCGCCGCCGCGGGCACCGGCGCCCCGGCCCGCGGCGTCAGATGACGCTGCCGCGGGCCTGCCAGTACGGCTCCCGCAGGCGGCGCTTGAGCAGCTTCCCGCTCGGATCCCGGGGCATCTCGTCGATGAAGTCGATCGAGCGGGGCCACTTCATCCGGGACAGGCGGCCATCGAGCGAGGCGAGGATGTCCGCTGCCAGGTCCGGGCCGGCCGCCGCCCCGTCCACCGGCTCCACCACGGCCTTGACCGATTCGCCCCAGTCCTCGTCCGGGATGCCGAACACCGCCACGTCCGCCACCTGCGGGTGCATGATGATCTCCGCCTCGACCTCGGCCGGGTAGATGTTCGCGCCGCCGGAGATGATCATGTCGGTCTTGCGGTCGCACAGGAACAGGAAGCCGTCCGCGTCGAGGTAGCCGATGTCGCCGACGGTGAAGTACCCCCGCAGCCGGCCCGCCTCGGTCTTGGCCGGGTCGCCCTTGTAGACGAAATCGGGCAGCGTCATCCGCATGTACACGGTGCCGGCCACCCCGGGCGGGCACTGGATGCCGTCGTCGTCAGCGATCATGACCTCGCTGACTGGCCACGGCTTGCCGACCGTGCCCGGGCGGGCCAGCCAGTCTTCCGGGGTGGCGAGGGTGCCGCCGCCCTCGGTGGCCGCGTAGTACTCGTAGATGCGCGGGCCCCACCAGTCCAGCATCTCCCGCTTGATCCCCACCGGGCAGGGCGCAGCCGCGTGCAGCAGCCAGCGCATCGAGGACAGGTCGTAGCGCCGCCTGGTCTCCTCCGGCAGTGCCAGCAGCCGCTTGAACTGGGTCGGCACCATGTGCGTGTTCGTCACCCGGTAACGCTCGACCAGGGCCAGCGCCTGCTCGGCATCCCAGGAGTCCATGTAGACCAGGCAGTGACCCATCTGGAGGGCGCCGCACCCGAACACCGTCACGGCGGTGTGGTAGTGCGGCGAGGTCACCAGGTGCACGTTCGGCGGGCCGGTGGTGATGCCGAACAGCTGGGGCAGCACCGACACGAGTTCGGCCGCGACGTCCGGGTCGAGCTCGGACAGCGGCCGCCGCACGCCCTTGGGCCGCCCGGTGGTGCCCGAGGTGTAGTGCATGGCGGCGCCCGCGGTCCGGTCCTCCGGCAGGCTGGCCGGCTGGCCGTCACGGACCCGGCCGACCGGGCAGAACCCGGGCACGTCCCCGAAGCTGATCCGCCCGTCCGGGGGCACCCCGGCCTCCTGCGCCGCCCTGGCCCCGGCGGTGGCGAAACGCTCGTGCACGAAGAACGCCTTCGCCTCACAGTCCCGCACGATGTAGGCGATCTCCGGGGTGGTGAAGTGCCAGTTGATGGGGGTGACGTACCAGCCGGCCTGGAGCGCGGCCAGGTACACCTCCAGCGGCGCCACGCCGTTGGGCGCCAGCACGGCCACCCCGTCTCCGGTCTGCAGGCCCCGGGCCCGCAGGCCGTGCGTGAGCTGGTTGACCCGGGCGAGCAGCTCGCCCGCTGGGTGCGCCGTGCCGTCCGGCTCGATGGCCGCGATCCAGCCCGGATCGGCTAGGGCGCGGCGCCAGAAGCCGAGCGATCCCATGACCCACCTCCCTGGTCGTGGTCCCGCCGCCGCAGTCAGGCTACGCTGCGGGCCCTGCCGCGGAAAGCCGCGCAGCCCGCCAGATGTGCCTGCCAGTAGGGTGAGGGCAGGAGAGCCGGGAAGACTGGTCGGCGCCTTGCCCGCATGGCCGATTCCAGGAGGCTCGCCAGCATGCCGGTGACCGCGGCGGTAGCGCTGTTCGTGGCGGGGACCGCCGTCAGCCTCGCCACCAGCTATGTCCTGGTCACCCGGCTGGAACGGATCGGGGAGCGGCTGGGCCTGTCCGAGGCGCTGCTGGGCATGGTGGCCGCGCTGGCGGCCGACGCACCGGAGATCACCTCTGCCGTCACCGCGCTCGCCCTGCACCAGGGCAAGATCGGCGCGGGTGTGGTCATCGGGTCCAACGTGTTCAACCTCGCGGCGCTGCTGGGCCTGGGCGCCGTGGTCGCCGGCAGCATCGCCCTGCACCGCCGGGTCGTCCTGCTCGGCGGTGTGGTCGGGATCTGGATAGCGGCGGCCTGCCTGGCCACGGTGCTGGGCTGGCTGTCCGCGGTGGCCGGGCTGATCGCGGTGCTCGCGGTCCTGCTCCCCTACCTGTTCGTGCTCGGTGCGGGCCGGGCCCGCCTGCAGCGGCTGCCGCTCAGCCCGGGCTGGGATGCCTGGCTCGCCGAGGCCGTGTCGCAGGAGGAGCAGGAACTGGAGGAAGTCATCCACCCGCCGCTCGGCAGCCGCCGGGACGTGATCGTCGCGGCGGCCGCGCTGCTGGTCGTGGTGGCGGCCAGCGTGACCATGGAGCGCGCGGCGTCCGCGCTCGGCACCCGGTTCGCGGTTCCCGAGATCGTCACCGGCGGGGTGGTGCTGGCCGCGGTGACCAGCCTGCCGAACGCGGTAGCCGCCGTTTACCTGGCCGCCCGCGGCCGCGGCGCGGCCATGCTGAGCACCACCCTGAACAGCAATGCGCTGAACGTGACAGCGGGGCTGCTGCTGCCCGCCACCATCACCGGCCTCGGGGCACCCTCCCCGCACTCCACCCTGATCGCTGTCTGGTACCTGGTGCTCACGGTGGCCGCGCTCGCCTTCGCCTACCGGGACAGCGGGGTGCGCCGGGTGACCGGCGCCTTCATCATCGGCGCCTACCTGGTCTTCCTCGGCTCGCTGCTGGCCACCGCCCACTCGGCCGCGCCCGCCCTGGGGCTGACGGTCATCCCGCTGGCCGTGGTCACGGCCGGCTGCGGCGCGGGCCTGGCGCGGCGGCCCGCGCGCCGGTGATCACCCGGCGAGTTCGGCCGCCACGACGGCGCCAAGCTCCCAGCATTGCTCCAGGTCAGCGGCGGAGGGCGGGCCGAGCACGGACACCGGCGGCCGGGCCTGCCGCCAGGACAGGCCGGTCGCGATCGACTCGACCGCGCGCACCGCACCGGTGGTGTCGGAGTTGCCGTGCACGTACAGGCCGTATGGCCGACGCTGCGTGGCGGTCAGGCAGGGGTAGTAGATGCCGTCGAAGAAATGCTTGAGCGCCCCGGACATGTAGCCGATGTTGGCGGGCGTGCCGAGCAGGTACCCGTCGGCGGCCAGCACATCGGCGGCGCCCGCGGTCAGCGCCGGCGCGACCGTGACCTCGACGCCCTCGATGCCATCCGTGGACGCGCCCGCCATCACCGCCTCGAGCATCGCCTGCAGCGCGGGAGACGAGGTGTGGTGAACGATCAGCAAGGTGGCCATCAGAGCGGGACGGCCCGGCTCACGGCGCCGCGTTCAGGCACTCCCGCAGTGTACGCCCGGGGCACTAGCCTGGGCTGATGCGTGCTGCCCTCGCCATAATCGCCGACGCCGTGTTCGTGCTCGCCTTCGTCATCATCGGCCGTGCCAACCACCATGCGGGGGACACCATCGCGGGGATCGCGAGCACCGCGTGGCCGTTCCTCGCGGGCCTCGCGGCCGGCGAGGTGCTCACCCGGTCCTGGCGCCGCCCGGCCGCCCTGGTCCCGACCGGGGTGGGGGTATGGCTCGCGGCGGTGGCGATCGGCCAGGCGCTGCGCGTTGTCTCCGGCCAGGGCACCGAGTTCGCGTTCGTCCTGGTCTCCGCGGCCTTCCTGGGGCTGTTCCTGCTCGGCTGGCGGGTGGTGGCCACCCGGGTGCCCGCCGTCCGCTCCCGGCTGCCCGGCTGAGAGCGGCCCGCTCGCGGGATTGCCAGGAACGCTCCGTGCCGAACCCGGGCCGGATAAGCTGCGCAGGCCGGCGTCATTGCTGCCGATGCCGGGCGCCTGCCCGGACCGGGACCTAGCTGTCTGGGGGTCGTGATGTTCGGCTGGAGCCGTCTGTGGCGCGCCGGGGTGGCCGGCGCGGCAGCGATCGTTGCCCTTGGCATGACGGCGCCCGCCCTGGCCGAGCCCTCGACCACCGTCAGCTACCCGACCTGGGCGAGTGCCACCCGCTTCTCCGGCCTCGCGTTCGACACCTGCTCCGCGCCATCGGCGGCGGCGATGCAGGCGTGGACGGCCTCGCCTTACGCCGCTGTCGGGGTGTATGTGGGCGGGGTCAACCGGACCTGCGCCCAGCCGCATCTCACCTCGTCCTGGGTGGGCGTGGTAGCCCACCTGGGCTGGGCGCTGATCCCGGTCTACAAGGGCCTGCAGGCCCCCTGCGGCGGCAAGCCCACTGACCAGAAGATCACCCCGTCGGCCGCGGCGGCCCAGGGCAGGTCCGAGGCGGACCAGGCCTCCGCCGACGTCAAGGCGCTGGGCATGATCAAGGGCAGCGCGATCTACTTCGACATGGAGGCCTACCAGGCCGGCGACGCCACCTGCCGGTCCACCGTGCTGAACTTCCTGTCCGCCTGGACCAAGGAACTGCACCGGCTCGGGTATGTGGCCGGCGTCTACGAGAACCTCAACCTCGGCGCCCGCGACCTGGCCGGCGTCTACACCTCGGCCAGCTACGCCCGGCCGGACGCGCTGTGGATCGCCCGCTACGACGGGAGCTCCCCGCTCACCGGCTGGGCGGGCATCTCCGACAGTCTGTGGGCCACCCACCAGCGGGCCAAGCAGTACCAGGCCAGCCTCACGCAGACCTATGGCGGAGTCACGCTCACCGTCGACGCCGACAACGTGGACGCCCCGGTCGCCACCATCTCCTACAGCTACCTGGTGACCTCCGGCCCGGTCGCCTCCCGCAAGGGGCCGGGCAACTCGTACCCGATGGTCAAGGTCTTCCCGTCGGGAGCCAGCGTGACGGTGGTGTGCCAGGCGGCGGGCACCACCGTCCACCAGACCAAGGTGTGGGACAAGCTCACCGACAGCACCTACATCCCCGACTATTACGTCAGCACCCCGTCCGCGACCGGCTACAGCCCGCCGGTCACCCGCTGCCGCTACCCCTACCAGGTCAGCGCCGCCAGCGGAGCCATCGAGCGGAGCGGCCCGGGGTCCTCGTACAAGACCACCGGCCGGCTCCTGAACGGCTCGCTGGCCTGGGTGGTCTGCCAGCGAGCGGGTTCCAGGGTGGGCAGCACCACGATCTGGGACCAGATCTCCTACCAGCACTGGGTGTCGGACGACTACGTCGCCACCCCGAGCGTCGCCGGCTACAGCAGCCCCGCCCCCCGCTGCTGACGCCGGCCCCGCCCCCCACTGCTGACGCCCGCCCCCGCCCCCCGCTGCTGACGCCGGCCCCGCCCCTCCCCTGCCACCCCGGTCAGGCATGGATGTGCCATCCATGCCAATAGACCGGCATGGATGTGGCATTCATGCCTAACGCAAGCTGACCGAGGCCGCGTGGGCCTTGCCTGGCCGATCCCCCGAGACTTAGACTGAACGTTCAGTCAGTCCCGAGGAGAACATCGTGGCCAGCGAGAACGAGAGCCTGGTACGGCCGCCCGCCGATCTGCAGCACATCATCGCGGAGCAGGAACGGATCTTCGTCGAACGGCAGCCCGGGTCGGGCCGCATGGCCGACCGCGCGCAGCACTCGCTGGCGGGTGGCGCGACCTCCAGCTGGCAGATCACCGCGCCGCAGCCGGTCTGGCTCAGCCACGGCCGCGGCTCCAAGATCTACGACGTCGACGGCAACGAGTACGTGGACCTGCACGGCGGCTACGGGGCGGCCCTGGCCGGCCATGGTCACCCGGCGATCGTCGAGGCCGTCCGCGGCCAGGTCACCCGGGGCACCCACTTCGCCCAGCCCACCCTGGACGCCCTGGCCGTCGCGGACGAGCTCGCCCGCCGGTTCAGCCTGCCGCTGTGGCGCTTCGCCAACTCCGGCACCGAGGCGACGATGGATGCCGTCCACCTGATGCGGGCGATCACCGGCCGGGACCTGATCATCAAGGTCGAGGGCTGCTACCACGGCCACCACGACTCGGTCCAGGTCTCGGTCAGCCCGGAGCCGGACGAGGCCGGCCCGCCCGGCAAGCCGGCCCAGACCCCGGCCAGCAGCGGCATCCCGGACGCGATCGTCAAGCTGACGCTCGTCGCCAGCTTCAACGACCTCGACAGCGTGGCCAGGCTGCTCGACGAGCACCCCGGCGGCGTGGCCGGGATGATCATCGAGCCGATCATGATGAACGCCGGGATCATCCACCCCGAACCGGGCTACCTCGCCGCGCTCAAGGACCTGCTGCACGCCCACGGCGCACTGCTCACCTTCGACGAGGTCAAGACCGGGCTGACCGCCGGGCCGAACGGGGCGACCGGGCTGACCGGCGTGGTCCCCGACATCATCTGCCTGGCCAAGGCCATCGGCGGCGGGATCGCCGTCGCCGCCGTCGGCGGGTCGGCGGAGGTCATGGCACACGTCGCCAACGGCGACTACGAGATGGTGGGCACCTTCAACGGGAACCCGCTGGCGATGGCGGCCGCCCGGGCCATGCTCTGCGAGGTGGCCACCGACGAGGCCTACCAGCGGATCGAGCGCCTGCGCGCCCGCGCCGTGGCGGGACTGGAAGAGCAGATCGCCCGCTGTGGCCTGACCGCGCACGTGGTCTGCGCCGGGGCCAAGGGCTGCGTGGTGTTCGCCGGCCAGCCGGTCCGCGACTACCGGGGCTTCCTCGACGTGGACGACCGGTGCAGCCACGCCCACTGGCTGTTCCAGCACAATGGGGGCGTCTTCCTGCCGCCATGGGGCAAGATCGAGCAATGGCTCATCTCGGTCCAGCATGACGAGGCGGACATCGATCGCTTCCTCGCGAACTTTGCCACCTTTGCGCAGGCGGTCAGCGCATGAGCGGATCTGTTACACAGAAGGTCTTGCGCCGTCAACGGCACAGGAGTAGGAGTACGACTTATTGACGGACTGTTCAGTCAGGCGGCAGCCGCCCGAGGTGAACCACCACCGAACGGCCGTCCGGGAAGAGGTGACCTGACGATGCACCCCAGAGAAGGCTGGTCGGAGGACGGGACCCGGCGGCCGGGGCTGTCCAGGCGCGGTTTCCTGCGAGGGAGCGCCGGCGCCGGGCTGCTGGCCGGCGGGCTCGGCCCCTTGCTGGCCGCCTGCGGGTCCGGTGGGACCACCACCGGCGGCACCGGGACGGCCACGATCCCGCTGCCCCGGCCCAGCCACCCGGTCACCTGGCCGCTGTTCAGCGACAACCCGGCGATCAAGAGCGGCCTGCAGCCCGAGCAGGGCGCCACCCTCAAGCTCTACAACTGGGTCGCCTACATCAACCCGCAGAGCCTGAAGGACTTCGGCAAGAAGTACAACTGCAAGGTCGAGGTGACCACGTTCAACACCATGAGCGAGGCCATGGCGAAGCTGCGCTCGGGCCAGCTGAGCTTCGACGTCTTCTTCCCCACCATCGACGTGATGGGCCAGCTGGTGGAGGGCAAGCTCATCCAGCCGGTCAACCACAGCTACATCCCGAACATCAGCCAGACCTGGCCGGACTTCACCGACCCGTTCTACGACGGCAAGTGGCAGTACTCGGTGCCGTACACGATCTACACGACCGGCATCGCCTGGCGTAAGGACCACGTCCCGGAGAGCCCCTACACGATGGCGAACCCGTGGGCCATGCCCTGGCAGGCCAAGTACAAGGGCAAGGTGGCCATCCTGGACGACTACCGGGAGAGCATCAGCCTGGCGCTGATGAAGAACGGGGTCTTCGACCTCAACACCACCAGCGCGGCCCAGATCTCCAAGGCCGGCCAGGCCCTGCAGCAGCTGTCCAGCATGACCAACGTGCACATCGACAACAACGACTACACCGAGGTCCCCAGCGGCCAGATCTGGATCCACCACGCCTGGTCCGGGGACATGGCGGCGGCACCGGCCTACATGCCCAAGGGCGTGCCGGTGGACGTTGTCGGCTACTGGTTCCCCACCGACGGCAGGGGCCCGGTCGGGAACGACACGATGGCCGTGCTCAAGAACGCGCAGAACCCGGTGCTCGCCCACCTGTTCCTGAACTACATGATCGACCTGCAGAACGCGCTGACGAACTACAGCTACACCGGCTACATGCAGCCGCTCACCGGGGTCACGCCGCAGCGGCTGGTCGCGGAGAAGCTCCTGCCCAAGTCGCTGATGTCCACCACGGTGCTCCCCTCGTACTTCCGGCGCGGGGTGATGGAGCTGCAGCTGCCCATACCCGCCGACCTGGCCTGGCAGCAAGCCTGGCAGACGGTGAGCCACGGGGCCTAGCGCGTGACCGCGAGCGGGCTCAGGGCGCGGCGGGACCAGCCGCGGCAGCAGCACCGGCTGTTCTGGATAGCGCTGGCCGCGCCCGGCATCTTGTGGCTGGTGCTGCTGTTCGTCGTGCCGTTCTACGCGGTGCTGGCCATCGCCGGCGGCAAGCTGAACCTGATCTTCGAGCAGCCGGTCGCGGTGTGGAACCCGTTCCAGTGGACCTCCGCGAACCTGGCGAAGGCCTGGCACGACATCGCCGGGGCCGGCGCCTTCGACGGCCCGATCATCGTCCGGACGCTCGTCTACGTCGCCGTGGCGTCGCTGCTGTCGCTGGTCATCGCCTACCCGACCGCGTACTTCGTGGCACGGTTCGGCGACCGCCGCAAGGGCCTGTTCCTGGTGCTGCTGATCGCCCCGTTCTGGATCAGCTACATGATGCGCATGCTGGCCTGGGTCGACCTGCTGCAGACCAACGGCTACATCAACAAGGCGCTGAGCGTGCTGAACGTCGGCCCGGTCAACTGGCTCGGCGGGCAGCCGGCGACGGTGATACTCGGCCTGGTCTACGGCTACATCCCGTACCTGATCCTGGTCCTGTACGCGGGGCTGGACCGGATCGATCCCGCCCTCATCGAGGCCGGCCGGGACCTCGGCCTGGGGCGCACACGCACCTTCATGCGGGTCACCCTGCCGCTGTCCCGGCAGCCGATCCTGACCGGCATGCTGATCACCGTGCTGCCGATGCTCGGCGACTACTTCACGAACCAGCTGCTGTCGGGCACCACCGGCACGACGATGATCGGCAACGTGATCGACGGGCAGCTCCAGACCCCGGCGTTCCAGGCCGAGGGAGCGGTGATGTCGCTCATGCTGCTGCTCGTCCTGACCATCCCGATGGTCTACTACGTGATCGCCACCAACCGCTCGTCCAGGTCGGCGTCATGAGCGCGGCGGGGACGGCCACCACGGCGGGCGCCACCCGGCCCGCCGGCACCGCGGCACGCGCCCGCGGCTTGCCCGGGCGCATGCTGCCGGGCCGCAACCCGTGGCGCCACCCGTGGCTCCTGGAGGGCTTCACCTGGCTGTACCTGATCTGGTCGCTGGTGCCGATCGGCCTGGCCGTCATGTTCTCGTTCAACAACGGCAAGTCCCAGGCCGTCTGGCAGGGCTTCTCCTGGCGCTGGTACTTCTCCGACCCGGTGAACTCCGTCCTGCACGATCCCAACCTGCACGCGGCGGTCATCCAGACGCTGCGGCTGTCGGCCTACACCACGGCGATCTGCGTGCCGCTCGGCGTGGCCTTCGCCCTGGGCATCAACCGGTGGCGCGGCATCACCTCGTCCTCGGCCAACTTCGTGATGATCCTGTCTTTCGTCATCCCGGAGCTGATCTTCGGTGTGGCGCTGTTCTTCGTGTTCACGACCCTGTTCACCGTCGTGGGCCTGGGCACCTGGGCCGAGGTGCTCGGCCTGGTGTCCTGGAACATCAGCTGGCCGGCCATCATCGTGCAGGCGCGGCTGGTCACCATCGGCAAGCAGTACGAGGAGGCAGCGGCCGACCTCGGCGCGACCCAGTGGCAGACCATGCGCCGGGTGATGCTGCCGCTGCTGGCCCCGGCCATCTTCGCCAGCGCGGTGCTGGTCTTCTCCGGGGTGATCGACGACTTCGTGATCGTGGACCTGCTGAACTCCAACTCCGGGAACACGCCGATGTCGGTCTACATCTACTCGCAGCAGCATGGCGGCAACGGCGGCCCGGCGCTCAACGCGCTCGGCACGATCATGCTGGTCATGTCGTTCGTCATCGCCATCATCGGCTACCTCGGCTACCGCTGGATGACCCGCGGCGAACGCGGCAGCCGGGTCGCGGCCCTCACCTCCATCGCCGGCTCGGACTGACCCGCGCGCCCACAGCTCCAGCCCCAGCTCAGGCTCAGGCTCCGGCCGGCAGCAACCGCCCACGCCCACTGTGGCCACCCATTGCACACGGACGATGCAAGGTCATATGCACATGCATCGGCATGTTAGGCTGGCATTGCATGTGCGCGTTGCATGCCTTACCGCGTCGCATGCCTTCCGCGTCGCCTCCCCTGCCCCGCTCACCCTCCCGGAGGGAACATGCTGGTCAACAACGGCATGCCAGCCGTTCTGCTGCCGAAAGCACGCTGGCGCAAGAGCCGCGTCAGCAACCCCACGGGCAGCTGCGTGGAGCTCGCCGAGCTGCCCGGCGACGCGATCGCCGTCCGCAACTCCCGCGACCAGGCAGGCCCGGTGCTGATCTACCCCCGGGCCGAGGTGGCGGCGTTCCTGCACGGCCTGAAGAACGGTGAGTTCGACGCCCTGATCCGCTTATTCGGCGGGCTTGCGCCGAGCCATTGGGAACTACCGCAAATCGGGTCACGACACAGCGGCCGTGCGGTGATATCGTGCTGTGTGCGCCCGACCGCCAGACCGGCCGCCCGGCCGTTCCGGCTCCCCCGCTCGGTGCCGCGGCGCCCTATTGACCGTCCGTCTGGAGAGGGCACTGAGCGTATATCGACTGGTCCCGGAGCCTGGATGAGCGTGGTTCAGCCGAGCGATGCATTTCCCGGCGAGCCGCCCGTGGATGAGCCACGGGGCGGCCCTACGGTCCTGCGTATCATGCTGGGTACCCAGCTCCGCCGCCTGCGCGAGGCCAAGGGCATCACCCCCGACCAGGCCGGTTACGAGATCCGCGGATCCCGTTCCAAGATCAGCCGGATCGAGCACGGCCGGGTGGGCTTCAAGGAGCGCGATGTCGAGGACCTGCTCACCCTCTACGGCGTGACCGATGACCAGATCCGGGCAGGCATGCTGGTGCTGGCCAGGCAGGCCAACACGCCGGGCTGGTGGGCGAAGTACAACGACATCCTCCCGGACTGGTTCGAGCCGTACCTGGGGCTGGAGACGGCCGCCTCGCTGATCCGGATCTTTGAGCTCCAGTTCGTGCACGGCCTGTTCCAGACGCAGGACTACGCCCGCGCCGTCACCGCGCTCTGGCACGGCCCCAGCACCGCCGAGGAAACCGAGCGCCGGGTGACCCTGCGGATGCAGCGCCAGGCGCTGCTCACCAGCCCCGACCCGGCCAGGGTGTGGTTCGTCATCGACGAAGCAGCGCTGCGGCGCCCGATCGGGGGACGCCAGGTGATGCGGGGGCAGCTCAACCACCTGCTGACGGTGGCCGAGCTGCCGCATGTCACCCTCCAGATCGTGCCGTTCCGGCGCGGGGGTCATGCCGGCGCGGGGGGCTCGTTCACCATCTTGCGTTTCGCCGCACCTGACCTGCCGGACGTCGTCTACCTCGAGCAGCTCACCAGTGCCCTGTACCTGGACGAGCGCAAGGACGTGGACCACTACATGGAGGTCATGAACCGCCTCAGCGCGGAGGCGCATACTCCGGTGGCTACCACCCGCTTCCTTAAAGAAATCATTCACGACATTTAACACAGCCATATAATGGCGGCTCGCTGAATGCACGGCACCTGGGGCCGGCTGGAGCAGCCCGCCATTGGCCAGCCCTGATCACACGAAAGGCTCAGCATTGACCGGCGAAGGCACAGCGGCAGCGGCAGCGGCCGGAGAAGGGCCGGGCAACGGCGCACAGTTCGACATCAGCGTGGCCCACGTCGCCCGGATCTATGACTACTGGCTGGGCGGCAAGGACAACTACGCGGTGGACCGGGCGGCCGGCGACGCGGCCCTGGCGGCCTACCCGGACCTGGTGTCCTCCGTCCGCTCCAACCGCGCCTTCCTCGCCCGGGTGGTGCGTTACCTGGTGAACGAGGCCGGGATCCGGCAGTTCCTCGACATCGGCACCGGCATCCCGACCGCCAGCAACACCCACGAGGTCGCCCAGGACGCGGCGCCTGACAGCCGGATCGTCTACGTCGACAACGACCAGACCGTGCTCGCCCACGCCCGCGCGCTGCTGACCAGCAGCCCGGAGGGTGCCACCGACTACATCGACTCGGACCTGCGCGAGACCAGCACCATCCTGGCGCGCGCCGCCGACACGCTGGACTTCTCCCGCCCGGTGGCGATCATCATGATGGCGGTCCTGCACCTGGTCCCGGACGCCGATGACCCCTACGCGATCGTGTCCACCCTGGTCGAAGCGGTGCCGTCCGGCAGCTATCTGGCCCTGTCCCACATCGCGTCCGACATCGAGACGCAGGCGCTCACCGAGGCCAGGACGCGGGTCGGCCAGTTCATGCCGCAGCAGCAGACCTACCGCACTCACGCCGAGGTCGCTGCCTTCTTCGACGGCATGGACCTGGTGGACCCGGGGGTGGAACGGGTGCAGCACTGGCGGCCCGGCTCCGAGCTGGACACCAAGCGCCCGGCCGCCCTGTGGGGTGGCGTGGCCCGCAAGCCCTGAGCCTGGGCTCAGCGGGCTGGCAGCGGGTCCTGCTCCACCGACACCGGCACGTCCCGGGTGGCACCGCCCAGGACCCGCAGGGCGTCCGGGGCGAGGAACGCGTGCACCGGCGTGCCCTGGGCGAGCGCCGCCTCCGTGCCGTCGTTGTGCACCAGCGCCTGGAGCAGGGCGCCCGGCGCGAGCCGCAGCATCACCTGTGTGGACGAGCCGAGGAACACCAGCCGCTCGACCATGGCCGGCACCCGGTTCGGCCCCGCCTGCCCCGCCTGGCCGTAGGGCTCGATCCGCACCCGCTCCGGCCGGATCACCGCGTGCGCCGGGCCCAGCCCGTCGACGTCGCCGCGCTCCACGGCCAGCGCGGACTCGCCCAGCCGGATCCGGCACTGCGAGCCGGGTCCCTGCTCGACCACGTCGACCTCCATCAGGTTCGACACCCCCAGGAAGTCGGCCACATAGGTGTCGGCCGGCTCCTCGTAGACCTGACGGGGCGTGCCGATCTGCACGATCCGGCCGGCGTTCATCACCGCCAGCCGGTCGGACATGGTGAGGGCCTCCTCCTGGTCGTGAGTGACGTAGAGGAAGGTGATCCCGACCCGCTCCTGCAGCGCCTTGAGCTCGACCTTCAGCGACCGGCGGAGCTTGGCGTCCAGCGCGCCGAGCGGCTCGTCCAGCAGCAGCACCGAGGGGTTGAGCACCAGCGCGCGGGCCAGCGCCACCCGCTGCTGCTGGCCGCCGGACAGCATGCCCGGGCGCCGCTTCTCGTACCCGGTCAGCTGCACCAGTTCGAGCGCGTCGCCCACCAGCCCGCCGATCTCACCCTTGGTGAGGCGGCGGTACCGCAGCCCGAAGGCGACATTGTCGAACACCGACAGGAACGGGAACAGCGCGTAGCTCTGGAACACCGTGTTGACGTTGCGCTTGTGCGCCGGGATGGTCGTCATGTCCGCGCCGTCCAGCAAGATGGTGCCGGCGGTCGGCTGCTCGAAGCCGGCGATCAGCCGCAGCGTGGTGGTCTTCCCGCAGCCCGACGGGCCGAGCAGCGAGAAGAACTCCCCGCTGGCCACGGTCAGGTCGATCCCGTCCACCGCGACGTCGGTGAAGCGCTTCGTGAGCGCGACCAGTTCGATGCGTCCTCCGGCCACCGGCCCACCTCCTTGCTCAGGAACCGCTTCCGCGGTGTTCTCGGGTCCCGCGTTCGCTGGCCACGCGTTCACCGGCCGGGCGGCGCCCCCCGCTCGCCTGCCCGCGCCCCCGCCGCCGCGGGGTCCAGGTGAATCCCAGCTCCCTGGCGACAAAACGCATGCTCAGCTCGAACGCCCGGGCCGGGCGGACCGCCGGGTCGCCCAGCGCGATCTGGACCGCGAGCCCGTCCAGCAGCGCCGACAGGGTCACCGCGAAGTCGCCCGGGTCCACCGGGCCGAACTCGCCGGCCTCCTGCCCTTCCAGCACCAGCGAGCAGATCGTCTCCCGCCACCGCTCGTCGAACTTCTGCCGCACGCCGGCCACCTCGGAGTGGCGGGCCGACTGCGCCCACAGGTCGAGCCAGAGCAGCCACGAGCTCTTCGGCTCGGCGTCGGCCTCGGGCAGGCAGCTCATGGCGACCAGTTCCTCCAGCCGCCCGGCCGCGGTGCCGATCGCCTCCATCCGGCGCTTCCCGGCCTCATACCAGGTGTCCTCGGAGAACCTGATCGCCTCGGTCAGCAACTGGTCCTTGGTCTTGAAGTAGTAGATGACCAGTGCCGGGCTGGTCCCGGCCCGCTCGGCCACGTCCGCGATCCGGGTCTCCGGGTAACCGCGCTCCTCGATGACGTCCAGCGCCGCCCGGAGCATCTGCTCCCGTCGCTGGTCCGCCGTGCCGGAGCCATCAGCATGCTGCCTCATGGGGACATCCTCGCCGACGAGAACGCGGTGAGCACCTGCCTCTTCGGATCTGGCCCACACCCTTGTCGCAACGCTACCAGGTTTCTAGACTGAACATTCAGTCAACAATTCGCGGGCGACCCCGGGAGGTCGGGCACATGGCTGCATCATTCGACGCCATCGTCATCGGCGGGGGGCACAACGGGCTGGTCGCGGCGGCCTACCTGGCCCGCTCGGGGGCTCGGACGCTGGTGCTGGAGGCGCGGGGAACCACCGGTGGCGCCGCCACCACCGAGGCACCCTGGCCGGACGCGCCGGAGCTCAAGGTCACCCGGCTGTCGTATGTCATGGGCGTGATGCCGCCGAGCATCATCAGCGATCTCGACCTGCCCCGGCACGGCTACAAGGTCTTCCCGATGGGTCCGTACTACCAGGCGTTTCCCGAGGGCGGGTCGATCAAGCTCCACGCCGACGACGCCAGGCGCAACCACGACGAGGTGTCCAAGTGGTCGCGCAAGGACGCCGACGCCATGCCCCGCTGGGACGCGTGGCTGTCCGGGCTCGCCGATGTGCTCGGCCCGCTGCTGATGACGGTCCCGCCCAAGATCGGCTCCCGCCGGCCCGGCGACCTGGCCGACACGCTCCGCCTGGCCTGGCGGAACCGGGGCCTGGACGTGCGGACGATCGCCGACGTGACCCGGCTGATGACCATGAGCATCGCCGACCTGCTGGACGACTGGTTCGAGTCGCCGCAGGTGAAGGGCGCGCTGGCGGTCAACGGGGTGATCGGCACCTGGGCCGGGCCGTACGAGCCGGGCACCGCCTATGTGATGGCGCACCACTCCATCGGCGACATCGGTGACGGGCACCTGGGCAACTGGGGGTTCCAGGAGGGCGGGATGGGCGCGGTCGCGGACGCCATCGCCAGCGCCGCCCGCGAGCAGGGCGCGACCGTCCGCACCGGGGCCCGGGTGGCCCGGCTGCTGCTCGACGGCGGCCGGGCGGCCGGGGTGGTGCTGGAGGGCGGCGAGGAGATCCGGGCCGGCGTGGTGGTCACCTCGCTGCACCCGCGCACCGCGTTCCTCGACCACGTCGGCGAGGCCGCCCTGCCCGACGACTTCGTCCGCGACATCAAGTGCTGGAAGACCCGCTCCGGCGTGGTGAAGATCAACCTGGCGCTGGCCGAACTGCCCGACTTCACCGCCGACCCCGGCACGAACCAGCAGGATCACCACACCGGGTCGGTGGAGATGGCGCCCAGCATGGAGTACATCGAGCGCGCGTTCCAGGACGCACGCGAGGGCCGGCCCGCCACCCGGCCGTTCAGCGACGGGGTCATCCCCACCGCCTTCGACAAGACCCTGTGCCCGGACGGGACGCACATCATGTCGCTGTTCACCCAGTGGGTGCCCGCCGGCTGGAACACCGAGCCGCACACCGCCGAGCTCCAGGCCTACGCCGACCGCATGATCGACTGCTACAACGAGGTCGCGCCGAACCTCAAGGGCTCGATCCTGCACACCGACATCGTCGGGCCGTATGAGATGGAGCACGACTACGGGCTGATCGGGGGGAACATCTTCCACGGCGAACTGTCGCTGGAGCAGCTGTTCCACATGCGCCCCGCCCCCGGCTACGCGGACTACCGGACCCCGGTGCCGGGCCTGTACTACGCCAGCTCGGCGACCCACGCGGGCGGCGGCGTGTGCGGCATCCCCGGGATGCAGGCGGCCAAAGCGGCCATCGCCGACAAGAAGGCAGGCCGCCGACGGCGAGCCCGGCGCTCATGACCACAGAGAACCCAGCGCCGCAACGCATGACTGCCCCGGCCCCAGCCCCGCCACCGCCGGCCGCACCGGGGCCAGCCATCGCCGGCTGCCGGCCCGCGCTGCTGGCCATGCTGGAGGCCCGCAGCGTGGCGCTGGTCGGCGCCAGCCCGCGCCCGGGCAGCCTCGGCGAGCGGATGGTGGCCGAGGTCAGCCGGAGCCCGGCCGGGCCGCGGGTCTACCTGGTGAACCCGCGCTACCGGGAGATAGCCGGGCGGCCCTGCCACCCCTCACTCGCCGACCTGCCCGAGACCGTCGACCTGGTCCTGCTCGGCGTCCCCGACACCGCACTCGGCGATCAGCTCAGCCTGGCGGCGCGGCGCGGCGACCGGTCGGCCGTGATCTTCGGCGGTGCGTACGAGATCCCGGACATCAGCCCGGGCACAGCCGGCCTGCGGGCCCGGCTGGCCGCCACCGCCCAGGCGGCCGGGATGGCCGTGTGCGGGGCAGGCTGCATGGGGTTCGTCAACATCTCCCACGGGCTGCGGGCCGTGGGGTACATCGAGCCGGACCCGCTCCCGGCCGGCCCGATCGCGCTCATCACCGCCTCCGGCTCGGTGTTCTCCGCCATGCTGCGCACCCGCCGCGCGCTCGGCTTCACCCTGGCCGTCTCGTCCGGGCAGGAGCTCGTCACCCCGGCCGCCGCTTATGCCCGCTACGCGCTGAGCCTGCCGCAGACCCGCGTGCTCGGCCTGGTCCTGGAAGCCATCCACGACAGCGATGGGCTGCAGCAGGCTCTCGCCGGAGCATGCGTTGCGGATGTTCCGGTGGTACTGCTGACCGCCGGCTCCTCGGCCACCGGGCGGGCCCTGGTGACCGCCCATTCCGGGGCGCTGGCCGGCCAGGACGGGGGCTGGGAGGCGCTGGCAGGCGCCTACGGCGTCCACCGGGTGGCCGACCTCGCGGAGATGGCGGACACGCTGGAGCTGTTCGCCGCCGGGCGGCGGGCTGCCCGGGCCGCCGAGCCGCTGGCGCCGGGCGAGCAGGGACCGCTGGCGGGCCGGACCGGGATCGCCACCGTGCACGACTCGGGGCTGGAACGCGCCCACACCGCCGACCTGGCCGACGGGCTCGGCGTGCCGTTCGCCGCGATCAGCGACGCCACCCGGGACCGGCTGGCCGGGCTGCTCGACCCGGGCCTGGAGCCGGCCAACCCGCTGGACATGTGGGGCGCGAGCCGGGACGCGCAGCGCCAGCTGACCGAATCACTGGCCGCGCTGGCCGACGACCCGGCGGTGGCGGCGATCGCGCTCGCGGTAGACCTGGTGACCGAGTTCGACGGTGACCGGACCTACCAGCTGGCGGTGACCGACGCGGCCCGGCGCACCGCCAAGCCGGTGGTTGTGCTCGCGAGCATCGCCGCCGCGGTGGACCCGGACGCGGCGGCGCAGCTGCGCCGGGCCGGCATCCCGGTGCTGGAGGGAGCCCGCAGCGGCCTGCTCGCCCTGGGCCACCTGCTCGACCACGCGGCCCGCCCCGTGCCGGCCGCGCCCGTGCCGGCCGCGCCGCCCCCCGCCGACCTGGCCAGGCGCGACCACTGGGCGCGGGAGCTGGCCACCGGGGACCTGGCCGGGGCCCGGCTGTTCGACCTGCTGCGCGCGTACGGGATCGCGGCCACCCGGGCCTGCGCGGCCGGCACCGCCGACGAGGTGCTCGCCGCGGCGGCGGACGTCGGCTACCCGGTCGTGCTCAAGACCGCCAGCCCCGGCATCGCGCACAAGTCGGATGCGGGCGGCGTCGTGCTCGGCCTGCGCGACCCGGCCGGGCTGGCCGCCGCCTACGCGGACATGGCCACCCGGCTCGGGCCGCAGGTGCTGGTCTGCGAGACGGCCGGCCCCGGCACCGAGCTCGCCCTCGGCATCACCGCGGACCCCGACCTCGGCCCGCTGGTCGTGGCCGGGGCGGGCGGCCTGCTGGTGGAGTTCCTGGCCGACCGGGTGGTCGCGCTGCCGCCGGTCGGAGCCGAGCAGGCGCGGCGCATGCTGGGCCGGCTCCGGGTCGCCGGGCTGCTGGCCGGGGTGCGCGGGCAGCCGGCCGCCGGCACCGGCGCCGTCGTGGCGGCGATCACCGCCGTCTCGGCCATCGCCACCGAACTCGGCGACTACCTGGCGGCCCTGGACATCAACCCGCTGATCTGCGGCCCCCACGGCGCCGTCGCGGTGGACGCGCTCGCCGTCCGCCGCTGAGCATCAGCGGACTTCCCGCTGATGCTCAGCGGTGGACCGCGGCGAGCAGGGCGGCGTAGGAGCGGACGAGGGCCGCACGCTCGGCCGGGAGGAGCGGGCTGTCCATCTGGCAGCCTTCCTCCACCCACTGGTCGGAGATGTCCATCGCCCGGGCCCGGTGCTCGGCGGCGGGCCAGAACGCCATCTCGTCGATGCCGTACAGGAAGGCGTACAGCCGCGACAGCGCGTCCACCAGCGGCCGGGCGTCGCCGTCCTCCCCGCGCTGATGGGCACGGTGCACCGCCCACCATTCGACTTCCAGCTCGGCGGCGCGGGCCGGGTCGACGGGCTCGCCGTGGGTGAGGCGGAGCAGGGCATAGAAGCGGCGCATGCAGCGGCGGGCGCCCGCCGGGCTGCCCTTGGGCTCGGGCGGCGCCCACAGCTGGTTGGCGCGCAGCACCAGCCAGGCGCCGTACACGGTCCTGATCCAGTCCATGCCGAACGCGGCTCGCACCAGCCACACCGACAGCGCCAGGAAGCTCGCCCACTCGCGGCGGTAGTAGGCGATCCACACCGCCGCCTCCAGCCTGCCGACGTGGATCGGGTTGAAGGACCGCAGCCGGCTGGGTGCCGTGCCGCCGCCCGCCTTCCGAGCGGCCCGTGCTCCGTCGCTCACCGCGCCTCCCCCAGCCACCACCCGTTCGCTTCCGGTGATGTCAGAGCCTAGGGCATGTCTCCGGACACGCCCCGGGACATTCGGGTTCCCGCAGGCAGGCGACGTGGCCGCCGGGGGACAGCGCCGCGGGGAGACAGCGCCGCGGGGAGACAGCGCCGCGGGAGGACAGCGCCGCGGTGGAAAAGGGCCGGTTCAGAACAGGACGTACAGCTTGCGGATCGTCTCGTGGATCTGCCAGGCGCCCTGCCAGCCGCGCGGGAAGACGGCGGTGTCGCCGGGCCCGACGTCCTGCGGCTGGCCACCGTCCGGGGTGACCGTCATCCGGCCGGACAGGATGTGCACCGCCTCGTTGGTCTCCAGGGTCCAGTAGGACGGGCCGGGGGTGCACTCCCACACCCCGACCTCCTGGTCGCCGTCGGACCACATGGTCAGGCCGGCCGTCTGCATCGGCTCGCCGGTGGCCTCGGCCAGCGGGCCCCAGTCCTCCAGGTCGGCGGCGCTCGCCGCAGCAGCCAGGAAGGGGGTGGCCGCGGTGGTATCGGTCATGTCTGGTGCACCGTTCCTAATGAGAGGGTCAGCTTGCCCGGAGCCTGCTGCGGCGCCATCTCCGGGAACGGCAGGGCGATCGGGTCCGCGGCCAGCCTGCTGCGGCCGGCCTCGTCGAAGCGGTCCAGGCCGAGCGGGGCCGTGTCCACGATCTCGCAGACGGCGCCGAGCGCCAGGTCGGCGGCTGCCCGGGCGACCGCCGGGCCCCACATCATGCCCGCGCCGCCCGCGCAGGCGACGGTGACCCCCGCCATCGGCCCGCCCGGGCCGAGCGCAGGGCCGATGATCGGCAGATGATCGGGGGTGTAGTCGATGGTCGCCGCCCAGGTCTTGCGCAGACCGAGGCCTGCGGTGACCGGCACCAGCCCGGCCAGCCGCTCCCGCATGAGGGCCAGGTAGTCCTCGTCGACCGGTCCCGCCTCACCGGGCCGCTCGTCGGGATTGCTCATGCCGAACAGCAGGCCGCCTTCCTCCGGGCGCCAGTACAGCCCGGCGGCCACGTCGAAGACCATGGGAACCCGGGCTGGGTCCAGGTCCGGGTGCGGCTCGGTGACGGCGATCTGGTGCCGGACCCCGCCCGCCGGGATGCGGATCCCGGACAGCGCGCCCACCTGCGCCAGCTTCGGCCCGCCGGTGAGCACGACCCGTCCGGTCGCGATGGGGCCCGCGCTGGTCTCCACCCCGGCGACCCGGTCACCGGCCATGACCAGCCCCGTGAACCGGGTGTGCTCGCGTACCTGGACGCCGCTGGTGGCGAGGGCGACCGCGTAGGCAGTGACGTTACGCGGCGGGGTTATGTAGCCGTCGTCATCGCAGAAGGTGCCGCCCTGGGTCCGGCCCGGCGCCAGCGTGGGGTTGACCTCGTCCACCTGCGCCGGGTCGAGCCAGCGCACCGGCACCCCGAGCGCGGCCTGCATCGCCATCCGGTCCTTGGCCGCGGCGACCTCGGCGCCGGTGAAGCATGGCAGCAGGTAGCCCTGGCTGACAAAGCCGGAGTCGATGCCCAGCTCGCCGCGCTGGCCCAGGTAGAAGCGGCGGGACCACTGGGCCAGCCGTACCGCCTCAGCGGTGCCGCCCTGCAGCCGGACGACGCCGGCGGCACGGCTGCTGGCACCCTGCCCGAGCTGGCCCTTCTCCAGCAGGACGACCCGGTCCAGGCCCGCCTGCCGCAGGAAGTACGCGCACCAGCCGCCGATCGTCCCGCCGCCCACGACGACCGCGTCGGCGGTGTCGGCGGTGTCGCTGCGGCCTGGTGAGGGCATTGGCACGAGGCCGATGCTGGCATAAACTGAACATTCAGTCAAGGTGCCGGGGCGCCAGCGTCGCCGCCCCGGTCACCGGGGCAACTTCCATGATCGTGGTGGCTTTTCTGCTGTATGCGCATGAAAGCCACCACGATCATGACCGGCGGAGCGGGAGACGGCGATGTACGGGCTGACAGACGAGGACCTCGCGATCCAGGCACGGGCCCGCACCCTCGCCGACGAGCTGATCCCGTTCGAGGAGACCGCCGAGGAGGCCGGCGGGGAACTGCCGGCCGAGACCGCCGCCAAGCACGCCGCGCGGGCGCGCGACCTGGGGCTGTGCGCCACCAACATGCCCGCCGAACTGGGCGGCGGCGGGTATACGACCCTGCAGCAGGTGCTCGTCCAGGAGCAGGCCGGCCGGGTCACCAACGCACTCGCCTGGGTGGCGTCGACGCCGCCCTCCTGGCTGCCGGCGGTCGCCACCCCCGACCAGATCGAGCGGTACGTCCGCCCCGCCATCCGCGGCGAGCGCGAGGAGTGCTACGCGATCACCGAGGAGAACGCC
>Ga0307372_10002605_pt1 | contig 29638 bp, 15 predicted proteins | sample OX1MG_FD_202533 | JGI IMG/M metagenome (GOLD analysis project Ga0307372, IMG submission 202533) | Soil microbial communities from Risofladan, Vaasa, Finland - OX-1 | ecosystem: Environmental > Terrestrial > Soil > Coastal area > Acid sulfate soil | place: Finland: Risofladan, Vaasa | collected... | reverse complement strand
ATTTCTCGGCGGAACGCCGGGCGAGGGCGCCCGGGCCTCCAGGAAATCGGGCGAGGGCGCCCGGGCCTCCAGGAAATCGGGCGAGGGCGCCCGGGCCTCCAGGAACTCGGGCGAGGGCGCCCGGGCCTCCAGGAAATCGGGCGAGGGCGCCCGGGCCTCCAGGAAATCGGGCGAGGGCGCCCGGGCCTCCAGGAAATCGGGCGAGGGCGCCCGGGCCTCCGGGAAATCGGGCGAGGGCGCCCGGACCTCCAGCAGAGCGGGCGAGTGCGCCCGGGGCTCCAGTAAAGCGGGCGAGGGCGCCCGGGCCTCCAGCAGAGCGGGCGAGCGCGCCCGGACCTCCATGGCGCGCGAAGGTCCGTTATGCCCCGCCGCTGGCCGCCACGCTTTCGACCGGCAGCCCCAGGGCTTCGCGAACGCGAGGATGGACGACGTCGCCGTTGCGGGTGACGAGCGTGTCGCGGGTGATCTCGTCGGAGAGGTCGAATTCGAACTTGCCCCCCTTAGCCAGATGCCCGAGAAACGTGGTGATGTTGCGGGCGTACATCTGGCTGGCGTGCAGCGGCACGGTGGCGGGCAGGTTGGTCGGGCCGAGAATCGTTACGCCGCCCTCGACGACCGTTTCGCCCGGCTGCGTCAATTCGCAATTGCCGCCGCGCTCGGCCGCCAGATCGACGATCACCGAGCCGGGCGGCATGGCGCGGACCATCTCGGCCGTGACCAGCGTGGGGGCCTTTTTGCCGGGGATGGCGGCGGTGGTGATGACCACGTCGTTGCCGGCCATCGCCTTGAGCATCATTTCTCGCTGCCGGGCGTAGAAGCTTTCGTCCTGTTGTTTAGCGTAACCGCCCTGGTCCTGGGCCGCCGAGGTTTCCAGCGGCAGATCGAGGAACCGGGCTCCCAGGCTTTCGACCTGTTCCTTGACGACCGGCCGCACGTCGTAGGCCTCGACGACGGCGCCCATCCGCCGCGCGGTGGCGATGGCCTGCAAGCCCGCCACGCCGGCGCCGACCACGAACACCTTGGAGGGCGAGATCGTGCCGGCCGCGGTCATCATCATCGGAAAAATCTTGGGCAACGCTGCGGCCGCCAGCAGCACGGCCTTGTAGCCGGCGATCGAGGCCATCGACGACAGGGCGTCCATGCTCTGGGCCCGCGTGATCCGCGGGATCAGCTCCATGGCGAACAGCACGCCCCCGCGGGCGGCAATTTGCTGGGCGGCGGCCGGAGCGGCCAGCGGATCGCAAAAGCCGATCAGCACCTGGCCCGAGCGAATCAGCCCCAGGTCGGTCACGCCCTGTTCGAGATTCGCGCCCAGGCAGCGGACCTGCAGCAGGGCGTCGGCGGCGGCGAACACTTCGGCCCGGTCGGCGGCGATGCGGGCGCCTTTTTCCTGGTAGGCGGCGTCGGTAAAACCGGCCTCGGCACCCGCGCCCGGCTCGATCACAACCTCCCAGCCGTCCTTGACTAACGGCGAAACGGAGGCGGGAACCAGCGCCACGCGGCGCTCGCCCGGCATGCTCTCTTTGACGACTCCGGCAATCATGGCTCCCAAGTTACGGCGCACGCCTTGAACTGGCAAGCCGTAAGCGGTAAATTAGTCGTTTCTCGAAAACGAGCGAGCAAACATGAAGACTTACATGGCCAAGCCGGGCGAACTCGAAAAGAAATGGTGGGTCGTCGACGCGACCGACAAGGTGGTCGGCCGGCTGGCTTCCGACATCGCCATGATCCTGATGGGCAAGCACCGCCCGACCTACACTCCGCACGTCGACACGGGCGATTTCGTCGTGGTGGTCAACGCGGAAAAAGTCGCCTTCACCGGCAAGAAATGGGACCAGAAGAAATACACCTGGTACACCGGCTACACGGGGCTGCGCAGCGAGACGGCCGCCCAGCGCCGCGACAACAAGCCCGAGAAGATCATCGCCGAGGCCGTGCGGCGCATGCTGCCCAAGAACAAGCTGGCCGCCGCCATGCTCTCCAAACTGAAGGTCTACGCCGGCCCCGAACACCCGCACCAGGCGCAACTGCCTGAACCCAAGGAATTGGGCGTTAAGTAGGGCGGGCGCGTTCGAAAAAGGCCGGATTCCAAGCCACCGAAATCAGAAATCCAAAATCGCCGCTCCAAAACGATTTTGGACCGACCACGAGAAAGCTTAACCCATGTCGACCGTCGAAATTCCCGCCGTCCGAAGCACCGGCGACGCCCTGGGCACGGGCCGCCGCAAAACCTCCGTGGCCCGCGTTCGCGTTCGGCCGGGCAATGGCAAGGTCACGATCAACGGCCGCGCTGCGGACCACTATTTCGTGAACGAGCAAGACCTCAATAACGCTTTGGCCCCGCTGGTCGAGACCGAGCGGATGAACAGCGTTGACGTGATCGTCACCGTTCACGGCGGCGGCAACACGGGACAAGCCGGCGCTTGCAAGCTCGGCATCGCCCGGGCGCTGAAGGCTTACGACTCCGGCCTGGAGCCTGCTCTGCGCGGCGCCAACCTTCTGACCCGCGACAGCCGCATGAAAGAACGCAAGCACTACGGTCTCCGCGGCGCCCGTCGCGGCACGCAATTCTCCAAGCGTTAAACGCCCGTTTCCAATCGAACTCAATTTCGCTTGCGGACTTTGTTCCTGCTCACGGCGGCGTGCGCGATCGTGTTTGCCGCCTTTCGCTGGCTGGGGTTTTCGCCGCGAACGAGCCTGTTCGTCAGCGCGATCGCCGCGGCCTGTTTGGTTGCGGCGCTGGTGCTGGTTGCGACGATCACGAAAAGCCTGCGCGACGACGATCGGCAAGACTTCTGAAGCGCTACGAATTGCGATAGCTCGCTGTGCTTGCGGCCGCATCGAATTACGGGTTCCTCTTCTCTGTTCCAGATGGTTCCGAGGTTGTGGCCTTCGTTTGCATGCCATCCGTCTCGATGCAGCTTTACTTGCCCCCTTGCAACGCCTGCCGCAGCCGGAACAGAGAAGAGGAACCCGTAATTGCCCCGCTTGGCGAATTGCCTCATGTATAAACATTAGGGCACACGGTATCGCCATCCGATAGGACTGCGAGTTGGCCCATGCGATTTCAGCCGCTATAATGACGCCCGCAAGCCCGTCGACGACCGCGCCGAGATCGGCGTCCGACGTCTCGCGAACCCTTTCTCGGCTAAGGCCGCCCTGGGCTTTTCTCGCTTTCCAGGGCCTTCTGGTCGGGCGTTTCGATCCGTCGCAACGGAGAAGATCGATCCCATGCCGTCCTGCCGCGTTCCCTTGGCGACCTACCGCTTGCAGTTCAACCCGCAATTCGGCTTTCGCGACGCCAAAGAACTCGTGGATTATCTCGCCCGACTGGGCATCAGCGACGCCTACGCTTCGCCGCTGTTCCGGGCTGGCGAATTCAGTTTGCACGGCTACGACGTCGTCGACCATACCTGCGTCAGCCCCGATTTCGGCACGGAAGACGATTTTCGCGATTTCGCGGCGGAATTAGCCGCGCACGAGATGGGCTTGCTGATGGACGTGGTGCCCAATCACATGGGCATCAACGATCCGGCCAATCGCCTTTGGCAAGACGTGCTGGAAAACGGCGAGTCGTCGCCCTACGCCAAGTTCTTCGACGTCGACTGGAACCCGCCCAAGGAAGAGCTCAAGCATCGCGTGCTGCTGCCGTTTTTGGGCGATCAGTACGGCAAGGTGCTGGAAAGCCAGGAACTCAAGGTCGCCTTTGCCGACGGGATCTTTTTGCTGACTTACTACGATCGGCGGTTTCCGCTGAATCCGCGAAGTTGGGCGAGAATCCTGGAATTGGTTCAACATAATCTGGTCGGCCGGCTGGAAACGACCGATCCGCAATGGACCGATCTGGAGAGCATTACGCTCTCGCTGCGCAACCTGCCCGATCTGACCGATCAGGATCCGGAAAAGGTCCACCAGCGGCAGCTCGAACGCGAGGTCGCGCCGCGCCGCTTGTCGCAACTGTTGGAATCGAGCCCCGTCATCCGCGAGGCGCTCGATGCGGCGATCGACGAGTTCAACGGCGCCCCGGGCGATCCGCGCAGCTTCGACCGGCTCGAAGCGCTGCTGGCCGAGCAAGCCTATCGCCTGAGCTTCTGGCGCGTGGCTTCCGACGAGATCAACTACCGCCGCTTTTTCGACATCAACGAGCTGGCGGCGATCCGCGTCGAAGACCCGGCCGTCTTTCGCACCACGCACGAACTGGTGTTTCGCTTCGCCGCCGAAGGCTGGGTCACCGGCTTGCGAATCGATCATCCCGACGGCCTGCAAGATCCCGAGCGCTATTTCGCCGATCTGCAGGACGAATACTTGCGCGCCATCGGGCGCGAGGACCTGGCGGCGCTGCCGCCGGCAGAGCGTCCCGAGCCGCTGGCGATCTACGTCGTGGCGGAAAAAATCCTGGCGTCCGACGAAGCGCTGCCCGAGTCGTGGGCCGTGTCGGGCACGACCGGCTACGACTACTTGAATCTGGCGAACGGGGTGTTCGTCGAGCGCTCGGCCGCTGCGGCGATGAGATCGGCGTATGCGCGCTTCACGGGCGTCTTCGATCGTTTTCGCGACGTGGCCTACGAGAGCAAGAAGACGATTCTCGAAGTCTCGATGTCGAGCGAGCTGCACGTGCTGGCTCGCCGGTTGGATCGCATTTCGGAGGCGCATCGCTGGTCGCGAGATTTCACGCATTCGTCGTTGCGGCGGGCGTTGCGCGAGGTGATCGCCTGCTTTCCGGTCTATCGCTCCTATATTCGTCCCGGCGCCGAAAAGGTCGAGGGGGACGACCGCCGCCGCATCACGGCCGCGCTGCGGCTGGCCAAGCGGCGCAACCCGGAATTGAACGCTTCGATCTTCGATTTCATCGGTTCGGTGCTGTTGCTCGAGCACCCGCCGCATCTCGACGAAACGCAGCGCGACGAGCGGTTGGAGTTCGTGCTGCGGTTCCAGCAATTGACCGGACCGGTGATCGCCAAGGGGCTGGAGGACACGGCCTTTTACCGCGATTTCCCGCTGTTGTCGTTGACCGAGGTCGGCGGCGATCCGGAAGCCTTCGGCGCGTCGCTCGAACAGTTCCATCGCAAGAACGCCGAGCGGCTGGCGCGTTGGCCGCATACCATGCTGGCCTCTTCCACGCACGACACCAAGCGCAGCGAGGACATGCGGGCCCGGCTCAACGTGCTCTCCGAGTGCTCGGAAGAATGGGAGGCGGCGATCTTGCGGTGGCGGAGCATGAACGCGCCCCACAAGACCGAACTGGACGGCAACGAGACGCCCAGCGGCAACGAAGAATATCTGTTGTACCAGACGCTCGTCGGGGCCTGGCCCTTGGAACCGATGGATGACCGGCGCCACGAGGCCTTTACGGCCAGAATCCAGCAATTCATGCTCAAGGCGCTGCGCGAGGCCAAGCTCAACACCAGTTGGACCAGCCCCAACGAAGAGTACGAAGCGGCCGTGCGCGCCTTCGTCGACGCGGCCTTGTCTCCCGAAGAGCAGAACGAATTCCTCCGAGATTTGGCCGCGTTTCAAGCGCCCCTGGCCGTACACGGCGCCCACAACGGGCTCTCGCAGACCTTGCTGAAGATGTGCGTACCGGGCATGCCCGACTTCTATCAAGGCATGGAACTGTGGGATTTCAGCCTGGTCGACCCCGACAACCGGCGCCCCGTCGATTTTCGTTTGCGGCGGGCGTACTTGGAGGAACTCGAGGCCCGGGCCGGCGGCGACTTGAGAACGCTAACCGCCGATCTGCAAGAACACTGGCGCGACGGCCGCATCAAGCTGTACGTCACGTTTCAGACCTTGAACTTCCGCCGCCAGCACGCCGCGTTGTTTCAACAGGGCGACTACGTTCCGCTGGAGGCCGAGGGGCCGCTGGCCGATCGCCTTTGCGCCTTCGCGCGGGTCCAGGGCGACGACATGGCGCTGGTCGTCGTGCCGCGCTGCACGCTGCACGTGCAGCAGCTCGATCGCCCGGCCTGGAAAGAGGGCGTCTGGGCGGAGACCTCGCTGCGGTTGCCCTGGCCGGCCAGGCGTTGGCGAAACTTGTTCACCGGCGCCATCCACGAGGCGGAGGACGCCGGCGCCGACGTTTCGCGACTGAGCGTCGAGCAAGCGTTCGGCTTGTTTCCGGCGGCCTTGCTCTGCCGCAGTTAGGATCGAGGGTTGAATTACTTCCCTGACCGGTCGTCGTGCGACTCGGTAATTAACTTAAGGCGACCACGGATTACACGGATGGCACGGATATGGGAATTCAAAATCCGTGCCATCCGTGCGATCCGTGGTTCCAAAGTAAAGACCGAGCATTCAATAACCAGTAGGCAATGCCCCTCCGGTGGCGTTCCGAGAAGCGTGAAGCGACGCGATTTCGCACGGCGCCCCAGAGGGCGTGCCCGACAGGCTTTGCGCCGCACGTCTGCTTACGCCCGCGCGTCTACATATTTATAAAATATGGTTGACCATATAGACCATTTAATGTACACTGCCCGTCGGTCCCGCACGCTCTCCCAAGTCAACGGGAGCGCGGGGCCGATGAACAACGTAGCTTAGGCGCCGAGATGACCGCCGCAGGCCCGTGCCGCCCCAAGCAAGCCTGCTGTGCAAATTTGCACGGCAGCAGCTTGGCTCCGCAAAAGGTGCAAATTTGCACCTCTGCAGCTTGGCTCCGCAAAAGTCGCAAATTTGCGACTTTAGCAGCTTCACTCCGGCGGAGTGGCAACTTTGCCGCTCCTCCGCAGAGGCGCAAATTTGCGACTCCGGCAGCTTCACTCCGCCACCTAGGCAACTTTGCCTACCTGGCGTTTCGCGCGTTTCACCGCCGGTCCGTAGGGTGCGAAACGCCCGCGAGCCTGCGGCGGTCATCTCGGCCGGGTTAAGGATCAGCCACCCACCCCCGACCCAAAAGGAAATCGTGGCTGTAAAAGATGGTGCTCGGGTTCGAAGTTCCCCGAGCGACCGGTGTGAGGCGGGCGGCCAGCCCGCCGGCCTGGCTCACGGCCTGGCTGCGAGGCACTTTGTCGAGAGCGCGAAAGAGGCGGTTCCAACGCAAGTTGGTTTTTCCTGGCTCCGCGCCGGTAGTCGATCCGGCATGCCCCCTGCGTCCAGGTCCACGGCAATCGCTTGAAAAAAACCGCTCGTCAGTAAACGCTCTCGGACGGTCCGCATAGACCTTCCGCCTAAGCCTACACTCGAAGCCCCCCGGCCCCGCAACGCTTGATTGCGAGGGAAGGGGGCGCGTTTGCGTGAAAAAGGGGACATTCTACTTTTCGCGAGGCGCGGAAAGGCAAGTCGCGCTGGCGGAAAAGCAGAATGTCCCCTTTTTCTGGCCCAACCGTAGCGCTGTTTACGGCACATGGAATGTGCCTGCTACTTAGTGCGAAGCGGCGGGTTTCCAGATCAACATCGCCAGCGGCGGCAGCGTGATGTTGAGCGACCAGGGGCGGCCGTGCTGCGGCAAAGGCGCGGCCTCGACGCCGCCGGCGTTGCCCTGTCCGCTGCCGCCGTAATCGTGAGCGTCGCCGTTGAGCACTTCGCGCCAGTAGCCGCCGCTGGGCACGCCCAGGCGATAATTGTGCCGCGGAATCGGCGTAAAGTTGCAGACGATCGCCAGCGGCGCCGGATCGGACCGTCACCGAGCGGGCGTTGGGCGCCCAGACGGCGAACTGCACGCCCGGCGCCCCGTCGAGCGTGCGCAGGTGCGCTCCCAGCTTGTCGTAAAGTTGAACGTGCGTCCCCTGGTTGAACAGGTACAAATCGTCCGCCGTCAGCAGGCTTTCGCGCGAACTGCGGGGCGGCTCGGCCGCGGCGACATTGCCCTGGCTGCGGAAATTTCGCTCGTGGTTCATGAGATTCCTACCGTTTCGCCGGTTGCAGGCAGTTGCAGGGCGTTGAGCAGGTCGAGGATTCCCAGCAAGGGCGCCTCGACCCAGTTGGGGCGATTGTTCAATTCGTAGTTCAATTCGTAGATGGCTTTATCGAGCAGATACGCGTTCAGCATCAGTTCCGTTTCTGCTTCCGACGGCGGAATGAACGGCGCATGGGCGGCCGTCGCCAGGTACTCTTTCAGGAAGCAAACCCCGGACCACTGATACCAAAAGTCGGCCGCGTCGAGAAACGCCGGCCGACGTTCGAGGGGCACGGCCAGCGAATCGAGATGCTGGTAACAGGCGGTGTAGGCCACGTAGTGGAACGAGCGCAGCATGCTGGCGACGTCGCGCAGCGGCGAGCGCTTCATCCGCCGTTCGCTGAGCGAACGCCCCGGCTCGCCCTCGAAGTCGATGATCGTAAAGTCGTTGCCCGTATAGAGCACTTGGCCCAAGTGATAGTCGCCGTGCGTGCGGATCCTCGTCGCGTGCACCCGGCGCTGCATGATGGAGCGCAAGCCGCGAGCGATTTCCGTTTCGCGATCCAAAACGCTCTTGGCCAGCGCCTGAACGGCGTCGGGCAGCTTGGACAAACGCTTGCGGAGCAACTGCAGCGTCTGGCTGCCCAGCTTGCGCATGCTTTGATACAGGGCTCGCTGGTAAAGCTGCGTGAACGGTTCCGGGGCGAAATCGGCTTGATCGCCGGTCGCCAAAGCCAGGTGCAGTTCGGCCGTGCGCTTGCCCAGCAGTTCGACCGATTGCCGGTAGGCGCCCAGGCGTTCCGCCGCTTCGTGGGGAAACTCTGCGGCCATCAGTTTGAACAGCGACTGGCCTCGGGGCGGCGGCTTCGTCACGCCGCCCGGCGACATCTCGACGGCAACGTGCTCGAAATAGCGAGTCAGCGTCTCCAGCGTGTACTGCCAGGCGGTCCCCTGGTTGGCGACAAAGCCGCCCGCGATGCCCAGCGTAAAGCGGCCGTCGCCGTCGGCCGCATAGTCCAGCCAGCCGGCGACGGGCGGACTGTGCGTGAACGACGTCTCCTCCGCGAGGAAGCGGCCCAGATCGAGTTCCGGATTGACGCCGGGCTCGACGTGACGAATGAGCTTCAAAATCAGGCGATCGCCGTAGACCAGCGAGTTGTTGCTCTGTTCGCCCTTGAGCGCGGCGCCCGAGGGCCGCTCGAGCGCAGGGCCGAGGATCTGACGCATCGCGCGGGTCGAGTGGGCCGACAGTTCGCCGGCCTGGCCTTTAATGCGCCGCCGGCGCAAAATGGCGTCGAGCACCGCGTCGGCGAATTCGCTGCGCCAGACGGCGTCGACCAACACGCCGGGCTGCTCTTGTCCCGAACATTGCAAGCGGCAGATCGCCGCCTGCGGCGCACGTTGCTGAAATTCGTCGGCCTCGGGCCCCGACATCCAGCTCAACGGCAAACTGTAAGTTTCTCCTTCGCCGGTCGTGTAGTCGACCCGCAGCACCGTCAAAGCGATCTCCTGCGGTCCGGCGGCCGACTCGAACGGCAACCGCAACACGTCGGCGACGCGCACGGCCTGGATTTCGCGGGCTTTGCCGCCAAACCAGCGGCGGCCGCGCAAGGCATCGCGGAGCACGGCCTCCAAGCGGATTTTGGCGCGGCCCTCGAACGCGTCGGTCCATGCGTCTGGCGCCTTAATCAACGGCAGTTCGGCGACCGGCTGGCCGGCGACTGTCTGGGGCTCGACCCGCGCCGGCTCGAGCAGGAACCAATAAAACGAATGCGCGTTGAGCGTGAGAAAATAAGGCAGTTCGCCGATCGCCGGAAACGAGGTGCGGCCGAACAGTTCCAAGGGAACCATGCCCTGAAAACGAGACATGTCGAGTTCGACGCACTGCGCGAATCGCGACAGGTTCGCCACCACCAGCACTTGCTCTTGCCCGTCGCTGCGCAAATAGGCCAGCACCTTGGGATTGTCGGGCAGCAGGAATTCCAAGCCGCCCCGGCCGAACACGGGATGTCGCTGGCGCAAGGCGATCAGCCGCTTCATCCACCACCAGAACGACTCGGGATTCATCCGCTGCGTTTCGACGTTCAGGCTTTGATAGTGATACTCGGAGTCGATGATCGGCGGCAGATACAGCCGCTGGGGGTTGGCGCGGGAGAAGCCGGCGTTGCGGTCGGCGCTCCATTGCATGGGCGTGCGAACGCCGTCGCGATCGCCGAGATAGATGTTGTCGCCCATGCCGATCTCGTCGCCGTAGTAGATCACGGGCGTGCCGGGCAGCGAAAACAGCAGCCCGTTCATCAACTCCATTTTGCGGCGATTGTTGCCCAACAGCGGCGCCAGCCGCCGGCGAATGCCCAGGTTGATGCGCGCTTCCTGATCGTGCGCGTACATGCGATACATGTAGTCGCGTTCCTCGTCGGTCACCATTTCGAGCGTCAGCTCGTCGTGGTTCCGCAGGAACAGCGCCCACTGGCAACTGGGGTGGATCGGCGGCGTCTGCTGCAAGATGTCGATGACCGGAAAGCGGTCCTCCATTTGCGTCGCCATGAACAACCGCGGCATAAGCGGAAAGTGAAAGGCCGCCTGGCACTCGTCGCCTTGGCCGAAATAGGCGATCGCGTCTTCCGGCCATTGGTTGGCCTCGGCCAGCAGCATGCGGTCGCCGAAACGTTCGTCCAGGTGCTTGCGCAGCTCGCGCAAAAACGCGTGGGTCTCGGGCAGGTTCTCGCAGTTGGTGCCTTCGCGCTCGAACAGGTAAGGCACGGCGTCCAGCCGCATGCCGTCGACGCCCATCTCCAGCCAGCGGTCGATCACCTGGAACAAGGCTCGCTTCACTCGCGGGCTGTCGTAATTCAAATCGGGTTGATGCTTGTAGAAGCGATGCCAGTAGTAGGCGTTGGCCTCGGAATCCCATGTCCAGTTCGAGGGCTCGAAATCCTTGAAGATGATCCGCGCGTCCTTGTATTTCGCCGGCGTGTCGCTCCAGACGTAGAAATCTCGCCAAGAGCTGCCGGGCCGGGCGCGGCGCGAGCGCTGGAACCAATAATGCTGATCCGAAGTATGGTTCAGCACCATCTCGGTGATCACGCGCAGACCGCGATCGTGCGCCTCGCGCAGAAAGATGCGAAAATCTCGCAGCGTGCCGTACTTGGGATTGATGTCCGTATAGTCGGCGATGTCGTAGCCGTCGTCCTTCAAGGGAGAGGGATAGAACGGCAGCAGCCACAGCGCCGTAACGCCCAGGTCCTGGAGATAATCGAGTTTCTGCGTCATCCCGGCGAAATCGCCGATGCCGTCGCCGCTATGGTCGCTGAACGCGCGCACGTGCAACTCGTAGATGATCGCATCCTTGTACCACTGCGGGTCGTAGATCATGCCCGCCGGGCGTCCGCTATTGCTCACTGCCTGGATTCTCCTTGCGTGCGGCGTCAGAGGTAATATTCGAAATCGTGCTCCGAACGAATCCATTGACGCACGCGAAATACGTGCGCCGGCGCGAACTTCGGGTTCAACTCCACGTAGTTGCGCCCGGGGCGCCACAGGAACCGCGCGTCGCTGAGCAGTTCGTGGACCTGGCAAGGCCGTCCCGAAGGATCGCCCAGCCGCTCGGCCGGGATGTCGACCCAGCCGGAGTGAACGTGATCCGGATCGAGGTTGACCACGACCACCACCGTGTTGCCGCCGGCCTGCTTGCTGTAGCACAGGAGCTGGTCGTTCGTGGTCTCGTGAAACTGCAGGCTGGCGTCGCTGTGCAGAGCCGGATTCTCGCGGCGGATGCGATTCACGCGCGCGATCAGATCGGCCAGGCTGTCGCTCTGCGCCAGGTTCCAATGCCGGATTTCATATTTTTCCGAATCGAGGTACTCTTCGCTGCCCGGCTCGCGGGGGCGGCTCTCGCACAATTCGAACGCCGGCCCGTAAATGCCGTAATTGGCGCACAAGGTCGCCGCCAGCAGCAAGCGCGTCACGAACGCCGGCCGGCCGCCCGTCTGCAAGTTCTCGGGCAGAATGTCGGGAGTGTTGGGCCAGGCGTTGGCCCGGAAGAACTCGCGAATTTCGCTCTGCGTGAGTTCGGAAAAATAATTCGTCAGCTCCCACTTCGTGTTCCGCCAGGTGAAGTACGTGTACGACTGCGTGAAGCCGCGCTTGGCCAACTCGTACATCACGTGCGGCCGCGTGAAGGCTTCCGATAGGAACAGCGTCTCGGGATGCTCGCGCTTGATTTCGTCGATCAGCCATTCCCAGAACGCGAACGGCTTGGTGTGCGGGTTGTCGACGCGAAAAATGCGCACGCCCTGCTCGCTCCAGAACTGCACGACGCTCTTCAGCTCTTGCCACAACTCGCGCCAATTCTCCGTTTCGAAATCGAGCGGATAAATATCCTGGTACTTTTTGGGCGGGTTCTCCGCGTATTGAATCGAGCCGTCCGGACGGCGGCGGAACCACTGCGGATGCTGTTGCACGTAAGGGTGGTCCGGCGAGCACTGAAACGCCACGTCGAGGGCCAATTCCAGGCCGTGGTTTCGCGTCGCCTCGACCAATTGATGCAAGTCGTCGAGCGTGCCGAGCTGCGGATGGATCGCCTTGTGCCCGCCGCTGGCGGCGCCGATGGCCCAGGGGCTGCCGGGATCGCCGGGCGCGGCCTCGACGTGATTATTGCCGCCCTTGCGATACGATTCGCCGATCGGATGGATTGGCGAAAGGTACAGCACGTCGAAGCCCATCCGGGCGATTTCGGGAACGCGCCTGAGGCAATCGGCCAGCGTCCCGTGGCGTCCCGGCTCTGCCGCGCAGGAACGAGGAAACAATTCGTACCAGGCACTGAAGCGGGCCTTGAGCCGGTCGACCGTGAGCGGCAGTTCGCGCTCGTAGTCGCTCTGCAGGGAACGATCGGGATAGCGATCCATCAGCGCCAACAGCGCCGGACCGAGCGCGGTTTCGACGCGCTCGGCCGGGGGCCGTGCGCCGGCAAGCAAATCGGCGATCGATTGCAGTTGATCGGCGTCGACGCCGCTGGCCCGGCGGCCGGCTTCGCGCACGAGTTCGGCGCCGATCGACAGATCGACCGTCAGATCTTGTCCCGCCTGGGCGCGGGCTCTCAAATCGCGGCGCCAGGAGTGAAAGCGGTCGACCCAGGCTTGCAGGCGATACACGTAGCGGCCGATCGTCTCGGGGACGAACTCCCCTCGCCAGCGATCCTGCGCCAAAGGCGACATGGGCGCTTCGTTCCATTCGGCTACGTCTGCGCGACGCCAGCTCACGGCCGCGCGCACGAGATCGTGGCCGTCGGCGAACGCCGTGGCCTCGACGACCACGCTTTCGCCGACCACGCGCTTGATGGCGTATCGCCCGCCATTGATTTCCGGCGATACTTCACTGATCACCACGCGGCGGCGGCCGTCTTCAAGCTTCACGGTCTAGAACCTCCGTCGCCTTAGCGGCTGGCTATTCTCCGCCCGCGTGTGAGTGAGATACTTGTGGCTCGTGGGGCGGCCTTCCAGGTCGTCAATCGCCGACGGGTGAGGAAGGCCGCCCCACAAGTCGCCCAAGGTCTCGCGGGCCCCCGCGGGAAGTCCATGCTGTCCAAGTCGAGCAAGTTCTGCGCCCGGCGCTGGCGTTCGCGGCGGAGCGTCAGTTGCGAGGAAAGTTATCCTCCTGTTTTGATTGATTTTAAAACCAGCGCCGCGTGCGCCGGCGCGATCCACGTTTTGGCATCGAAGGGCAGCATGCCTGGCCCGCCGTAGCGCGGGTCGTCGCTCGACCAGATCGGTTTCCAATCGCAGCCTTCGGGCGGCGCCAGCAGCGGTTCGGCGCAGTGCTGGCTCGTCACATCGCCGCCGAAATTAACGAGGACCAATCGATCGTCCCCCGGCTGTTCCCCGAAGTAACGCAACGCCAACGCCTCCGCGGCCAATACGGCGCCCTCGATCGACTCGGCGCGCTGTGCGGCGAACAGCGGGTCTTCGCGGCGCAATCGCAGCAAGTCGCGGTGCAGGCGATAGATATCGCCGTGCCGGCTGCGCTCGGAAAAGTCTAGCTTACAGCGGTGGAAGGTTTCGACGCTGGCAGGGTCGAGCAGGTCCAGTTCGCCGTCGCGATTGCGCAGACAGCGAAAGTTTCGCATGAACTCGGCGCGGCCTTTGCGCACCAATTCCGCCAATTCGGCGTGGTGGTCGGCGAAAAACACGAACGGCGCCGAGGCCCAAAACTCCTGGCCCTGAAAGAACATCGGCGTGCCGGGCGCCAACAGCCACAATGCCGTCGCCGCGCGGCAGCGCCCCGGCGAGGTCAATTGCCAAGGTCGCTGTCCCCGGCCGGAGTGCGAAATCTGGTCGTGGTTTTCCAAAAACGTGACGAACCGGCAGCCCGGCAAGCCGCGAGTCGGCGAGCCGCGGCGCTTGGCCTGCCGCGGATTCCATTGCCCCTGAAACAGGAAGCCGCGTTTGACGGCCGAAATCAGTTCTTGCGGCGCGCCGCGATAGTCGCCGAAGAAATAGTCGCTCTGGCCGGTCATGGCCGCACGGGCCGCATGATGGAAGTCGTCGTTCCAGGTTCCGTCGAGACCGTAACCGCCTTGCTCGACGTCGCGCACCACGATGGCGTCTTGATGTTCGTTCTCGGCCACCACGATCGTCTGCCGTCCGGCCGCTTTCTCGCGGACGCGGCGAGTCACGGCCGCCAGAATGTGGTCTTCCGAGTCGTCGACGATGGCGTGTACGGCGTCGAGCCGCAAGCCGTCGAGATGGAATTCATCGATCCAGTAGCCGGCGTTCGAAATGAAGAATTCGCGCACCGGGCTCGAATTCTCGCCGTCGAAATTCACGGCGCCGCCCCATTCCGTGTGATGCCGCCGCGAGATGAAGTCGTCGCTGAACTGGCCCAGATAGTTGTCGCAAGGACCGAAGTGGTTGTAGACCACGTCCAGTATCGCCGCCAAACCCAGCGCGTGCGCTTGATCGACGAACGAGCGGAAGTCGTCGGGAGTGCCGTACAGGCGCGTCGGCGAAAAGAAATCGACGCCGTCGTATCCCCAGCCGAAACGACCGGGGAACTCCGCGACGGGCAGGACTTCTATGACGGTGATCCCTAAGTCGGCGAGTTCCTTCAGTTCGCGCGACGCTGCCGCCCACGTGCCTGCTTGCGTAAACGTGCCGACGTGCAGTTCATAGATCACCTGCCCCTTGATGGAAACGCCGCGCCAGGCGGAATCGCCCCAGCGGTATGCCGCCGGATCGACGATTTGCGAAGGCCCGCTGCTGCCCTCGGGTTGAAACCGCGAAGCGGGATCTGGATAAAGCGGCGCCTCGCCATCGAGCCGGAAGCGGTACCAATCGCCCGCCGCCGCTTGCTCGACATAACCCGAAAAAAAGCCGTCCGGCTCGGGCGCCAGGTTGAAAGCGATTTCGCTTCGTTCGCCGCGGCCTGGCGTCCGCGATTCGAGCACCGCCTCGACTCGCTTCCGCCGCGGCGCCCAGACGCGGAAATGAACGCCGCCGCCGGGCTGCAACTCGGCGCCAATGAATAACCGCCGTCGGACTTGACCGGCGTGCATGCGTCGACTCCTTTCCTCTAGGTCCGGAAGCGACCGCCGCCAGGCGACCGCGGTTCATGATAGCCCAATTCGCGCCGCGCGTCAGGACTTTCCGAACCAAGATCCGAACAGGCCGCGGGCTCGCCGCAGCACGCCCGAATCGGCGGGCGATTCGCACTCGCTGGCCATCAGATAGGCGCGGAAGCTAATCAGCAATTGGCGAGCCCGTTCGGCCAATTGATCTTTGCGGCGATCTCGCTTGCGTTGCGACGTGATCGTGAGGCGAATTCTCGTCCGGGCGGCCCCCAGCTTCAAGGCGCCCGCGGACAACTCGCTGCGATCGAGCTGCTCGCGGCGAATCTCCTCGAATTTCAAATCCATCAGCAGCCGCACGGGCCGGTCGGCGACGCGGCGCAACAGAGAGTAGCCGGCGTCGCAAACCAGGATTCGAATCTGGTCCTCTTCCGCCGAGAGCACTTCGGCATGGTGATCGGCGACGAAGCCTCGCAGCTTCTCCGCGCAGACTGCCAAGGGCGCCTCGCTCACCAGCACGCGCTCGATGAGCACGCCGGCCGGCCGCGAACGGGGGAGTCGTTGGTCCTCTCCCGGCGAATCGTGAGGTTCGCTGCCCATTCCCAATTGCACGACGCGATTGCGGCCGTTTTGCTTCGCCAGCAGCAGCGCCCGATCGGCTCGCCGCAACATGGTTTCCGGCGTATCGCCGGGCTGGATTTCGGTGACGCCGAAGCTCGCGGTCACCGGTTTGCCGTCGACCATGGCGTGCGAAAGCTGGGCGAACACGCTGCGTAATTCTTCGGCCCGGCGCACGGCTTTGCTGTTATCGCAATCGGTGTACAACAGTACGAACTCTTCGCCGCCATAGCGCGCCGCCAGATCGCCCGGACCGCAGGCGTCTTTCAGCAGGCGAGCCAGGGCTTGAATGACTTCGTCGCCGGCCTGATGCCCGTAGGTATCGTTGATGAACTTGAAGCGGTCGATGTCGGCGATGACCAGGCTGTAAGGCAAGCTGCGTTCGAGATGCGAGCGGACGAACTTGGCGTGCGTACGATCGAACTCGGCGCGGTTCGCCAACTGCGTGAACGGATCGCGCGCGGCCTTCTCCTTCAGGTTCTCGCAGCGCGCTTCCAGCGAGGTCTCGGGCGAAGCGTCGTGCAAGACCAACGCCAGTCCGCGAGCGATGCCGTCGGCGCCGCTGACGGGGATGGCGTGTGCATCGACGGCCGTCGGACGCCCGTTGCGGCCTCGAATCGTCAACCGCCTGAGCCATTGCACGCCGGTGCGAATGGCGTACGTCACCGGGCAGTCTTCGTCGCGAATCGGCTCGCCGTGCTCGTCGGACAACTGAATCAGGCTTGGCAGCCAGCGGCGCTGATAGACGCTCGACTCGGAGATTCCCGTCAGGCGTTCGGCTCCCCGGTTCCACTGGACCACGCGCAGCTTGCTGTCGACGAACACGACGGCGTCGAACATGTTGGCCAGCAGCTTCTGCTGAAACAGGTTTTCGAGCGACTGCGGCGCGGGCGCCGCGGAATCGTTGAGCCGCCACATGGCCGACGGCGCTTCGGACTCCAGCGAGCGCAACCAGCCCTGGGCCGCGGTTTCGCGCAGCTTCGACTGGTCGCATTCGTGCAGTTCGGTGAACAGTTGCACCAGTCGCGGATCGAACTGAGCGCCGGCGCAGCGATAGAGCTCGTTGAAAGCTCGCTCTTGCGTAAAGGCGCGGCGGTAGACGTGGTCGGACATCATCGCGTCGAAGGCATCGACGATGGCCAGCATCCGCGCTCCCAACGGCAGCTTGTCTCCAGTCAGTTCGTTGCGCGAACGCGACCCGTCGTACCAGGCCGAACCCGACACGACGATCGCCAGCATGCCCGGCGAGCTCGTCGTCGAACGCAAGATTTCTTCGCCCATCAGCCAGTGAGCGTCCATCACCGCCGCTTCCGGGGGCGTCAACGGGTCGGGCTTGGTGATGATCGTGTCGGGCACGCCGATCTTGCCGATGTCGTGCAGCAGCGCCGCCACTTCGAGTTCGTCGCGCTGCCGATCGGAAAGCCCCAGACGACTGGCCCACGAGGCGCACGCCAGCGTCACCCGCAAACAATGTTTTGCCGTTGGCTCGTGTTTGCAGCGCAGAGCGCGATATAGGCTGCTGGCCACGCCCAGCCGCACCTCGGCCAGTTGGTTGCCGACGGCCGGATCGAAATCGACGGCCGGTCGCGGAGAACCGCCGGCGTCGCGGTCGAGTTGGTCGATCAAACCGCCCAGTCGATTCAATCCCGCCTCGGCGTCCGCAGACTGCTCGTGAGATGGGGCCAGAGCGGCCAGCGGCGGCTCGGGACTTAGATCGTTTGACATAGGCGCTTGCGCGATGTGATTGCACTCCGGCTGCGAAGACAGCAGTCGAAAACGGCCCAGAACGTCGCGGAGTGCGTCGAAAAGTGCTACCAAAACTTAGGTTATGTCTATCGGGGGGGCAAATAAAACCCGTGCAGAATTCGGCGGCCTTGCAGAAACGACAAACTCCCTAAAATAAGGACTTTTGTTTTTGAGCTGATAAATCCGGGCGAGCGGCTGGCGTTCGGCGGGAATTATCTGACGAACTTTTAGCCGCCGGCACGGCCGGCAGGAGCGACGCGATGCGTCTTGTGACCTATCAAAGCCCGGCGGGACCGCGCGTCGCCGCGATGCGCGAGGGCGGTTTCGTCGACCTGCACGCGGCCGAGCCCCGGCTGCCCGCTTCGATGAAGGAACTGCTGGCTCTCGGGGCCGCCGGGCTGGAACTGGCCGCCGCAGCCGCGCAGCGAGGCCCGCTCGTCGATCCCGCGACGGTCAAGTTGCTGCCGCCGGTTCCTGACCCGGAGAAGGTGATTTGCGTCGGCTTGAACTACGCCGACCACGCCCGGGAAAGCGGCGTGGCGCCGCCCGAAGAGCCGGTCTTGTTCAACAAGTTTCCCTCGGCCATCGCCGCGCATGGCGACGCGATTGTCTTGCCCCGCGAAAGCAGCGAGGTGGACTACGAAGCCGAACTGGTCGTGGTCATCGGCCAGGGCGGCCGTCACATCGCCCAGCAAGACGCCTACCGGCACGTGGCCGGCTATTGTCCGGGCCATGATGTTTCGGCCCGCGATTGGCAACTGCACAAGCCGGGCAAGCAATGGCTGCTCGGCAAAACGTTCGACACGTTCGCGCCATACGGCCCGGCGCTGGTCACGCGCGACGAGGCGCCCGACCCAGGCCATTTGCGGATTCAGCTCCGCCTCAACGGCCGCACGCTGCAAGACTCGAACACCAAGGAGCTGATTTTTCCGATCGACGCGCTGGTCGCCTACATCTCGCAGGTATGCACGCTCAAGCCCGGCGACTTGATCTTCACCGGCACTCCGCCCGGCGTCGGTTTCGCCCGCAAGCCGCCGATTTTCCTCAAGCCCGGCGACGTCGCCGAGGTCGAAATCGAAGGGCTCGGCGTGCTCGGCAATCCGGTGGTCGCGGCACCCGACGCGACATCCGCCTCGCTGTAGCGCCAGCGAAAACGGCGGCGGCGCCGTCCGAGTTAGCAATGAGGATTAAATAACTTCCCTATTCTCAGCCCAGCGGAGATTCAGTAGCTAGGCTTCTTTGCCGTCTGCCGCCAGCTTTAGCTGGTGGTATTCGAGCAACAACACTTGTTGTCTTTTAGCCGGCTCGAGCCGGCTTGTGCAAGCGTTGATCGATGTGGAGATAGCCCTCATGGAAGACGTGATTCGACATCGATTCCGTCCTCTTCAACAAGGGCTCCTCGGCGGAATCCGTGGGTAGGTTTTCGTCGCTGAGCATCATCACGGTGCGTTTTTTTAGGCATGGCCGGGCAATGAATGTTCGTTTTCGCTTGACGCCAAAACCGTTGGCGCGAACCGGAGCCTCATTCATTGCCCGGAAATGCCTCGAAAAACGCACGCCTCCAACTCCTCGGCGGTCGGAACCACCCACGGATTCTCCGGAAGAGCCTCAAGAAGAAGCCGGCTAAAGCCGGCGCGACGACGTTTCATGGTTGGCTTTGCTACCACCAGCTTTAGAGATCGTCCTGCTTTCTGGAAAGATGGATAAGGCCGAAGGCCGCCGTAGCACCGAAGGTGCGTCATTCGATAGCCCAGGGCGCAGCCCTCGTTGTTCTACACAACTTTTCCGGTGGGTTTCCCGGATCGCCTTCGGCCACGACTTTTGCGTAGCCCAGGCATTTATGCCTGGGAATTCGTTCAACGTGCGCCCGTTTTTCTCGATTGGCGCCTCGCGGGCGCCGTCGGCGGCCGCGAGGCGCCAATCAGGGGCGGGGGGTAAACGGCTCGCGGATCCCAGGCATAAATGCCTGGGCTATGTAAAAAGCACAGCATTCACGCCCTCTCACAACGTCCGAACTGCTAACATGCGACTTGTGTAGAACAACGAGGGCGCAGCCCTGGGCTATCGAATATGAGCCCTTCGGGGTCGGAATTCACTGCGGAAAACGCCGCGTAAAAAGCAGGACGATCTCTAAAGCTGGTGGCAAGCGTTGCCGGTGCAAATCCGCTCGCGGTCCTCGTATCTCTTTGCCCGCCGCCTTCTACGCACCGAGGAATAAACAACTCCCCTATATACAACGACTCGGAACTCCAGCAGCCGACGACAATGCGGCGATTTCCCCTCAGTTTGGGAGGTTATTCAATCCTCGGTCCTTATCGCAGCTTGACCTCGTCGCCACCGGCCTTGGTGAACATGGCCCGCACGCTCGCCGCATCGGTCTCCTTCTCCACGAAGCGGACCGTGCCATCCGCGAAGGCTGCGTAAAACCCGTTGCGTTGACCGCGAGCCGGGGCGTCGAGGGCGGTGCTGTCGATATCGAGAGGCTTGGTCCAAGGAATCCGCCGGCGGCTTTGCATCACGAGGATCGTCTCGCCCGGCGCATCGCTGATGCTCTCGCGCGTGGCGGGCGAGTTGCCGTCGAACAGCGTTCCTTTGCCGGTAACGACGTAGTATTCGGCGGCGCCCTTTGGGGTCGATTGGCGGGTGCTATAAATCTCCGGCATCTTCTCGACCAGTTGCTTGTTGCGCTCGCCGTCCCAAGGCTCGTCGAGCTTATAACTTTCGAACAGCTTCTGCTCACCCAGGTAAGGCAGCAATTCGACGCGCCAACTGTGCAGCGTTTTGCCGTCGGGCCCAAGGACCGCCGCCGGCGGATAGTGGCCATGTGCGGCGTGGTAGGCGTTGAAGGCCTCGGCCAGCCGGCCGAGTTTCGTGAGATGCTCCTGCTTCATTTTTTCCGCGTATGCGTCTTGGTATGCCTTAAGTGCTTCGAAGACCTGCGAGGTGAATTCGGCGCCGAGTGTCGCTTCCGCCTGGACCTGTGTGCCCGCGACTTTCAATTTCCATGCAGAAAGCGTCTGGACCAGCGAGCCGCTGACGTCGATCTTTTCGAATTCCTTCGGCAGCGACGACGGCGTTACGAGTGGCGGAATCACCTTGAGCGTCGCCGCTAGCGCGGCCTGGGCGATCTGATTCGTCGCCGCCGTTTTCTCGGGCGATTGACAATGGGCCGTGACGCTGATCTTGAGCCCCTCGGCCGTAGAGTCAGCGTGGGCGAAGAGCAACGAGGTTTCCTTGAGGATCGAGACGAAGAGTTGCTCGGCGGCGTCTTTTGGTTCCAGCGATTCCTTTTCAAGCTTGGCCATCGCCGCGGAATCAAGCCCCACGGCGACCGGGCTGGCAGCCGCTTCCTGCCACTGGCCATACCAAGCGGGATGAGACTGTGGATCGGCCGCCAAGACGCGCGCCACATCCTGTTCGCGCAAAACAACGATCGTGCGGTCGTCGACCATCAGATAGTCGATGACTTTGCCGGCGTCTTCGGAACCAGTACGGAAGCACTTGTGACCATTGCAGACGGTCTCTGTCACATCGTCGGCAGCCAGATCCAAGAGCATGTCGCGTAATTTGCCGGGCTCGTAGGGACGGCGCATCCGATAGATCATCACTTCCGCAGCTTCTAGGGCAGCCGGCGACTCCGGAAACGGCTCGGGGCATGGCCCGCCTTGAAGCATGATGCCATGGAATTCTTCCACTTCGAATGAACGGGTTTTGCTTTTCTCGAACAGTCCGAAACCAAAACCGATTGCATTGGGAAGAACGCAGAAAGCGGGCTCGGCCACGATCGGCGAATGGGCGACAGCGAGCGGCTTGACCGAAATCACCGCGATCGTCTCGGCCGGAAGGTAGGACCGATCGAACGCCGGCAGCAAGGCGTCGCTTGCATTTGTGCTTGCGGTTTCGGCGGATTCGGCTTTCGCCGGCGGTTCCGCCGCTTGCGCCGCGGCAGTCGGGCCGCGGAAGCCGGAGACGCCGAGACCGACTAGCGCGAGAGTTGTCAGCAGGGCCGTCAGGCCGAGGCGCGACGGCGAACGTTCGGTGATGAAACGGGGGTTGTCGAGCATCTCAATTCTCCTCATGAGAGTGCCGCGTGATGGGAAAAATGGGCTTCCTGCCCATAACGGTCGAGAGGGGTCCTGTTGCAAGGCCATCTGCGCCAGGACGGTCGCATAAGCTTTCGCTCCGCCGGCCAGCGCCGCCCCGCAAGCGTCGGCGGCCAACTCTTGTTCCAGCCGCAACCGCCGGGCCAGCCAATGTACGAGCGGATTGTAGAAGTGCAGAACGACGCCCGCCTGGGCCGCCAGCCATTTCAGAAAGTCGCAGTGGGCTACGTGCGACGTCTCGTGGGCCAGGATGCCCCGCCGCACTTCTGCGCTCCACGATCGCCAATCGGCAGGCAACAGAATCACCGGGCGTCGCCAGCCCACCACCGCCGGCGAACCGCCGGCTCGGGCGCCAGCCATCTCTCGCAGTTCGATCGGCCGGCGGCAACCCAGTTTTGCGCGGAGTTCATCGAGCAGACCCACGAGCGACGGATCGGACACGAGCTGCGTCTCGCGCAGCAGCCTGGCCAAGGCGAACAAGCCCACGAGCATTCGCGCCAGGCCGATTCCCACGCCCGCGAGCATCACGGCGGCCAGCCAGGCCGGCCAGCGCCATCGATGCGCATTGAGATCCACGCGGGATCCGACATCCAGTTGATTCTGCACTTGGCTCCGCACGGCGCCCCAAATGCCCGACAGCAGGTTGAGTACGCCCGCGTTTGGCGGAGAAGCGCCGTGGTCGGACGCAGAGTCGGCGTCGGCCGCACTCGCCGAAATTGGCGACGATGATTGCTCGGCGCGATGCAACTCGGTCTTTGCCGCGGCATCCGCTGTTGGTCCTGTCGGCCCGAGGTCGGCCAGCGTCCGCCAGCGGGGCCAGGGACCGAACGACAGCGTCGCGATGCCGACCGTGATCAGCAAGACTCCGCACAAGGTCGAAGCTCCTAGGGCGGGATGTCGGCGGCGCGCGAAGAGGTAAAGCCCCGTCGCGGCCAGGCAAAACAGGCTCGTTTGCAAGGCCATCCAGACGAGCGAGATTCCCAGCGCATTCATCCTTGCTGCTCCCGTAACAGTTTTTCCAGCCGGGCGCGTTCTTTGGCCGAGAGCTTCTCGCGCTCCATCAAGCGGACGAGCAACAGCTCTCGCGACCCTTGAAAGACGCGATCCAGCAAGTCGCCCAGCAGCCGGCGCGAAACTTCTTCGTAGCTGCGCGCCGCGACATACAGAAACGGGCGTTCGGTCGTGGTTTGTTTCAAAAACCCCTTCTCGGTCAGAATGCGAATCTGCGTGGCCACGGTCGTATAAGCGCGGTCGACGCCCGTGCGCGCCAGCTCGTCGCGAGCTTCTTGGGCCGTGATCGCGCCGCGCTTCCAGAAGACCTGCATGACCTCCAATTCGCGATTCGTCAGTTCCGTGGCCGCCGGTCGCGCCATCTTGGCTCGCTCCTCGCTCGTGCAATTTGATTCAATAGATTTGGTTATTTAGATTACCGGGCGTGTAGGCGTCAAGGCCGATTTCGCGAAGGGCCATTGAAACACTGACAGCGCCGCCATAAGGAACGGACGAAAAATAACTTCGGCAATTTTGTTGGCCCTCGCCTAACCTCTCCCAGAGAGAGAGGGATTTGTAGGACGAAGTTGTTTTTCGTCCGTTCCCAAGCGAATTCTCCCCGCGGGCGACGCAGCGGCGCCGGCAGGTTAAACTACGGTCCTGACCGGCGCCGGATTGCTGGCCCGCTTCGAGCAGGATTTCGAGCCAGCGCGGTTCAAGAGCATCATCAACGAAGCATCGGGAGGATCTTGCCATGTCGAGACATTGGGCCATTGCTTGGGCCGCGCTGCTTGGCGCCATCGTTCTGCCGCACGGCGACGCGGCAGCCGCCCAACCGCAACCGCCGAATATCGTTTTCATTTTCGCCGACGACCTGACGTGCCAGGCGATCAGCGCCTATGGCGAAAAGCGGCGGCTGCTGGAAACGCCCAATCTGGACCGCATCGCCAAGCAGGGAATGCGATTCGATCGCTGCCTGGTCACCAACTCCATCTGCGGGCCAAGCCGTGCAACGATTCTGACGGGCAAGTACTCTCACTTGAACGGGTTCTACAATAACACCAATTGCCGCTTCGACAGCAGCCAGCAAACCTTTCCCAAGCTGTTGCAAGCGGCGGGCTACACGACCGCGATGATCGGCAAGTGGCACCTGGGCAGCGATCCGGTCGGCTTCGATTACTGGCACATCCTGCCGGGCCAAGGCGTGTACTACAACCCGCCGATGATCCGCAACGGCGAGCGCGTCAAGCACTCCGGCTACGTGACCGACATCGTCACCGATCTGTCGATCGACTGGCTGAAGAACCGCGACAAGTCGAAGCCGTTCATGCTGATGAGCCAGCACAAGGCGCCGCACCGCGAATGGTCGCCGCCGTTGCGGCTGCTGGGCTGGGATAACGACCGCGAGTATCCCGAACCGGAGACCTTGTTCGACGATTACGCCGGCCGCAGCAAGGCGGTCAGCGATCACGACATGGGGCTCGACCGCACGTTCACGGACGTCGACGCCAAGTTTCGTCCGGCGCCCAACATGACCGAAGAACAGATCAAGCAGTGGAACGAATACTACGAGCCGCGCAACGAAGCGTTCCGCAAAGCCAAGCTGACGGGCAAGGACCTGGTCCGCTGGCGGTACAACCGCTACATGCACGACTATCTCGCCTGCGTCAAGGCCGTGGACGAGAACGTCGGGCGGCTGCTCGATTATCTCGACCAGGAGGGCCTGGCGGAAAACACGGTGGTGATTCTATCCTCCGATCAGGGCTTTTATCTGGGCGAGCACGGCTGGTTCGATAAACGCTGGATTTTCGAAGAGTCGCTGCGCACCCCGCTCTTGGTCCGCTGGCCGGGCGTGACGAAGCCGGGCAGCGTGAACAACGAGATCGTCTCGCTGCTCGACATGGCCGAGACCTTTCTGGATATCGGCGGCGTGCAGGTTCCGGCCGACATGCAGGGCCGCAGCATCGTGCCGCTGTGCAAGGGCCAGACGCCCGCCGACTGGCGGGCGAGCCTGTACTACCACTACTACGAGTTTCCCGTCCCGCACCGCGTGCGACCGCACTACGGAGTCATTACCAAACGCTACAAGCTGGTGCACTACTACAAGCCGGACGTCGACGATTGGGAATTGCTCGACCGCGAGAAAGACCCGCTGGAAACGAAAAACTTCTACCACGACCCGGCCTACGCGCCGGTCGTGAAGGAACTGCACGCCGAGCTCGATCGCTTGCGGAAAGAAGTCAAGGAGACCGGCGAGCCGCCTCGCTCGGCGTATGGCAATCGGCCGTTCGACGGCGAACCGCAACCGCCCAAGACGCCGGGCAAGAAGGCCAAGCAGAAGTCGTAGCGAGTCGAAGCCGCAATCAAAGTAGTAGGCACGCGCCGTCAAAGTAGTAGGCACACTCCTAAGAAAATATTCTGTGGAGGGCCGGGCGCCCTCGCCCGGCGAATGCCGGACGGGCGGGGGTGCCCGTCCCTCCAAGAAAACAACCCGTCCCTCCAAGAAAACAACGCATTTTCATTCGTCGGGGCGACCGAAAGTCATGGCGCCTCCGTGTGCCGTAACCGGCCTTTTGATTGACCGCTGTCGCGGGTTGGCGGCGGCTCACGGAGTGAGCCTGTTACGTTGGCGCAAGCGCCAGCGGACATCGCATTCTCGCGCGTGGAGCGTTGTATGAAACCTTATCCGCGAAAGAACATTCGCGAACCTGATAATATTATTCCCGCCATGAGCGGTTCGCACCTTGCCGACCGACGCGCGGCGCTGCGGCAGTTGGGCGCCCTGGCCGCAGTTGCCGCGGCGCCGGCCCTGCGGACTTCGACCTGTTCGAGCCGCTGACGTTTTTGCAGCACTGCCAAAAGCTGGGCGCCGGCGGGAATGCGGCGGAGATTTTTTTGGCGGCCGATGTCGGGTTGGCGGCGCGGTTCTCGATTAGTTGATTGCAGTTCCCGCGCGGCCCGGTTCCGGGCTAACGGGAAGCGCAGGGGCAGGGCGTGCGTCGGCTGATACCCCATCGACAATCAGGAGATTCGCCGTGAAGCCCTTCACCTTTCCGCGCCGCGTCACGGCGTTGTCCCTGCCCCGCACTCGCCGCGGGAGGCGCCGCCCGCTGGCCGAGCTATCCATCTGCCGGCTTGAAGTGTTGGAAACCCGCCACATGCTGACGCCGACCGCCGTGGACGACAGCTACCAGATGTCGGCGAACACGACGCTGTCGGTTGACGCTGCGTCGGGCGTTCAGGCCAACGACTCCAATCCCGATATGATTAGTATGAACTCCAATGTCGTCTCCAACCCGAGCCACGGCACGCTCACGCTCAACTCCGACGGCTCGTTCAGTTACACGCCCACAACGAACTTTTCCGGTAACGATACGTTCGCGTATGATGATTCCGACTTCGTGGGCACGAGCAACACGGCGACCGTAACGATAACGATTAACGGAGCGGGAACCCCGATCGCGGTGAACGACAGCTATACCGTGCTGCACGACCGGGCGAATTCCATTTCGGCCGCCAGCGGCGTACTGGCCAATGACACCGATCCCAATAACCTGACGCTCTCTGCAAGTGTCGTGACTGTTCCGACCCACGGCACGCTCTCGCTCAACTCCGATGGCTCCCTCGTCTACACGCCCGTCGCAGGTTACACGGGCTCCGATAACTTCTCCTATCAGGACAGCGACGGCACGTATACCAGCAACGTCGCCACGGTCTCGCTCTCGGTCACCGATCCGAATGCGCCAATGGCGATGATGGACGACTACAGCGTCGTTCACGACCGCACGACTACCGTGTCGGCGGCCAATGGAGTGCTGGCCAACGACAGTGATCTTGATGGCGATTCCCTGAGCGCGGTGCTCGTCAGCGGTCCCAGCGATGGTTCGCTGACGCTCAACTCCGACGGCTCATTCAGCTACACACCGATTTTCCATTACACAGGCAACGACAGCTTTACTTATGAGTCATTCGACGGAGTCCTTTATAGCGCGGCGACCACCGCTTCGATTTCCGTGACGAACAGCGCACCGACGCCCTGGGACGACTCGTATGACCTGCCGAACGCCCAGACGTTCAACGTCGCGGCGCCCGGCGTTTTGGGGAATGACACGGACCCTGATGGCGACGCGCTCACGGCTTCGCTGGTCACCGCGCCGAGCCACGGCACGCTGACGTTGAACTCCGACGGCTCATTCAGCTATACGCCGAACGCCGGCTGGGTCGGGCAGGATCAGTTCGTCTATGCGGCCAGTGACGGCCTCGCGTCCAGCAATGCCACGGTCACGCTCACGACGCAGTACAGCATCTTGTCGGTTCAAGACCTGACCAAGCCGGCGGCCGACACCGTGCAGACCGCTTTGCAAATCCTTGGCAGTTCGAGTGGCACGGCCGCCACGGCTCAGAATCTCTCGGTGGGATACGATTCGGTCGCCGGGCAAGGCGATGCCGTCATCGAAGTTGCCGCCGGCCTATCGAATCCGTCGAACCCTCCCTCCGAGACGATCACGGCCTCGCTGACGTTCAATGGCGTCGCTCAGCCCGACGTTTATTTTACGATGTCCACTCTCGCCCAGAGCGATGCGACAGTTCACTTGGCTGAGCAAGTCGACACTTCTGGCTTCGCCACGGGGCGGTATCCGTTTTCCATGACGATCACCAGCCCGGACATGGCGGCCCCGGCCACGGTAGACGGGTTTGTCAACGTCGTGAACGATTCGTCGAGCCCGATCGGCAAAGGCTGGACGATCCCTGGCCTTTTGCAACTTTACCCGAACAACGTCAACGGCGTGCCGGCGGGCGTGCTGCTCTCGACGGGAGGCGGCCAAGGCTGGTACTTTACCCAGGGCAGCGGCAATTCCTATACGTCGCCTGATGGGCTGTTTGCCTTTTCAACGCTGACCGCGGTTACAGGAGGAGGTTGGCAACTGGTCAGCCAATACGGCACGACGTTGAATTTCAATTCGAGCGGCTACCTGACCAGCCGCGTCGAGCGGACGACGGAAACCACGACGTACAACTACAGCGGCGCCTTGTTGACTTCGATCACCGACGAGTTCGGGCGTTCGGTAAACTTGGCGTACAGCGGCGGCCTGCTATCGTCGATCACCGACTACGCCGGCAATGTGACGAGTTTCGCCCACAGCGGCTCGTTGTTGACGACGATCACCCAACCCGACCCTGGCGGCGGGGCGCCGGTCTGGACCTACGGATACACGGGCAATTATCTGACGAGCGTGATCGATCCGACCGGGGCCGAAACCGACTTTGCCTACGATCCCTCTAATCGCCTGAGCACGACGACGTTGCCGGGCGGGGCGACGATCGGGGCGTCGGCAGAGCAAAACTATGGCTACGGCTCGACCGATCCGGCCTACCCGGCCGACCTGACTTTGCAAAGCGCCGTGGCGCCAGATATGGTTGACGCGCTGGGCAACTCGACCGGATATCAGACTGACCTCCTGGGCAATCCCACGTCGATCACGGACGCCTACGGCAACGTGACGACTATGCAGCGCGACGCCAACGGCCTGGTGACGCAGCTTACCCAGCCCAGCCCGGATGGCGTGCAAGCGGCGCCGGTGACGACGTATTCCTACGATTCGCTGGGGAACGAGACCTCGGCGACCGGGGCGCTCTCCACCTTCGGCATGTTTACGTTCAACAGCTTCAGCGAACCCCTGACCTTCGTGGATTTGCTAAACCATACGACCACCTGGGTTTACGACGCGCACGGAAACCTGCTCTCGAAACAGGATGCTTTGGGCAATACGACAACCTGGACATATGACCAGTATGGCCGCCCGCTGACGATGACGCTGCCCGACCCGGACGGCGCCGGGCCGCTGACGGCGCCAGAGTACCACTATGCCTACGACAGCTACGAACGGCTGATTACGATCACGAACCCCGATAATACGACCGGGCATTTCAGCTACGATGCCGACGATCGGCCGCTCTCCGTCGAAGACGAAAATAGCCACACGACCACGACTGCCTACGATGCCCTGGGCCGCGTGACGAGCGTGACCAATGCGGCCGGCGGAGTCGTTTCGTACTCCTACGACCTGGACGGCCGCGTGCTGACGACTCAAGACGAAATGGGCAATGTGACCACGAATGTCTACAACAGCCGTGGAGAATTGACCAGCACGACGCTGCCCGACCCGGACGGCGCCGGGCCGCTGACCAGCCCGGTTTGGTCGTTTACTTACGACGCCAACGCCGATAAATTGACGCAAACCGATCCGCTAGGACGGGTTACGTCTTGGGCCTACGATGAAATGGGCCGCGTCTCGACGGTGAGCTTGCCCGACCCGGACGGTGCCGGGCCTTTGACCTCGCCGGTCACGACCTACGGCTACGACAATCTGGGCCGCAAAATCTCGGTGACGGACGCCTCGGGCGGCTTGACCCAGCTTGCTTATAATTCCCACAACTGGCTGACCAGCGTCACGGCGCCCGACCCCGACGGTTCCGGCCCGCTGACCTCGCCCGTGACGACCTTCGGCTATGACGCGCTAGGCCGGCAAACTTCCATCACTGATCCAATGGGACATACGACCACGACAGCTTTTGATGCGGATGGGCGAAAAACAAGCGTCACGGATAATTTGAACCACTCGACGACGTTTTCCTATGACCATGATAGCAATTTGCTCGGTAAGCGTTCACGGGTTTTGAACTGATCTTGGTAGTTTTGCGGCGATTGATTAGGGTTTTGCCGTCATGGTGGAGCCCGAGAAGAAACACGAATGCGCGAACTGCGAACGGCTGGACCGCCGCACG
>Ga0307372_10002604_pt1 | contig 29646 bp, 29 predicted proteins | sample OX1MG_FD_202533 | JGI IMG/M metagenome (GOLD analysis project Ga0307372, IMG submission 202533) | Soil microbial communities from Risofladan, Vaasa, Finland - OX-1 | ecosystem: Environmental > Terrestrial > Soil > Coastal area > Acid sulfate soil | place: Finland: Risofladan, Vaasa | collected... | reverse complement strand
CGCCGGCACACGCCCATGGCCGCCTTCCAGACCCTACTTGGCATTGGCAGCCAGCTCCCTCCGACTACCTATAAACAGATCAAAGACCCAGGCCTGGTTTGCTGAGCTAAGCGGATAGGCAGAACTACCTCTTACCGCAAGCATCGCGTTGCGCGAAAGCGGGTCGGCCCCACCAGCCAAATCATCACCGCAAGAACTAGATCACCTCGCCCTCCATCGATCAGATGATGCCGCGTGAGACTCGGTGCGGATCCTTGTGGAGACTGCAAGTGTCGTGAGTTCCCGACCCATCTCGACCACTCGGGCAGCGATGGCAGTATCGACCGAGTTGTGGGCGACTCGGCCGCGGTTGCCGTGCACCAGGCCAGTCACTCCGCTTTCCGAGTAGGCCCGGCGCAGACGCTGGAGCTGCCGTTTCGAGATTCCAAGGAGCTCGGCCGCCTCGGCGTTGACCAAGGCTCCTGAGGCCACGTGGGTGAGGACGACCATTCGGCGTTGGTCAGTCGGGTTCAAAACGATCCTGCCATCCATGGGGTGACAGAATCGCTTTTCGCTTCAGGGGTGACAGATTCGCTTTACTCCCACAGAGTCACTTCTCGAAATTGACAGTTATCTGGAAACGCGTTAGACTGACCGTCCCAAATATGAGACACCTCTAAGGAGGCTGGCGATGCAGAGGAAAAGCCTTGCAAACGGGCGGGTCATAGAGCGAGCTAGGAAGCGTCGGATCGACGTGCTCGCACTTGCAATTGGCGCTCTGCTCATCACAGTAGCTTGCGGAAATAGCTCAACGCCCACCGCGGTGACGGGCAGTTATACGATCGGCGCAGATGGCGCCCTTTCAGGGAGCTTCGGGGTTGACGGCACGCCTCCAATCAACGGAATTAAAGCCGGCATTGATAGCGCCAACGCCAATGGCGGCGTCGGAGGCCATCAGATCAAGCTGATCGTCCGCGATGACGGAAGCGATCCAACTCGCGCAGTAGCTAACGTCCGAGAGTTCTCAACCCTTGGCGTGTCGGCCATGATGGGCTTCACGGCAAGTGCCCCGTCCGCGGGCGCCGCCCCGTTGGCTGGTCAATTGCAGATTCCAATGCTTGCGACGTCTCTCGCCAACACGTTCCTCCACCCAGTGCAGCCCTATGTCTACACAAGCGATGCGGATTACGCGAAGTACGCGGCCGCCCAGGTCAACATCGTGAAACAGCTTGCGGGTACAGGATCCCTACCCAGCAGCCCCCGGATCGCTGTCTTCAACTTCGCCACCCCGGCGGGTCAGGCCTGGCATGACGCGATCGTTCCGGTCATCAAGGCAGACGGCTTCGATCTGGTCGACCAGGAAGCGACTTCGCCTGCCAGTACCGACTACGGGCCCCAGGTTGCCCGCCTCGCAGCCGCGAAGCCTGACGCCATCCTGGACATCATCAACTCGACTGGCATCACCGCCCTCACGAACGCGATGATCGCCGCCGGTGTGCCGTCCTCCACGCTGATCGTCGGATTTCCGTCCACAACTTCACTGGCTTTCATGAAAGCCCTGCCTTGGAAGAGCTTTATCGCGATGTCGACCGCCAACTTTCCTCTCGACTCCAACGTCCAGGTGCTGAAGGATGCGCGAACCGAGGCGGCCAAGCTCGGAGCAGATCCAAACGTACTGCTCTACCTGGTGGGCTATATGCAGGCACTAATAGTGGTCGACGCCTTGAAGCGATGCGGCTACCCTTGCAGCGCGACACAGATGCAGGTTGCGCTCGACAAGACCGACCTCGACACCCATGGGCTCGCGTTTGGAAAGCTCGCTTTCTCGCCGTCCAACCACGCCGCCATCACGACCGTAGGATTCTTAAAGGTCGACACGAGTGGAAGCGCGATCACGGTTGGGCAGCCCATAGACTTCGCGTCACTCTGAAAGCGACTTCTGCAGAATGAATTTCACCGAGATCCACCCAGCAAGCTGCTAACAGGCTTCGCTTCCAGCGATAAACTCGGTCTGACAGTAGGAGGTGCTCGGCGTTGACGACGGCTGTCAACCTGATCATCGCTGCCACTGTGCTCGCGTCGATCTACGGGCTGATCAATGTCGGCTTCGTGCTCCTTTACCGCACTACAGGCGTCATCAATTTCGCCCAGGGGCATTTCATGTTATTGGGCGCCTTCGCTATGTGGGCCCTCACTCAGGTGCTGCCTTACGGCATCAGTCTGATCATCACGGTCGCCGTGCTCGCCGCAATCGGAGCAGTCATCTACCTGGTCCTCATGCGCTTCCTCCTCGGAGCCAAAGAATTCACCAAAGTCATCACCACGTTGATGCTTGCAACGATTCTCCTGCAAGTTCCCGCGGTGATATGGGGCACAGCAATTCGAATCCTCCAACCACCTACCCGCGCTGTCATCCCGCTGCATGGCGTGCAGGTCGAGGTGTCAGACGTTCTGATCGTTTTCGAAGCGACTCTGGTAGTGGTAGCCCTGATGCTCATCGTCAATCGCACGGTCGTTGGCACCAGGATGCGTGCAGTCGCTACTGACGAGACGCTGGCAATCTACGCTGGCATTCGGGTGCACCGGCTTGCCGCGATCGCATGGGGGTTGGCCGGCGCCGGCGCTGCACTAGCGGGAATCTCATACGCCCAACGCTCTGGCGTGGGTCTGTCAATTCCAGCGGTTGGGCTTGGTGCTTTTCCTGCGGTAATTATCGGAGGCATGGACAGCATTGGCGGGTCGCTGATCGGCGGCGTAATCGTCGCATTCGTCCAGACGCTCGCCACGTATCAGTTTGGCGTCATCTACGGCGAAGTCATCTCGTATCTCCTGATGTTAGGGGTGCTGCTGGTGCTTCCGACTGGTCTGTTTGGCAGCGTCGAGGGCCGCCGGCTGTGAATCGCTTTGTAATCAAGGTTCTCCGGGATTCGCGAGCATCGACCCTAACCTGGTACTGGCTTTTGCCCTTGATCGTGCTGATCGCGATCGCATATGGCACCGACCAATACGTTCAGGCGATCGTCACTCTCATCCTCATCGCGTCGATCGGCGCAATGGCCTTGACCGTGCTGATGGGCATGGCAGGCCAGCCTTCGCTCCTGCCCGCAGCCCTACTGCTAATCGGCGGGTACAGCGCGGCGCTGTTCGACAACTACCTCAAGACGCCATTTGTGATCACCCTCGTGTGCACCTTTGCCGCCGGAGTTGCGGTGGGCGTTATCGCCAGCCTCCCCGCGCGGCGCCTGACCGGGTTGTATCTGCTCCTAAGCACCCTCGCGGTCCACGTCATCGCAACAGACTTCGGCAATGCTCTCCAGACCAAGGCCGGTGCGCTCGGCGGATACTTCCTGGCCAACCCGTCACTGTTTGGGTACAAGATCTCAACCCAGTTTCAGTGGGTGATCTTCAGCGGGGTAGCGGCGTTCCTCGTCTTTCACTACCTTCGGTACGTGGCCTCGACCAGGGTGGGCCGCGCCTGGGTGCTCATCAGGGAGGCGGGAGGAGGTGCAAGCAGGGTCGTCGGGGTCAACTCGAGCAGATACGTCATCTATGCGTTCGGGCTCACCTCAGGTATCACCGCGGTCGCGGGCATGCTCCTCGCCTTTTACACCCATGACGTGTCATACGACGGATTCGACCTCCTGACCGCCGTCGGATACATAGTGATGATCGTGCTGGGAGGTGCGGGCTCGTTGCCAGGCGCAATCGTTGGAGCTGCGTTTGTCACGGCGCTGCCATACATTCTCGAGCAGGCCTTCGGCAACGGAAGTGGAACGGACTTCTTCTCGGCCAACCTTTCATACATCGAGTCGGCCATCTACGGATTGATCGGCATATTGGCGCTGGTGTTCGTGCCAAGCGGTCTTGCGGGCCTGGTAGGCAAGATGCAGCAGCGCCTACCCAGGTTTATCCGGAGTGCTGCCGCGCGCGCTGGAGCTCTGCGTGCCCGCCAAGTTGGCAGTGGGCACGTCCGCGAACGCGCAGAGACGCCGAGCCGCACGACGTTGGTCAGCCTGCGTAACGTCTCAGCCGAGTATGGATCAGGCGAGATCGGCCTCTCCGACACCAGCCTGGATATTCCAACCGATGGCTCGATCGCCATCCTTGGGCGCAATGGCGCCGGCAAGACAACGCTGCTTTATTCGATTGTTGGTTTCCCACCCGGGAGCGGCGGGCGCGTCGTCTCCGGAGACATCGACCTAGCTCGCAACGGGCACACCTCGTCCCTGCTCCAGATGGATACCGTAACTCGCGTGCGCCGCGGTCTCATCTTCGTGCCGGCCGAGGACAAGGTGTTCAAAACCCTCACGGTGCGTGACCACCTCACGGAAGCTCTCGCAAGCGGCGGCCGGAACCAGGGGTCGATGGTCGACCTGGATACAATCCTGAGACGCTTTCCAGCCCTCAAGACCCGCCTCGACGCGAAAGCCGGCTCCCTCAGTGGTGGCGAGCGTCAGCAGCTCGCCTTGGCAACCGCGTTGGCCCGCCACGCCCGCCTCCTGCTGGTCGATGAAGCGTCCTTGGGTCTGGCGCCGATCGCCATCGACACCATGATCGATGTCTTGCAGAGCATCAAGAGCGCGGCCGGAACAGCTCTGGTGGTGGTCGAGCAAAGCCCTCCAGTGGGTTTCGCGATTGGGGACTCGATCGTCCTGCTGGACGGCGGCAAGATCGCCGCCTCCGGACCGCCTTCCCCGGAGCTGCAAGAGAAGATCGAGCGCACGTATCTTGGAATCGAGAAGCTGATCGATCGGCAATCCTTGCCCGACTCCCCAGGCGCCCGCGAAGATGGCCGCCCTACCGGAGTTGCAGAGACCGAGTCGGCGCTAGAGCTCAAGGGGATCTCGGTCGTCGTCGGCGGCATCCACGCATTGACGGGTGTATCGATGACGCTTCACCGAGGCAAGTCGGTTGGCCTCATCGGTTCCAATGGGGCAGGCAAGACGAGCCTGCTCAATGTCGTCTGCGGGTATTACCGTGCGCTTCAAGGCACGATCACTCTCGGCGGTAAGGACATCACCGATCTGCCGAGCCACAAGGTCATTGAAAAGGGCGTAGCGCGCACTTTCCAATCTCCTGGCCAGATCGTCGATCTGACCGTTCTCGAATTCGTGACCCTTGGTTTCGAGAGGCGCTGGTCGCGTCCAATCGTCTGGTCGCTCGTCGGAGAGCCAGGTGCTCTGCGTGCCGAGCGAAGCTTTCGCGCCGAAGCCCTGCAGCTGATCGAAACCGCAGGCCTGGGACAGCACGCCAACACCAGGCTGGGCCAGTGCCCCTACGGCATCCGCAAGATGGCGGACATCGTACGGGCCCTGGCGGGAAAGTCGCCGGTGCTCCTTTTGGACGAGCCCACCTCAGGCACGTCGGCGGCCGACAGGCCGCGCATCCGTGAGTTCATCAGGTGGTACCAGAAGACGAGCGGAGCGGCCATTCTCCTTGTTGACCACGACGTCGATTTCGTCAGTGACCTGTGCCCGGAGCTCGTGGTCCTGGCCGCGGGACGAGTGATCGCCGAAGGTCCAAAGGACGCCGTCCTGTCCAACCCAGAGGTTGTCCGAACCTTCGTCGGCAGGGGTCGAGAGGCCCGCTCCGCGTGATGTCTCGGATGTTCAAGCGATTCGAGAAAGGCGACATGGCACTCGGCGCGATGATGATGGAGCACGGGCCCGAGTGGCTCGAGATCATGGGGTACGTGGGGCTGGACTTTGGGGCCATCGACATGATGAACGCGTCGATTGATTGGAGCGACGCGGCGGAGATGGTGCGCGCGTGCAACCGCTACGACCTGACTCCTCGAATTCGCCTGCAGTCCTACCCGTGGGGCGGCAGCGAACTCGACCGGAGGCTTCAGGCGGACGTGTTTCGCGCGCTTGGGATAGGGGCGGAGGTCATCGTGGCTTCGGTCAACACAGCTGAGGCGGTGGAGGCGATGATGGTGCCCCTGCGCGAGGACAATGCCAATGACTGGGTTCACACGCGGCCCTACATCAATCGTCCGCTCTTCATGCCCAGGGACGGCTCGTTGCGTCCCGACGACGACCATTCCGTCGACCGATGGGTTGTTCCCGACCTGGAGAGTCTGGAAGGGCTCGCCAACTTGGACGACATTCTCAAGGTGGATGGATTGAAAGCGATAGCGCTCTCTTTGGCGGATATCTCGCAATCGATCGGGCATCCCTTCGATTACAGCCACCCTGAGCTGATGGCCATCGTAAGCAACGCAACCGCAAAGGCCGCCGCACACGACGTGGTCGTCTTTGCGTTCGCGGGTGGAGGCACGGCGGATGACGTTGTCGAATCAATCCAACGCCTTTGGTCTGCGGGAGTGAAGGGTTTCACGGTGCCGCGCCCCACCGTCGCCGCCCAGCGCTTCTACGAACGGATGCTGCGCAAGGTCGACGATGACAACCCGGCCGCCCGCGGCCTGCCCGCGAGGTCCAGCTGATGGCGAACTTGCAGCCGCGACCTCTTCTAGACGGGCTCAAGCTGCCCGAATCTCCTCGCTGGTACGGCGACCGTTTGTGGTTTTCTGACATGGTCGGCCGGCGGGTCATCTCAGTTGCGCTTGACGGAAAGAGCCACGTGGAAGCTGAATTCGACGATGAGCCCTCTGGTCTTGGCTTCATGCCAGACGGGACGCCCCTGGTGGTGTTGCGGGCGGCCCGTCAGGTGGTGCGTCTTCAAGATGGTGGCGTTACGCTTCACGCCGACCTGACCTCCGTGCCATGCGAGACGCTCAACGACATGGTTGTCGACGGCCAGGGAAAGGCTTACGTGGACGCGGTCCACTGGCGGGCGCGCACAAACCGCGATGACATGGGCGACTCGATCGTGTTGCTCGAGCCCGACGGGCGAATTCGCGGCACAACCGGTGGGCTGATCAATCCGAACGGCATCTGGATCAGCCCGGACGGCCGAACGCTAATCGTTGCTGAGACCAACGTGCACCGCCTGACGGCATTCAATCTCTCAGCCGACGGCTCGCTCGGCGAGCGCCGCCTGTTTGCAGACCTCGGAGAGGGGAAGAGACCGGACGGCCTGTGTGGCGACGCCGATGGCGCCATCTGGGTGGGCTCCACTGCAACAGGCGAGTTCCTCCGCGTCGCTCCGACCGGCGTCGTCGAGAGATCGATCGACATTGGAGACAGGTGGGGGGTCGCCTGTGCGCTGGGAGGTCCCGGACGCAAGACATTGTTCATGACCAGTTCGAGAACAACGCCCGAGACCATTCGCAAGGAGGGGGGCGCAATCGGCTTCATCGAGACTATCGAGGTTCGGATACCAGGCGCTGGCTGGCCGTGAAGTGGTGCCGGATCCGTCTGGACGGCCGGTCGACTTACGCGGTGATTGAAGGGGATGAGGCTGTCGAGGTGGAGGGCTCGCCGTTCACCGAGAATCGGCTCACCGCGCGCCGTCATTCGGTGAGTGAAATTCAGTTCTTGCTTCCAGTCGTCCCTATATGCATGTACGCGATGGGTGGGAACTTCAAGCCGCACGTGGATTGGGTCTCAGAGAGCCACGGCGTGAAAGTCGATCTCCCGGACGACGTGCAGGTTGGGAATCGATCGCCCGCTGCGCTGATCGGCCCAGGTGAGGCGATCGTGATCCCGCCGGATGCTCCGGGTCCGCTCGAGGCGGAGGGAGAGCTCGTGGCGGTGATCGGCCGTCCGGGCAAGGCCATTCGGCGAGAAGACGCTGCCGGGCACGTGCTGGGCTACACGCTCGGCAACGACCTGGGTGACCGCGGTTGGCAGAAGACCGACCGCACCAACTGGCGCTGGAAAAACTCCGATACGTTCAAGCCGTTGGGGCCGGCGATCGCCACGGAGATCGATCCGCTCGAGCAGGAAATCGTAGTCAGGGTCAACGGTGACGTTGCGTCCCGATACGAAACGGAAGCGATGGTGTTCGACGTGGCCACCATCATCTCGAGACTGAGTCAATACGTCACGTTGGGGGCGGGTGATCTGATCTGGCTAGGTAGCGGCGCCGCAACACAACCATCGCTGCGCGCTGGCGACATGGTCTCCATCGAGTGCGAGTCGATCGGGGTGCTGAGGAATACTGTGAGCGTCGCATGACCCGGACGCCGTTCGATTCAGAACTCCTGGACAGCTTGATGGAAGCGTCCGATGTCGACTGGGTCGTGGCGACGTCGGAGCACAACGTCCAGTACCTGCTTGGGGGATACCGCTACTTCTTCTACGAGCATTTCAACGCGATCGGGCTGTCGCGTTACCTGGCGTTGGTCGGTTATCCAAGAGGCCATCCCGAGCGAGCGTTCTATGTGGCGGCAGCCAACGAGGCTTGGCAGCTCGAGGTCCAGCCGGTCTGGGTCGAGCGAATCGAAAGGGCACCCGTTACCAGCACAGCCGCGGCTGAGGTTGCAGCCGCCCTACTTAAGGAGCCGGGCAAGAAGCTGCGGATCGCGGTCGAGCCGTCCTTCATCCCGAGCGATGCGATGAAGACGCTGGCGGAAGCGCTCTCCGGGGCCGAGTTCATCGATGCCACCCCAATCCTGGAAACGTTGAGAGCCGTAAAGACGCCGCGCGAGCTAAACCTCTTGAGGTCGGCCTCGGTAGGAATCGTCGAGGCGATGCTCGCGACGTTCCGTATGTTGCATCCGGGTGAGACGAAGGGTGATGTGGCTTCGCATTACACCGCGGAGCTGACCGCGCGTGCCATGACATTCGAGTACGCGTTCGTCACGATAGGGCGCAGCCTCAACCGAGCTCCATTTGGCGGCCGGTTAGGGAAGGGCCAGCTCCTCTCGCTGGACTCTGGAGGTCGCCTTGACGGCTACATTGGCGATCTGTGCCGGATGGCTGTGATGGGCGTGCCCGACTCGGCGATGAAGGAGGCCCTGGACGAGGTCGCGAGAGTGCAGGCGGCCGCGCGTGGGGCTGTGCGCGGCGGCGCTGAAGGCGCCGAAATCTATGAAGCTGCCCAGCGGCAAGTAGCAGCGGCGGCGCATCGCGAGCAGATAAGGTTCGTCGCCCACGGTATCGGGCTTATCGCGCACGAAGCGCCGCGCCTCACCGACCGCGCCGGCGTGCCTTACCCGGCGACCCACGCAAGCCGGCCACTCGAGGCGGGAATGGTGCTCTCCATCGAGACACACATCGCCGATCCCAATCTCGGCTTCGTCAAGCTCGAGGACACGCTAATCGTCACAGAAGATGGATACGAGGCGCCAGGCGATGTGGGTCGGGGTTGGAACTTGGCGGGCACTCTCGACTAAAGAGCGGTCGAGACTCAGCCGGCGACAAAGTCGAACGTCAGCTCTCGACTGGAGAAGAACCAGCTTTTATCGATCTTGACGAGCACGTCTTTGTAAGTTCCTGAGTGGGTCAGGCGAGCCTCGCTCGCGGACTTGAAATCGAAGGCCTGCATGTAACAGTGTCCGGCGATCCTTGTCGGGCTCATCGCTTCGAGCCGAACGTTGGCCGTGAAATGACGCCGTACGCTGCCCTCCCTACCCGCCATGTTCTTACGCCGAAACTCGATGATCTCGGCCCGGGTGTGCCCGAGATCCCTACCACCAGATCTCAGGGTGCCGTCGGGCGAGTAACAATCCCCATACGCGACGGGATCGTCCCCGTCAGCCAGGTGGTTGTAAGTGGCATAGAGATCGAGGATTGCCACGTAGTCGTCGGTGCCGACCATCATCCAGGCTTGGTGGGCACCCCGGGGCTTGGCGTTCCGTCAAAGGACTTGGTGTCCGTCCATCCCATTCGCTCCCACTGCAGGAAGTTGACCATCTCGTAGGCCAACCCTGGGTCTAGCGACTTGCTGAGCTGCTCGACGATGGGGCGATTTGCAGTCCGTTTCGTCCACGCCAAAGCATAAGCAGAGCGCTTGAGCAGCCGAGCGATCAGGTCGTTCACCGTCGAGTTGAGCGCTTTCTTTGGCACGGCGTAATTGATGATGCCGAGGCGCGCCAGCTCGTGCGCCCGGAACGGCCGCGACAGCATCAGATATTCCTTGGCCAGCGCCGGACTCATGAACATTGGAATCAAGGCGGTTCCACCGTCACCCGGAAGCAGCCCGAACTCGCCTGGCCCGACGTTGGGGAACTCTCCCATGCCCATGTGGGTGTCGACGATTTGAGCGTCCTCTCGGGCGACGATCAGGTCGCACGCAAACACTAGGGTCGAACCAAATCCGATGGCGTCGCCGTTGACCTTGGCGATGATCGGCTTCTCGATCTGGGCCATGGTCTCGTGCATGATCGCGGTGCCCGTGAAACTCTCCCACATATAGCGTGGTTCCGTCCTCGAACGCCTCCCGCTTTCCGTGTGGTAGGACTCCGGCGGCCGGACCACCAGGAAAGAGTCGCCCTGCCCGGTGATCACGATCACGCGGACCCGATTGTCGGTTCGCAAGGCCATCAATGCACCCCCAAGCTCCCAGTGCAAGTTGGCGCTCTTGCCGATGTGAGACTTGGCCGGCGGGATGATGGAGATCGTCGCTACCTGGTTCTTGATCTGCAGCGTGAACGATGCGTACTTTGGCATTGAATTACTCCAGTTACGGCCAGCCGGCGCCAGGGACGGGTACGGTGGTGATCTCGACCCGACTCGTCGTGCCCCCAGGTGTGCGCAGCGTCTGGGCAGACGTGTCGGCGGTGAGGAGGAAGAGTGTCCGGCGGTCGGGTCCGCCGAGCACGCAGGCCACTGCCCATGAGGTGTTCGTGTCGATCTCATCGAGGACGTGGCCTCCCGGGCCGACGCGCAGGAATTGATGCGTGGTGGGAGACCCGACCCACACCGCTCCCTCGGCATCGAGGCAGATCCCATCGGGCACCGCGTTGCCCATCTCGGCGAAAGTCCGCCGCGCGCCGAGCGAGCCGTCTGGGTCGATGGCGAACGACGTGAGCTTATGAAGCCAAGTCTCGGCCACGATGAGCGTCCGACCGTCTTCGGTTACTGCCAGGCCGTTCGGATTGACGAGGCCTTTGGTCGCGCCTTTGAGCTTGCCGTGCTCGTCGACGAGGACCACGGCCTCGCCGATGTCGTCAGTCGCGGGCTTTGCGCGCCGCACCACGGCGTCGACGTAGGCACGGCCGCGCCCGTCGACCACCATGTCGTTCAAGCTCTCGCACGGAAACTCGCTGAGGTCGCTGTGAATCGAGGTTCGCCCGTTGTCGACGCGAATCAGCTGTTTCCGCGCTCGGAGCACGACCAACGGAGTGCCGTCGGGTAGGAAGCCCAGGCCCGAAGTCTCGTCATCGAACTCGGCGATCACCTCCGCCTTCCCGTGCATGTCAACGGTGGTGACGTTTTGGCCGATCATGTCCGCGAGCCAGAGCCGGCCGTCGTGCCACCGCGGCGCTTCGGCGAACTTGAGCCCGTCGAGCAGCAGCTTCTTCTCGATTCGTGCGGTCACGGACGCCTGGGTCTCAGTGTCGTGCCTCGGGCATTTTCTCTTCGACTGAGTGCAGCATCCGTTCGTAAAAGCGTTGGGCGGCCACGGTTAGGCGGGGGACGTACATGCCTCTGACGCCGGCTTCCCAGAGCGTTTTGACCCGCTCACCAACTTCATCTGGCGTGCTGCCGCCCGTGAAGGTGAACACGATGACACCCTTCTTAGCAGCCTTCGCACAGCTGTCGGTGACGACCTTCATCATCTCCGGGTGGCTGTAGTCGAATGGATGACCCATCGCCTGGGAGATGTCCGCAAGCGAGATGAAGATCGCCTGCAGGCCATCGACCTCGAGAATCTCATCGAGATTCTTCAGGGCTTCAACGCTTTCCAGGTCCGGCACGACCATACGCCGGGTTGATTTGTCGTCGTCCCGCCGGACCGATCCATCGCGGGGCATGTACAGAGGTCGATTGAGGTAAGGCCGTGTGTGGACCCAAGCGTTCTCCTCGTCCTCTTTCAAGGGAACCAGCAGCCGCTCGACCGCCCGTGCGGTGTTCACCGACGCCATCACGCCCTCCGCCCCCAGGCCGAGAGCCCGAAAGACATCGGCGGGAAGGCGGGGATCCACGTCGTCGGAGCCCCACGGGTATGACTGCAGCCGTATCCACGGTGTTACGTTGTTTCGATCGAGCGCCCTGACCATCTCTGAGGCGTCGCGCCAATCGATCGACGCATTCATCATGTCGGCGATGCCGTAGTCCATGCCCACGTATCCGAGGAGCTCCATCCATTCGGGACCGTGCTCCATCATCATCGTACCGACCGCCATCTGGCCGTTGGCAAACCGGTCGAACATACGCGACATGGCGAAGCCCTCGATCTAACTGGCGAGACTAGGAGTCCCGCCTACGAGACAGCATAGTTCGCTTCCAACCGGGATGTCAACTGGGTATGAAGGGCGTCCACTCGTTGGTCCAGGTGAGGCCTCCGGACACGGAAGACAGCGTCAGAGCTCCTCCGTCGAGCCCGGCGCGTCGCACCAGGATGGTGCCCACCCAGTCCGGACGTGATGATGCCTGGATGTGATGGTGAATCTCGTCATCCACGACGGCATACGTGCCGGCGTACGACACGTACGTGTCGCCGGCCGCCGCCTTCTCGGAGTCAGATGGGCGATCCGAGGACATGATGTGCACGCTCATCCAGTTATCGGTGTAGGTGATGAAGCCGATCGGTGCTTCACCCCACGGCCTGGTTGAGACCCCGTCCTCACCGACTCTGGTGGAGCTGGTCAGGCGCCATGTCCCAACGAGCTCCGATCTCTGCACCACCCAGGGGCAATATACCTCTCCCGAGTTCGGCGCAGGGCACTGAAGTCTCGCGTGCGGGACTGTCAGTCCCAGCGGCACTACTCTATGTGGGTGGCTGCCGTTCCGCCTCCGGCCCGCATCGCCCGACCACCATCGGCGCTGAGGTTCTACCTGGTCCTCGCCTCTCTAACCACGCTTGGGCCTTTCTCGCTCGACATGTACCTGCCGGGCCTCCCTGCGTTGGCTGCAGATCTTCGGGCCTCCGAATCCGCCAGCCAGCTAACGCTGACAGCATGCCTGTTGGGTCTTGGACTGGGGCAGCTCGTCGCGGGACCGATCAGCGACGCGGTGGGACGGCGCACGCCGCTGATCTCTGGTCTACTCGTGTACCTGGCCGCCTCTGTGCTCTGCGCAGTGGCTCCGACAATCTCTTTGCTAGTTTCGTGCCGCTTGCTCCAGGGGATGGCCGGCGGCACGGCGGCCGTGATAGCGACGACAGTCGTCCGAGATCGTTTCGAGGGAAATGCCGCGGCGCGGTTTTACTCGCTGTTGATCCTGGTCACCTTGATCTCGCCGCTGCTCGCTCCTGTTTTTGGAGGAGAGCTATTGCTGTTCACGTCATGGCGCGGGGTTTTCATCGTCCTGACGGGAGTCGGCGCTGTACTGCTGGGGATCGCAGCGATCGGGCTACCGGAGACCCTGCCCTCGAGCCGGCGCCTGCGAGGAGGTTTCCTGACGAGCGTGCGCGCGATGCAGCAGCTCGCAGCCGATAGGATTTTCATCAGCTACGCCCTGCCCGCGGCGCTTGGTGGGGGCGCCATCTTCAGCTACCTGGCTGGATCCTCGTTTGTGCTCGAACGGGTCTACGGAGCAACTCCCTTCGTCTACGGCCTCCTGTTCGCTCTCAACGGAGTGGCACTTGGAACAGCCAGTCAGACCAACCGATGGCTCCTTGGGCGGATGTCAGCCGAACGGCTTTTTGTCATCGGACTCTGGGTCATGGTGAGCGGCGGTATCGCGCTGGCACTCGCCGCGTCGCTGCGACTCCCAGGAATTGCCGCGGTGGTCGCTCCGGTGATGCTGATCATTGCAAGCAACGGTTTCGTGGGTCCCAACTCGCTGGCACTTGCGCTCACCCCACATCCAAATGCAGCCGGCACAGGCTCGGCATTGATCGGCTCGATGAGGTTTGCGTTGGGTGGGATGATGGCTCCGGTCGTGGGCATCTTCAGCGTCCGCACCGCATTGCCGCTGGCGCTGACCATGTGTGCCCTCTGTGTCGCCGCCGGTCTGAGCTACCTCGCGCTCAGGCAGCCCATACAGCGGGGAGGTGACCAGCTTGCCCGCGATCGGTGACCTCCTGGCACGTGCCGCGAAGGCGCACGGCGACCGTGTTGCGATATCGGATGCGAAACGGTCGCTGACTTTCCAGTCTCTCGACGATCGCTCCAACCGAATCGCGAACTGGCTGCTCGCGACCGGGATCCCAGTTCAGAGCCGAGTTGCCGTGCTGCGACCCAACTCGCTTGGTTTCGTGGAAGACGAGTTCGGGCTTCTCAAAGCCGGAATGACTGAGGTTTTGCTGAATCCTCGGCTCTCTGCGATCGAGCAGCGCAAAATCGTCGACGACGCCGGTGTCGCAGCCATCCTCGCGGCGCCCGAACTGTCTGTGCGTGCAGCGGAGCTTGGCCGCGCCGGCTCGGTGCAGCTAGTCCTTAGCGACGACGATGAGCGCGAAGCCCACCTGCTCGCCGCTTCGCCGGTGCGAAGCCGGCAGCCCTCGATCGCAATGGATTCTCTGTGGCGGCTGCACTACACGTCGGGCACGACGGGCGACCCGAAAGCTGCCGTCCTGACGCAGTCGAACTTCGTTCACTGGATCCAGAGCCTCTACAACACGATGGGCCCGGTGACCGTCGGCGATGTGCTCCTCAATGCAGCGCCAATGGCTACCGCCGGCAGCTGGATATTCTGGGGTCACTACCTCGCAGGGGCGAGATCCCGCCTACTTGCGCGCTTCGATCCAGGCGAGTTCATCGAGGCTGCGTTTCGCGAGAATGCTACAAGCACCCTGCTGGTTCCGACCATGATCTACGACTTGGTGGACGCAATTTGTGGCGGCGGCGATCGGCCCCAATTCCAGACCATCCTGTATGCCGCGGCTTCGATCGCGCCCACCCGGTTGGCGCTCGCGCTCGAGACCCTGGGCCCAGTGTTCGTTCAGTCTTATTCGATGTCGGAGACCATGACTTCGCTGGCGGTCCTTTCGAAGTCGGATCACGTCTCGGCCGACCCCGAGCGCCTCGCTTCCGCCGGTCTGCCGATGTTCGATGTGGACATCAGGCTGCTGGACGAGGTCGGGGAGGAGGTCGACGACGGTCAGCCGGGCAGGGTGGTGGCAAAGACCGACGCGCTCATGCGCGAGTACTGGAGGCGGCCGGAGCAGACGCGCGAGACGATTCGCGACGGCTGGTTGTACTCAGGCGACGTCGGGCGGTTCATCGACAAGGGGTACCTGCAAATCGTGGACCGACTAGGCGACGTGCTTGTGACCGGTGGCTACAACGTCTATCCACGCGAGATCGAGGATGTCCTTATGAACCATCCGGCCGTGCTCGAAGCCTGCGTCGTCGGTGTCCCGGATAAACGTTTCGGAGAGGCCGTCAAAGGTGTGGTGAGGCTCCGCCCGGGCGCCATAGCTGCCGAAGCCGAGCTGATCGACTGGTGTCGAAGTCTGAGCGGCTTCAAGGTGCCGAAGACGATAGATGTGGTGGACGAGCCGCTACCGCGAAACCCCGCAGGCAAGGTGCTTCGGCGGCGCGTGCGAGAAGGGTATTCAGGCGAGCCGGCAGGCATGGGTCCGAACGCGTGAGCGGCTCACCTGAACCGGGGAAACCACTTGCCGGCCTGAACGTGATCGAGATGGGGGAGGTCGAGCCGGTCGCGTTCTGCACGGCATTCCTGGGCCGCCTCGGCGCGGCCGTGACGCGCGTGCAGGCTCCTGGAAGGGAGACTGACCGGCCGGGCTTTGTCCAACTTTCTCGGAGCAAATCCGCGATCCGGCTGGACCTAACGCGGCCCGAGGCGCAGGAAGTCCTTCGCCGCCTGGCGATCTCTTCAGATGTGCTGGTTGAAGGGTTCCGCCCAGGAGTTATGGAGCGGCTCGGCGCGGGCTACGAGCACCTCGCAGGTCAGAACCCGAAACTCGTCTACTGCTCGCTCAGCAGCTATGGCCAATCGTCCGAGCAGGACATGCCAGGCCACGATCTCAACTTCCTTGGATTGAGTGGCCTGCTCGATTCGCTGGCGCGCGAAGATGGGGACACAGCCATTCCACTGAACCTGGTGGATATTGGCGGCGGGGCGATGCACGCCCTGGCCGAGATCCTCGGCGCCCTTGTTGCGGTGCAGCGGGGCGGAGGCGGATGCCATCTCGACGTCTCATACCTCGACGCTTCCCTATCGCTCCTCAGCGCCACGCCGGACTTTGCGGCTGTCGCTGGCGGGTCGGCGCGTGAGGGTAAACGCGCGGGCATGTTCAGCGGCGACTATCCGTACTACAGCACCTACACGGCGTCCGATGGAAAGCGGCTGACCATCGCGTGCATCGAACGATCTCTCTGGCATCGATTCTGCGACGCGCTCGACCGTGACGATCTCAAGCCGCTGGCCATGACGTCGCTCGACCTGACTCGGCCGCCGGGACGCGCCGAGCGCGAGGGCAAGCGCGCCCTGCAAGCCATCTTCGGCAGCCGGCCGCGAGACGAGTGGGTCTTGATCCTCGGCCGGGCAGGCGTGCCGGTCGGAAAGATGCTGAGCGTCGCCGAGGTCCTGGTAGATCCCGAGCTCGCGAGCCGACTCGCCCGTATCGAGCCCTCCGGCCAGGCCAGAACGGACCGAGAGGTATTGGTCTCGCTGGGTTACCAGACGAGCGAGATCGATCTCATCATCACCTGACCAGCCGGCGGATCGAGTCCGGAAGCGGGATAGGTCTCTGGCCGCTATCAACGCTGACCAGGGTGTAGCTGCCCCGAGCCACCATCACATCGTCAGTGCGGCGGACGATGTCGATGGCGAAGGTTAACGACGTTCGGCCTATGGCGCCCAGCCGCAAACGCGCGCTCAAGAGATCGAAGGGACGGGCAGCCGCGAGGTACTCACAGCTCGTGGATCGGGCCACCAGGAAGGCTCCAAAGCGCTCCACCATAGATCCGAAATCCACGCCAGCGCCGATCCACCACTCGGTGACCGCACGCTCGATCCATGGGTAGTAGGCCGCGAAATAGACTAGGCCCACTGGGTCACAGTCGGAGTACGTCAGGCGGAAATCGAGAGTCTGCATATAGCCGCCATCGGGGTTTCGCCTCGCACCCCAGGCGGCGAGCTCGCGGTCTATTGCTTCTGAGCCCCTTGCGAGGCCTTCCATGCAGCGATGGCTGCATTAGCGTCGATCCGGGAGATATAGCTGGTCATGCCGCCGTCAACGACCAGGTCAGCTCCTGAGATGTACTCGGACTCTGGCAAAACAAAGAACAGGATCGCGTTCGCGATGTCGCCGGGCGTGGCTAGGCGGCCGAGTGGAACGTGGGCGATGGCATCGTCGCGAACCGCCGGTACGTCGAGCGCGTCCTGGTTGATCCGGGTCTTGTACACCACTCCGGGGCTGACGGAGTTGATCCGAATGGCCCGCGGCCCGAGCTCCAACGCGAGCTGCTTGGTGAGACCCAGGACGCCGGCCTTCGATGCCCCGTAAGCTGAGTCGCTGTACCCGATGTGCCCGGCGATCGAGGCGATCTGGACGATCCGGCCGCCCGCACTCATGTGTGGAACTGACGCGTGGATCATCATCCAGTAGCCGATGAGGTTGGTCCCAATGACATTCTTGAACACCTCAGGGGCCATCTCGAGCAGCTTTTGCCTGCCTGTAATGCCGGCGGCGTTGACTAGGATGTCGAGCGAGCCGAGGTCGGCCGCCGCCGCCGCTGCTCGATCCGCGTCCGCCTCGTTTGTGGTGTCACCGACGACAACGTGCGCGACTCCGCCGGCCTTTTCGATTTCGTGCTTTGATTCCGCCGCGTTCTCCTCGTTGCGGTCGAAGATCACAATCCGCGCCCCTTCGCCTGCCAGCCTGACAGCGGTCGCCTTCGCCAGCCCCGATGCAGCCCCGGTGACCAGGGCAACCTGGTCCTGCAGCCTGCCGGCCATGGTCGGGCCTCCTCTTTTTGGTGTAGTCTCAGATATTGGAGCTAGAGTCCCATAGGTTATACCTGGCCGCCGGTCAGGTCAAGTCGGCCGCCTCGAGGAGCACGCCATGGAACCGCACTCAGCAGAAGTCCGCGGCGCCCTGTCTTTCATCAGTCCAGAGCTCATTCGCGGAGCGGCGGCGCTGGTCAAGCGTGGCCAGGTCATTCCTCTGAATACAAGGATCGACGATCCCCATCCGCCAGTAGGCCGACCCCCGATGCGACGCACAGTGCGCATGCACAACTCTCGCCGTCCGGCAGGCCCGGAACGTTTCGTCCTCTTCAACGACGATTCGGTTGAGTTTGCGCTGCAGGGAAGCTCGCACCTGGACGCGTTTGCCCACCTGGGCCTGGTCGACCCCAAACGCAAAGGTGTCTTCTACGGCGACAGGCCCCTGACGGAGGTTCATCCCGAGCCGCAGGCTAAAGAGCTCGGCATTGACGCCTTTGGCGGCGCGATAGTGACTCGTGGCGTGCTCATCGACCTGGTGGCAGGATTGGAAGAGGCGTCGGCCCGTTACCTGGCGGACGGACGGACTGTGACGAAAGCCGATGTGGAACGCTGCCTCGACCGCCAGGGTGTGACGCTCAGGCGCGGCGACGCCGTGCTCCTTTTCATCGGTTTCGAAGCACGTAGGGAGGAGGGTGGGGGCGCCTTCCCGGAGCTCAACGCCGGCATCGACGGTTCGACGATGGATCTCTGGCGAGGGGCTCGCATCTCGCTGCTCGCGTCGGACAACCTTGCGGTCGAGCGGTACCCCGGCGACTACACCATCCATATCGGATGCCTGCGGGACTGCGGAATCCCACTCGGCGAGCTATGGTCTCTGGGCGCTCTCGCAAGCGCGTGCCGCGCCGACGGCGACTACGAGTTCTTGCTGGTGAGCGTTCCGCTGAACATCGTCGGGGCATTCGGCTCGCCTGCAAACGCGGTGGCGATCAGGTAGCGACCCCCTCGGAGCGCTTCTCGGCGACCTCGAGCGCCATCCACTCGGCGGGGCTGCGGCGCTGTACCGGGAACTCATCCAGCAGCCGGCGTCCGCTCACCCGGCTGACATGGAGCAGCTGAGCGCCCGGCGGCGGTGAGCAGGTGACCACAAGACCAGTCACCTCCTTCCCAATGGCAGCGAGCTGCGCCATCGAGAGGCACTCTCCGCCGGTGGTGTAGATCGAGTGCGCCGGCGCCTTTGCCAGCGCCAGCTGGGCAATCGACTCTGCGGCGTCGTCCACGTGTATGAATGAGGTCTCGTGATTGGCAGTCCAGGGAAGGGTGATGCTCTCGGCTTCCCCAACCGCTCGGACGATCATGTCCATCGGGGCAAATGAACCGGTCTTGCCACGACCGTGCAGGTCGGAGATCCGGAGGCTCACAAACCGAGTCGATGATTTCGAATTGTAGTGCTCGGCCATCACCTCGTTGAACCGCTTCATATGTCCATAGACAGTGACCGGCGCGGCAGCCGATTCCTCGTCGAGGGTGGTTGTTCCATGGTCCTTCTGGTCGCCGTAAACCGCCGCCGAGCTGGCATATACGACGCGCCCGATTCCGAGCGTCGCCGCCGCGTCGAATACCCCGTTGGTTCCGAGGATGTTCAGATGAACCGCTGGGTGCGGGCCGGCGGAAGAGGCGGCCATCAGCATGTAGGCGAGGTCGATCACGACATCGGGCGCCTCTCGGTGCAGAAGGGCGAACGACTGCTCGGGCAGGCGAATGTCCACGGTGCGTTCGACGAGGCCGGCAATGACTGCAATGTCCGCGCCGACAACCTCCGCCCCGTGCTTTGCGAGCGCCACCCTGACGCGCCGGCCGAGATAGCCGCCGGCGCCGATGACCAGTGCCTTCACCAATCCTCGAGCCCTTCTCGGAGCGTGGTGAAGACTACGGGCACTGAGAGAAACAGGTGTTGAAAAACTTCGGGACTATGCATCGGCGGATTTTGCGGATCAAGGCGCACCCCAACTCTGTAGAGCTTGTCTAAGAGACGTACCAGGCCGCCGACGGCAGACCCCAGATCCGCCTCACCCGTATGGGGTCCCATGGCGAGTGGGCGGCCGATGCACATGTGCGCTCCGCCGCCGAACGCGAGGCCATACAGCCTCGTCGTTTCCACTTTGCGAAGGGGGTTGAAGTCGTCTGCGTCCAGCCCGAACACGGTCGGGTCACGATTGACCGCGCCCAGGTCGATCCGGAGGTACTCGCCCTCCCGGTATTGCGTTGTGCCAACGGTCGTGTCCTTCACAGCGACACGGGCCAGGAATGGCGGGGTTGGATGTAGGCGGAGAGACTCGCTTGCCGCCGCCGTGAGAAAGTCGATGTCAGTCACCAGGCCGCGATCTTCGGGGTGTTTCGCGAACCAGCCCTCCAGCTCAACGACTGCGTATGAGATCGCGTTGCTGAGCGTCCCCGACGATGCGAGCACGAAGAGGGCCGTCTCGCGGAGCCACAGCTCCTCATCCCAATCCTGGCCGTGGTGACGCAGCAGCAAGGTGAGCAGGTCCGGCGAGCCACTCTCCATGTCGCCGGAGGCGGACTTCTCGCGCCGGCGAGAGAGCGATGGAAGGTAGAAGTCCGAGCGGAGCTCCTCGAGCGCTTGAACCGCTACCCTCATCACCTCCGCATGATCCCGGGTCGACCAGGTGACGGCGGCCGCATCCCTGAGCCGTTCGGCGATCACGCGCAGCCGGTTGGCGGCGTCTTCGCCGTCCACCCCGTCGAGTCCAACAAGGCCGGCGGTCTGACGTGTCAATGCGGTGCGGGCTGTGATCAAGAGATCGGCAGGGACGTCGGTAGCGTCAGGGTTGCGGCGCAGGGCCTTCTTCAGCTCCTCGCGCAGCGCCGGCAGGAGCGATTCCAGCTCATAGCGCGCGAGCAGCTCTTTTCGAAATAACACGCTCTCCATGCGCCGCCGATCGAAGTGCTCGTCGCCGTGCAGCCGCTGAAGCACGTGGTCCATGACCGGATCCGCCTCCGGGCTCATCCCCACCATCAGGTCCCGGTTCCTGAGCACCAGCTCGGCTTCCGCAAAGGAAGTGACTGTAGGCAACCGGTCAAATGCGACGGCGCTCAAATCAGCTCGACTCCTTGAGGGTTGCGATCGTAAGTCCCACACTTGGGACTTGCAGTCCCAGATATAATTATATGAGACGAACTTGCGTGGACTGAGCTCGTGAAACTGGGGGTGGACGCTTCTCGCTGCGAAGGAACGGGCATGTGCGTCAAGCTCGCGCCACACCTCTTTCGACTCGACCGCGTCGAGGGACCGGCGACGGTACTTATCGAGAAGGTCGATGGAGAGCTATTAGAGCAGGCTCAAGAGGCCGAGACGCTATGCCCGACAAGCGCGATCTCGGTGCTGCCAGACTGATCTATCCGACGGGATTCAAGCCTTGGAGCCGGCCGCAATCCGCTCCCTCTTTTCTCTGAACTCCAGCTCGAGCCATTCACGCGGGCTGCGTCGTTTCGTCGGAAACTCTGTGCTAAACCGCTCGTAGCTTGCGCGGCTCACGTGCAGGAGTTCGCGGCCTGCAACACTGCAGTCAACTTTGATACCGGTGATCTCGGTGGCGAACCGAGCTAGGTCCCCCATGGTCAGAAAGTCGCCCCCGGTGTTATAGACCGTCCAGCGCGGGCTGCCGGCACGAGTGAGCTTGATGAACACGTCGCAGACGTCATCGACGTGGATGAATGAGGTCTCGTGCTCAGCCGACCATGGCAACGTGAGCGAGTCTTGAACACCGACGGCATCGACGATCATGTCCATCGGGGTAAATGTCCCACGCTTCCCGCGCCCGTGCAGGCTCGAGATTCGGACGCTGATCAGCCGGGTGGCGCCGAGCGTGTTGTACCGCGCGGCCATGACGTCGTTGAACTGCTTCATCCATCCGTAGAGGGTCCTAGGGTGAGGCTGCGTTTCCTCCGTGACCTCGGAAGTTCCATGGTCCTTCTGGTCGCCGTAGACGGCGCCGGAGCTCGCATACAGGACGCGGGGAATCTCGAGCTTGACAGCCGCATCGAACAGCCCGTCGATGCCGACGATGTTGAGGTGAACCGCGTTCTGCGGATTGCCTGCTGAAGCTTCCATCAGTAGGTAGGCCAAGTTCACGACCACGTCCGGCTTCTCGCTGTGCAGGAGGCTGAACGTCTGGTCTGGGAACCTCAGGTCGACAACACGATCCGCGAAACCTGGCACTGCGGCAACGTCGGCGCCGACGACCTCTACCGGAAGTTCGCGAAGCATCTGCATCAGTCGACGTCCCACGTACCCGCCTGCACCGATCACCACGATCTTCACCCGCCATCTCCCCCCCGCGGGCCACTTGCGCGCCCGCCCAGATAGAGCGACTCGAGCATCGACTTGGAAAGATCAGCGACCTGGTGTGAGCTGTCCGCGACGCCGTGCTTCAGCACATATGCGCGGGAGGCGATCCGCTCGACCAGGCCGAAGCGCTGATCGATCAAGAGCACCGAGACGCCATCCTGGCGATTGAGTTCGATCAGAGCATCGGCGAGCTGTTCGATGACGATCGGCGCCAACCCCATGCTGGGCTCGTCCAGCACGAGCAACCGCGGTCGGGACATCAGTGCCCTTCCGACTGCAAGCATCTGCTGCTGGCCGCCACTCAGCTGGCCGGCTTGTTGGCGTAGCTTGGCTTCCAGGGCCGGAAAATACCCGAGGACGCGCTTGAACTCGGCGTTGATCTTCGTTCTCGGGATGGTGTAGGCGCCGACGATCAGGTTTTCCTCGACAGACAACCGCGCAAACACGTGACGCCCTTCCGGAACATGGGCCAGACCCGCCCTCACCATCTCGTGATCCGGCCGGTTGGTCACCATCTTCCCGTTGAACGCGACATGTCCGGAGGCGATGCGAGTCTGGCCGGAGAGGGCACTGGCGGTAGTCGTCTTGCCCGCGCCATTGGGACCGAGGATGGCTACCATCTCCCCTTCTTGGACGGCAAAAGTCAACCCGCGGAGCACCCGGTGTCGGCCGTAGTCGACCACCAGTGAATCAGCCTGAAGCAGCATGGCCCAGATATACGCGCGCGACCGAGGGGTCCGCCATCACCTCGCTCGGCGTGCCTTCGGTGAGCTTGCGGCCGGAATCAAGGACGACGATCTTCCGGCAGAATTCGTTCACGAAGTCCATGTTGTGATCGACCAGGCAGATGCCCTGGCCACGATCCTGAACCTCGTGCAGCGACCTCGCTAGATCTTGTGTTTCTTCGTCGCTGAGCCCGGCCGCCGGTTCATCGAGCAGCAGCAAGGCAGGATTAAGGGGCAGGGCGCAAGCGATGCCGAGCCGCCTGTTGATCCCAAACGGCAACCTTTCGGCTAGTTGACTGGAATATTCCTCGACTCGGACAGCACCGAGCGCTTCATGGACCGCCCTCTCGCAATTGCTCCCCCGCAAGCCCGCCGAGAGGGCCGCCACTTCGACGTTCCGGTAGACCGTGAGCTTCGGAAATGACATCCGGTGCTGGAATGTCCGGACGAGGCCGGCCCGCGCAATGCGGTGAGGCGACCAGCCGGTCACGTCGTGTCCGCGCCAGATGATTCGGCCCCGGTCTGGCTTGAGAAAGCCGCTTATGACGCTGAACAAAGTGGTCTTGCCTGAACCGTTTGGACCGATGATTCCAGTGGATTGGCCAGTCGGTATTTCGATCGACACGCCGTCGAGAGCGGCCACGCCGTGGAAGCTCTTGTGAATCTGATCGACGACAAGTAGCGTGTCGTTCATGGTGCAGCCTTGGAGGCCGATCGCGAGCCGAACCAAGCACCACCGAGCCTTAATGTCCCCCGGACGACGTCCACGATCCTTGAGGAGAGACCGCCGGGGCTCAGCCTGATCACCAGAATGAGAATCAATCCGACTGCGCCCGTTCCGACAACCGGCCCCAAAGGCAGGATGAACGGAGTGAAGATATAGATGGCGGCACCGAGGACAGGGCCGAAGAGGCTGCCGCTGCCCCCAAGAATCGCCATCAAGACGGTTCCGATGCCAACATCAGGGCCGAACAGGTCTGGTTGGATCGCACCGCTGAAAGTTGCGTAAAGTACCCCGGAGATGGCAGCTGGAATCGAGCTCAGAACGAACACTGTCACCTTGGTGCGGTAGGACCCGATCCCGAGCGATTCCGCAAGATCCTCGCTCTCGCCTACCGCCTTGGCTTGTTGGCCGAATGGCGATCTCATAATCAAGTAGTTGAACAGCATCACCGCTAGAAGGCAGATCACGACGAAACGAAAGAAGGTAGCCGGGTCTTGGAAGCTCAGGCCGAGAATGGTTGGTCGGTCAAACAGGAAGATACCTTCGTAGCCACCAGTGAGATTGCTGAGGTTATCGGCTCCCAAACGAATCAGCTCCGAAATAACGAAGGTCAATAACGCGAAGTAGTAACCGCTCGTTCTGAAGGCGAAAGCGGCGATCAGGGTGGCAGCCGCCATGCAAATGGGAATCGTAAGGAGCGCGCTTTCCCAGAATCCGTAGTGCCGTTCTAGCTGGAATATGAAGATCCCATAAGCGCCGATCGACCAGATTCCGACATGCGCAAGAGAGAGATAACCGATTGAGCCGTGGACGAGGTCGACCCCGTAAACGAGTATCGAGAAGATCACCCAGCTCGTGGCCAGGGACAGGGTTGAGTAGCGCAACGATTCGGGGATGACTAGGAGCACGATGCAGAAGATCAGCGTTCCGCCCACGGCTGTGAGGGTTGGTCTGCCGAGGGTGGTCAGCAACCTGGACGTCCGAGACGGAACGCTAGCCTCGTTGGACTCCAAATATGCCTCCTGGACGGATGAGCAAAATAGCGACCATGGCAGCGAAAACGTACAGATTTGTCCACTGGACGGGCAAGTATTGCGCTGACAAAGCCTCGATCAGTGCGACCAGCATTCCGGCCACGAAAGCGCCCGTCAGGTTGCCGAGGCCGCCAACCGTTGCAATAACAAATCCTTTCAGTAGATAGTCCGACCCAATGAATGGGTTGATCACTGAGAGTGACGCCGTAAGACCGCCGGCAACAGCGGCAAGGCCAACTCCCACCGCGAACGCGAGCGCGGTCAGTCGTGCCGCAGGTATTCCCATCAGCCCGGCGGTCTGTCGGTCCTCCGACGCGGCTCTAAGGGCTCGACCGTCACGGCTCCGATACAGCCACAGCAGGAATACGACCATCACTGCAACCGCGACGCCGAGAACTACCAAATTCTGGGCGCCCATTGAAACCCCGAGAACGTGAACAGCAAAAGGCAACGCCTGAGGAATACTTCGGTCTCCCGAGCCAAACAGTTGGATCACGAGAGCCTGCAAGATTAGGATCAGACCGAGGGAAAGGATGAAGCCGTTTACCGGCTGCGGCAGCGTCCAGCGGAAGAGTCCGCGCTCGAGACCGAGGCCCACCACAGATAGGATCGCGACGGCAAGTGCGACGCTGATTGCGAAAGGTATCTGGAGGGTTACGAGGACGAGGGTCAGATACGACGCCAACATCAGTAACTGCCCGACCGCGAAATTGACGATGCCGGTAAGGCCGAAGATGATCGTGACGCTCAGCGCCACCAAAACATAGAGGCTGCCGAGCGTAATCGCGTTAACGAGCTGTTGCACGAAGATCGCTAGCTGGGCTTCCATCTTTCCCTAAGTCGTCTGCTTTGACGAAACCCCGAACAAATCGACAGCACCTGTGCACGCACCTGAATTAAGTCCCATATTTGAGATTATGAGTCCCAACCGAGAGTGTGGCACGGCCTCGCTCTCGCGTCAATACGACGACGGTTGTGACCGGTCTGCGGACGCGCCTAGTCCCGAGTGCGATACCCAGATTCACGGCTTGACGTGGGATCTAGGAGATGATATAAACCGGATCTGAGACTGGTAGTCTCGTATGTTGGACTAGGGTCAGGGAGAAAGAACGTGCATCGGAGACAAATCGGGAGCGCCGTTGGCACTATCACCGCCGGCACCCTCTTACTGGCCGGGTGCGGCGGCGGGGGGAGCCCTGCAACATCCTCCGGAATCATCAACATCGGGGCAATCTGCAACCTCACCGGCGCGTTGGCTACCTTCGGCGCGGGGTGCAAGGACGGAATGAACCTGGCTGTCAACCAGATCAATGGTTCCGGCGGATTCAAGGTAGGTAACACGGTCTACAAGTACAACGACACGATTGTCGACGGACAAAGCAATCCAACCGACGCCGTCGCGGCAGCGAATGGCCTGATTCACGATCAGAACATCAAGTTCTTGTTCGGCCCGGATACCAGCCCGACAGCTTTGCAAATCAATGCACTCATCAAGGGTGGGGACGTCATCGAGTTCACTGCCGGCGCTGCACCGCAGGCAATCCTCGGCACACCCGGCTACGAGCTTCTTTTCGGCGTTGTGCTGCAAAACCAGACATGGACGTCCGCGGTCGTCCCCATGACCAAAGCCCTGAACATTAAGAGCGGTGGGAAGATCGCCATCGCTTACACCGATGACGCCGTAGGAACAGCTGTCGTTCCCCTATTCGAGGCGGCGCTTAAGGGAGCTGGGTTCACGACAGACACCTACAAGTTCCCCAGCTCGACCACCGACTTCCACGCTCTGATGACACGCATCAAGGGAACGAATCCCGACTGCATCCTGGCCGGTTACCAGGTACCTGCTGAACTGCCGATGGCCCGGGCAATCCTGGATTTGAACGCAGCCCCGTGCCTGATGGACGTCACCGCATCGCCAACCGATATCCCGCTTAAGATTGCTGCGGAGACCGGTAAGCCGTTTCCGATACCTTGGGGCGGACTTCACTCTCAGCCCTCGGTTGATGCCGCGACGACGCCTGGCATGGCCAAGTACAAGGCCTTTTTCGTGAAGCAAACGGGTGAGGATCCAACAACGGCACAAGCCACCTACACGACCTGGTTCTATGACTTTCCAGGTGTGCTAGCGAAAGCCATGCAGGAGGCGGGTACTGTCACAGACACCAAAGCGATAGCCCAAAAGATTGCAACCATCCAGTACAACGATGGTGCCCTGGCAAATTTGAGGTTCAACTCAAAACACATAGCTCTCTACTCAATGGACAACTGCACCGTCATTAACGGCCAGACCACGTGGTCCTCCGTGAACCCTTCGAACTGATTTAGCGCAAGAAGCGTGACTTACGGTTTTCCCAAGCAGTGCCCGGCCCCGGGCGAAGTTGACCGGCGGTCGGGCAGCTTGTAAGAGGTGCGTTTATCAGAGAAGTCCGCCCTCGTAACTGGGGCGGGCTCGGGAATCGGTCGTGAGTGTGCACTGACGCTCGGGCGCGAGGGCGCCAGCGTCGCGTGTGTCGACATCTCCGAAGAGGCGGCTGTGTCAACCGCCAATTCGATTGAAGAAGCAGGAGGTAAGGCTATCGCGATACGAGCGGACGTCGGCCGCGAAATCGACGTGGCGGAGATGATCGCTTCCACTGTCGATAGGCTGGGTCGGCTCGATGTACTCCATAACAATGCCGGCCTATCCCTCGTGCAGCGCCTGGAGGATTTCAACGGAACTGACTGGGACAGGGTCTTCGCGGTCAACCTGAAGTCAGCGTTCATGGGCATCAAACATGCGATTCCCCATTTGAAGCAGACGCGCGGTGCAATCGTTAACACCGCCTCGACGGCCGCAATCAGGCCGCGAGAGGAAGTGGCTGCGTATTCGGCCACCAAAGCGGGCATCATAGCCCTCACCAAGGTGGCGGCTCGCGAGCTCGCCCCGCTTGGGATTCGTGTGAACTGTGTCTGCCCGGTGGCGACCGAAACCCCGAGCCAGCGTCACTGGCTAGAGAAGTGGGCGGCAATCCAGGGAGTGGATGTGAGCGAGGCAAACGCGCGCCTCGCGGCTTCAATCCCGCTTGGGCACACTGCCTCACCTCGCGATGTCGCCGACGCCGTCCTCTTCCTTGTGTCCGATGAGGCTCGAATGATCACGGGCACTGCCCTCGCAGTCGATGGTGGCTTTCTGGCTTGACAACTACCGCAACCCGATCAACCAACTTGAACTTGGAGATTCCGGTATGAAATTTCTCGATCTTACCCAACCGCTCTCGCCTCGGACGGCTCGGTCCAGCGATCATCCCGAGGTGCAGTTCCCTGTCCTGCGTTGGTTTTCGAAGAACGGAATCAAAACGCGTCAGATCATTGCGTCGCTGCACTCGGGTACTCATATCGATGCTCCGTCGATGTACTTCCACGACGGCGCGTCGGTGGAGCAGCTTGACTTGGAGAAGTTCTGTGGCACCGGCGTCGTGGTCGATGTCGCGCTTGGCAAGTGGGGCGTGATCACGAGCGAGGTCCTGGACCAGCGGGCCAAGGACGTGAAGGCCGGCGACATTATCGCCCTCTGGACTGACTGGGGCAAGCACTTCCTGGACGAGGAGACGTACGTGCTCATGTCGCCAGGCCTCGACAAGTCCGGCGTGGACTGGCTCGTCCGTCGCAAGGTTAAGGCGATCTACTCAGATACGCCGAGCTCGGAGCACGTCTTCATGCGCGCGCGGCAGTGGTCTCAGCTGAGGCCCGATTTGTTCGGTTCCATCCAGTACAAACCCGAGGATTTTCCAGGCGCCTACGCCCACAAGACGTTGCTGCCCGCCGGAATCATGATGGTTGAGAACTTGAACGAGAAGCTGGGGACCCTGGTCGGCCAGCGGGTCAATCTGCTGGCGTTCCCCGCCAAGTACGAGGGCGTCGAGGCAGCGCCCGCCCGCGTGGTCGCAGTAACCGAATTCCCTTAATGGACCTGCGAGGCCTGCTCAGGCCGCGCTCGGTCGCCATCGTCGGCGCCTCCGACCGGCCTTACAGCAGGCAGATGTACGACAACCTCATTCGGCACGGGTTCAAGGGTCGGATCGTGCTGGTGAATCGCAGCCGCACCGAGCTGTTCGGTCAGCTTTGTGTGCCCAGCCTCGCAGCCACGGATCCCGTCGACTGCGCGGCGCTGATGGTCTCGAGAGACGCCATGGAAGCGGTCGTCGCCGAAGCCATCGCCGCCGGCGCCAAATCCATCATCGTTCCGGCCGCCGGGTTCCGGGAATCGCACGAACCGCAATGGGTTGAGGTGGAGGCACGGATCGGGGCTTACGCCCGTGCGCATGACGTCCCTCTCATCGGACCAAACGCCGTTGGCGTCTACTCCGGCCCGAGTCGCAGTCCCCTGATCATGGCCTCGGTGCCTGGCCCGTTGCCGTTGGGCGGTGTTTCGCTGCTGATGTCGTCCGGCGGCAGCATGGTGGGAGCCCTTCACTATCTCCGCAATCTCGGTGCTGGCGTGCGCTATGCGATCTCGGTCGGAAACGGGGCGATGTTGGGAATGGGTGAGCTGACCCGGGCTATGGCTCGCGATCGCCAAGTGACCGCCATCGGTCTCCAGCTCGAGGATGTCAGGGACTGGGACCTGTTCCGCGAAGGGGCTGAACATGCAGCCCGGGCTGGGAAGCTCGTAGTTGCGCTTAAGATGGGGCGCAGTCCGAAGGGAAAGCAGATGGCGGCAACCCACACCGGGGCGCTGGCAGGCGAGTACCCGGTGTACCGCGACGTCCTGCGCCAGGTTGGAGTCCGCGTCGTCGATACCCTTGGCGCCATGGTGGTGGCCGTATCCCTTCGAGACAGGTTTGGGATCTGGAAGCAACAGAGGGATCTCGCAGTCATGGCGATTTCAGGTGGGGTCGCCGGGCAGGTTGCGGACGAATGCCACCTCTATCAAATTCCGCTCGCAAACCTCGAGCCGGTGACCCTG